>Ga0335085_10007660_pt1 | contig 16644 bp, 16 predicted proteins | sample Lox_Sample_45_FD_206712 | JGI IMG/M metagenome (GOLD analysis project Ga0335085, IMG submission 206712) | Soil microbial communities from Loxahatchee National Wildlife Refuge, Florida, United States - Lox_Sample_4.5 | ecosystem: Environmental > Terrestrial > Soil > Wetlands | place: USA...
ACATGAACAATATCCCGAAGGACCGCATCGCCTTCGGCTCCAAGGTAACTCTTTATGACGTCGACCGCGACGTGGAGATTGAGTACCGGTTGGTGACCAGCGAAGAGGCTGATGTTAGTAAGGGACTCATCTCCACGACCTCCCCTATAGGCCGAAGCTTGATGGGCAAGAAGGCGGGTGACTCGGTCAAAGTGACCACGCCGAATGGCTCCCGTGAGTTTGAAATCCGCACTCTCCTGACCTTTTACGACCAGCTTTAGGAACCTCCAGCGGGTTTGCTCCCGCGCGGAGCGCAGAGACCATCCATGGTAACGCGAAAAATCGGCGACACTCTTCGGCATGTCCTCGACGGCGTAGTTCGGGGCTTTGCCGCCAGCGGCATCAACCCGAATTTCCTCACTTTCATCGGATTCATCATCAATTGCCTGGCGGCGTATCTATTTGCCTACGGGTACTTTCGCTGGGCCGGCGCCACCATCGTCCTGGCCGGTATTTTCGACATGACGGACGGCCGTGTGGCGCGCCTCTCCAAGCGCGTGACTGCCTTTGGCGGCTTTTACGATTCGGTCATGGACCGCTACTCGGATCTCTGCCTGCTGATTGGGTTGCTGATCTACTACGGGCGCATCAATCGCTATTCTTACGTTTGCCTGGTAGCCGTCGCCATGATCGGCTCCGTCATGATCAGTTACACCCGCGCCCGCGCCGAAAACCTGATTGCCACCTGCAAGGTGGGGTTCCTGGAGAGGCCGGAGCGCGTGGTGCTGATCATCATTGGGGCGTTGTTTGATCGCATGGCGCCGGTGCTCTGGCTGATTGCCGTGCTGTCCAACGTCACGGTCATCCACCGCATTCTCTACACGCGCCAGGAGGCTCGAAAGTTGGCCTCTCAACAGGCAGCAACTTAGCACTTGCCGTCCCGTGCTCCGGCGCAACCCGGCACCAAGCCTCCTCCGCCCAGGTGATCAGTCCAACACCCGTAAGCCGCTTCTCCTCTTTGCCGGGGTCAAACGGGATTTCATCACAGTGCGGAAGATGGGATCGGTGCGACACGTAATGAATATGAAGCTATGCTTTCTTTTTTCCATTTGCTTAGCGGCGGAAAGCTTAGGGGCCGAGTCGATTTCCCGATATGTTCCTTCCTCGCGGCTGGAGGCTTCCATTGAGATTCGCGCCGCGGTAACCGCGCCGTTTAAAATCCCCCGCACGGTTTACGGGACCTTCCTGGAAGACATCGGCAACTCCATTTTTGGAGGAGTTTCCGCACAACTGTTGGATAATCCCAGCCTGGAAAGCTACGACGCCAGCCTCGCCTATTTGCGCAATCACTTCTCGGCGCCGGAGTTCAATCGCTCGAGTCGCGACGGGCTGCCGCTGCCATGGCTCCCCCTGCGCGACGTGGGAATGCGCTTCGAACCCCGCTGGGGCAACGCCGCCAATTCCGAGCGCTACCTATTCCTCATGGGGATCCAGGGTCAGGAAGTGGGGATTCGCGAGGCCATATATCTTCCCATCGAGCGCGAGGGGGAATATTGCGGCGTGCTCTTCGCAATTGCCCATGAGGGCGCCACGGAACTCACCGTGAGCTTCCGCAAACATGACAACCCGGACGAGGTTCTGGCTTCCACCACGGTTCACGTGCCCGGAGGCTCAACCTGGGTGAAGTTGCCCTTTCACCTCACTGTGCCGGCGGGGCGAGTACAGCCTCTTACGCAAGTGGATTTCGCGGTTGCGTTGAAGACGGGCCAGCGAATTTCACTTGATGAAATCCGGCTCTACCCCGCGGATGCCGTCGACGGTTTGGACCCGGAAGTCATTGCGGCAGCGAAGGGTCTACATTCCTCACTGCTTCGCTATGGGGGCAATTACACCAGCGGCTATCACTGGAGGGAAGGGGTTGGGCCGCTCGATCTGCGGCCTGCGCGGCTGAACCAGTCGTGGGGCTATCCGGTTTTCAATGATTTTGGAACCGATGAGCTGATGAACTTTTCTCAGTTGATTGGGGCGCGGGCGCAAATCTGCCTGAACTTAGGAAGCGGCACACCGCAGGAAGCGCGCCAGTGGGTGGAGTATTTGCAAGGCGCGCGACGGACCACGGAGGGCTCGCAGCGCCCCATCAATGGCCACCCCGAACCCTACAACGTTGGCGCTTACGAGCTCGGCAACGAACTCTGGGGCCGCCATCAAATCGGCTGGCTAACGCCTGATGGCTACGCGGATCGCTACAAGGTTTTCTTCAACGCGATTCGCGACGTCGTTCCGCCCAGTACCCCGCTCTACGCCAATGGGGCTGACCTTGACCATTTCCAGGAGTGGAATGGCAAGCTGATCGCGCAGGACGCTTCGGACCTTTCCTATCTCACCACGCACTTTGTGGTTGGCGTTGACGATTTCGTCAACAAGTCCGCCGATCACGACGCGCGGCTGGCAGCTGGATTTGCCTTACCGGTGGGAGTGGGCAATGACCTTGCGGCAGCGAAAGCGCAGATCGACGCGAATCCCGCCACGCGCGATCACGTGAAACTCGCTTTTACGGAGTGGCTCTTCCTTTCTCCGCCGGCGGCGAACCTTGCCAACTTTGACAATCTCGGCGGCGCCATCCTCACGGCGGGCTGGATGAACATGATTCTCAGCCATGCCGATTTCGTGCCCATTTCCGATATGACGGGCCTGCTGGAGTTCGGGGGTATCCACAAGCAGCGCGGGCGTGTTTATCTGACGCCGCAATGCTGGGCATTCTCACTCTATTCCAATTACGCAGGCGACACGCTGCTGGCCTCACAAACGGAAGTTCGCACCTACAACGTCCATGAGGGAGTTCGCCGCGCGCCGGAAATTCCCGATGTCCCCTACCTGGATGTGCTGGCCACGCGCCACTCCGCCAGTGGCGAACTGGTCCTCTTCGTCGTAAATCGGGACGGGAAGAATGCCATTCCTGCCTCGATCCGAATCAAGGATTTCCCTCCCGCCTCTACTGTGCGGGTGCGGACGCTGAACGCGGATGCAATTACCGCACAAAATGACGAAGAACACCCTGCCCGTGTGCGCCCGGCGAGCTCCACGCTGCCTCTCTCCGGGGCCGAACTGCATTATGCCTTTCCCGCGCACTCGCTGAGCGTTCTCATTTTCGCGAAGCCTTGATGTCAAAATCGTCGCGGGAGAGTTGACTTTCCTTGAGTGACTGGATCATCAATTCTTCGGTGAGAAACCGTTCCTATTTTCCCACGCAAAAGGTTTTGAAGATGATATCGAGGACATCGTCGGTGTAGGTGGCGCCGGTGATGAGGTCGAGGGGACGCAACGCGTCGTAGAGGTCCAGCAGGAGCATTTCGTGGTGGGTGTGCTGCTCGGCAGCCTGGCGGGCCTTGGCAAGACCTATGAGTGAGTTCTTAACGAGTTGTGCGTGGCGCACGTTGGTGATGAATTCGCCTCCCGGCCCGATGTCGCGCGTCGGGGCCGCCAGGGCGAGAATCTTTTCTTTGAGTTCTTGAATCCCCTCCCCTGTCAGCGCCGATGTGGGGACGATCTGTGGCGGGGTGTCGCCCGCGTCCAGATTCGATTGCACGAACCGTGCGGTGTCCGCCGACGGATAATGCGGTGGCAGGTCTGACTTGTTCAGGGCAACAAGCAGCGAGCCCAGCGGGCGCAATTTTTCCAGCAGAAGGGTATCCTCCTCCGTCCACGGTCCGGAGGCGTCCACCACCATGAGTCGCAAATCAGAATCGGCGATGGCGCTAAAGGTGCGCTCCACGCCAATCTTCTCAACTTCATCCAGGGCCTCGCGGACGCCCGCCGTATCCACAAAGCGCAGAGGGATGCCGCCGAGGTTGGCCGACTCCGCCACCAGGTCGCGCGTAGTTCCAGGGATGGGAGTCACGATGGCGCGGTCTTCATTCAAGAGGCGATTGAAGAGGCTCGACTTGCCGACGTTGGGCCGCCCCACAATGGCGAGCGTCAGCCCTTCGCGTACGATGCGTCCGTACTCATAGCCCTCCACAAGCCTCTGGAGATCAGCGCTGATGCGGTCGAGCCGGGTAAGAATCTCCTGCCACTCGATCACCGCCACATCGTCTTCGGCAAAATCGATACCCGCTTCCAGACGCGCGATGAGTTCGAGCAGCACCTGCTTGTGCGGCTTCAGGCGCATAGAGACGGAGCCCTCAAGCTGTTGCGCGGCCACGCGGGCCTGGTAGAGCGTCTGCGACTCGATCAAGTCGCGAACCGCTTCCGCCTGGGTCAAGTCAATGCGCCCATTGAGGAAGGCGCGCATCGTGAACTCTCCCGGTTCCGCCGCACGCGCGCCTTGAGCCAGGCAGCACTCCGCGAGATAGCGCAGGATGACTGGGGCGCCGTGGCCGGAGATTTCCACCACGTCTTCCCCCGTGTAGGAATGAGGGGCGCGAAAGCAGGTCACCACGACCTGATCGAGAGCCCGGCCCGATTCCATTTCCGCGAAAACCCCAAGGGTCGCGCGTTGAGTTTCCAAAGGCAGTTTTGGCAAACTGATCAGGCAGGTGGCAATCTCGATGGCGCGAGCGCCCGAAAGCCGCACCACTCCCACGCCCCCTCGACCCATGGGAGTGGAAATCGCGACAATGGTGTCCTCGCTGACCATGAGATAACTTGCAATTCAGCGGCGAGCGCCGCGCGAGGGAGGGTTGGCGGGGAGAATTACGACTTTGCGCTCGGGTCCCATTCCCTCGCTCTGGGTCCGAACCTCGGGCCGGTCTCGTAAGGCAAGGTGCACGATGCGCCGCTCGCGGGGGTTCATGGGGTTTAGCGCAAAAGGGTCGCCCGTATCGATCACCCGTTCCGCCGCCACCTGCGCCATCAGGCGCAACTCCTCCATCCGCGTGCGCCGCCAGTCCTCGCAATCGAATGCAATCCTCCGGAAATGATCCTCATCCAGCCGGATGGCCTTCAGCACAACGTATTCGAGGGCATGCAAGAGGGTGGCATTCTTCTCCACCAGCAGGTCGGCGTCGGGCCCGGAAAAATCCACAATGTATTCCGGCACCTCCGGGTCATCAGCATCGGCAGCAGCCTTCTGAATGGAAAAGGAGAGCTTAAAGGGGCTGTGCTTAATGAACTCGTGGAGCACGGATTCCGTCAAGTTTAAATATTTTTCGATGGCATGTTCAGCGTGGGGGCTGTCAGTGTCCATGTTTCACCCCTTGGCCTCAGCGGGCTTACGCGTAACGGGAGGAGAGGTTGGCAGCGGCAAGCGCCGGTTAATGAAAACCTGCTGCAGAATCTGCACTAAACTGCTGGTCAGCCAGTAGAGGACCATGCCGCTGGCAAGACGGAAGAACATGAATGCAAACATGATAGGCATGAACATCATCATGCGCTGCTGGGCAGGATCGGCGGTAGGCGTTGGCGTCATCCGCTGCATGACAAACTGAGCGATGGTCATCAGGATCACCAAAACCGGCACGGAAAAACCCATAATCGCGACCCGGTCGGGCGCGGAGAGGTCCTTGACCCACCAGATCCACGGCGCATGGCGAAGTTCGAAGGAAAGGTCAAGCACGCGGTAGAAACCGTAGAGGAAGGGCATCTGTAAGAGCATGGGCAGGCAGCCACCTAGCGGATTGATGCCGTGCTCACTGTACACCTTCATGACTTCCTCGTTCATCTTCTGCTTGCGCGGATCGTTAAATTTGTAATTCTTGTACTTGTCCTGGATGCCCTTGATGATTGGCGCTACCTTCTGCATTTCCTGCGCGGAGCGGATGCTCTTGAGCTTCAGCGGAAACATGGCCATATTGATGATGAGCGTCAACAGGACAATGGCCCAACCATAATTGTGAATCCAGTGTTCGTAGATATATCGCAAGGCGATGAACAAAGGCTTGGCGACGATGCTGAACCAGCCAAAGTCCACGAGGGAATCCAGGGGGGGATTCAAGGACTTGAGTACGTCCAAGGACTTGGGGCCGACGAACAGGCGGAAGTCTATGGCCTTCGCGGTCAGACTCCCGAGTCTTACGGCCAACGGCTTCGGTTTGTTCTTTTCATCACCCTGCCAATCCGGCGGGGTCCAAACTTCTCGGGTGATTCGGGCCTTGGTATCGGGGGAATCAGGAAGTAAGATGCTGGCGAAGAAGCGATCCTCGAGACCAGCGAAGACCAGGGGGCCGGAGACATCCTGCTGCGATTCATCGCCGCCTGCCCCGCTCCCTCCGGAAAAGAAGCGCCCCAGGAAGGAAGGAGTCAGGGTCACCTCCCGGACCTTCGAGTCGTCTGCTGTTTCGTAAACGGCTCGCTCCAAGAGGGATGCCGAAGTGGGCGGTGCCGATTGGTCCCCGAATCCGCCCGGCCACGCTACCTCCAAGGGGAGGTAATGCTGACCATCGAAAACACTAACGCCAACCTTAACAGCGTACCGTTCACCAAACGAAAACTGCTTCTTCACCTGAATTTTGCCGTCGCTGTACGTGAACGTGAGGTTGACGGGAGGGGAAAACGTGTTCCCCGGCAATTCCGCAGGTGCCTGCCCGGGGGCGCTAACCTCCCCCTGATAGGCTTTGGCAACATAGATCGCCTGGTTGACTTGAGATTTGAGCGTGGGATCCGCCAAGCTGACGCTCATGGGGAAGCCCAGCGTTTCGCATGCGCGGCTGTCAATGGTGTCAACCTGTTCGTCCTTCTGATGCCCTTTAATCACCCAACTTCGGATGACAGCGCCCACGCTTGAGAAAGTCACTCGGTAGAGCTTGCTCTCCACCACGATTTCTTCGGCCTTGGCGCCTTGCATTACCGGCAGCGCCACGGGAGCGGGTGGTGCGGCGGGCGCAAAGGTGGTTGTAACTTTGGGCGCGCCCGGCGGGGAGGCCTGAGTGATCGCAGTCGCCGCTGCTGGCGCGGCCTTCTTCGGCTCGGGAGGTTGCTCCTTGACGACGTACACGCGATACAGGATAAGCATCACGATGGAGAGCGCGAAGGCAAGCATCACGCGTTTTTCTTGGTCAAGGTTCACGTTGATTTCCAGATTCCACGTTCTTTACGCACGGTGCTGGGTCCTAGGGAACAGCGTCCTCCCCCAACCCCTAGCCCCTAGTACCTAGCCCCTGCTTTTCAGGCACCGGGTCGTAACCGTAACTACCCCAAGGCCGACAGCGAATTAATCTCCCCAGAGCCAGGCGCCCGCCCCTCCACGCTCCCCACTTTTCAACCGCTTCGAAGGCATAAGATGAGCAGGAAGGGTAGTGCCGGCAAGTCGAGGGTAGCACGGGCGAAATACACGCTTGATAAAAGCGGATCAACCCCAAAACTGAGACCTTCACGAGCCAACCTGCGGCGGTGGCGGTGGAGGCTGCTGGGGAAACAACCTTAGCAGTTCCCGCTGGAGCGTGGTAAAGGAGACCTTCTCCGCTGCCTCGCGAGGATTCACCAAGATGTCCCAGCCGCCCGGAAGGTTCACGCGATTCAACCGGAACACTTCGCGCACCCGTCGACGCAGGCGATTGCGCCGGACAGCATTCCCCAGTCGCACTGGCGTGGTGATCCCCAAGCGTGAATGTGGTAATCCGTTGGGTCGGCAAAAGACCGTGCATAGTGACGCGCTGCGGCGCTGCCCTTCGTCGTAAACTCGCCGAAACTCGCTTCGGCGTAGCAGCCGAAAAGTCTTGGGGAAAGCTTGAGAGGTCAAACGATCTCTTTAAGGAGTCAAGCGATGACGGCTCTTCTGACGGCGGCGCCGCAACACATTGCGCCCCCCCGGAGTTCTCATACGAATACGAAAGCCGTGCGTTTTTGCCCGGCGCCGGCGGTTGGGTTGATAGGTACGTTTCAAGACGCAATGCTCCCCGCTTGGATTTCCTGCAATACAATCGAAACACTAAGATACCTTGCGAGAAGGAGTTAAGTCAAGCCAAGCGGTACAATAGCCCTTTTGGGTTTCTTGTCATTTCTCACCAAAATTGTCCCCTTTAATCTTTATAGACTTCGCCATTTCATAAATATCCGTTGGTGGAAGGAGTCCGGGGAGGCGGGTGATCTGCGCGGTTTCATGCGAGAGGTGTCCGCGGCAGTTCCGCAATTAATTTAAGAACATTTGCCACCAATTCCTCCGCTTGTTGCTGGTAGGCCGCATCCAGACGCAAGGTGGGTTCGCGGAGCCGGTCCGAAGCAATCACCTCGCGCCGCACCAGGACTCGCTTCTCCATCAGGATGAACAGTTCCAGATTCTCAAGGGCAAAGACTAGAAACGGGAGAGTCCGGTAGAACCATGACTTCGCTTCATCCACACGACCTGCATCGTACAGTTTGAAGATGTGGACAAAGACGCCACAAAGAGCCGGACCGGGGATGATTCCGCAGGCGCCGTGCGCCAGGCCATCAAACAAGCGGAGTCCTCCTCAGCCGTAGAACACCTTGATCTTCCCGTTCGATAGGCGGATGATTTCCGCGCACCGCTCTCCCGGCAATACGTTTTCCAGCTTGACGGCCGGAAAGTTGGGGCAACGCTCCGCCAACTCGACAAAGAGCCGCGCCGCCAAGCGGCCCCCCTGGAAATCTGCGTCCTGAAGCATCACCGGAATCTTGATTCTGCGACAAACCTCCTCAAAGAAAACCAGCAACTCCGCGCTGCCGAGGGGGACGACGCGGGGGGCGGCCAACCTCTCCGCATCGGTCTCCTCGGAGATATCAGCATGTACAAAATGCGCGACGCCATTCCGTTGTCGAATTGAAGCGACAACTGCTCCTCCTGCCTGATCATTGATATCGGCTGCCACCACCGTCGCGCCCTCTTCGGCAAATAAATCAGCGGTGACGTGCCCAATCCCCGATAACGCGCCGGTAATCAATGCGATTCTATCTCTTAGACGCAGCATCCTTCATTACGATCATTCAATGACTTCGAATTTCTTCAACGCGTCTTCGTCGATCTCCACTCCCAAGCCGGGGCGGCTGGCATCCAGTTCAATATAGCCATTTTGGGGGGTGGGCTCTCCCTTGAAGATATACCAAAACAGTTCGTTGCCCACCTCCACGTCCACCGGTGGAAAAAATTCCGCCATCGGGGAGTTGTAGCTTGCCATCACCAAGTGGTAATTGTGCATCTGCCCGGCATGAGGAACAACCGGCACCGAGTGCGCTTCCGCCAGCGCCGCAATCTTACGGGCTTGGGTAATCCCGCCGACGCGGTTGGTGTCAAATTGAATGTAGTCAACCGCCTTAGCGTCGAGCAGTTGGCGGAATCCATAAAGCGTAAACTCGTGCTCACCGCCCGCGATGGGAATCCGTCCGATTGCCCGAAGGGCGGCATAGCCCGCGATGTCGTCTGGGATCACGGGCTCTTCCAGCCAGCGCAGGTTGAAGGGCTCGAGCAGTGGGATCATGCGCCGGGCATAATCTAGAGTCCAACCCATATAGGCGTCGGCCATCAAATCGATTTCATTCCCGATGACCTCGCGGGTCGTGCGCACCAACTCCACATTCCGTTGCATTCCGGCGGCGCCATCCACCGGACCCCAACCAAAACGCAACTTCATGGCCCGGAACCCTTGGTCTTTATAGTTCCGCGCCTCCTTGGCAAGCTTGTCAAGTGGCTGGGAATAGAGCCGGCTGGCGTATACCGGGATCTTCCGTTTCGTCTGGCCGCCCAAAAGTCGAAAGAGCGGTTGTTTCACGGCTTTCCCGATCACGTCCCAAATTGCCAGGTCCACGGCGCTGATGGCTACCATGGCAACCCCTTTGCGCCCGAACGCCATCGTCTTCCGGTACATATGTTGCCACAGGTACTCCGTATCGAATGGGTCGCTCCCCACCAGAAGGGGCTTAAGATACAGATCGATTACCTGCTTGCTGACGCGCGGCGAAAGCGCCGCTTCTCCCACCCCAGTCAACCCTGCGTCGGTCTGAATCTCCACAATCAGCCAGCTATGAAACGAAAAGCCGCGCACGGAGTCGGTAGGAAGATCGAGCAGGTCCATGGGGCTCGTACAGAAATGCGGCTGGGCATAAACAATCGGCCCTCTCCATTCAACTACCCGCGTTCGCACGTTGGTGATTTTCATGCCATGTTCCCCTAAGCCCTCAAGAAATAATTCCGGCAGGTTCAAGCATCGTGGTCTGTCAATAAGAAGTGTTCCAACCGATTTGGAGGATTGATGGCGCCGAATCTCAATGTCGGCGCCAATCGTTTACGCCATCGAGAACAAAGGTGTGGTGCGGAAGGGGGGATTCGAACCCCCACGCTCTTGCGAGCGTCAGCCCCTCAAGCTGGTGCGTCTGCCAGTTCCGCCACTTCCGCAAATGAGGGCTCAATGAAAGCTTTCAGCCGTCAGCGCTCAGCCAAAACCACCCTTAGCCCAAGCTGAGCCCTGACCACTGCGTATTGATAACCACCCCTCAGGGGACCAGCTAACAAGTGGACAGCACTGGCATTTGCTGAACGCTGATAGCTAATCGCTGAGCGCTGCCTTACCTACTTTTTCGCCGGCGCCGGAACCGTGGGAGCGGATTTGACCGGCACGTTATCCAACACCGAACCGCCGCTCCCACGTGAGGCGTGGATGGCCAGGGTAATCGATGTGGCAATGAAAATTGCTCCCAGCACCCAAGTAATCTTGGCCAAAAGGGTGACCGAACCCCGCGGACCGAAGGCCGCTTGGCTGGTCCCCCCAAAGGCCGCAGTAATGTCGACGTTTTCGCCGCCTTGGAGGAGCACTCCTCCAATCAGCAGGAGGCAAACAATGACATGTAATGCTTCGACAAGATGAATCATTCCGCTCCTAGCTCGCGTCTGCCGATTACCCTCGGGGATAATGCACCAGAGTGGTGAACGAATCAACTTTCAGACTCGCCCCACCCACCAGCGCGCCGTCAATCTCTTCCTGCGCCATCAACCCGCCGACGTTGTCGGGCTTGACGCTACCGCCGTAAAGAATGCGCACAGCGCTCGCTTCATTTGCTCCAAACTTCTGCCCGGCCAGTTCGCGCAGAGTGCGATGGGTTTCCGCTGCCATCTCCGGCGTTGCGGTGCGACCCGTGCCAATCGCCCAGACCGGCTCGTAAGCAATTATGATACGGGAAAAGTCGGAGGGGGTCAATCCGGCTAACCCGCCCTCGAACTGGGTCTTCAATACTTCTCCCGTGCGGCCGGATTCGCGCTCCGCCAGGGTTTCGCCGACGCACACGATGGGGGTAAGGCCCGCAGCCAGGGCAGCCTTGAGCTTGCGGTTTACCTGCTCGTCGGTTTCGCCATGGTCGTGGCGGCGCTCGGAGTGGCCAATAATGACGTGCGTGCACCCAGCGTCCACTAGCATCGCCGGCGAGATGTCGCCGGTGTGCGCGCCTTCCTTGTCCCAGTGCAAATCCTGTGCTGACACCCGCACGTTCGATCCCTCGGCCGCCTGCGCCGCGGCGGCCAAAGCCGTGAAGGGCGGCGCCACCACCACTTCGCAGTGCTCGGCTTTCGCCGCCACTGGCTTGATCTTCTCTATGAAATCCACCGCTTCCGCGATGGTCTTGTACATTTTCCAATTGCCGGCAATTACGGGTTTACGCATTTAGATGAGTCCCTTATATGAGTTGTCAGTTGTCCGTGGTCCGTAGTCCGTTGCCCGATGTCCCCGATTCGGTATCCTTTCGCGCGGCATGTGCGCCGAAGGGGAACAATTGATGCTCCATGTTTCCCGAAGGGGAACTCACAACGGGCCACTGACAATGCACCATTGCTTATTGCCTACTGCTTACCGCCGACTGCCTACTGTTCTTCCGAAAGCGCGGCGACGCCGGGGAGTGTAAGGCCGGATAGGAACTCGAGGGAAGCTCCACCGCCGGTCGAGATATGGGTGATCTTCGCCTCGACTCCGGCCTTTTTCACGGCTGCAACGGAATCCCCGCCGCCTACCACCGAAACTGCGGATGAATCGGCAACGGCGTGAGCGATGGCCACGGTGCCTTCCGCGAATTGTGGAATTTCAAAAACCCCCATCGGGCCGTTCCAGACAATGGTTTTGGCCTTGGCGATGTGGGCAGAGTAGTCAGCGCGCGTTGCCGGACCGATATCCACCCCCAGGCGGTTGGCGGGAATGCTGCGCGTGGGCGCCACTTCCGCCGCCGCGCCGGCGTCAAGCTTCTCCGCCACAATGTGGTCCTTGGGCAGGCGCAAATCAATGCTGCGGCGTTCGGCGAATAACAGCAGGTCACGAGCCAAGTCGAGCTTGTCTTCCTCGACTCTGGACAGCCCCACTTCCACGCCTTGCGCTTTCAGGAAGGTGTATGCCATGGCGCCGCCGATCAAAACGCTGTCCGCGAACTTCATGAGGTTTTGCAGCAGTTCGATCTTGTCGGATACCTTGGCGCCACCCACGATGGCTACATAGGGCCGTTCGGGATGCCCCACAGCTTTCCCCAGGTATTCAAGCTCTTTTTCCATCAACAACCCCGCCGCGCAAGGGGAAAGGTAGTGAGTGATGCCCTCGGTGGAGGCGTGAGCGCGATGCGCGGAACCGAACGCGTCGTCCACGTAAACCTCGGCGAGGGCGGCAAGCTTCTGCGCAAACTCCGGTACGTTCTTTTCTTCCTCCGGATGAAAGCGCAGGTTTTCGAGCAAAAGCACGTCGCCGTCTTTGAGCGCTTTCGCCGCGGCTTCGGCTTCCGGACCGATGCAATCGGGCGCGAAGGCCACGGGCTTGCCGAGCACTTGCGCCAGGCGTGTAGCCGCGGGTTTCAGACTCATCTTGGGATTGAGTTTGCCCTTGGGCCGACCCAGGTGCGAAGCCAAAATCAGCCGGCCGCCGCGCTCCACAATGTATTGAATGGTAGGCAGCGAGGCTTGGATGCGCGTGTCATCGGTGATTTCGCCGGCGTCGTTTAGGGGGACGTTGAAATCCACGCGCATGAAAATGCGCTTGCCTTTGGGGTCGAGGTCACGAACGGAAAGTTTGGCCATGATGATTTTATCCTTTGTCCAAAGTCCTTCAGGTTCGGCCAGAATGGATTGGACTGTCCACGATAGTTACCAACAGACAGTGAAAGTAAGGGTTCTCTCGCTGTAAAGTCCTTATAGTTTAGTTATATTTTCAACTTTCCTTGCATCTATTCCGCAAGAACCCAAGTTATTAGTACCGAACCTATGGCAATCAAAAATTGCACGATAGTAATCCCTTTCGGCATCTTGTAGCTGACACGCCAGCCGTCGCGAACTTTAGCGAAAAGCGCGACAGCGATGATGGCGAGACAGAGCACAATGCCAATCAAGAACTGCCACTGCCTTTCCCAGACCAACACAAAGAGCAAGCCGCGAGTCAAGAAAGCAAGTAAGGCAATGGTGGCAATGCCGGTCAGCAGAACTTTCTCCTTGGCGAGCAAAAGACGCAACGAAGCAATCACCAGCGCACGCTGAAAATGGAGCGGGTGAGCGGGGGTGGCGAAATCCCAGAAAAAGGCACGCGATTGAAAAGAAAACGAAGGGCCACACCAGCGTCAAATCGCGATAGCAATTAATATCTCGCGTAGGTAATTTGAATGCGTCACCGACAATGATTCTCCGCCAGTCGGGCATCTGAATCTCTTGCCGCTCGCAGCTTACTGCCATCCGCTTTCCGCAAGTATCATCGGGAAGGGCTTTAGTTCGCGCCGAAGAGGGTCGAGGGAAAGGCGCAAAGCTTCCAGCGTAAAGGCGCCCAGAAGATTACTATCTCCCTCTTCGCCGAAGATAACATCGGCCCCGCCCACCTGTTCACCACGCCTGAAGAGCGCGATTCCCTTTTTCCTGACGATCTTTGAGCCATCGGCAAGCCGGAACTCCTGCGGCGTGATCGTCCGGATGCCGAGCTTTTCTAGAATGGGTGTGGGCACAACCGAATAGATCGCGCCGGAATCGATCAAGAACTCCATCTTCTCAGTTATTTCGGGAGTGGCCGGGTTTCCCACCTCAATTTCCAGATCGGTTAAACCCATTGTCCCTCCTGTGGTTGTCCGAAGCCTGTAGAAAGTTGTCAGTCATCAGTTCTCAGCCTTCAGTATGCGCGGACGCGAACAGTAGTTCGCTTCATTCTGAGTACTGATGACTGACCATGGACAGCCACCCGCTGCCTTCTGCCTTGTGCTTACTGCCTACTTTCCTTCTACAGTCCCTTCTTCGCCACGAAGTTGATCAGGTCGCGGACGCGGCAGGAATATCCCCACTCGTTGTCGTACCAAGCGACGACTTTCACCAACGTGCCGTCAATCACTTTGGTGAAGCCGGCGTCGACCATGGACGAATGCGGGTTGCCGGTAAAATCCTTGGAGACCAGTTCTTCTTCCACGAACTGAAGGATGCCCTTCATGGGGCCTTCCGCAGCCTTCTTAAGGGCGGCATTCACTTCCTCGGGGGTGGTGGGCTTCTCGACCAGCGCCACGAGGTCAACCACCGAAACGTCGGGGGTGGGGACGCGCATGGCGTAACCATCCAGCTTGCCCTTGAGTTCGGGTATTACCAGTCCAATGGCCTTGGCTGCGCCCGTGGTGGTGGGGATCATACTAAGAGCCGCCGCTCGCGCCCGCCGCAAGTCCTTGTGAGGCAGGTCGAGGATGCGCTGGTCGTTCGTGTAGGCGTGGATCGTGGTCATCGATCCCTTGAGGATCTTAAAGTTGTCCTGGATGACCTTCGCCGCCGGGGCCAGGCAGTTGGTGGTGCAAGATGCGTTGGAGAGAACATGGTGTTTGGCGGGATCGTACATGTTCTCGTTGACGCCCAGCACGATGGTGACGTCTTCGCCCTTCGCCGGCGCGGAGATAATGACTTTCTTCACTGTGCCTTTCAGATGTTTCTTGGCGTCGTCGGCTTTGGTGAACAGGCCTGTGGACTCGACGACCACCTGAATGCCCAGCGAGGACCAGTCGATTTCAGAGGGGTCCTTTACTTTGAAGACACGGATTGACTTGCCGTTGACGGTAATGGCGTCCTCGCGGTGGCCAACGGTGGCGTCGAAGATGCCAAAAACCGAGTCGTACTTCAACAAATGGGCAAGAGTTTTGGGATCAGTAATGTCATTTACAGCGACGATTTCGATCCCGGGGTCGTTTAGGGATGCGCGCAGAAGGTTTCGGCCAATGCGCCCGAATCCGTTTATTCCAACCTTAACAGGCATGATTGCTACCTCCAGTGTAGTTCGAGAGAGTTGACTTGAATCAAAAATTCTATTCGGCCTAACGAACTAAGTCAAAGCTAAAAGCGTTGCAGGACAGAGTGTCCCTTCATAGCATGCGCGAAAAAGCTCAACACATGGGTAGATTGAGATGATGTCGCACCCTGGATTCCAAAGAGCCGGGGTTCGAGACTAGGGGGTTGAGATCCGGCCAAGATTCCGATTTGATGCTGCGGATAGTTCGATGCAGACTATGGAGGGGGAATAGTCTCTTGCCTTTTGCCGACCTGAAACGGCTGTCGAAAGAGCCCCGAATTCTGAATCCCATGCAGGGATTCAATACTGCTTCACGCCCACAACTTGGTCGCCATCGAAGGTGACGAAAAGTACGTGGGGGGGGAGTCCGTAAATCCAGTCTTCCTGCTCGGCGCCATTTCGAACCTCACGTACGCGCCGGTCCGGGGTGCCTTTAGCAGAAAGCACCGCATCACGGTCCATCCCGACGATGATTTGGTGGTTCTTGATGGCCTCTTTGACCTGAGGTGTGACATTTGGCGAGTACAGCACGGTGGGTGAGTGACGCTCGAAATCGAGGACGCCGGACAGAATCTTCTTCACCTGGGGGACGGTAAGGTCAGGGAGAGCCTTGCCAAAATCCATTGTGATTGAGGACCCATACGCGGTGACCGATTGTTGTTGCGGACCAACCGGCCCAGTCGCCGTTCCCATGCCAATCTCGATGTGCTGATACCACTTCTTCCCGGACTTTCCGCCTCCGTTGACCTCGAAAATGACCTCGTTCGACTTGAATTCAATCTTGGTAATCTCTGCGGGCATGCCTGCCTGCATGGCCATACCGTTAAAGCGCAGTTCCTTTACGGCGTCCGTCTGGTCCAACTTTCCCTGCCCATCCACGCGGACGCCCCTTTTCCCGCGAGGCAGCGGAACCTTGGTCACAGCAACTTCCCGCAGGAGGCCACGGATGATTTCAATACGGGCATTGCGATCCATGCCCTCTTTGGGAAAACCAGACGGAATCATGAGGAAGGCGCTGGCCAACCAAAAACTCCACCATAGCCAACTCCTGGTGGCTTTTTCCGAGCGGGCGTGAGTCTCTAGACGCCAGGCAGACATGGGACTCACTCTCTTTTCGCCCCTTCATCGGGAGGTGTCGAGAAAATTGTGATCGGCGGCTCAGCCCACCGTGCTTTTACCGGAGCAAAAACCAGAGCTTTCATTTCCTCACTCGTATAGATGCTTTTTGTGAACGACAGGTACATAATCACGGCCAGAATTGCTCCCATCGCAAACAAGCCACCTTCCGGACCGTATTGGCCACCGGTCAGCCAAATTGGACCCTCCACGCGCGCGGTAAAAACGCTGGCCGAAAGGGTAAGGCCGCTAACGGGCAGACCCAGCAAAAAGCCCATGAGATAATTCCAGATAAAGTGCATCCCGATGGGCATCCACAAGGAACGGGTCCGCAAATAGGCGACGCAGAAGGGGATACCCACCAGCGCGGTGTTGAGTGTGGAGATCCACGTCCGGTGGGGAT
>Ga0335085_10007661_pt1 | contig 16641 bp, 14 predicted proteins | sample Lox_Sample_45_FD_206712 | JGI IMG/M metagenome (GOLD analysis project Ga0335085, IMG submission 206712) | Soil microbial communities from Loxahatchee National Wildlife Refuge, Florida, United States - Lox_Sample_4.5 | ecosystem: Environmental > Terrestrial > Soil > Wetlands | place: USA...
CGGCTGTTTCCGTCAGCTTGAGCGACTTGGTTAGGCACGCCGCACCCTATTTAAATAGAGTAACTGTTCTTGAAAAGCGTGAACTGAAGCAGGTAGTAGGTGAGTTCACAATCCCCGCCACCCCGACAACAATTTAACTCTTTACACTAGATATTCAAGTTCGTTGCGACTAGATATTGAGTACTTGAAGACTGTACGGACGCGACGAACTTGCGGTATTTACTTTATTTCAAAAATTTTTCGGTACAGCCTGCTTATACTCTATTTTAGGATCAAGCGGCTGCCTAACGGACCGGAGCTAAGCTGCGGCGGCGAAGCGCCGCAGCGACGGTGCCAGTCCGCGCGAGATAAGTCCTGTCCGATAGAAACTGCTTGTTACGCGCGCATTGAATAATCGACGGCTGTTTCCGTCAGCTTGAGTGACTGGTTAGGGCGCAGCATTTAGTGTTGTTCTCCTCGTAGAGTGTTAAATTGGTTCTGCAGCGAGGATGACAAATCGCCTACATTGTCCCATGTGACCGATGAGCTCTGGCAAAACCCTGTAGCTTGAGTCCCAATCCATTGTTCATAACCTGACGTTTTAATTGTCGCGAAGGGCACCCATTCAGCCTTGGCTCCGTCTTTTGCTGGCAGAAACTGACCGCACAAGATGTACTGCGTCTTGCCATTGGGATTCACAAAGTGACCAAAGCGCACATCATGAAAGCCGAGGAGAGATGGACCGTGGGCATGAAAATCAGTAGCTGCTGATGCAAGCAAAAGTGTACGACTGAATCTAATGACGCTTTCTGCAGTCCAGGAGGAGGTACCTGAGTGGGACTTGCCGAATGGGAATCACTGCGCATGACTGGGCCCGTACTGCAAGCTATGAGAATTAATGAAGCAAATAGGACGACAGCAAGATAACGCATGAAGTCTCCTTTTATGATTCACCCTATTGTTTGCGAGCGTTTTATTTAACACACAATGCGCTGCGCCCTAACGGACCGGAGCTAAGCTGCGGCGGCGAAGCGCCGCAGCGACGGTGCCAGTCCGCGCGAGATAATTCCCGTCCAACAAGTAATTGTTTCTTTCGCGCGTGTTGAATTGTCGACGGCTGTTTCCGTCAGCTTGAGCGACTTGGTTAGGCACGCCGCACCCTATTTAAATAGAGCAACTGTTCGTGAAAAGCGTGAACTGAAGCAGGTAGTAGGTGAGTTCACAATCCCCGCCACCCCGACTGCAATTTAACTTTTTACACTAGATATTCAAGTTCGTTGCGACTAAATGTTGTGTACTCGAAAGTTGTATGATCGCAACGAACTTGTGGTATTTACCCTTTTACAAAAACGTTTCGGTACAGCTTGCTTATACTCTATATTTAGATTCAAGCGGCGGCCTAACGGACCGGAGCTAAGCTGCGGCGACGTGCAGCAAAATCAATGGTAGACTATACGCGCGGCAGACATCGCCATTTCTTTAAAAAATTTTTCTGGCGCGCGGCGAAAAGCTGACGGCTGGTTCCGTCAGCTTGAGCGACTGGTTAGGTGGCAACCATGGAGCTATTTCTTTATTCGTTGATGCTTCTAAGATCTGCGATTAATTTTGCCCCTAGTCCAATAGCTTCATTAGCCTGAGAAATGTTAACTTGTTGCGCGTGCATGGCAGCGTTACAAATTTGAATTACGTATCGAAAAGAGTTCTTTAAATATGAGTAGTTGGGATATTTTTCTGTAAACATATTAACCAAAGAAGACAGATTTAGATATTTTACAGGTCGCATGGATTCAGCTGAACCAGTTGTCTTTCCAAGTATCCTTCTTAATTGCATTTCTATTAGAATTCGGACTCTTGCCAGATTCATGATTACATCCTCGTCTTCGATATTCAGTTCACTTGTTACATCATCGAGATAATGCTTCGCGTTTGAAGCAAGTTTTTTATCTACTCGTTTTGACTCTCGCTTTAGTTCGTTAGCGGAGATGTTGATAATGTTACTATTTGAATTATGATTGACATTGGAAATGCTGGTACTAATATTTGTTGCGAGAACCGCCAGCGACGAGGAAATCTGCTGTTTGAAGCTTGTAAGTTCTTCTTTCGTTTCTCGGACATTGCGCTCAAGCTCTAGAATTTTTGGGATCTTGATGGATTTAAAGAATGGGAGAAACATTAGAAATAGTCCAACGCCAGATAGGACTAACGGAAGCAAATTCTTTTCAATTGGCAGGGCTGGATTTATGTGCGACACCGACTTTAGCATTATCGAAATACCAAAGGCCCAGCTTAAGATGAATAGCAGGCTTTTTTCAAGCGAGATCTTTTCGTCATCCATAAATTACCTGTAGAAAGTTAATTGTTGCCACCTAACGGATTGGAGCTAAGCTGCGGCGGCGAAGCGCCGCAGCGACGGTGTCAGTCCGCGCGAGACAAGTCCCGTCCGATAGTGACTGGTTATTACGCGCGCATTAAATCATCGACGGCTGTTTCCGTCAGCTTGAGCGACTGGTTAGGGCGCAGCCATATATTGACAATGTATATGATTTGTAGTAGATTGATCTATGAACATCATCTGGGATGATGAGAAGAACCAAAAACTTAAGAAAGAACGAGGAATTTCGTTTGAAGAAATCGCGTTACTCATCTTGGACAAAAAGTACGTTGACATTGTGAAACATCCCAAACGACCAAGCCAGAGCTTATTTATACTTCCTGTAAAAGGATACATTCACGCCGTACCGTTCGTGTTTGATGAAGATAATAATATTGTATTGAAAACTGCATTCCCAAGTCGTAAATTTCACAAAAAGTACGGACAAAAGAGCGATGAAAACAAAACTTGACAAATACGAACGAGAAATTGAAAGATCTGCCGATTCCTACCGTCCGGTCTCAAAAAGTAAGCGCAATCAAATTGAAAGCATCTTGGATCGCATTCGAAAAACTCGGAACGTTAACATTCGGCTTTCTGAATCAGTCCTTGAACAACTGAAACGTCGTTCTCGTGAGGAAGGCATCCCTTACCAGACCCTTATCTCAAGTGTCTTGCACAAATTCGTCACTGATCGCCTTGTCGACGAAGCAGCGATACGAAAGTCTGTGCGTCTCTTGCATTCTCATCAATAGCCCCTTTCTCGCCTGATCCTCCCGATATCCATTTTTGTTAAGTCTGAGTAACTGCTGGAGTGGCTGCGCCCTAACGGACCGGAGCTAAGCTGCGGCGGCGAACAGCCGCCGCCAAGTAGTTCGTTGCGCGGACATTCCAGTCAGATGCACTAAGTCCGTCCAACACCGCGCGGCGAAATCGTCGACGGCTGGTTCCGTCAGCTTGAGCGACTGGTTAGGCCGCCGCCGACTTTTGTTTTTGCTCTTGCGAGGGAAAGAAGCACACTCTTTTGCAAACTTTGGATTGTGTGGTGGCTTGAGCGGTTTGCAAAAGTGTGTGCGCTGCGGGGAGGCTATTCAAACAGTGTTGGTGGATTAATCCCCGCTAACAATTCTTCGAAATTCTCTGCTTGCATACCCTCAAAATCTTTCTGTAAAACCTTAAGATAATTCCAGTTCTCACCGGTAAGTTCGGACGCTGTTTTGCACCAGTTGATTGCCGCATTATCTTTCAGCTTTACGTCGGTATCTTCTCTTCCCTTGGTTTCAACTATCCAGTGGCTTCCATCCAACAACAAAGCAATAAAATCAGGAAAATAATTTCTGATATTAGCGCGTGTATCGGTATATTGAATGCAAAAGCCGAATTGTTCAGGCAGTTTCGCAAAGGCGGCGACGTCTTCGGCTTTGTCGAGAAATTTTACAAAGGCGTACTCATATTCATTATCACAAGGAGTGTAATTGAATACGGATTTCTTTGTCTCGAAAACCTTCTTTGAAGTTGGAAAAGGGAGCGTTTCAGATAAAAACCGGTTTGAAGAAAGGAGTTGCGGCTCTTTTTTCTCAACGACAAGTTCCCGCAAGGTCTTCTCAAATTCTTTTATTACTACATAGCTTGCAATGTTACTACCGATAGCACGAATAACATTGGGATCGTTCAAGTCAGCTGTCTGGCCGAATGCTTTATGCTCGAAAAAGTCTCGTATCTTCGGCGCTAAAACTGCAAACTGTGAAGGGAGTTTTATATCCTGTGCTATGCGCCTTGCATAATAGCCGATTACTTCTTCAGCGGTTTGCGCCGGCGGGATTGTGTATTCCCGTTCCAGCAGCTTTTCGTCAGTTAAAATATCTCTGCCTTCATAAATGAAGGTTTTCAATTCATCGACGCCCTTCCCTTTTAAAGGGAGTTTGTTGATGTTGAATTTCATTACGTCAAGCTCGCCGATTTCTTCCGCCAGAGATTTTTTCCGCGAAAGGGAAGGGGAGATGTCGGGAATAGCGATGTCGGACTTTTTCTTTTCTTCAAGAGGCTGTATCGTGATGATCGTGAGTTTGTCTTTTCCGATTTGGAATGTATCAAACTTTAAATCTTCTAGTTTTTCTAAATCTTCCACAAACTCCATGAATGCTTTATTACCGATAATATCGACTCTTTCGGTATAACTGTCCGTCATGTTTCGGAACATCAAACGCAAACCTCTGCCGATGGTTTGTTCAGGGAGGATGTTTGCTTTTGCCGAGTAAGGACGTAATCCGACGACGACTGTGACATTTTGCACGTCCCATCCTTCACGAAGCATAAGAACAGAAATGATTGCGTTGACGGGGCTTTTATCTTCATCAACATCGCGGGCGATTTTTCTGGCAAGGTCGACATCTTTCTTTGAGACTTCCCCGCTTTTATCGGTGTGAATGATAAGCGTTCTGTCTCCACCGAATTCTTTTGGATATTGTGTCCGCAGTGTGTAACCAACATCGTCGGCCTCTTCGGTGCTGTTCATCATGACAAAAAGAATCGGCTTTTTCTTCAACGTCTCTAATTGTTTGTTGTATTCTCTCCACCTCTCAACGCCCGCCGTGAGAAATCCTCTATAGCGGACGCTCGCAACGTTGCTTCGTGCTTCATCTAGTTTTGAAATCCCTTTGATAGGGCGTTTTACAATTCGATCAAGTATTGCCTGCTTTAATGGATAATCGAATACCGTCCATGCGAACAAGCTTCCTTTGCTATATCGTGGCGTCGCGGAAAAATCGAGCTGTGCGGTAATCGGTTTTTGAGTGCCAAGCCGGCGAATGAATTTGTTCCATTCACTTTCTTCGTCGTGAGTGTGATGCGCCTCGTCATTCAACACCATTAGGATTCCTTCGCGTTTTGCAATGCGATCGTCAAAGTCGCTGATTTCTGTCTTTGTTGCCGGCGGAACATTACCTAAAACTGCCGTCATGACATCGGGCTCGGCATCGTCGTTCCGTGAGGCGCGTTCATAGAACTGCTGAATGTTCGTAAGATAGATTGCACCTTGGCTGTGCGCCCGTTCCGTATCGCCGCGCATGTAATAATCCATATCCCAAAGCCAATACAAATGTTTCGGAATGAAGGGAAGGGTCCTAAAGACATTGCCGCTTTCGAAATCGGTGCGCAAGCGGTCGTAGACGATGACGTTGGGGGCAAGAATAAGGAAATTGTTCGCGTACCCTTTTTCACCTCTCAGATAATTTGCAAACTGCCATACGATTGCCATGCTCATGACGAACGTTTTTCCGCTTCCGGTTGCCATCTTCACGCAATACCGTGCAAAGTCGTCGTAGGGGGGCAATCGTAAATCTTTTGTGTTGAAAGCGAATCGTTCGAGAAGCTGTTTCCGGTTTCGGACCTGCGCTACTTCAAAAATGTAAATCAGTGTTTCTATGGCTTCGCGTTGAGCGGTATGAAAGCGGAAGGTTTGTCCGTTGCGGGAGATATGGTCAGTGTAGAACCAATGATTGAGCAGCTCTCTTGTAGTGTCGGTAATGCCTTTATACTTTTCCGTTCTCCATGTTTTGACGGCTTCACGGATGGCAGGAACGCAGGCAGCGGTACTCAGTTGCTCTTGAATATTGAAGATGTCTTTTTGCGCCGTATTCGCCTTTTTCTTCTTTGCCATGGTTAGCTGTTCAGGTTTTCTATATATGAGCGCCTTGTCATGTATAGAAAAGGGTAGCTTTCTATACATGAGGGTGTTTTCATACGCCCAAAATGAAATATTCTATGCATGATCCGGATTAACGGTTTTAACAGGCTCCGCTTTTTGAATGCCGGTCTTGCTTACTTTGAAGAGTTTGTATAAAGGCTCATTGATGTAGAAATTGGTTTTCCAGATTTTTTGCTTTTTCATAAACCCTTTTTGCACCAATAGGTCAAGATACCGGGTGGCGGTGATTCTCGAAACTTGCAGTTCTTCCATTACAAATTCTATCTTGGTGTAGGGATGTTTGAAGATGTTGTTCAACAGATCCTGACTGTAAATTTTTGGAAGCTCTTTTCTGATACGATGCTTGTAATCCTGCATCAGTTCCCGAATATCTGCTATAATCCCGATGGTTTCCTTGGCGGTTTGTTCCACGCCTTCAAGCATATATAAAACCCATCCCTCCCAGTTTGCTTTATCGCGCACTTCCTGCAATAAACGGTAATAGTCGGCTTTGCGATGAATAATAAAACGGCTAAGGTACAATATGGGCAGGTCCAACAAACCTTGCTGAACCAAATATAAAATATTGAGAATACGACCCGTGCGGCCGTTGCCGTCATAGAAGGGATGGATAGTCTCAAACTGAAAATGAAGCAATGCCATTTTCGTGAGAGGATCCAGATCGCTTATCGTATCGTCATTGATAAATGCAGCAACATTGTCCATAAGCCGGAGAATTGTAGCATGATCTTGGGGCGGAGTGTACACGGTCTCGCCGGTCGCTTCGTTGATCAATGAAGTTCCCGGCACTTTCCTATAACCGGCGTCGTTTTGCTCGAGTATTTTCTGGACGGTGAGAATATGATTTTGAGTAATAAGTTTTTGCTTTCGCACCAAGGAAAAACCATGTTTCAGTGCGTCGGCATAACGGCTGACTTCCTTTGCGGAAGCGTTTGCAGATAAATCTTCAAACATCTGCGCTTTGTAAAGTTCATCGTGAGTCGTAATAATATTTTCGACGGCAGAACTGTCCTTTGCTTCCTGCAAAGCGAGTGTATTAATCAGGATACTTTCATTAGGTATAGTTGCCGACGTACCTTTAAGCTCAGCTAAATACCTGTGCGCCGACACTAATCTTTTCAGAATAGCTTTGGTCTCAAGATCGGCGTTAGGCGGCAAGAGTTGTATGTCGTATTTCATATCTGTAAGATTACAATTGAATAGTCAATGCTTTTGTCGTATCGTTTCCCAAAATGTCGATTACTTTTACCAGTACGGTGTATTTTCCTTTTTCCTCGTACTGTTTGGTTGCTGAAAGTTCGATTTTGGGATTTTGTTTTGTCCGGTAACTTTGCCACTCATTGTGGAATGTATCGTTTTGTCCCAAAGGATTGGATTTGCCATAATTCCAATCGACGGCCCAATAATCTATCCACTGGCTCCAGTGAGTGATGTTCTTCCTTACTTCTTCCGGAATATCGTCCGGCGGAATAATGAAATTCTCAAGGGTCACTCCAATTTTTAACTTTTCACTTTTCATTTTTAACTTTAACGACGCCAACTCGTAAAACTTAATGTCTCCCTGTTCGACGGCTTTCTTTTCCAACACTTCACGGGGAATTTTTTTGAATTTCACGTCGACTTTATTGCTCGCTGCATATTGAGCTGCGGTTTCGTTGACATCGAAAGCGAAGTCCCAGCCCAAAAAGTCGATACCGTTTGTTTGTGCTGACTTTTCTTTTCCAACAAGTTTCCAAAACTCAAGAATTGTCGCCTTAATGTCATCGACTGTGACGGGAGCTTCAACTGTGCCAACGTGGATCATCCTGCCTGCTTTCGCACCATGGATGTACGTATATCCGTCGAGCGACTTTGCATGGTAGAGTTCTACGATAAAGTGTTTATATGATTTTTCTACCTGTAAACGATCCTCAGGGTTTTCGAACTCTGCCTGCATCCATTGCTGGCGCTCATACTTGCCTAAATTTTGAACGATAAACGGTTTTACGCCTTCAATTCCGAGCAACCGTTTCCGTGTTGTATGGACAGCAAACCTTCCAAGATCGCATGTAATCCATTTGCGGTTTAATTTTTCTGCGACAGCGGCTGTTGTTCCGCTTCCTGAGAAACAATCGAGCACTAAATCATTATCATTGCTACTGGCTTTAATGATTCTCTCCAATAAAGCTTCTGGCTTTTGCGTCGCATAGTTTGTTTTTTCATTTGCAACTGGATTGACAGGTGGAATGTCATCCCAAACGCTATCAATAATGTCGCCCCCTAATTCATCAAGATAAATTACCCTTGTTCCCCCTTTTGTGGGATTAACGTCGTCTCTATAATATCTTCCGTCTTTGTCTTTTTTCCATCTTTTTAAATATTCTTCTTTATGAGGCTTAAATTGAGTATTCCAGGTATATCTATCAGATTTTGTCCACGATAGAATTGTATCGTGTTTCATGGGAAACTTCTTTGAAGTTTTTCTTTTGAAAGCAAAATAAGTCCATGCGATTTCATTTAGAAAATTTTCGTATCCAAATACTTCATCCATCACTGCTTTTGCATAATGCCCAATATGCCAATCCAAATGGACATAAATGCTTCCATCTTCAGTAAGTAATTCTTTTAAGAGCAAGGCGGTTTCATAAAACCATTGCAGGTAACTGTCGAGTCCTTTACCCCAAGTATCTCGATATGCTTTTTGTTCAATAATGCTTGGTTGTTTTATGAATTGGGTTGTTTCATCTTCTTCGGTGTCGGGGTGGTCGGGGATTGTTGCAGTGAAAGAAAAATCGGCTCCGACATTAAACGGCGGGTCAATGTAAATGAGGTTTACCTTACTGGCAAACTCTGGCAGCAAGCTTGGAAGGACATATTTTTTATCTCCCCAAATAAGCCTGTTGCGCCACTCGTTGTATTGCGCATTGGGCTCTGCGGCAGCAAAATCGAGTGCCTTTTGGCGTTGCTGAATGCTTTCGTTTACTGTCTCAATGGTTTGAAAGGGGAGGGCAATCCGGACAGGAGCAACTTTCTGTTTTTCGCCTGCCCCGCCATCGGCGGGGTCTTTGTATTTGCCTTCCCAAAGGAGTTCGGTCATTGGTTGTATCGGGAAAATGGATTAATGTTATTCTATTCTCTCATAAGGATATACATTTTTGAAGTTTCTATGTAGATAAGAGCCTACTGACGACGCATTTTTTAGATTTTCAAATTCCAATTCTGGAACGCCCTTATAAATATAAACCGTCCCATTATTAAAGCGTACGTAGACTGTCTCATTTTCATATTTAACAGCATCTACGTTAGATGAGCTTACATGAACCCAATCCGTACTCATTTTTTTTCCTCCCTTAACTTTTGATTTCTCCACAAAGATAACAGTTTTTTATATTCTTCTTTAATATTCTTTTTTTCTTCGCGCCATCTTTCTGACGCCAACGGATCGGAACTTTTTGGAGTATTGGAGGCTTTGTAAAACTTCACTCTTGAAGGTATTCTTACTCCTTCACCGGATATAATTCCTTCTCCCGTTCGCAAGCTTGGGAGTAAATCGATCATCGTTTGCAGTTCGTCTTGTATGGCAGACTTTATATAGCCTCTATCTTTAGAATTATTCATCCTAAGTGCAACCATCGTGCCGCATTGGCTCAGAACTGTTTCATCTAATTCCGAAGGACGTTGTGTTACGAGAACCAGACCAACTCCATATTTTCGCCCTTCTTTTGCGATTGCTTGAACTGTTCTTGAGGCAACCGAATCTTCACCGGCTTTCAAATAGCTATGTGCCTCTTCAAGTACAATTAGTAGTGGCTGTTGTTTGCCACCGATAGGCAAATTCTGACCCCAAAACAAAGCATCATACACAATTTTTAGCAAAGTACCTGAAATGGAAGTTGTTATCTCACTTGGAATCCCAGACAAATCAAGTATTGTAATTGGTTTTTCATTTCCAAGCCATTCAAATAGTAGTTCGTTCAGATCTTTTGTTGTCTTACCAGTTTTATCTGGGGTATAGTCTCCAGGTTCAAACATAAAGCGATATCGACTATCTTTTAGTTTTATTCGAACACTATCAAGAAATCCTAATATTGCTTTAGCCATGTTATTGAGAAACGGGCTGCCCCCGCCAGCAGCGGCTGGTTCATATTCATTTGAAACTAAAGTATCTGCTGATCCTGTAATCCTTAGCCGCGTTTTTGTTTCTGGCTTTGCCCTTTCTATAAACGTTTGTCTTTCAAAATCATCTAAATCGAACCACAGTTGCTTAATGCTAAACGGTATTGGACTGTCAGCGCTGATGATTTCTTTTTCAACTTTTATTTTGTGTTTATCGACAGTTTCTATTTTTGATTCAAGTACCTTTGACCGTACAAAGTCGTGATTGGAATCGTTTAACTTACCAGAAAATACCCTCATTAGTTCATCGAAAGGTAATGCCAAAAAAGGTATAAACAATTCTTTCTCACCTTGGGAAGTGTCGGCATTGATTCTATAAACAGTGCTTTTTCTTTTCAAAGCCTCATTATATTCTCCGTGAGGATCAATGACAAGAATTCGTGAGCTTTTAAATTCCTTATTTGCAATTGCATTCAATAAAACAACAACAGAGTTCGACTTTCCACTTCCGGTTGACCCTAAGATTGCACAATGTCTAGACACTAATTTATTTAGATCGATCTTAGCATTTAGACTTTCAGAAACGCTAATATTGCCAACAGTAATTGAATTCCTCTCATCAAAGCCACCGTAAATAATTTCAAGATCGCTTATTGTAACCAAATGAACTTTATCTCCGGTCGTTGGGGATTGGGAAACCCCTCTTTCAAATTTATTTCCAGTTTGTTCTCCGACCAATACTAAATTTAAGTACTGTCTATTACCTAATTTGTCGTAACCTTCCTTTAAAAGTTCTTTTAACTTATCGGGTATCGCATTTGCGCCGATTTGGGTTACAATTCCGTATAGATTTGTGTAGCCAAGTGGTATTTTTAAAAAGGATCCTATCTGTCCAACTCTATAAACAATGCCAGCAATTACGGGAATGTTCGATTTTAAGTCATCAGACAGCTGGATAGAGATTGTGTTCCCGCTGACATTGATAATTTCTCCTATTTCTGTCTGTTTGTTCATTTCTTTTCTTCTTTTGGAGATAAGTCGTTTTCGATTATCATTGACTTCAAAAATGTAACAAATTTGACAAAGTCTGGGAGAAATAGTTCACCCTCACCAGTCCACATTTCTCCGCCTTTTATTTCAACCTTCAATTTGTCTGTCTCTACTAGGAAGTCTTCTTCGTAGTAGGAAAATATATCTGTTTTGTCCGATTCCGTTTTTAATTTCCATTTTCCACATTGACAACCGATAACCGCTTTTCTAAACCCATATACAGAAAGTTTACTATTTGATTTTGCCTTTTGGACAATCGGTGAATTTTCATCTAAATTGCATTTTTTGTTTTTTTCATCTTTATCATAATAAAGAGCAACCACGTAAGATTGTTTGTCCGAATTTAAAGCAGTCAATATTCTTTCATTTATATGATCATCTTGAAAAGAATAGCCACAGGTGATAAGGACTACATCATCCTGTTTCAAAAAATTTGATAGCCTGTCCAATAATGATATGTAGGGTTGTTTCTTTGAATCACTGTATTTGAGGGTTGACGGGTAGATCAAAATGTCTTCTTCGCTAGAGTCTTTACGGATAACTTTATTTGAGTCTTTATCATAATGCCAACCCAAGGAACCGTGAACTTTCCAGAGTTTGGTTTGATGTGGTAGAAAGTTTAAATCTTCAACTGAATCTGAATTAAAAAATGGGACATAACTTCCAGTAAACCCATCATAATAGGGTATGTTTTTCCCTTCCAAACCCAGCTCAAAGAGATAGTCATAGTTTGTGGTAAACACTTCAATCGGAAACTTCCTGTCGGCCCTTCCAATCCATTCCGCGAAATCGAATTGAATGAGATCTTCTCTTTTTTCCAGATTTTTATGGACACTAACAGTTTCTCTTATTTGCTTCTTAACGTCTGTTATGAATGATTCTATTTCGTCCTTTGTTAAAGCGTTTAATTTTCCGCCGGCAATTATTGCTAACTTTTGTTCAAGATTTGAAAGCAATGTTTCAATATTATATTTCTCGGTTCCGATTTCGGTTTTAATCTCATCGATAGCGGTTTTATATGCAGCTTTTTTTGATAGTTCCCTTTCGATGCTTTGAGTTAAATCTGCCATTGCAGGAACGAACAACGATCTCTCGTTTTTCTTTGATAAAGAAGTTCCTGCACCAAACAAAAAAGCTACTTTCTTTTTGTCTGATATTAATAACTGTTGCAACCCCCGTATGTGTTCAGAAGGATCGTGTGTTATTTCAAGCATTTTCTTGTCTCCCTTTGCAAATACACATAATCAAATCAAGCTGCTATTCGCCTAATTCTAAAATGTTGTCAGATGTTCCAATTTGTTTTAGCTCTGGTATAGAACTTCCTGCAATGCCTTTAATCGAACCAATAAAATGGTTCGTATTTAACAAAACCTTTTCGAGCTGTTTTTCTCGTTGTTTCCAAATTCTCTCCATTGCTCTTTTTTCTTGTACATAGCTGTCGTGTAAATCTGTAAAACCTTCTATAATGGCGCCAACTTGAAGTTTGAATTCGTTACTCGTTAAATAGTCATACAGCATTTGCATTTTCTCCCCTTTATTTGTTTGGGAAGAATATGCTTCACTCACTTTTACGAGACCATCCCTTAGAACTAAGACTAACCCTTTAATATCGTTAAACGAACAAATCCACACTCCGTCTTTTTGACCTATTCGTTCAATGCCTTCCGGCAGGGTTTCAGTCACTATAACGCAAATGTCTGCTTTTGCAGATATGGCATCCGTTTTAAGTTTGTTTATCCAATCATTGCTAAAACTTTTAGTTCTTTTGCTTTCGTATAAGATGATTCCACAGTCAACACCAATTTTATTTCGCACCGTTTGAACCACGTCGGCCCCTTTTACCCCTTTTCCGACCTCTTCAATTAGATCTGCAGGGAAAAGACTTTTCAGGACTTCTTCCAATGCCAATTCTTGAACTTCACCCTGCAACTGCATTGATCCTTGTTCTGCTTTACGTTTCATTTCTTCTGCAAGCTTCTTTTGGTCATCCAACTGTTTTTCGAGTTCTTTGATTTTTAATGACGATGATTCATCTGTCTGTTTTTGAATCTTCGCTCTTTCTTCCTTTAATTTCTCGGAAAACTCTTTTTCTTTTTCCAAAGCAACGGTTTCACGTAATTCACCTTTTTCACGCTTAAGTCTTTCGACCTCCGCTTTCGTTTTATTTAATTCTTTTACCTGACCGGATTTTTGATCCAGCTCTTTTCGTAATGCTGAAAGTTGTTCGTTTGTTTCTTCTTTTACTTCTTCACGAATTGATCTTTCAAGTTTAAGTTTTTCAGAATTGAGCTTGGATTTGACTCCTTCATTGATCTGCTTTTGAATCGCCTCTTTGTCTTTTTCCAATTGCTCTTTTTCTGCTTCTAAAGATTTCAGCTTTTTCTGAAATTCTTTATCCTTTTTCGCATTCCGTTCTTCAAACTCTTCCTTGAGTTGTTCTTGAACCTGGTGATGCAGAATTTCGCTGACATTTATTTTTGTTCCGCACTTCGGACAGTTAATTGTATTTTCTTTTTCCATAGCCGTTCCCTTTTATACTTTTACTACCACAAAAAACAATCGGTGTAAAAAATCCGCAGTTTGCTTCGTTTTTATCGCTCCCTGCGGACTATCAACTCGATAAAAGTTAACTCTTTAACAAGGACATTGCAACTAACTCATATGCACACTGCTATCAAAATGGGCGGGGAGCTTTGGCTCTTTTGCAAGCTTTGGTTCGTGGGTGGGTTTGCGCGGCTTACAAAAGTGCCAAACGTGCGCGTTTTTTTTTGCATTTTCCCCCATCGTTTATTGCGTAACACTAACTGGTTGAGCTATTGCTCAAGGCGGCCTAACGGACCGGAGCTAAGCTGCGGCGGCGAAGCGCCGCAGCGACGGTGCCAGTCCGCGCGAGACAAGTCCTGTCCAACAAGGAACTGGTTGTTTCGCGCGCATTGAATTGTCGACGGCTATTTCCGTCAGCTTGAGCGACTGGTTAGGGCGCAGCATAAATTTGATGAGGTGTTCCCCTACAGCAGATTAGAGATTTTTTAAGAACTCCTCCGGTTCTACTTTTGCTAGCTTGAGGATGCCGTAAAGGGTACCAATCTTTATTTCCCTGTGCAATGGGACCACACAACCGACATTTCCTGTTGGAGTAGATTTCTTAAGGATTACGTGGCTACCTCGTTGACGAATTTGTATAAACCCAAGCCGTTCGAGAGCCTTGATAGCATCTTTACCCGAAACTTTCCTAAGTTCAGGCATTGACTGCAACCTCGAAGACGGTCAAGAAGGGTTTTTCGGATTTGGGCAGTGGAAACTCTTCAAGATATAATTCCGTGGCCTCACGCAAATTAGCCAATGCGTCCTCCATAGTTTGGCCTTGGCTGACTGTTCCCAATTCAGGGCACTCGGCTACATACATATCTTCATCGCGATGAAGAACTGCGGTGAATGTTTGCAAAGTCATAGGAATCTCCTTTTTCCTTAATATAGCAAATTTTTAAAATGATAGCAGTACCTACCGTAGGGGCGAGATATGCTGCGCCCTAACGGATGGGAGCTAAGCTGCGGCGGCGAAGCGCCGCAGCGACGGTGCCAGTCCGCGCGAGATAAGTCCAGTCCAACAAGTAACTGGTTATTACGCGCGCATTGAATTGTCGACGGCTGTTTCCGTCAGCTTGAGCGACTTGGTTAGGCACGCCGCACCCTATTTAAAAATAGAGCAACTGTTCGTGAAAAACGTGAACTGAAGCAGGTAGTAGGTGAGAGCACAATCCCCGCCACCCCGACTGCAATTTAACTTTTTACACTAGATATTCAAGTTCGTTGCGACTAAATGTTGTGTACTCGAAAGTTGTATGATCGCAACGAACTTGTGGTATTTACCCTTTTACAAAAACGTTTCGGTACAGCTTGCTTATACTCTATATTTAGATTCATGCGGCGGCCTAACGGATGGGAGCTAAGCTGCGGCGACGTGCAGCCAAATCAATGGTAGAATATACGCGCGGTAAGCATAGCCCCTTTCCCTGAAATTTTTTTGCGCGCGGCGAGATCGTCGGCGGCTGTTTCCGTCAGCTTGAGCGACTGGTTAGGCGGTTTTGGGAGGGGCTTTAGTTGATGGTAAGCAGACTGTTGACGGAAATATCCTCGTCAATTTCCTCCCAATGAATTCCAATTCCACGTCCGATGAGGCGCCAATTTTTTCGTTGCTTTGCGTTTGCATCGCGTAAACGAGGAAACCATTCTAACGGAGCAGAAATTTCTCTGCCATCTGCTAAAATAACTCGAAGCGAATCGGACGTAAAAGATAAATCAACGACTCTTGGTTCAACCTTTACTGCTAAAGTGCTCATTCCACTTCTCCTCAAATAAATCTTTATGTTCTTCTACAAGCTTGCGTAACTCTGAAATCTCCGCGCTGCGAAATCCCTCTGATTTTACTAATTGCACAGGAATTAGCCAAAATTTGGCGTATCTATCGCCTTGTTCTACATGAATATGCTTAGGTTCGTTGCCTTCACGGCTAAAGAAGAAAAAACGATATCCGCGTATTTTCAGAATTGTCGGCACACAACAAATATACAATTTTTGTGACAAGTTCAAAAGCTGCATGCCCAAAACCGCCTAACGGATGGGAGCTAAGCTGCGGCGGCGAAGCGCCGCAGCGACGGAATCATGTTCGCGCGAGACAAGTCCTGTCCGATAGTGACTGTTTGTTACGCGCGCATTGAATCATCGAAGGCTGTTTCCGTCAGCTTGAGCGACTGGTTAGGCGGTGCACGGCAAATGAAAATAATGGAAGAACTTTACCATGCCCTCCATCTTATGGATTAACGTGCGCTGCTGAAATGATGCCGATTATGATTCCAGCAAAAATCGCAAGAATCGAGATACCAAGACAAAGGATTACTAAACCGCCCATGTACGTAAAGTGAAAACGTAAATACTGCAAGGCGTTTTCGAAGTCGCTAGTGTCGCCAGTGTTTAGAGCCTTTTTGGTCTTCCCGGAGAATTGCAATAAGAATAGAGAGGGGATGAAATAAATAATCCCCAAAAAGAAATAAAGTCCTGACAAGAAAAATGCAGGTACTTTCGAGAGGGCTTCTTCCTGCGGAATAAATCTGCTGAAGACAGCAAAGAAGAGGGCTAAGACGACTGTAAACCCTGAGCCAATGAATCCCATTATCGCTAAGAAGAAGGTCCACTTTCGGATTGATACGAGATCACGGATTCCATCCGCTTGAATTGTTAGTGACTCGACGGTATCCATAGAATTCACAATTGATTTTTTAGTTGAGAGAGTTAAAGTAAAAGGCTTTCTGCACCGCCTAACGGACCGGAGCTAAGCTGCGGCGGCGAAGCGCCGCAGCGACGGTGCCAGTCCGCGCGAGATAAGTTATGTCCAACAAGTAACTGTTTGTTTCGCGCGCATTGAATCATCGACGGCTATTTC
>Ga0335085_10007662_pt1 | contig 16641 bp, 8 predicted proteins | sample Lox_Sample_45_FD_206712 | JGI IMG/M metagenome (GOLD analysis project Ga0335085, IMG submission 206712) | Soil microbial communities from Loxahatchee National Wildlife Refuge, Florida, United States - Lox_Sample_4.5 | ecosystem: Environmental > Terrestrial > Soil > Wetlands | place: USA: Florida...
ATCAACAGCGGCTCGCTTCCCAATGAATCCTGGTAAGCCTGCGCTGTCCCGGAGAATCCCGTGCGGATGGTCGAAGGCAAGCCGATTTTGCTGGCCCGCTCGGTAATCGCATCGGCGGCGTCTCCCAGCGGCACGCCTGGCATAAGGTTAAACGAGATCGTTACCGAGGGCGAAAGGCTCTGGTGGTTCACGGAGAGCGGGGCAATGGAGGGGGCACTCTGAGAGAAGGCACTGAGGGGCACGATCTGCCCGGCCGGTGACTTTACATAGGTTTGACGCAGAAAGAGCGGGTTTTGCCAGAACTCCGGCGCCACCTCCATGATGACGTGATACTGATTCAGCGGAGTATACATCGTCGAGACTTGGCGTTCACCGAATGCGTCGTAGAGGGTGTTGTCAATCAATTGCGGCGAAATGCCGAAGCGGGCGGCGGTGGCGCGGTCATACTGGACGAGGGCTTGAAGCCCGTTATTCTGCTGGTCGGTATTCACGTCGGCAACCAGGGGAATACCGCGCATTTCCTGGAGCATGCGCGGGCCAAAAGTTTGCAAATCCCGCAGATTATCCCCCCGCATGGTGAACTGATATTGCGAGGCGCCGAAGCGTCCGCCCACGCGCACGTCTTGTGAGGCCTGCAAATAGAGCGTGGCGCCGGGTACGCGAGCAAGTTTGGGCCGCAGCCGGGCAATGAGCTGATCGGCATTGACATCCCTTTCCTTCGGCGGTTTCAGCGAAATGAACATGTTCGCCGTATTCATGGCAGAACTACGGGGCCCCCCGCCGCCTGTAAATCCATTCGCCGTGTCAATCGCCGGGTCGGCCACCACAATCCTGATCATCTGCCGCAGGATGTTGTCCATGGCTTGAAACGAGGTGTCCTGGTCGGCCTGGATCGAACCCATAACGCGTCCGTTATCTTGCTGCGGGAAAAATCCCTTCGGGACATGGATGTAGAGGAAGATGTTGAAGGCAATGGTTGTGATCAGGGTGAGGAAGGCAACAAAGGCACATGATAACGTTACGTTGACTTGCTTCCCGAGTTGCTTGATGTCGAGTCCGAAGGCTGCCGTGAGGATGAGTAGAATTACAAGTACACGCAGAATAAAAGGCTGTAAGGGACTACCCGCATTGTAAAGAAAATCTACAACCATAAAAAGTAACAAGGGAATACCGATTACCAAGCGGACCACTTCCATAGGCTTCCCGTACTTCTTCCATATGGAACTGAAGAACGACCCCGATAAACTAACCAGGGAAAACACTCGGAACAGGATAAACCGCAGAGTGGCGCCGTAAGCACCCACTACCCAGTTGAAAACGCGCTCCGAGGCCCGGTACATCCACCCATGGGTTTCGTGCTGCCGCAACAGGTGTGCGCACATGGCCGGCGTGGCCGTAAGCGAGACGACCATGGAAACCGCGATGGCCACCGACAAGGTCACGGCGAATTCGCGAAACAGGCGGCCTACGATTCCACCCATTAACAGGAGGGGGATGAACACGGCGATTAGTGAGACGCTGATGGTCAAAACGGTGAAGCCGATTTCCTGCGCACCTCGCAGGGCTGCCGCGAAAGGAGCCATCCCCATTTCCAGATAGCGCGTGATGTTTTCAATCACCACAATCGCATCGTCAACCACAAAGCCCGTAGAGATGCACAGCGCCATCAAGGAAAGGTTGTCGAGACTGTAACCGAGCAGGTACATGACCCCGAATGTCCCGACGATAGACACGGGAACGGCCACGCTGGGAATGAGCGTGGTGCGGCCATTGCGGAGGAAAACGAAGACCACGGCGATAACCAGGAGCACCGAAATGATGAGGGTGCGCTCGACATCATGAACTGAGGCGCGAATGGTCAAAGTCTGATCCATGGCCACCCGCATGTCAATGGTGGGGGGAATGTCCGCCTTAAGCTGGGGCAGCATAGCGCGGATGCGGTCCACCGTATCGATGATATTGGCGCCGGGTTGGCGGAAGAGGATGCACATCACCGACGGTTTGCCGTTGGCGTAACCCGAGGCGCGGAGTGTCTCGGGAGCGTCCACCACATCGGCAATATCCGAAAGGCGGACGGGCGATCCCATTTTGTAGGACACGATGAGCGGGCGATAATCCCGGGCCCGGAAGAGTTGGTCGTTGGCGCCCACCTCCCACATACGAAACCCGTCCGAGAAGTGTCCCTTCGGCACGTTGGCGTTGGAATTACTCAATACCCCGCGAACCTGCTCCAGTCCGATGCCGTATTTGTTGAGCAAGGCGGGATTCAGCTCCACCCGTACCCCGGGCAGCGCACCTCCGCCCACGCTGGCCTGTCCCACTCCGCTGACCTGCGATAGCTTCTGCGCGACGATGGACGAAACCGAGTCGTATATCTTCCCTTTCGGCAACACATCGGACGTAAATGCCAACAGCATGATGGGGCTATCGGCAGGATTAACCTTCCGATAGGTGGGATTGCTGGGCAGATTGATGGGCAGGTACCCGCGGGCGGCGTTAATGGCAGCCTGCACGTCGCGCGCCGCCGCGTCAATGTTCCGGTTCAAATCAAATTGCAGAGTGACATTGGAAGATCCCAGAGTGCTCGACGAGGTCATCTCTGTGACCGCTGCAATGCGCCCAAACTGGCGCTCCAAGGGCGTGGCCACCGAGGAAGCCATAATCTCCGGACTGGCGCCCGGCAGGCCGGCAGACACCGATACGGTGGGGAAATCCACCTGCGGCAGCGGCGAAACAGGCAACAGGCGGAAGGCCACCGCGCCGGCCAAGAATACCGCGATCATCAAGAGAGTCGTCGCGATCGGCCTGCGGATGAAGGGCTCAGAGATGTTCATGTCAGTTCAGCAAAACATGGTCGGATCTCGATTGTCGATTCTCGAAGGACGGCGACTGGCCATCTGAAATCCCAATCGAAAATCCGCATTCGAAACTCGTCAATTCGTGACGGGCTCGGCCTCCGGTCCGCGCATCTTTCCCCGGGAAAAGCGCACGGCCAAGCGGTCAAACCAGAGATAAATGACCGGGGTCGTATAGAGGGTCAGCAACTGGCTCAAGATCAGCCCGCCCACCATCGAAATGCCCAAGGGCCGCCTGAGTTCCGAACCCATGCCGGTGCCCAAGGCGAGGGGCACGCCGCCCAACAGCGCCGCCATAGTGGTCATCATGATGGGGCGAAAGCGCAGCAAGCAGGCCTGGTAGATGGCGTTGACCGGAGTCATGCCTTCTTTGCGCTCCGCTTCCAAAGCAAAATCGATCATCATGATGCCGTTCTTCTTCACAATGCCGATCAGCAAAACCAATCCAATGAGCGCAATCACGCTGAAGTCCGTCTTGCAAATCATCAGCGAGAGCAGCGCCCCCACGCCCGCCGAGGGCAGCGTGGAAAGGATGGTGACGGGGTGGATATAGCTCTCATACAAAACGCCTAAAACGATGTACACCGTCACCAAGGCCGCCAGGATCAGGATCGGCTCATTGGAAAGGGAGGCTAGGAAAGAGGCGGCAGTGCCTTGAAACGCCCCCTGGATGCTGGCGGGCATATTGATCTCTTCCTTCACCCTATTGACGGCGGTGACAGCGTCTCCCAGCGAGGCACCAGGCGCCAGATTGAAGGAAAGGGTAACCACCGGAAACTGGCCTTGATGGTTCACGGTAATGGGGGCGTTCATCTCCTCAACGTGGGTGAAGGCCGAGAGCGGGACTTGACCGCCATTGGGGAATTGCGCCGAGGACTTGATCTGCCCCCCGCCGAAAGCGTTATCCGAAGCGATCGTCGCTGCCCCGAGCACCGAAGAAGTGGAATTCGACAGGCTGGTGGTCGCCGCAGTGAGACCACTGGTGGGCCCATAGAGCTGGTTCGATGCCGATCCGCCCGAGACCAATCCTGCCGAACCTATGTTTGTCGTGGGTGCATTGGTGCGAATGAAGAGGTCGCGAAGGTCCAGGGGATTCCGCTGGAAGTCCCGCTTCACTTCCAGCACCACATGATATTGGTTGAGCTGTGTAAAAATGGTCGATACTTCCCGCTGGCCGTAGGCGTCATAAAGCGTTTGATCGATGGTGGAAGGGGTAATTCCCATACGGTAGGCCGTGTTGCGGTCGTAAACCAGGCTGGCGCGCAGTCCACCCTCCTGCTGGTCGCTGGCCACATCGCGCAGCTCCGGCACTTCTTGCAGCTTCTCCACCATCTGGGGCGCGTAGGTGTTCAGTTCCACCGCGCTGGGATCTTCCAAAGTGTATTGGAACTGCGTGCGGCTGACCCGGTCCTCCACCGTGATGTCCTGCACTGGCTGCATAAAAAGCGTGATCCCCGCCACCCGCCCCAGCTCCGGCTGCAAGCGGCGGATGACGTCCGTCGCGCTGATTTTGCGTTCTTCCAGGGGCTTAAGGTTGATCAGGATGCGGCCGCTATTCAGCGTTGTGTTCGTCCCGTCGATGCCAATGAATGAAGAGAGACTCTCTACCGCTGGGTCCTTCAGGATGATCTTGCCCAGCGCCTGCTGCTCATTGGACATCTCCTGGAAGGATACCGTCTGCGCGGCCTCGGAGATCCCCTGGATAACGCCTGTATCCTGAATGGGGAAAAATCCTTTGGGAATTCGGATATAAAGGACGATGGTCAGGACAAGCGTACCCGCCGCGATCAGCAAAGTGGCCGTTTGGTGGCGTAACACCACCTGGAGCGTGCGGTCGTAGAACCCGATAATCGCCTTCCAGCCTCGCTCGGTGACCCGATAGAAGCGAGACTGCTCCGCCTCCGGAGCGTGCTTGAGGAGCTTCGAACACATCATGGGCGTGAGGGTTAAGGATACGATGGCGGAGACCAGAATGGTGACGGCCAGGGTGACCGCGAACTCGCGGAACAGGCGCCCCACAATGTCACCCATAAACAAAAGGGGAATGAGTACGGCAATCAACGAAATGGTTAGCGAAACAATAGTGAAGCCGATCTGCGCCGACCCCTTGAGGGCCGCTTCCATCGGAGACTCACCCTCTTCGATATAGCGCGTGATGTTCTCGATCATGACAATGGCGTCGTCCACGACGAACCCCGTAGATATCGTCAATGCCATGAGGCTCAGGTTGTTTAAGCTGTACCCCAGCATATACATCACGCCGAACGTGCCCACCAGGGAGAGAGGGACGGCGACGCTGGGAATTACGGTGGCCGCCAGGTTACGCAGAAAGAGGAAAATGACCATGACCACCAGGGCCACGGTGAGCATCAATTCAAACTCCACATCCTGCACGGAAGCACGGATCGTGGAGGTCCGATCGGTGAGGATGGTGACCTTCACCGCCGAGGGAAGGGAGTTCTTGAGCTGGTCCAGCAGGGCCTTGATGCGGTCGACCACGGCGATGACGTTGGCGCCCGGCTGCCGCTGAATGTTGACGATGACAGAGGGCACATCGTTCATCCAAGCCGCTTGCCGAATGTTCTCCACGTCGTCCTGCACGGAGGCCACATCTGTAAGCTTTACGGGGGAGCCATTGCGGTAAGCCAGGACCAGCGGCGCGTAGTCCGCGCCCGAGAGCAATTGGTCATTGGCGCCGATCTGATAGGACTGGTGGGGGCTATCAAAGTTCCCTTTCGCCTGGTTGACGTTGGCCGCCACAATGACGTTGCGCAGATCCTCCAGGTTGAGGCCGTAAGAGGCCATTAACGTGGGATTGGCGCGGATTCGGACGGCAGGCTTCTGCCCGCCGCTGATGCTCACCAGACCCACCCCGGGCAACTGCGAGATCTTCGGCGCCAGGCGCGTGTCCGCGAGGTCCTCAACCTTGGACAAGGGCAGCGAATTGGAGGCCAGCGCCAGAGTCAGAACCGGCGCGTCGGCGGGGTTGCTTTTGCTGTAGATCGGCGGAGTGGGCAGGTCGGGAGGCAAGTAAGTGCCCGCCGCATTGATGGACTGCTGCACCTCTTGCTCCGCCACATCGATGTTCAGACTGAGGTTGAATTGCAGGGTGATGATGGAACTGCCGTCGGAACTGGTGGAGGTCATCTGCTGGAGCCCCGGAACCTGCCCGAATTGGCGCTCCAGGGGAGCAGTGACCGACGACGCCATCACGTCCGGGCTGGCCCCCGGATAGGCCGTGATGATTTGGATGGTGGGATAATCCACTTCCGGCAGCGCTGAAACCGGCAACTGTTTATAAGCCACCGCGCCCGCCAGGAGAATTGCGGCCATCAGCAACGACGTTGCAATCGGCCGGATAATGAAGATCCGTGACGGGCTCATGAACTCCCTCGCGTGCTCCTCTCGCCAGGCTTTGCCAGCCTGACCTTACTCCCCTCCTGCAACTTATCGACGCCCGTCATCACCACCTGGTCACCCGGAGACAACCCGGAGGTGACCTCCACATTTTCTCCCTCCGTAGTGTCGATGGTGATGTTCTTGATGGTCACGGTTCCTTCAAGCTGTTTCTCGGCTGCCTCCTTAGCATCCGGGCGACTCTTGGCTGTCCCTGCCGCGGGCTCTGATTTCGGCGCGTGAATGTCCTTAACCAGATAAACGTAGGTGATCTGGGCGTTGCGCTGCACTGCCGCCGTGGGAATCAGGGTGACACCATGTTTTTCTTCTACCAGGAGCCGAGCGTTGACAAACTGGTTGGGGAACAACTTCCCTTCCCGGTTGTCGAAATTCGCTCGCAACTTGACAGTGCCCGTGGTCGGGTCAATCTGGTTGTCCATGGTGGCCATCACTCCCTGGCCAATCTTCGTCTTCATTTCGCGGTCAAAGGCCTCCACCTTCAGTTGCGCACCGGCGTGCACCCTGTCCAGGATGGCAGGAAGTTGGTCCTCAGGAAGTGTGAAGATCACACTGATGGGGTCAACCTGGGTAATGACCACCAACCCCGTGGAGTCGTTGGGGGTTACATAATTTCCGGGATCGACCAGCCGCAGACCCACCCGGCCTGTAATCGGGGCCGTGATGTGGCAGTAGGTGAGGTCCAGCTTGGCGTTGTCAATTTGGGCTTGATCCGCCTGCACGATTCCCATGTCCTGCTTCACAGTAGCTTGTTGGGTGGCCAGTTGCTGTTCGGGAACGGCTTTCAGGGGTAACAGGGTCTGGTAGCGCGTCAAATCCACCTTAGCGTTCTCCAGGTTGGCCTGATCGCGGGCCAGGCCTGCTTCCGCCTGTTCGAGCATGACTTGGTAAGGGCGCGGATCGATCTCCGCGAGTCGATCACCTTTCTGAACGATCTGGCCTTCCTTATAGAGAACCTGCATCAGGTAGCCGGCAATTTGACTCTTGATGGTGACCGTGTAAATCGGGGTCACCGCACCCAGGCCGGTAAAATAAACGCCGATGTCGCCTTTGGTGGCAGGTACAGCTACGACGGGAATCGCGCCACCGCCCCTTCCTGCCCGGCCCCCTGGAGCTTGTGAGGAGGTCGTCGCGGCGGTTGCGGAATTGGCATGAGAGCGAAAGTAGTAAAAGTAGACGCCTACACCCACCAAGACTAAGGCAATAATCCAGAGCCATCCGGAGCGCTTGGACTTTTCGGGCGGGGGGAGATCCGGGGCCCGAAAGCTCGCCAAGGTTTCCTGCGGCTCATCGCGGTCAAGCGTATTAGATTTTTCCAGATTCATTTTCTATAGCCTCTGCTTTTGCTGAGGAGAACAGACCCTATTTTCTTAATAATGGTGTGGTGGCAGGACAGGGCCATCCCCGCTGCCGGTGGCACCTTACCCGCGGTTAGCGCGATGCCCACTGCCAGTCCGTCGAAAGGAGTCTGCTCTGGGGTGGCAAAACATGACCAGTGCATAGAAATACGGCATTGGCCACCCTTATCATCAATGTGCCAGGAAGCTCCCTTGGTTTCACCTTACAATTTTTACACTTAGCATCGACGATGAAAAAGCGTCCTTGGTTACCTCCTAAGTCGACCGTGTGGTATATTTTAACAACTTGGGGCGCGGTTCTCTCGCAAGGGGCAGATCCATCGTCGCCAGCAGCCTTTCAGAATATCACAGGTCGCAATTTAAGAACATCCTAGACGGATTTGGGATAGTGGGCCATTGGGAAATTGTACCGGCCAGTTTACCTCGCCAAATGGCGGCTTAAATCCGCCCCTGCACCTTGACCCACTGCCTGGATTTGATGCTGCCCCGTCTGAGTACGTCGAGGGTTCATAAGAGGATAGAGCTTCCATCCCGGGTTGGGGGGCGGGACGCGTGCGGGCGAACTAGCCCAGGTTGAAGGGAAGCGCCATGCCGAGTTTCCAGCGACGCTTGCGCCTGTACTACTCTTGCCGGCGCTGGGTCACTTATTTTGTATTTGAACCAATTTTCTTTGAGGGCCTAGCCCGGACTTGCCACCAGCACGCAAGGAACCCCCGCAGCCGCGATGCGACAGGTGACGCGGAATGGTTGGACGGGAGGCTGGTTACAGTTTCCCAAAGTGATACATAAAACCGGCAGTATAAACAATATTGTTGGCGCGTCCGGAAAGCGGATAGTAGGCATTGCTATCTGGGGTCGCAGCGAAGGGAAGGCCGAAGCCCGGCTTTCCGGTAATGTGATCCCGCAGGTCTATGCGGAAGGTCAGTCGTTTGGAGAGCTTGCGATCCAATCCACCCCCGAAGACGATACCCGTTTTGTCGTTATGATTGATGGATGCCGTATTGACCGAGGCAAACCCCAAGTTCTTTGCCGTCGTCATCGCGGACTGCGTGGGGCTGTACCGGTCATACTCCACGCCCGCTGCGCCGTAAGGACGGAAGTGCATGAAGGCGAAAGGCGAATGTGCGACCGCGGTAACACTGCCGCTGTAGAACCGCACCGGGTACACGATGTCATGGCGCGGATTAAGACTGGTATCCGTGAGGATTAAGTTGTTCGGTCCTCCGGTAAACGCCGTTTCAATCTTCAGGAGTTTCCCAAAGGGTACGGCGACACCCACGGTGTACTTGAGCCCCAAATCCGAACGCGTGTGGTAGGCGTGGCCGGCACCCGTCCAACTTTGAGCATCAACCAGGGTCGAGGCCCCTGCCAAGGCAAAGACATCCGCCTGGATGTCCTTGGTAAGGTCGCGGGCTTGCGCCGCGTCGGCCGCCAGGCATAATACCGCCAGCGCCATCAACCCCTGCACGGTCTTCTTCATCATGAGCGAATCAACCTCCTGAACTTTTGAGTGGTAGCCACGGTCACTACGGTCTGACGGTGGGTGCTTCTCTCGCCACGCACCGGCAACAACCAGGCGGCTCTTTGCTTCGATGCCTGCCCCCTTCGGGCAGTTGGATTGACCGCCGCAGGGCGTGCATTCGGGCAAGACAGTTTACTACGTGCGGCCGTAAATGAACCATGGGGGATTTCGCGCGGGGGTGCGCGAGATAGAAGTTGACGCGCTGTAGAGTTGGCGGGAAAGTTGCAGCGCGGGTGTCCCCACCCGCGCGTGCCATCGCGTTCACGATCGAGGAATCCCGCGGGTGGGGACACCCGCGCTACAAATTCTGTGTCGAACACCCTTTCGCACAGGGCGGAAAAATCCCCTTGACAATCCCGGCCATCTGTCCTACTGTCCTATGACAGGTGACCACGATGATTCTGCAAATCAACTTCAAGTCGGGCAAGCCGATCTACCTGCAGATTGTCGATCAGATCAAGGCCGCAGCCGCTTCCGGAGCGCTCCAGCCTGGTGAGGCCCTGCCCTCCATTCGCCCGCTGGCGGAACTGCTGCGCGTCAACCGCAACACCATCGCCAAAGCCTATACGGAGCTTGAAAGCCTGGGCGTCATTGAGTCCCTGCCCGGGCGCGGTTCCTTTCTCAAAGAAAACCATTCGGCCCTGCGCAAGGAGGCCCGGCGCAAAATGCTCATCGAGGACGTCGACCAGGCCATCGTGCAAGCCCACCATTTGCAGGTTCCCCGCGAAGAATTTCTCAAACTGATTCAGGAACGATTGGAAGTGCTCGACAGCAAACGGCGCGCCCATGAAGGCTCCAAGGAGGACTGACCGGCCATGAACACTCCCACCCCCGCCATTGAAATCGTGAATCTCGCGTACGCCTACGGGCCTGCGGAAGCCGTGCACGACTTGAGCCTGCGGGTCGCGCCCGGCCGCTGCTATGGATTATTCGGCCGCAACGGCGCGGGCAAGACCACCACCATGAAATGTCTGCTCAATCTGCTCCGTCCCCAGCGCGGGCAGGTGCGCGTCTTCGGGCTCGACCCGGCCCGGCGTGAAGTTGAGGTGAAGCGCCTGCTCTCCTACGTGCCGGACCAGGTGGCCTTTTATCCGTGGATGAGCGTGCGCGAGACACTCGATTACCTCGCGTCGTTTCGCAAGCTTTGGAATAAGAAGGTTGAACAGGAACTGTTGGAGCGATTCGGGCTCGACCCGAGTCAGCGAACCGGCAGCCTTTCCAAGGGCCAGCGCACCCAGGTGGCGCTGATCGCTGCGGTCTGCCCGGAGACCGATTTGCTGGTGCTCGACGAACCCACGTCGGGACTCGACCCCATTGTGCGCCGCGAATTCATTGAAGCCGTGATCGGCGCGTACCAGCAAGGCATCCCCGGCCAGCGCACCATCCTGGTCTCCACTCACCTTATCAGCGAGTTTGAGGGATTGATTGACGAGTTCACGCTCATTGACCATGGCCGCGCCGTCCTGACCGCCGGCGCCGACGAAGCCCGCTCGCGTTATCAGAAGATTCGCGCGCGCTTTGCTCAGGCTCTGCCGGAAATCGACCTTAAAGCCGCCCTGCGCGTGCGCCGCGACGGCCGCGAACTGGAATTGATCGTGAACGGCGGCGGCCCCGAATTGATGGAGCGACTACGCCAGCATAATCCCGAGGTGCTCACCACGGAGTCGTTGACACTCGAGGAGATTTTTGTCGTGACGCTGAAAGTTGGGTAGCGCGGACCTGCTCTTGAGGTCCACGGCTTTTCCTGGCCATCGGCGACGAGCCGCGGACCTACAAAACAGGTCCGCGCTACAGCCGGTTCGTCGCGACCCTGCAAGGAGATAGGTATGACCGCCACAACCACAAGACTCCTCAAGGAAGCCCGACCGCTCTTCTGGCCCTGGTGCGCCGTCGTCCTCTCCGGCGCGGTGCCGCTGCTTCATCCCCCGGATCCCATCAGGTGGATCAGTCAGGTGGGTTTCTTCGTCGGCATCCCGCTGTTGGCCACAATCCCGCTCGGGAATGAATTCCAGCACCGGACGATATCCCTCTTGCTTTCTCAACCTATCGGCCGCGTGGAAATCTGGCGCGAGAAGTTGAGCATAACACTCCTCATGGTGTTCTCAGCGGCCCTGGTTTTCTCCTGCTCCTCGGCGGCGGCCGGCATTCATATATACCGCGATAATTTGAAATTTTATGGAGCGTGGATCATCGCCATGACCGCTTCGGCAACTTTTTGGACCCTGCTCGCCAAATCGACAATGGGCGGTGTAATCCTTGGCATCACGGCCCCGTCCCTCCTCATTGTCGCTTGGTTGGGCGGTGCGTTCCGGGTCTTCCGGATTAGGCTTCTGTCGCCGGACAACATGCCCATTGTCCGCGTAACCACCCTTTTCCTCCTCTGCTATGCGGGTCTAATGCTCTGGCTCGGCTGGCGAACCCTGGCGCGGTTCCAGGCGACCGGAGGCATGGCGGGCGATGATTTGCTGATGGCCGGGCCGGACGTGATGTCGGGACCATTCGCGCAGTGGTTGCGCAGCCGTCCCACCGGAGCGGTCCTGAATTTATTCCGGAAGGAGCTTCGCTTGCTTCGGCCGGTCTGGATCATCAGCCTGCTCTCCGCAATGGGCTGGGCTTGCCTGACCTTATTCGGGTTGCTGTATGAACAAAGGTTTTCCGGGAACTTCGAAACCGCGGTGGTCATTGTGGGCGTGACTAGTACGTTGATGATCGCCATTCTCGCCGGAAGTATGTCGCTGGGCGAGGAGAGAACGTCGGGGACGCACTCCTGGCACTTGACCTTGCCGGTGCCTGCCCTCCACCAGTGGCTCATCAAGCTGCTCGTGGCCCTGTTCGCGGGGTTGGTCGGCGCGGGGCTGCTCCCGATGCTGATTGGGAGAGGATTGTTGTTTGCGGCGACTCACACTCTGGTCGACGTGCATTTAGGATTAGGATGGGTGCTGGCGGTGCTTTTCCTGACCTTTGTCGCCTTCTGGTGCGCGTGCGCCGTCGAGGGGACAGTGGGCGCGGCGCTTTCGGTAATCCCGGTGGCGATCGCTCTGGGAGCCGCCAGTTATTTCGCTGTGCAATTTGCTCATGACCTCATGAGCCTCTTCTATTCTTCGCGGTTTAATCCCTACGCAAACTTCCGGTTCGCCTGGAGGGTGGCGAAATTCGTCAACGGGATAGGGTATGACTACCGCACAGTCCAGTTGTTCTTCCTGCTTGGTACACCAATGGTCAGTGCAATCGTGGCCGGCGGGATGGCGGCGCTGCTTGCGGCAGTGCAAAGTTACCGGCTGTTTTGCGCACAACTCCAAAACAGCGCGCGGTCTGTGGTCCGCAATCTAATTCCCTTGGTATTGCTCGTTTTTGTTTCGAGTTTTTCATTGACCACCTTCAGTTCCCTCCCGCTGTACGCCAGTTGGCAGATGTGGGGGCTGTTCAGCGAAACTACCTGGGCGATTGAGGAGAACGTCACCCGCGCTGCGAAACTGGACGCGACGCGTCCCCTGCAGCTCACCGAGGATGATTTGGCCGAAGCCTTGCCTTACGGCTTGCCCTTGTCGAAAAGCACGCGACTCTGGCTGCGCAACGCCCGCATCACGGTGACTCCCGACCCGGCGCACCCCGAAGGGTTCTACTGCGTAGACGATCCCCATTGGTCCACCTGGTGTTATTATTCGGCCACCATCCACCTGGCGAACGGCACCGACATTTCCGAAACATATGAGCCGACGCCGAACCGTTCCGGGCCATTCGGGCACCGTACTGTGCACGTCCGCTGGCCCGGCGCAGCGGGCAAGGAAACGCCGTGGGACTGGTAAAGTCTATTTATCGAATCGTCAACACTCGAAAGCCTAGCCTTGACATCTCCGCGTCTGCCCCGGATACTAGCGCCCTTTGAGCGGGGACAGAGGCGGGCAGGACAAGATGCCCACCTTGCTCATACCCGCTTCCGGACGATGGATGTCCGGCAGCGGCAGGCGTCAGGGGGCGCGCATGATCGATGAGCCGCAGGCGGCGGGCAGTCTGAGTTACAGCCACGGCATTGGTGCTTCGCCGCTGTCAGGCCTCACGGTGGGCGAGCTTTTGGACCACACCGCTGCGCGTTTTCCAGACCGCCCCGCCTTAATCGTTCGCCACCAGAACCAGCGCTACACGTACGCAGAATTCCTGCGCGAGGTCGAGCGCGCTGCGAGGGGACTTCTGCGTTTGGGCATCCAGAAGGGCGAGCGCGTAGGAATCTGGTGCACCAACTACGCGGAGTGGGTCATTACGCAGTTTGCGGTCACCAAGATCGGCGCGATCCTCGTAAATCTCAACCCGGCTTACGGTTCGGTGGAGTTTGAGCGCGCCATGGTCCAATCGGGGTGCTCGACGCTCTTCATGACGCGGGGCTTTCGCCAGCGCGATTACCCCGCCACCCTCGCCGAAATCTGTCCTGAAGCCACCTCGAGCGTGCCGGGAGCGTTCCAATCCGCCAAGCTGCCGCACCTGCGCAACCTGATTTTCATTGGCGACGCCGCACCCGCCAGCATGATTCCTTGGAACGACCTGCTGAGCATGGGCGAGGGCGTTCCGGCGGACGCCTTGCGCGCCCGCGCCGCCACCCTGGAGTTTGACGATCCCATTAACATCCAGTACACCTCGGGCACCACCGGTTCGCCCAAAGGTGCCTTGCTGACCCATCACAACATCGTGAACAACGGCCTGCTGATTGGCCAGGGCATGCGCTTCACCTGCGAAGACAAGCTGTGCATTCCCGTGCCCTTCTTCCACTGTTTCGGCATGGTCCTGGGCAACATGGTGTGCGTTGCACACGGCGCCGCCATGGTGATTCCGGCGGATTACTTTGACGCCCTGGCCACCCTCCAGGTCATTTCCGAGGAACGCTGCACCGCGGTGCACGGCGTGCCCACCATGTTCATTGCCGAACTGGAGCACCCGCGCTTCCGCGAGTTCGACCTCACCTCGCTGCGCACCGGCATCATGGCCGGCTCACCCTGTCCGATTGACGTCATGCGCCGCGTGGTGCGGGAGATGCACTGCTCGGAGTTGACCATCGTCTACGGCCTCACGGAAACCTCGCCGGGCATCACCCAGACCACGCCGGACGATCCGCTGGAACTGCGCGTCACCACCGTGGGCAAACCCATGGCGCACACGGAAATCAAGATCGTCGATCCCCGCACGGGGCGCATGGTGCCGCGCGGGACTCCCGGCGAATTATGCGCGCGCGGATATCCCGTTATGAAGGGCTATTATCAAAACGCCGAAGCAACCCGCCAGACCCTTGACGCCGACGGCTGGCTGCACTCCGGCGACCTGGCCACCATGAACGAGAACGATTATTGCAAAATCACCGGGCGCTCCAAGGACCTGATCATTCGCGGGGGTGAGAGTATTTATCCGCGCGACATCGAAGAATTTCTCTATACCCACCCCGCCGTCAGCGAGGTGCAGGTGATCGGCATCCCCGACCGCAAGTACGGCGAGCAGGTGATGGCCTGGATCAAACTCAAACCCGGGGTCACTTCGACCACCGAGGCCATCCGCGAGTTCTGCAAGGGCCGCATCGCCCATTTCAAGATTCCCCGCCACGTCAAATTCGTCGAAGCCTTTCCCACCACCATCAACGGCAAGACCCAGAAGTACAAGATGCGGGAAATATCCATCAAGGAAATGGGGCTGGAAGAAGCCGCGCAAATCGCCACGGCCTAGCCTGAAGCGTGGTAGCCACGGTCAGTAGCCGTTCTGTGACCGTGGGTTCTTCGTTCCATGGCGCACAACCATTGATTTGCAGCGCGCGGGTGGATGCATCCCATCTTGGCATGCCCAAAACCCACGGTCAAAAAACGTTGACCGTGGCTACCCATTCGTGCCATGGCCATCCTGGCCATGACCGAACACGGGCAGGATGCCCGTGCCACAGCGGACGGGACGCCCACGCTACGTCACCGGAACTCGTGCGCCAATTTTATGGCGTGCAACTGCACCCGCGTTGCTTACGTTCAAAATTGCGCATACACTACCCAGTGAGGTAACCCCCTTGAGTTTAAAAGCCTTGTGTTTTGTGGACATGCCGTTTGGCAAGAAGACGGATCCCGCCAGCCGCGTGGAGATCGATTTTGACGCGGTCTACACGCAGGCGATCAAACCCGCCATTCTCGACGCCGGTCTTGACGCGTTGCGCGGCGACGAGGAGCGCACCGGCGGAATCGTTCATGCTCCCATGTTTGCGCGCCTGCTGCTCTCTCAATACGTAATCGCCGACCTCACGCTGGCCAACGCCAACGTCTTTTACGAACTGGGAATCCGCCACGCGGCCAAGCCTTACACCACGGTCCCCATCTTCGCCCCTCTTTATCCACTGCCCTTCGACGTATCGCTGGTGCGGGCGATTCCCTACTCGCTCGACCAGGGCAAGCTGACGCCGGAAAGCGCCGCAGCGCTGAGAAAGGCCATTCATGCCCGCCTGGACGAGGCCATTCGCGGCGTCGCCGTCAATGATAGTCCCTTGTTTCAACTGATCAGCCGCTACCCCGGCATCGACTTGCCGCACGAGGCCACGGAAGCGTTCCAGGAGCAGGTCCGCAATGAAGAGGGGTTCCGCCAGACGCTGGCGAAGGCGCGGGCGCTGGAGACCGACCCGGCCAGGACGGCAGCGCTGCTGGAAGCGCAGGCCAGTTTGGGGAATATCAAAACGGCGTTGCCGGCGGTGTTGGTTGACCTTCTGCTCTCCTTCCGCGACGCCAGCGCGTACAACGAGATGGTGGAGCTCTGCGAGGCCTTTCCGGATTCACTTCAGTCCAACATCATGGTTCGCCAGCAGTGGGCGCTGGCGCTCAACCGCCGCAACCAACCCGGCGACCGAGATCGCGCCCTGGCGATTCTGGAAAAGTTGCTGAAGGAAAGCGGCGCGAGTCCGGAAACCTACGGCATCCTGGGACGCATCCACAAGGACAGCTATAAGGCGCTGAAAGAGGCGGGCAGCATCATGGCTTCGGCGGCGCTCGACCAGGCTATCGAGGCCTATACCAAGGGCTTTGAATCTGACCCGCGCGATTACTATCCGGGAGTGAACGCCGTCACGCTGCTGGTCGAGCGCGGCGATATCCAGGACGCGGCGCGGCTGGCGCCCCTGGTCAGTTTCGCTGTAGCCCGGCGTGGCGGCGCGGCCTCGTCCGATTATTGGGACCTCGCCACGGTGCTCGAACTCGCGGTGGTGGGCAGGGATTGGGCGAGCGCCGTCCGCGTCCTGCCCAAGATGCTCGCCGCCGCCAAGGCCGGCTGGAATGTGAAAACCACGCGCGACAACCTCGTGCTGATTCAGCAAGCGTATGCCCGAGCTAATGCCGACGCTCCCCAGTTGGCGGAAATCATCCGTCACTTGGAATCCCGCATGAAGGAACTGCAAGGAGAACCCGCCCAGAAGTGAATCCCAGGCGCGTGCTGACTGCTTCAACCCGGGCGTCAGCCATCGAGCGGCTGCATCGGGCTATTTCGGGCT
>Ga0335085_10007663_pt1 | contig 16638 bp, 16 predicted proteins | sample Lox_Sample_45_FD_206712 | JGI IMG/M metagenome (GOLD analysis project Ga0335085, IMG submission 206712) | Soil microbial communities from Loxahatchee National Wildlife Refuge, Florida, United States - Lox_Sample_4.5 | ecosystem: Environmental > Terrestrial > Soil > Wetlands | place: USA...
CACCGGATCCGAGTTGACCTCCGAGTACTGCGTCGTCACCTTCGGCGTGATGTACTGGTACTCGCCGAACCGATCCTTCAGGTCGTTGAGCGACGTCGACTGGCTGTCGTAGAACACGCGGATCCCGACCGGCTTCTGCAGGTCGCCGAGGATCTTCTTCGTCTGATCGGAAATCGAGAACTGCTGCGCGACCGTCAGGTCCCAGCGCTTGTGCTCGCGCCGGCCGACGTAGTTGATCGCGACCAGAATCGCGAGGAACACGACGATGCTGCCGATCGCGATCGATCCGTAGCGGACGTTGCGGCCCTGAAACGACCGGCCGATGTCCCGCCATTGGCTCGCCGCGTACAGCACCGTGACGACGAGCCCGGCGATCGCGAGGTTGTGCGACCACTGCTCGAGCTGCGGAAATCTGATCTTGAGGATGACGGCGGCGAGGACGAGCGCGACGCCCAGCCAGCCGAGCAGGCCCAGGAAGCGTTTCATGGCTAACCCCTCCACCGCTCGCTGTCCACGGACTTGAGCGTGAGGAACAGCCAGAACGAGATGAAACTCAAGTAGAAGATGACGTGCGTCGTGTCGATGACGCCCTTGCCGAAGTCCTCGAAGTGCTGCGTGATCGACAGATATGTGAGGATGTCGGACATCGTCGGGCCGGCGCTGTCCGCCGCCCAGTTGATGATCCAGAACATCAGCAGCAACACGAAGGTCGCCGCGCCCGCCACCATCTGATTCTTCGTCGTGCTCGACAGGAAGAGCCCGGCGGAGATGAACGAGCTGCCGAGCAGGAACAACCCGAGGTAGCCGCTCACGACCGGCCGCCACTCGGGCTGGCCGAAGACGAAGAGCATCCCGATGTAGAGCATCGTGACCGCGAGCAGCGCGCCGTAGAGCGCGATCGAGCCCAGGAACTTGCCGAAGACGATCTCGGTGTCCGTGAGCGGCGCGGTCAGGAGCAGCTCGATGGTGCCCGAGCGCTTCTCCTCCGAGTAGGTCCGCATCGTGATCATCGGCAGCAGGAACAACACGAGCACGCTCGCGTTGGCCAGCAGCGGCCGAATCATGTCCATGTTGATGTTCTGCGTCGGCGGCCCGCCGCCAAACTGCGATTGCATCCCGTTGCGGATGAAGTACGCGAGGTAGTTCGTGTAAAAGAACCCGAACATGATCGCGTAGAGGCCCATCATCACCCACGCGACCGGCGAGGCGAAGTAGCCGCGCAGCTCCTTGCCCGCGATCGCGACGACGTTGCGGAGGCTCCTACCCATGCTGCACCTCCTCGGCGCGCTCGGCCGGCCGCTCTTCGGTGGTCAGCTGCAGGAAGATCTCTTCCAGGCTGAGCCGCGACGGCCGCAGCTCGAGCAGGCCGAACCCGCCGTTGACCACCGCCCGCGCCACGTCGCGGCGGACGTCTTGATTCGCCTTCGATTCGACGTCGTAGCCCGTGTACTGCTCGTGCCGATCGGACAGCGTCACCTTCGCCACGCCCGGGACGCCGGCGATCGTCGGCGAGATGTCCGACGTCGTCGCCGCCTGCACGTAGAGCGTGGCCGCGCCCTTGAGCTGGTGCGTCAGATTGTCGGGCGTGTCCTCGGCGACCACGTGGCCCTTGTTGATGATGACGACGCGCTGGCACGTCTGCGCCACTTCCGGCAGGATGTGCGTGCTCAGCACGATCGTGTGGCTGCCGGCGAGGCTCCGGATCAGATCGCGCGTCTCGATGATCTGCTTCGGGTCGAGGCCGGCGGTCGGCTCGTCGAGGATCAGCACTTCGGGGTCGTGCAGAATCGCCTGCGCGAGGCCGACGCGCTGCCGGTATCCCTTCGAGAGCTTGGCGCAGTGGCGATTGGCCATGTCGTCGACGTGCGTTTTCTTCATCGCGTGGTCGACGCGCATGGCGCGGTCGGAGGCCGTCGACTTGTCGAGCCGGATCTTGGCGACGAACATCAGGTACTCCCGCACCGTCATCTCGGGGTAGAGCGGCGGCGTTTCCGGCAGGTAGCCCGTGCGGCTCTTCGCTTCGATCGGATGGGTGAAGACGTCGTAGCCGGCGACCACCGCCTTGCCCTCGTTCGCCGGCATGTACCCCGTCAGCACGCGCATCGTCGTCGTCTTGCCCGCGCCGTTGGGGCCGAGGAAGCCGAGGATCTCGCCTGTGTCGACCCGGAACGTCACGTCGTCGACGGCGGTCACGGGGCCATAGCGCTTCGTGAGGTGCTGGACCTCAATCATTCGAGCTCCGTTTCTTGCAGGATCGGTTGAACCGGGGCGTGCTCGGGAATGCGCTCACGTGGTGTCGGACGCACCTTTCCCGCGTTCGTGCTGGGTGAAGACGGTCTGAACGTATCAATGAGAACGCCGCCGGAAAACAACAAACCAACAAACAATAACTGAAAATCGTAGTGCCTGGGGAAAAGACGTGTCAACCGCTCCGGCGGTCTGACGAGTCCCAAGCCCGACGTCCGGAGCCCGCGGTCCGAAAGCGCTCACTGGCGGTGGTCGTCCACGAAGGCGTCGATGGCCGTCTGGTCGTCCGGCGCGACACGCTCGAATTGGATGCCCATGCCGACCTTGCGATCGCTCCAGGCCACGCGGCCGGAGGCCTCGATGTCCTCGGGCGCGTTGGGGAGCCGGAACTTGAGCAGTACCGCCGTCCCGAGCGCCAGCGGGTTCATCGTGCGGATCGCCAGGCCGCCCTTGCCGACGTCGAGGGTGACGGCGCCGGCAATCGTCTGGCCGGCGCGATAGGAGACCGGCACGCCGAGCGCCACCCGCTGGCTGGCGCGCCGGTTGAAGTTGTCCGGGAAGAGATGCGGCGCGAGCGCGGGCAGAATCTGCGGCGTCGCCGCGTGCTCGTTGACGTAGCCGCCGATGCCGAGCGCCAGCAGCTGCGGCACTTGTTCGGCGGACGACACCGTGCCGGAAAAGACCACCACCGGCAGGGCGCGCCCGGCGTCGTGCTTGAGCGTGCGCACGAATGTGACACCGTCGCCGGCCAGACCGAGATCGACGAGCGCCAAGCTGATGGGCACCGCGCGATCGGCGGCAGCGCGTCGGGCGCCCGCCTCGTTTTCGGCCATGACGAACGCGTGACGGGCGTCGGCCAGCGCCGCGGCAAAGCGGTCGCGAACCGCCGCCTGGCGGTGTGCGATCAAGATCGTCTTGGCCGAGGACGACATTCGGGGGTAGGCCTCGCTATAATCGGGCGACGTGCACCAATCGCGTCTGGCTCGCCGCCGCGGTTGACGCGCACGTCATTTGCGCGTAAGGAGAGTGTATGGCGACCTGCCCGGAATGCGACGCCGAACTTGAGATCGACGACGACGACATCGAGGAGATGGAGATCGGCGATCCTTGGGACTGCGACTCCTGTGGCAGCCGCCTGCGTGTCGCCAACCTCGACCCCCTCGAGTTCGAGAGTGAAGAAGACGACGACGATGACGACGGGGAGGAAGAGAAGGCCGGATCCGGCGAAGGCGAAGAGGAACTCGACGACGACTTCGAGGACGATGACGACGACGACGACAACGACTCCGACGATGGCGGCGGAGACTGGGACGAATAGCCACGACGCCACGATGGCGCCCGCGCGGCCCGGGCTCGCCGCTCGCCGGGCGGCGCTCGCGGATCGGCTGCGCGAGCTGCCTTCGCTGGTCGTCGCGTACAGCGGCGGCGTCGATTCGGCGTTTCTCGCCTGGGCGGCTACCCAACATCTCGGCGACCGCGCCCTCTGCATCACGGCCGAGAGCGCGAGCTATCCCGAGCGGCACCGGGCGATGGCGCTCGCGATCGCGCGCGACTTCGGGCTGCATCACGAAATCGTGACCACCGGCGAGCTCGAGCGGCCGGAGTACCGCGCCAACGCGCCCGACCGCTGCTATCACTGCAAGCACGAGCTCTACACGCAGCTGACCGCGATCGCCCGCGATCGGGGCTTTGCGGCCGTCGCCGACGGCAGCAACGCCGACGACCGCGGCGACTATCGGCCGGGCCGGCGGGCGGCGCGCGAGTTCGGGGTGATCAGCCCGCTCGACGAAGTCGGGCTGTCGAAGGACGACATTCGCGCGCTCTCGCTCGAAGCGGGCTTGCCGACGTGGGACGAGCCGGCGTCGGCGTGCCTCTCGTCGCGCATTCCGTACTTCTCGGAGGTCACCAACGAGAAGCTGCGCGCGATCGAGCAGGCCGAAGACGCGGTGCGCGCGCTCGGCTTCCGCGTCGTGCGCGTGCGGCACCACGATCAGGTCGCGCGTCTCGAGCTAGGCGCCGACGAGATGGCGCGCGCGATCCAGCCCGAGGTTGCCGCGGCGATCACGCGCGCCGTGACGGCGGCGGGGTTTCGCTTCGTCGCGCTCGATTTGAAGGGCTATCGGCTTGGCAGCCTCAATGAAGGTGTGCGCCTCCGCCCGGTGTAACGCGAGTTCGCGTGGCCGATCCGGGCCGCCTACGTGACCCCTCGACTTCGCCTGCTCGTCGCCGCCGCCAGCCTGGTTTTTCTCGTGGCGCACCTGCGGGCGCTGCCGCGCACCCTCGAGGACATCGACTCGATCAATTTCGCGCTCGGCGTCGAGCACTTCGACGTCGCCAGTCATCAGCCGCATCCGCCGGGCTATCCGGTGTTCATCGCGCTGGCGCGCGCCTCGACCGCCGTCGTCGGATGGGCCGCGCCCCAGTGGGATCGCGATCGGCGCGCGGCCACCGGCCTCGCCGTGTGGGGCGTGATTGCCGGCGCGGGCGCGCTCTGGGTGTTCACGGAATTCTGGATTGCGGTCGGCATGGCGCCGACGATCGCGTTCTGCGCGTCGCTCGTGGCCGTGATGTCGCCGCTCTTCTGGTTCACCGCGGCGCGCCCGCTCAGCGACACGCCCGCCCTCGTCGTGTCCGTCGCGATTGCCGCCGGCTTCTTCAACGGCCTGCGCGCGCTCCACGGCGGCGCCACGACCATGCCGCGCGTCTGGGTGGTCTCGGCGATTGCCGCCGGGCTCGCGATCGGCATTCGATCGCAGACGATGTGGATGACCGGACCGCTGCTGTGCTGGATGGCGGGCGAGCTTGCCGTGCGCCGCCGCACGCGGGACGCCGCCGTGCTGCTCGGTTGGGCCGCCCTTGGGGCCCTCGCCTGGGCGGTGCCGCTCGTGCTGCTCAGCGGCGGCCTCTCGACGTATCTGCGGGCGCTCGGCGCCCAGGGCACGCAGGATTTCACCGGCATCGAGATGCTGGCGACCGATCCGCGGACGTCGCTGCTGCGCAGCGCGCTCTCGCACACGTTCATCGAACCGTGGCAGGCGGCGGCGCTCGGCCGCGTCATCGGCGCGCTCGCGATCGTGGGCGCCGTGCGCCTGATGTGGGGCGGACGTCGGATCCTTGCCGCGATGGCGCTCGTGTTCTGGCCGTACCTCGTCTTCCACCTCACGTTTCACGAAACGCTCACGCTTCGGTACGCGCTGCCGCTCGTCCTGCCCGTGTCGGCGTTGGCGGTCATCGCGCTGTCGCTCGCCGGCACGCGCGCCGCGATCGTCGGCGGCACCGCGGCGGCCGTCTGGAGTCTGATCGTCGTGCAACCGAGGCTGCTCGCGTATGCGAACGACGGCGCGCCGGTGTTCCGCGCGTTCCAGGACATGCAGCGCGCGCTGCCGTCGACCACGTCGCCGCCGGCCCTGCGCATGCATCATCAGGTGTATTGGGGCATTCGCCGCGTCGCCGACTGGTATCGGCCGGTGTGGGACGTCGGCCCGCTCACGCATCCGGGATCGCGCGAGTGGCTGGCGGTCGTCGATCAGTTCGCGCGAGGCGATCGCCGCGACGTCTGGTTCCTGGGCGACGTGACGCGAAACGATCTCGCGCTGTTCGATCCGCGCGCGCGGCGGCTCGCCGGACACTACGCGCTGCCGGCGACCATCCGCGAGCTGGTCGGCGGCGCGCGACTCGACAGCCTCGACTGGTGGATCATCTCGCCGCCGACGTGGATGCTCGGACGAGGCTGGGCCCTCACGCCGGAGATCGCCGGCATGACCAATCAGGATCGGGCGACGCCGAACCTGCGGCCCGCCGACGGCTACCTGCGCCGCGATCCGTCGCCCGCGACGCTGTTGGTCGGCGGCCGCGACCTGTCCGGGCCGGACGTGCCCGCCGGCGTCGTCGCGATCGATCTCGATGGGCACACGATCGATCAACTGCAGGTCACCCCCGCATCGCCGTGGTTCGCGCGCTGGATCGACCTGCCGAATGGCGTGCCGACGGGCCCGACGGCGTACGCGCGGCTCACGGTGCGCGTGACGTCCGTGCTGCCCGATCAGCCGGCGCCGCCGGTCGGCCTCGAGCAGTTCGATTTCGCGACGGCCGGCCACGCCATGTACGCGCTCGTCGACGGCTGGTTCGAGCCGGAAGAGGAGCCGGCCACCGGCCGGTTGTGGCGCTGGTCGTCGGGCCACAGCGTGCTCGAGATCAAAGGCTACGGACCGTCGGTGACGCTCGTGCTGGCGGGCGAGTCGCCGCTGCGCTACTTCGATCACCCGCCCACGGTCGTCGTGCGCGCGGGCTCGCGCGAGATCGCGCGGTTTTCCCCGAGCGCCGACTTCACGCAAGCGATCGCCGTTCCGGCCGAGGCGCTCGACGCCTCATCCGGCCAGCTCAGCATCGACACGGACTTGACGTTCGCGCCCGCGGAGCGCGGACAGAGCCAGGACCAGAGAAGACTCGGACTCAGGCTGTTCAGAGTTGAAGTGCGCTAGTCCAGGCGCCAGGCCCCTGACTACGGCTTTCTTGCCAACGCCATGACCGACGATCCGATCGGCAGGTTGACGAAGCGGGCGATGCCGGCTTCGAGCGCAAGGGCGGCGTCGAGCGCGGCGTTGATGGGCGCGGGCGGGATGCTGAAATCGGCGTCCGAGGCGGTCTCGGCGCGGCCGGTCAGCCGATCGGCGAGACGCACCGCCAGCGTGATCGGAAGCGTCATCATGTTCGTGTAGGTCAGCCGGTCGATCGAGAACCCGGCGCGCTCGAGGCGCGCGGCCAGCCGCGTGCGCGTGTAGCGCCGGGCTTCGTGCGTGAGCGTCGAATGAGACCCGCGCAGCACGTCGAGCGCGGCCGCGTTGACGAGCGCGACGCCGCCCGGCTTGAGGATGCGCCACATTTCGGCGATCGCCTTCTCCTCGCTCGCATCGTCGAGGCAGTAGAGCACGTCGAACGACGTCGCGACGTCGGCCGAGGCGTCGGCGAACGGCAGCGCCGTGACCGTGCCTTGCACGAGCCGCCGGCGCCGTGCGCCGCTCAAGCGCAGCCCGGCGGGCGACCGCTCGACGCCGAACGCCGGGCCGTACCGCGCGAGCCAGTCGAGATTGCGGCCCGTGCCGGCGCCGCAATCGACGATGAGGCGGACGGTGCGGCCGGCAAGCGCGGTGTCGAGCATGCGCTGGGCGTGGCGCCGCATGCCGGTGAACCAGAAGTGCCGGTCCTCGGCGCGTGCGGTGGCTTCGAGCATCGCCTCCATGGCCCGCGATTGTCACCGATCCCCTGTGTACCGTGAAATAAATCGGGCCGTGTCGTTGACAGGTACACCGGCCGATAAGTATTCTCGGCAGAATATTTTGATTGTTCGCCCCTTTATTCCCGCCGCTTTCGTTACGGACTCCGATCGGGACCCGAGCGTCTTCACGGGAGGAATTGATGTTGCGACAGCCTGCGCGTGTGCTCCCCCTGGTGTTGGTCGTTGGACTGCTGGCGTTTGCCGGCGCGTGCGGTAACAAGAAAGCTCCCGCCGCTCCGCCGCCGGCACCGGCCGCGACGCCCGCGCCGGTTCGCATGACGCCGCCGCCTCCGCCGCCGCCGCAGCCGCCCAGTCCGAGCGTTCCGGTTCCTCCGTCCAATCCCACCGAAGCCGAGATCTTCGCGCGGATGTCGCTCGCCGAGCTCAACAACTCGCATCCGCTCGACGACATCTACTTCGAGTTCGACAAATCGGATCTCGGACAGAGCGCGCGCGGGAGCCTGCAGAAGGACGCCGACTGGCTGCGCAAGTGGACCTCGACGAAGGTGACGGTCGAAGGGCACGCCGACTCGCGCGGGACCAATGAGTACAACCTCGCGCTCGGCGAGCGCCGCGCCTCAGCGATTCGCGACTATCTGTCGACGCTTGGCGTCACGTCGTCGCGCGTGATGGTGGTGAGCAAGGGCGAGGAAGAGCCCGTGTGCCACGAGGAGAACGAGGCCTGCTGGTCGAAGAACCGGCGCGGCCACTTCATCATCACCGCGAAGTAGCCGTCTCGGCGGCGAGCTCGCGCGCCAGGCGCTCGGCCGCCTCGCGCGGGTTCGCGGCCGCCGTGATTGGCCGTCCCACCACGAGGTAGGAACTGCCCGCGCGAATGGCCGCGGCGGCGCTCATCGTGCGGCGCTGATCGTCGGCGCCCGCGTCGGCGGCGCGGATTCCTGGCGTGACGATCACGAAATCCTTTCCGCACGCGTCGCGAATCGCCCCGGTTTCCTGCGGCGACGCGACGACCCCATCGAGTCCCGCGGACTGAGCCAGACGCGCGAGCCGCACGACGTGATCGACCGGCGACGCCGGCACGCCCACCGACGCGAGCGTCGCCGCATCGAGGCTCGTCAGCACCGTCACCGCGATGACGAGCGGCCTGGGCCGCGTCGATCGCTTCGCGGCGTCGACGGCCGCGTCGCGGGCGGCGTTCAGCATCGGCGCGCCGCCGCTCGCGTGCACGTTGATCATCCACACGCCGAGCTCGGCCGCCGACGCGACGGCGCCGGCGACGGTGTTCGGAATGTCGTGGAACTTCAAATCGAGGAAGACGCGATCGCCGCGGGCGACCAGCGCGCGCACGACGTCGGGACCGGCGGCGGTGAAGAGCTGGCTGCCGATCTTGAAGCCGCCAACCGCGCCGCGCAGCCGATCGGCGAGCGCCAGCGCTTCGCGCGCGGTCGGCACGTCGAGCGCAACTAGGATTCGGTCCACGCGTGCTCCCGCGTCGGCAGCTCGACGCGTCCGACCAGATCGCCGACCCGCGCAATCCGGTGGCGGTCGAGATACGCGTCGATGCCGCCGATGATCTTGGCCCAGATGAACGGATCGGTGAAGTTGGCCGTGCCCACCTGCACGGCCGAGGCGCCGGCGATCAGAAACTCGAGCGCGTCTTCGACCGTCGCGATCCCGCCCATGCCGAGGATGGGCAGCCTCACCGCCTGATGGCATTCGTACACCATGCGGACGGCGATCGGCCGGATGGCGGGGCCGCTCAAGCCGCCCATGACGTTGGTCAGCTTCGGCCGGCGGGTTTCGACGTCGATCGCCATGGCGAGGAACGTGTTGACGAGCGAGATCGCGTCGGCGCCGGCTTCCTGCGACGCGCGCGCGAACGACGCGACGTCGGTGACGTTCGGCGTGAGCTTGGGAATGAGCGGCAGCGTCGTGACCTTGCGCACGCCGCTCACGACGTCGTAGGTGCCCGTGAGGCTGCAGCCGAACTGGATGCCGCCTTCCTTGATGTTCGGACACGAGATGTTGAGCTCGATCGCGCCGACGCCCTCGTGATCGGACAGCACGCGCGCCACCTCGCAGTACTCGTCGAGCGTCGAGCCGCAGATGTTCACGATCGTCGTCGCGCCCAGCCGGCGAAGCTCGGGCAGTTTCTCCGCGACGAAGCGATGCACGCCGATCCCCTGCAGTCCAATCGCGTTCAGCATGCCCGCCGGCGTCTCGACGATGCGCGGCGGCGGGTGGCCTTCGCGCTCGGCGAGAAAGAGCCCTTTGACGGCGACGCCGCCAAGCGAAGCCAGATCCACCGCGTGCTGGTACTCGACGCCGTATCCGAAACAGCCCGACGCGGCAATGACCGGGTTGCGCAGCCGCAGGGCGCCGAGTTGAACGGACAGATCGGCCATGTCAGTGTCCCGCGCGAAGCTCCTGCCAGACGACCGCGGACGCGTCGAACACGGGGCCTTCGAGGCACGACCGGACGAAGTGCTGCCGGGCGCCTTGATGCACCGGTACCACACAACTGTAGCAGCCGCCCATCCCGCAACCCATGACCGGCTCGAGCGAGGCGAACACCGGCCGCCGGGCGCGAGCGCCGATCTCCGCGACGGCCGCCATCATTGGCGTCGGCCCGCACGCGTAAATCGTGACCGCGCGATCGCGCGGCCGCTCCGCGACCGCGCGCTCGAGCGGCGTCGTCACGCGTCCGCGCCGGCCGCGGCTGCCGTCCTCGGTCGTGAGGATCAGCCGAGCGCCTTGCTGCGCAAACGCGTCGGCGTAGTAGAGGTCGGCCGCCGTCCGGGCGCCGTAGAAGAGCGTCATCGGCGTCTGGCGTCGGTTGAGCGCCTCAGCGAGCGTCACGAACGGCGCGAGGCCGACGCCGCCGGCGACCATCCACGCTTCGGCCGGCGGATCGACGGGCACGAATGGACGGCCCAGCGGGCCGAGGCAGCGGAGATGATCGCCGGGCCGCGCGTCGTAGAGCAGGCCGGTGCCGACGCCGACGCGCTTGTTGAGCACGCTCAGACCGGCCACGCGGCCTGCCGCGTCGCGGACGATCTCGAAAATCGAAAACGGACGCCGCAGCATCGGGTCGAGCCCCGGCGCGGTCTTCAGCATCACGAACTGTCCGGGCAACGTGTCGCGCGCGATCTCGGGCGCCGCGAGCGCAAGCACGTTGTAGGCCTCCGACAGCCGCGTGTTCGAGATCACTTCGGCGGCGACGTCGGTCAGCATCGACGCCAAGTATACCGGCCTCGAGTGTTGCGTGCTCGGTGCGTGGCGCCGAGTGCGCCGCGCGCAGCACCGGCGCGCCGCACTATGATGGTGTCCAATGCGCTACCTGCGCATGTTGACCAACGCGATCGCGGGCGGCGTGTTGGGCGCGGCGTACCTCGCGGTGCTCGTTCTGCAGCTCAATCCGCAGGTGCCGATCGTCTCGATGACGGCGGCCCGATGGTTCGTCACCCTCATCGCGTTCTACGGGCTCTATCTCAGCGCCGCGGTCTACCTGCTGATGCTCGTGCGCGACGTCCTGGGCACGCGGCCGCTTCATCCGGCCTGGTTCAGCGTGCGCGTCGCCGGCTGGGTCGGCGGGTTCTACGCGGTCGCCGCGTCGATCATTACGTGGCGCAACCTGCAGGGATTTCTGTCCGTGCTCAACGCGAGCGCGCTCGAGCGGATGCGGCAGGGCGCGGTCGCCACGACGATTTTCGCGATCATCCTCGTGTTCATCGTGCTCCTGCGCTACTCGTTCGGCCGGCATGGCAGCCGGACCGCCGCGATTGTGCTGCTCGCCTCGATGATTCTCTCCGTCACGGTGCCGCTCTGGCTGCGCGGGCCCGGCGATCTGCCCGTGCCGCCGGCGCGGCCGATTTCCATGCCGCGGCCGCTCGCGACGCTGCCGCCGCGCGTGCGCATTCTCCTGCTCGACGGCGCCTCGAAGGATTTCATCCGCCTGCGCGTCGCGGCAGGGCAGCTCCCGAATTTCGGACGGCTGCTCGAGCGCGGCGCGTCGATCGATCTCGCGACGCTCAAACCGACGCAGGCCGAGCCGGTGTGGGCCGCGGCCGCCACCGGCAAGTACCCGCCGAAGGACGGGATTCGGTCGAACGCGATCTACCGTGTCGACGCCGACGATGCGGATCCGGTCGACCTGCTGCCGGACTACTGCTTTGCCGCGGCGCTGTACTACCAGAGCTTCATCACCGAGGAGCCCGTGACGTCGCTGTCGCTTCGCGCCCGTCCGCTCTGGGACATCGTCGGCGACTACGGCGTGGTGTCGGGCATCGTCGGATGGCCGCTGACGCATCCGGTGCATCCGAGTCCCGGGTACGTCGTGAGCGATTACTTCGACGAGGCGGCGAGCTCGCCGCTGCGGCTGGCCGGCGCGGAGGCCGCGTATCCGACGTCGGCGGTGGACATCGCGCGCGAGGTGTTCGACGCGTGGCCGTCGCGCACGTGGCACGACATCATGCCGTCGTTCGGGCCGAAAGAAACGCCGCCGAGCGGCTTCCTCCAGGCACGCTGGGATCCGGCGTACAGCGAAGCGGCGATCGGTCTCGAAAAGGAATTCGCGACGCGGCTGACCGCGGTCCGCTACGAAGGGCTCGACATCTTCGGTCACAACTATCTCAGCGACGCCCAGCCCGAGCTCTTCGGCGAGTCGAGCCGCGACGACGCCACGCGGTCGGTGCTCGATCGGTACTACGCGTACATCGACGGCGAGGTCGGACGCACGATGGCCGAGCTCCAAGGCGACGACCTGCTGCTCGTGATGTCGGGCTTCGGCATGAAGCCCGAGCCGATCACCAAGCGCCTGCTGGCCCGGCTGCTCGACTGGCCGGTGCGCAGCGGCTCGCACGAAAGCGCGCCGGACGGATTTCTCATGGCCTACGGCGCCAACGTCGCGCACGGCACGTTCGCGCGCGGATCGATCGTGGATCTCACGCCGACGGTCCTGTACTACCTCGGGCTGCCCGTCGGCCGCGACATGGACGGGTTCGCCCGCACGGACCTCTTCGTCCGGCCGTACACGATCGAGCACTCGGTCGGGTATGTGGCCACGCACGAGAAGTAGCGCCTCGTCCACGTGCGCGGCGCGTCGACCCGAAGGTACGCTATGATGCCGATCGCTCTTTAACGCGGTCCCGCGAGGCCGCAAAGAGGTGAGCATGACGCCGCACGTCCGCCCGCACGCAGCCTTACGCCCGTCGCACCGCACCGGACCTTCAGTACCTGACACCGACCGCCGATCGCGCCGCGGCTGGCCGTTTGCCGGAGGCCCGTCATGCCGATCGTGATGGACGCCGAGCGCATCAATCGGAGTCTCGCGCGGATTGCGCACGAGATTCTCGAGCGCAATCGCGGCACCGACGCGCTGGCGTTCGTCGGCATTCGCGCGCGCGGCGTGCCGATTGCCGCGCGGCTGGCCGGGCACCTCAAGGCCATCGCCGGCGTCGACGTGCCGACCGGCGCGCTCGACATCACGCTCTACCGCGACGATCTGATGCACCACGCGGTCGGCCCGCAGCCCGTCATCCGCCGCACCGAGATTCCGTTCTCGATCGACGGGCGCGTGATTCTGCTCGCCGACGATGTGCTCTACACGGGCCGGACGATTCGCGCCGCGCTCGACGCGCTCATCGACTTCGGGCGGCCGAGCGCGATTCAGCTCGTGGCGCTCGTCGATCGCGGGCATCGCGAGCTGCCGATTCGCGCCGATTACGTCGGACGCAACATCCCGACGTCCCGCCAGCAAAGCGTGCAAGTGCGGCTCGTCGAGATCGACGGCCGCGACGAAGTGGAGGTGCAGGAATGAGCACCGTGACGGCCCTCCGCAGCCGCCACCTCCTCGGCATCACGGAGCTGGAGCCCGGCGAGATCGAGCTGATCCTCGAGACCGCCGTCGCGATGAAGGAGGTCGGCACGCGCCCGATCAAGAAGGTGCCGACGATGCGCGGCCGGACCGTGATCAATCTCTTCATGGAGCCGAGCACGCGCACGCGCATGTCGTTCGAGCTCGCGGAAAAACGGCTGAGCGCGGACACGCTCGGCATGACGACCGTGGGATCGAGCGTCACGAAAGGCGAGACGCTCGCCGATACCGCGCGCACGCTCGAGGCGATGGCGCCCGACATGATCGTGCTGCGCCACTCGGCGTCCGGCGCGCCGCATCAGCTCGCGCGGATCGGCCGCGCGAGCATCATCAACGCCGGCGACGGCATGCACGAGCACCCGACGCAGGCCTTGCTCGACGCGTTCACGATGATCGAGCACAAGCGCCGCCTGCAGGGACTGCGCGTCGCGATCGTCGGCGACCTCGTGCACAGCCGCGTGCTGCGCTCGAATGCGCTGCTGCTCGTGAAGATGGGCGCAGAAGTCCGGGCGTGCGGCCCGGCGACGCTCCTGCCGCCGGGCCTGGACCGGCTCGGCGTGCGCGTCGAGCGATCGATCGACGCGGCCGTCGACGGCGCCGATGTGGTGATGATGCTGCGCGTGCAGCACGAGCGCATGCACGGCCTCTTCCTGCCGTCGCTGCGCGAGTACTTCACCGAGTTCGGTCTCACGACCGCCCGGCTCGAGCGCGCCGCGCGCGACGTCATCGTCATGCACCCGGGGCCGATGAATCGCGGCGTCGAGATCGACTCGGAGGTCGCCGACGGTCCGTGGTCCGTCATTCTCGATCAGGTCGCGAACGGCGTGGCCGTGCGCATGGCGGTGCTGTACCTGCTGGCCGGAGGAGAAGAAGGCGAGCGCTGAGCCGAGGCGGGGCCTGGCCCCGCGGCACGGTGCGTGGATTGAGCCGGGGCCTGTCCCCATGGCACGTTCGAAGCGATCGTCTGACTGAGAGGCAGACACGGATGACACTGCTCTTGAAATGCGCGCGCCTGGTCGACCCCGTGGCGAACCGCGACGGCGCGTGCGACATCCTGATCGACGGCGACCGGGTCGCGCGCGTCGGGACAGACCTGCCCGCCGATGGCGCGCGCGTCGTCGAGCTGCCGTCGCCGTTCGTCGTCACGCCCGGCTTGATCGACATGCACGTGCACCTGCGGGAGCCGGGACAGGAGCACAAGGAGACGATTGCGACCGGCCTCGCGTCGGCGGTGGCCGGGGGATTTACGGCCGTCGCGTGCATGCCGAACACCGATCCGATCAACGACCAGGCGGCCGTCACGCAGTTCATCGTGAAGCGCGCGGCCGAGGCGCGTCTCGCGCGCGTGTATCCGATTGGCGCGGTCTCGATCGGCTCGAAAGGCGAGCAGCTCGTCGAGATGGGCGACTTGCGGCGGGCGGGCTGCGTCGCCGTGTCCGACGATGGGCGGCCCGTGGCGACGGCGCTGCTGATGCGTCGCGCGCTCGAATACGCGTCGATGTTCGGCCTGCTGGTGATCGATCACTGCGAGGATCCGACGCTCAAAGGCGACGGCGTTGCCCACGAGGGCGCGGTGACGGGCCTGCTCGGCCTGCGCGGGATCCCCGGCGCCGCCGAGTCGGTGATGGTCGAGCGCGACATCGCGATGGCGGAGCTCACGGGCACCCGGGTCCACATCGCGCACATGAGCGCGCGCCAGTCGCTGCGCGCGGTGCGTGCGGGCAAGGCGCACGGCGTGCAGGTGACCTGCGAGGTGACGCCGCACCACGTCACGCTGATCGACGAAGCGCTGAAGGAGCGGGGCGGGTACGACACGAACCTCAAGATGAATCCGCCGCTGCGCGAGGCCACGGATCGCGAGGCGCTTATCGAGGGGCTGCGCGACGGCTCGATCGACGCGATCGCGACCGATCACGCGCCGCATCACGCCGATGAGAAGGCGCTCGAATTCGATCGCGCGCCGTTCGGCATCGTCGGCCTCGAGACGTGCGTGCCGATCTGCCTGGACAAGCTCGTGCACGCCGGCGTGATCGATCTCTCGCGCTTCGTCGATCTGCTGTCCGCCGCGCCCGCGCGGATCCTCGGCGTGCCCGGCGGCACGATTGCCGAAGGCGGGCCCGCGGACGTGACCGTGCTCGCGCCCGACGCGAGTGTCACGGTTCGTGCGGCGGCGCTCAAATCGAAGTCGAAGAACACGCCGTTCGACGGCTGGACGCTTCGGGGCGCGCCGGCCGCCACCATCGTGGGCGGACGCGTCGTGTTCGTCCATCCGGACGCGGGTCCGTCATCACTGCGATGAACAATCTTCGCCGTCAGGCGCTCGAGACGCTCCAGGAAAACGAAGTGCTCATGCTCGACGGGCACTTCGATTACGGCAACGGCTACCACGGCCGCGTGTACGTCAACCCGCACGGGATCTTTCGCCAGCCGTCGCTCATCTGGCGATTCGCGCAGGACCTGATCGATCTGCTGCCCGGCGCGACGACCGACAGCGTCGACGTCGTGTCCGGCCCGGTGATGGGCGGCGCGCTGCTGGCGCACACGATCGCGGGTCTGCTCGACGGCCGGCGTCCGCTCACGCGCCCGCGCGCGAGTTTCGCGCCGCTCTCGCTCGACGACGGCGGCGCGCTCGTCCTGCGGCCGTTCTATCGCAAGGTCGTGGCCGGCCGCCGCATCCTCTTGTGCGACGACGTGCGGAACACGGGCAAGACGTTCCAGCGCGCGAAGACGGTGATCGAGCAGGCCGGCGGATCGGTCGTCGCGACCGCGGAGATCTACGACCGTCTCGAGGCGATCGTCGATCTCGGCGTGCCGAATTTCGCCCTGGCGGAGTTCAAGGCGCCGGACAATTTTCCCGTCAGCGAGTGTCCCCTGTGCAAGGCCGGCACGCCAATCACGACGTTCTAGATCGCCGATCGACGTCGACGAAGTCGGCGTTAGACGCGCTGTACGCGTCGTTCGACGACGCCGAGGCGGCGTTCGATCCGATTCAAGTCGTGCGCCGGTACGCGCGGCTGGACGATCGCGAGATCGTGGCGTTCGTCGCGGCCGGCCTCGCGTTCGGCCGGGTGACGTCGGTCGTCCAGTCCATCGAAGCGGTCTGCCGCGTGCTCGGCCCGTCGCCGGCGGCGTTCGTGCGCGCCTTCGATCCGGCGCGCGACGGCGCGCCGCTGCGGCCGCTGGTCCACCGCTGGACGCGCGGCGACGATTTCGTCGCGCTCATCTGGACCCTGCGGCGTTTTCTGGACGAGCACGGATCGCTCGAAGCGGCGTTCGCGCC
>Ga0335085_10007664_pt1 | contig 16637 bp, 13 predicted proteins | sample Lox_Sample_45_FD_206712 | JGI IMG/M metagenome (GOLD analysis project Ga0335085, IMG submission 206712) | Soil microbial communities from Loxahatchee National Wildlife Refuge, Florida, United States - Lox_Sample_4.5 | ecosystem: Environmental > Terrestrial > Soil > Wetlands | place: USA...
CACCGGCCTGACCCTGGCCGACCGGCTGGGCGGCTGGCCGGAAGCGGTGCTGACCGGGCTGGCCATCGCCGCGCTCGGGCTGGCCATCGGCCTGACCGTCCGGGACCGGCGGGCCGGGCGGGACGGCGGCCCGCGGACGGCGGCGCCGGACGGCGGCGAGTCCGCTTCATCGAGCGGCGGGTCCACGGCAGCGGCTGGCGGCGGCACGGCCCACAATTGAGGTCATGGCCACCAGGCGCCATCGACTGTGGCGCGCCCTCACCCAGCCATCCCGGTACGCGGCGCTGGCCGCGGGAGCGCTGCCGGTCCTCGCGTTCCCCGCGCTGAACCTGGAGTTCCTCGGCTGGTGCGGGCTGGTCCCCGGGCTGCTGCTGATCCGGGCCGCGGCCACCGCCTGGGACGCGGCGGTCCGCGCCTGGTGGCTCGGGGCCGGTTTCCTGCTGGCCGCGCTGTACTGGCTGGCCCCGAACATCGGTCCTGGCCTGCTGCTGGTGGCCATGGTGTTCGGGGCGTTGTGGACCGGCTTCGGCGCGGCCGCCTGGCTGCTGCTGCGGGCTCCGGTCAGCCCGGGCCGCGCGCTGGCCGCGCTGGCCGTGCTGCCCAGCTACTGGCTGTTCACCGAGTGGGCCCGGTCCTGGCAGGGCTTCGGTGGGCCGTGGGCGGTGCTGGGCACCAGCCAGTGGCAGCACCCGGCGGTGCTCGCGCTGGCCTCGGTGGGCGGGGTCTGGCTGATCAGCTTCGCCCTGGTCGCGGCCAACACCGGCATCGTGATCCTGCTGATCGCGCGGCGGAACCTGGTCCGGCTGGCCGCGGGGGCCGGGGTCGCGCTGGCGGTGGCCGCCGGGCCGGTGGTGTTCGCGCTGACCCCGGCCGTCGCACCGGTACGGCACGTCACGGTGGCCCTGGTGCAGCAGGGCATCCAGCTCAGCAAGGCCAGCCGGGTGAACGCCAGCCTGCGGCTGTCCGAAGGGCTGGCCGCGGCCCGCCCCGACCTGATCGTGTGGGGGGAGAGCAGCGTCGGCTACGACATCGAGCGGACCGACACCGGCCTGCTCGACCGGATCGAGGCGCTGGCCGCCCGGACCGGCGCGCAGATCCTGGTCAACCAGGACTCGACGCTGCCCGGCGGCGGCCATTCCAAGGTGGCCCTGCTGATCGGCCCGCACGGCGTGGCTGGCTCGTATGTGAAGACGCGGCTGGTCCCGTTCGGCGAGTACATCCCGCTGCGCGGCGCGCTCGGCTGGCTCACCAGCATCAGCCAGGCCGCGTCGAGCAACATGATCCCGGGCGACGGCGCCCACCTGATCCACGCGGTGGACCGGGCCGGGCGGCCGCTTCCGATCGGCGTGCTGATCTGCTTCGAGTCCGCGTTCCCTGACATGTCCCGGGTGGATGCCGGCCTGGGCGCCCAGCTGATCATCTACCAGACCTCGGACACCACGTTCCAGTCGAGCTGGGCGCCGGCCCAGCACGCTTCGCTGAGCGCGGTCCGCGCCGCCGAGACGGGCCGTCCGGTGGTGCAGGCCGCACTGACCGGGGACACCGTGGCGTTCGACGCGCGCGGCCGGCTGCTGGCCATGATGACCTCGGCGCACCGCGGGGTGACCGTGCTGCGCCTGGGGCTGCCCGCGGCCAGCGCGCGTACCCCCTATGACCGGCTGGGCGACTACCTGCCCTGGGCGGCCACCATCGTGGTGGCGGGCACCGCTTTGGGCGCACTGGTTGTTTTCCTCCGCCATCGCCGGGGACGGGTACCTTTGGAGGGCAACTTCCGGGACGCCGGATACGTCTCAGTATTGGGCGCACCGAGCGGCCACCCCGGCTCTGGCGACGGAGCCGGGCCGGAAGCGGCTGACGACGACGTCCCACGCACCTCCTGAGCGGACCGCACTACCGCGGCCCGCTCACCGCTCTCCGTGAGCGGGCCAGCCCGCCCCGGGCAGGTGAGGTGCGCCAGCAGGCAGCGGCTGAGGAGGATGCACGGTGCGGGAGAGCGACATGGCGCAGGGCCAGGGCGGGGCGGCGCCAGGCAGGCAGCAGGTAACCATGGGCAGGCCGCGGTGGCGCGCTGCCCGGCTGCCCGCTCGCCGGACGCCGGTACTCGCCGCCCTCTCGGCCGCGGGATGCCTGCTGGTGGCGGCGTGCTCCAGCGGCGGCTCACCCACGTCCGCCGGGCAGCCGTCCGGCACGTCGTCCGCGCACGCCGTCACCGCCGCCAGCGCCGCGCTGTCCATCACCCCGGCCAACGGCGAGCACACCGCCAACCCGGCCAAGGGCGTGGTGGTCAAGGCCAGCGAGGGAAAGATCAAGAGCGTCACGGTGACCGCCGGGCACGACGCGGTGAGCGGCACCCTGAACAAGGCACAGACGGTATGGCGGAGCACCTGGGCCCTGCAGCCGTCGCGGAACTACACCGTGCACGCCACGGCGGTGAACTCGGCCGGGAAGACGGTCGACTCGGTGAGCAGGTTCCGCACGCTGACCCCCTCCGCGACCAACACCGCGATGATCTTCGAGGGGTACAAGCAGAGCTACGGCGTGGGCATCCCGATCCGGCTCACGTTCAGCTCGCCGGTCACCGATAAGGCCGCGGTGGAGCGCTCGCTGCAGGTGACCAGCTCCAAGCCGGTGACCGGGGCGTGGTACTGGGACGGCGACGAGACGCTGTACTTCCGCCCGATGAACTACTGGACGCCCGGCACGACGGTCTCGTTCGACGGCCACCTGGCCGGGCTGCAGTCCTCGCCCGGCGTGTTCTTCACCGCCGACCTGACCCAGACGTTCGACATCGGCCCGTCGCTGATCGTGGTGGCCAGCACCAAGACCCACTACCTGAACGTCTACTACAAGGACAAGCTGTGGGGGCACTGGCCGATCAGCACCGGCCGGCCCGGCCTGGACACGGTGGACGGCACATACATCACGCTGGAAAAGGGCAACCCGGTGCGGATGGTCGGCAACGGCTACAACGAGCTGGTCAACGACGCGGTCCGGTTCACCTACAGCGGCGACTACCTGCACTCCGCGCCGTGGTCGGTGGGTGAGCAGGGGTACAGCAACGTGAGCCACGGCTGCGTGAACCTGTCCCCCGAGCACGCGGCCATGTACTACAACCTGGCCACCCCGGGTGACCCGGTGACGATCATCGGCAGCCCGAAGGCGGGCAAGTGGGATGACGGCTTCACCGTGTGGTTCCTGAGCTGGAAGCAGCTGCTCAAGGGCAGCGCGCTGGGCATGGCGGTGCAGGCCGGGCCGTCCGGCAGCACGTTCGTCAGCCCGTCCACGGTCACCGAGCAGCCGCAGACCTCCCGCCTGACCGGCCCCAAGCCGGACAACTCCGCCGCGCAGAGCTGACCCGGAATTCATGGCCTAGGCGGCATTGGAGCGCACGCCGCTGACTTAACGGACGGAGATGATCACCCCGTTGTTGATGTTGACTTACGTGTCGCTATCACGACACCTACTCCAACATCAACAAGAAGGTCCTTCTCCGGTTCCTGTCACTGCTCACATCAGCACCAGACCTCACAACCGCACGCCCCGGCGGCGCTGACGGCACGGATGCTGACCGGCACCGGCCACAGGCGGCCCAAGTCAGCGGCGTTGGGTCCCAGTGACACCGATCTCGTGATCACGAGGACGGGTGCCGGGCGGGGCGGTCTGCGGGGCTGGGGCCAGGGCGGGCGCTCGCACTGGGGCGGGCGGCGGCCTGGTCCTGGGCGTGGTAGCGGGCCAGCAAGTGGTCCTCGGCCGCGCGCCGGGGGAACAGGAAGAACACCAGTCCCGCACCGAGCAGCACGGCCACGATGGCGGCGGTGTAGGCCCACTGGTCCCCGGCCAGGAACGCGCTCCTGGCCGCCGCCGTGATCTCGCTGGCGTACCGCGGGTAGCGCTGGGCGACCGCCTGCGCGCCCGCGAACGACTTCTCCAGCTGATCCTGCACGCTGGTGGTGATCTCCTGCCGGTTGGGCGCCGCCGCGATCGAGCTGGCCACGGCGCTGGCGTACCCCGCCGTCAGCAGCGCGCCGAGCACCGATTGCATGATCGCGCCGCCCAGGTCGCGCTGCAGGTCGGCGGTGCCGGACGCCATCCCGGCCCGGCGGGTGGGCACCGAGCCGGTCAGCGAACGCGACGCCGGGGTGCCGGCCAGACCGACGCCGGTGCCGAGGAACACGAAGGCCAGGCCCACCGGCCAGTACCCGCTGCCCTCGCGCCACAGCAGCAGCATGGTCAGGAAGCTGAGCAGGCAGCAGCCATACCCGGCGAGCAGGGTGAACCGGGAGCCCCGTCCGTGCACCAGGCGGGCCGACAGCGGGGCGAACCCGACCAGGCACACCGCCGCGGGCAGCACCGCCAGCCCGGATGTGAGCGCCGAGTAGCCCAGCACGTCCTGCAGGTACTGCTGGCCGACGAAGATCGCGCCCATCAGCGAGCCGAACACGATGATGCCGCCGACCGCGGCCACCCAGAAGATCCGCCGGCCGGCCACGTGCAGGTCGTAGAGCGGAGGGTGGGCGCGGCGCTGCCGTAGCACGAACCCGGTCCCGGCGGCCAGCGCGACCAGCCCGGTGATCAGGGCCAGCCCGGCCGCCCCCGGCACCGGCGCGAAGTTGATCGTGATGACCACCGCCGCGACGAAGATCATCGACAGCACGCCGCCCAGGTGGTCCACCCGGCCGGTGGTCTCGTTAACGTGCGCGGGCACCCAGCGGACCGCCATGACCAGGGCAATCACCGCGAGCGGGAGGGTGAGCAGGAAGGCGGAGCCCCACCAGAAATGCTGCAGGGCCAGGCCGGCCAGCATCGGGCCGAGTGCGGTGATGGCGCCGCCGATGCCGGACCACAGCGCGATGGCCCGGGTCCGGGGCGGGCCCGACCACAGCGCGGTGATCAGGGCCAGCGTGGTGGGGTAGGCCATGCCCGCGGACACCCCGCCGAGCAGCCGCCCGGCCAGCAGCACCCCGGTGTCCGGCGCGTACGCGGCCAGCAGGCACGCGGGCACCGACAGCAGCACCCCCGCCACCAGCAGCATCTTGCGGCCGTACCGGTCGCCGACGGCACCGAGGTAGAGCACCGAGCCGGCCAGGCCGAGCGAGTACCCAATGGCGATCATGTCCAGCGTGGTCTGCCCGGCGTCGAACGCCCGGCCGATGTCGGGCAGGACCACGTTGGCCACGGTCAGGTTCAGGTTGGCCACCGCCGCGACCAGGATCAGCGCGGTCAGCACCAGGGCCGCGTGGGCCGGCTGGGCCCCGGCCCGGACGCGCCCATCGCCCGCAGCAGGTGTGGCCAAGGTTCTCCCCCCGAGTCCCGGACTGCCTCGGCCACCAGTCCCGAGCCAACCAGCTCAGCCCAGCCGCGCGTCACCCCCGCCGGGTGATCCCGCCAGTCAGCCCCCGTGGGCCGGCGTCACCCGGCCGGCAGGCTGTCCCGCGAGAGCTGGGCGGTGGCGGGCCAGCGGCGGCCGAGCCGCGACGCGACCTGCTGCACGGCCGCCCCGGCCCACGCGGCGGGCCGTGGGCTGGCCCCATCCACCAGCCCGTTCCAGTACAGCGACCAGGTCCCGGCGACCACCCGGCTCAGCCCGGGCGCGGTCAGCAGACGGACCGCGCCGGAGGCCAGCCGCGGCCGGCGGAGCAGCGCCGCCTGCAGGGCCGCCGCGCCGGGCATATACCGGCCGAACGTGTCCCGTACCGCCCCGGTGTAGGCGGCCGCCGGATCGGCCCCGGCGGCGAGCAGGCACTCGGCGGCCAGCCGCGCGCTGACCATGCCTGGCCCGATGCCCTCGCCCTGCAGCGGGTTGATCAGCCCGGCCGCGTCCCCGGCCAGCAGCACGTTGCCGGCCGCCGGGGGGGTGCCGGTGCCGCCCATCCGCAGCCAGCCGCCGGTGACCTCGCCGTGCTCCGCACCTGGGGTCAGGTCCCCGGTGCGGCGCAGCGTCGCGCAGAACGAGGCCAGGTCGGCGCGCAGGCTGGCGGCCTGACGGCGGGTGCCCATGCCGACGCCGATGCCCACGTTGGCCCGGCCCGCCTCGCCCGGGAACAGCCAGCCGTACCCCGGGTAGATCCGCCACGGCGCCGCGTCCAGCAGGACCAGCAGCGGCAGCGGCACCTCGGCCGGCACGTAGGCCCGGATGGCGAAGCCCCACAGCGCGGCGTCCGGGTCGAGCAGCCCGGTCAGCCGGGCCACCGGGCTGAGCGCCCCGTCCGCGCCGATGAACCAGTCCGCGGCCAGCCGCTGGCCGTCGCTGGTCAGCAGCGCGCGCACCGGGCTGCCTGGGTCCGGGCCGGACGAGTCCACCCCGCTGACCCGGGCCCGCACCGGCACCGCGCCGGCCTGCAGCGCGGCCGCGCGCAGCGCGTCGTCCAGCACCACCCGCGGCACCACCACGCCGTGCCCGGGGTAACGGCGGCCTGGGAACGCGGGCAGCCGGGACCGGTGCCCGGACGGGCCCACGGCCAGCAGGTCGGCGCCCTGCCCGGCGTCCGGCACCTTCACGCCCAGCTCGTCGAGCAGCCCGACGCCGCGCGGCCCGACCAGGTCGCCGCAGGCCTTGTCCCGCGGGAACGTGGACTTGTCCACCAGCGCCACCCGGGCCCCGCCGCGGGCCAGCACCAGCGCGGCGATGCTGCCGGCCGGGCCGGCCCCGGCCACCACCACGTCGTACCGCTCGGCGGCCGGGCCGCCCCCCGTCACCGGGCCACCACCACGGCCACGGCCAGCGTCCCGGTGGCCCAGGTGAAGTAGCGCAGCGCCCGCTCCAGCGGGGCCAGCAGGTCGGCCCGGCCCAGCTCCTGCTCCCGCCCGTCGCGCCAGGTGACGTGCACGGTCACGGCGGCGATCCGGCGGCGCAACGCCCGTGCCGGGGTGCTCAGCGTGCGCTGCCCCATGGACAGGAAGAACGCGAACACCGCGCCGATCAGCGCGGCCGGCGGCACCGTCCAGTGCTGCGCGTAGGCGCCGACGATGAGCGGGAACGAGCCCCAGGCCAGGCCGAACCAGATGTCGCTGTGCATCAGACCGCCGAGCAGCTCCAGGTTGTACCCGACGACCAGGATGGCGCCGAGGATGACGAACGGGAGCATGTGCCAGCCCCCGTAGACCAGGCCGAGCACCATGGCCGCCACGACCGAGACCACCGCCACCCCGGCCAGCAACTTGCCGTTGATGCCGGTGCCCAGCGGCCGGCCGTTCAGCTCGTCGAACGCGTGCGCGCCGATGCCCACGGCCAGGAAGAACGCCAGCAGCGTGCCGCCGAGCCGCCACAGCACCGGGTGCGGCACCAGCGCGGCCCCGATGGCCACGTAGGACAGGTGCCACAGGGTGTACGGCGGGTGCAGCAGGGTGAGCCAGTCGCGGAATCCCCCCGTGCCGCGGCCCAGGTCGTAGAACGCGGTCTTGCTGGCCTTGTCGGTCCGCGCGCTCACGAACCCGTACCTGGGGGCGGCGCGGCCTTGCGGCCCCACATGATCAGCCCGCCGCCCACGCTCATCAGCCCGGTCCCCACGTCGGTCAGGCCGGCCGCCTGCCACGCCGCGATGTGGTCGTCCAGGGAGTACCGGCGGTAGTGGGTGGAGATGCTCGGCCCGAGGAAGCGGCCGACCCGGTACCAGGCCGGGCCGCCGGTCAGCAGGCCGCCCAGGGGCAGCGCCAGCCGGGTGTAAAGCCACCAGGCCGCCCGCCAGCCGGGCTGCGGCGGCACCATGAACTCCAGGCTGGCCAGCGTGCCGCCGGGGCGCACGACGCGGGCCATCTCGGCCACGGTCGCGGCCGGGTCGTCCACGTAGCGCAGCAGGTAGGAGAAGCTGACCGCGTCGAAGCTGGCGTCCGGGAACGGGAGCTGATCGGCCCGGCCGACCGACACCCGGACCCGGCCGCGCTGGCCGGGCCGGCGGGCGCGGGCCAGGCCGGCCCGCAGCATCGGCTCGTTCAGGTCCACTCCGGCCACGTTGGCGCCGGTCCGGGCGGCGATGGCCAGCGCGATCCCGCCCGGGCCGGTGGCCACGTCCAGCACCAGGCCGGGCGCAGCGGTCGCGATCCGGTCCACCACGGCCCGGCGCCAGCGCCGGTCCTGGCCGAAAGACAGCAGGTAGGCGAGCCGGTCGTAGCGGGCGGGCAGGTCGGCGAATACGTCGCGGGCCACCCGCTCACCGCGCAAGCGAGCATCCTGGGCCGGTGCGGCGGTCACCGCGTTCGGGGCAGAGCCAACGGGACGCTCCCTGTGAGGGTGCACGGTCGCTATCCAAAGGATCGTCGCACGCGGGGCTCGCGCGGGCAAGGAACACGTACCCCAGCCATCCCGCGGTAACCGTCCGTAACCCCCGGGCCCGCGAACGGCACAGCGGTGTACATCCCTGCCCCTGGGAGGGCAGCGATGTACACCGCAAACTTTTGCTTAACGGCCAGTGCCGGGCCGGTCAGCTGGCCTCGCGCAGGGGCGTGCGGGGCCGGTGTCCCCGCCTCCGGCGGGGGCGGTGGCCGCCCGTGGCCGCGGCTCCCGCCCGGCGGGTCCCGGTTCGCGGGGCCGATCCGGTGCGCGGGGCCGAGCCGGTGCCGGGCGCGGCGGCCAGCCGCGGCGCGGGGACCGGGACCGGGATGGGTGTGCCCGACTCGGCGATCTCACGGACCGCCCGGTGCCCGGGCTGCACCTGGTGCCGGGCCGGGGTGATGCCGGCCGCGTCGTGCAGCCGGGCCACGTCCCTGACCTGGGCCGGATCGACGAAAGCGACGACCGTGCCGGGCGCGCCGGCCCGTGCGGTGCGCCCGGAGCGGTGCAGGTAGTCCTTGTGGTCGCTGGGCGGGTCGAAGTGCACCACCAGGTCCACGTCCTCGATGTCCAGACCGCGGGCGGCCACGTCGGTGGCGACCAGCACCCGGGGCTGCCCGGCGGCGAACCCGTCCAGCGCGCGCTGCCGCTGGTTCTGGTTCAGGTTGCCGTGGATCGCGGCCGCGTCGGCCCCGGCCCGGGTGAGCTGCTTGGCCAGCCGGGCCGCGCCGTGCTTGGTGCGGACGAAGAACAGGGTGCGGCCCGGCCGGGTGGCGATCTCGGCCGCGATGGCCAGCTTGTCCTGGGCGGGCAGCACGAACACCTGGTGGTCGGCGGCCTGGCCGGGCTCGCTGGCGGGCGCGACCGCGTGCAGCGCCGGGCTGGTCAGGTACCGGGTGACCAGCCGCTCCACGTCCCGGTCCAGGGTGGCGGAGAACAGCATCCGCTGCCCGCCGGCCGGGGTGGCGTCCAGGATCCGGGTCACCGCGGGCAGGAAGCCCAGGTCGGCCATGTGGTCGGCCTCGTCGAGCACGGTGATCTCGATCGCGCCGAGCGTGCAGGCGTGCCGGTCCATCAGGTCGATGAGCCGCCCGGGGGTGGCCACCACGATGTCCACGCCGCGCTGCAGCCGGTCGATCTGGCGGCCGATCGGAGCGCCGCCGTACACCGCGGTGACGCTGACCCCGACCGGGTTGCCGAGCGGCCGCAGCACGTCGGTCACCTGGCGGGCCAGTTCCCTGGTCGGCGCCAGGATGAGCGCGCGGGGCGCCTTGGCCTGGCGGTCCGCGGTGCGGCCCGCCTGGCCGGCCAGCCGGGTCAGCATGGCCAGGCCGAACGCGAGCGTCTTGCCGGACCCGGTCTGCGCCCGGCCGAGCACGTCCCGGCCGGCCAGCGCGTCGGGAAGGGCCCGGGCCTGGATCGCGAACGGCTGCTCGATGCCGCCCCTTGCCAGCGCGCTGACCAGCGGCTCGGGCAGCCCCAGCTGGCGGAACGTGACCGGCTCCGGCGCGGGCTCGGCCAGCGCGGCGGCCAGCGCCCGGTCCAGCTCGGACCGCTGCTCCTGGCGCGGCCGCTGACCCTGGGCCGGCCGCGACCGCTGTGGCCGGGCCGGCTGCCGCGTCCGGGCCGGCCGGGCTGGGCGCTGCCGGGCATAACTGTGTGGCAAGGAATCTCCATCCAAGCTTCGTGGGCCGCGCCGCGGAGAACGCATCCGGGGCAGCAGCAAAAGCTCGTGCCCGCTCGGAAGAAAAGACTGCTCACACACGCGACCGCGCGGGCAGCTCGCCCGCGGGAGTGGCGGCACAATCCGCCGCCTTATGTCTCAACCCTACCAGTGGGGCTGGTGTTCCCGGCCTGGCCCGGATCCTCCTGATCCAAGCCGGACGCCGGTAACGCCTCGGGGTCGGGCCGCTCGAAATGGCTGACCAGCAGGTAGGCGATGACGAACGCGACCACCATGCCGAGCAGCAGGGCCAGTTCCGCGGTGGGGATGGTGTGCTCGTTGCTGAGCAAGAACAGGATCCGCCGGATCACCGCGACGAGCCCGACGACGATGAACGGCTGCGCGGCCAGCCGGTGCGCACGCAGCGACAGCACCACCGTGTGCACGATCTCGACCAGGATCAGCACCAGCAGCACCCGGTCCAGCAGGTTGATGGCGGCGGTGCCGACCGACTGGTGCTGCACGTCGATGATGAAGGCGACCACCCCGGACACGGCCAGCGTGGCGGCCAGCACGATGAGCACCACGCCCACGGTCACCGTGACGATGTCCTGGGCGTGCTCCAGCGCCCAGATGGACCCGGCCACGACGGGGCGGGGCGCAGGCGGGCTCGCCTGGTCAGTGGGTTCTGGCAACGAGGTCCCTCCAGCCGGGGAACCAGGAGGCGGCAGACGGAGATGCTAGCTGGCCGCGCCCGGGCCGGTCATCCCCTGGCGGGGTGGCCTTGCCGGGAGTTTACGATCCGCGCAGCTTGGCCGCGTGGTCGGGGACGTAGGTCTGCATGTCCCTGGGCACCCGGATGTAGCCCTTGGCGGCCGGCCGGGGCGGCAGCTCCAGCTGCTGCCGCCGCACGTCGTGGTAGGGGATGGTGGACAGCAGGTGGGCGATCATGTTGATCCGGGCCCGCCGCTTGTCGTCGCTTTCCACCACGTACCAGGGCGCCTCGGGAATGTCGGTGTGCAGCAGCATCTCGTCCTTGGCCCGGCTGTAGTCCTCCCAGCGGGTGACCGACTCCAGGTCCATCGGGGACAGCTTCCACTGCCGCATCGGGTCCTGGAGCCGGGACCGGAAGCGCAGCTGCTGTTCCGCGTCGCTGACCGAGAACCAGTACTTGCGCAGCAGGAGGCCGTCCTCGACCAGCAGCCGTTCGAAGATCGGGCACTGGTGCAGGAACCGCGCGTACTCCTCCTTGGTGCAGAACCCCATCACGTGCTCGACCCCGGCCCGGTTGTACCAGCTCCGGTCGAACAGCACGATCTGCCCGCCGGCCGGCAGGTGGTCCACGTAGCGCTGGAAGTACCACTGGGTCTGCTCACGCTCGGTCGGCGCGGGCAGCGCCACGATCCGGGCGATCCGCGGGTTCAGGTACTGGGTGACCCGCTTGATCGTGCTGCCCTTGCCGGCCGCGTCCCGGCCTTCGAAGATGATCACGATCCGGGCGCCCTCGGCGCGCACCCACTCCTGGACCTTGACCAGCTCCGCCTGCAGCCGGAACAGCTCGTCCTCGTAGGGCTTCTTCGGCAGCCGCCTGACCTTGCTCTTGACCTTGACCTTGCCGTTGTGGGTCATCGTCGCGCACCCCCTACTACGAACGAGTGAACCACGGCGCGGGGAATGGTGGCGAATGGCAGGCGTCCACTCAGCCGGCCTCCGGCGCCGCGCCCAGCCGGACCGCCACCGCGACCAGGTCCCGGGCCGGGCCAGCCGGCGGCTGCGGCGGGCCGGCCCACACCGCGCGCAGCCGGCGGGTCAGGTCCAGGTCTCCCGTGCTGACCACGGCCAGCAGGCCGGCCGCGACCGCCTCCCGCACCGCGAGCAGGCTGAGCACCGCGGGGCCGGCCCCGGCCCGTACCGCCTGCCGGACCGCCGTGGTGGTGGTCAGCCGCAGCGCGGGCGCGGCCAGCTCGCTGCCCGGGCCGAGGCGGCCGGCCAGCGCGGCGTGCAGCGCCTGCCGGGTACCGGATCCTTCCTCCCGTTCCACCAGCGGGGTGGCGGCCAGCTCGGCCGGGCGGACCGGCGACCTCCGGCGCGCCCACGGGTGATCCGGGCGGACCACGACGGCCAGCCGGTCGGTGGCGACCACCCGGGATCGCAGCCCACGCGGCGGGCCCGGCCCCTCGACGAAACCAAGGTCCGCGGCCCGCTCGCTGACCAGGGTGGCCACCGACTCGCTGTTCGCCGCCACCAGGGTCACTTCGGCCGGGGCCCGGCCGGCCTGCTCATACTGGCCGCGCAGCGCCACCAGCCAGCTCGGCAGCAGGTGCTCGGCCACGGTCAGGCTGGACGCCACCCGGAGCTGAGCGTCCCGGGCCCGGCGCAGACTGGCGATGCCGGTATCCAGCTCGCTGGCCAGCGCGAGCAGCGGCGCGGCCCAGTCCACCAGCAGGCGGCCGGCCGGGGTGAGCCGGGACCCCCGGGGGTCACGGTCCAGCAGCACGGCGCCGACCTGCGCTTCCAGCGCCCGCAGCCGGGCCGACGCGGCCTGCTGGCTGATCCCGGCGTGCCGCGCTGCCGCCCCGATGCTGCCGTACCGGGCGACCGCGGCGAACAGCTCGAGGGCGGCCAGGTCGGGCACATGCGGGCTGAGCGGCACCTGGCCACGATAATCCGCGGCCACAACAGAACCACGCACAAGGCTCCCGGGCCACACCGACCCCAGCCACAGGAGCGGGTTGTGGGAGGGGCGTCGCTCACAACGGCCGGTTGTGGGTTGGCAGGGGCAAGCCGGCTACCGGGCCTGCCCGCCCAGCCGGAGGCTGGACCCATGACCATCGACACCCCGGCCCGGCCGTCAGGCCCGCTGGCCGCGCCGGCCGCCGCGGCCCGGCGTGGTCCACTGCGCGACCTGGACCGCCCGGCCGACGCGTTCGCCAGCCTGGGACCGAACTGGTTCGCCTCGGTGATGGGTACCGGCATCGTGGCCACCGCGGCCGCGACACTGCCGGTGAACTGGCCCGGCTTGCGGGCCTTCGGCACGGTGATATGGCTGCTGGCCGCGCTCTGGCTGGCCGTGCTGGCGGCGGCCGAGGTGATCCACTGGACCCGGCACCGGCAGGCGGCCCTGGGCCACGCCCGCAACCCGGTCATGGTGCAGTTCTACGGCGCGCCACCGATGGCCATGCTCACCGTCGGGGCGGGTGCGCTGCTGCTCGGCCCGGCGCTGATCGGCGCGCACGCCGCGCTGGCGATCGACGCGGTCCTCTGGCCGCTGGGCACGCTGACCGGCCTGGCCAGCAGCCTGGCCGTGCCGTACCTGATGATCACCAGGCGGCTCGCGGCCCCGGACGGGGCGTTCGGCGGCTGGCTGATGCCGGTGGTGCCACCTATGGTCAGCGCGGCCACCGGCGCGCTGCTGGTGCCGCACCTGCCGGCCGGGCAGGCCCGGCTGACCCTGCTGCTGGCCTGCTACGCGATGTTCGGCATGAGCCTGCTGGCCAGCCTGGTGATCATCCCGCAGATCTGGCAGCGGCTGGTCCAGCACTCGGTGGGCCCGGCTGCCCTGGTGCCCACGCTGTGGATCGTGCTCGGCCCACTCGGTCAGTCCATTACCGCGGCCAACCTGCTCGGCGGCGTCGCCCCGCTGGCGGTGCCGCACCCGTACGCCACAGCGTTCGCGGTGTTCGGGGTGGTCTACGGCGTCCCGGTGTGGGGCTTCGCCGCGCTGTGGGCCGCGCTGGCCACCGCGCTGACCATCCGGGCCGCCCGGCAGCGGCTCCCGTTCAGCCTGACCTGGTGGTCGTTCACGTTCCCGGTGGGCACGTGCGTGACCGGCACCATCGCGCTGGCCGCACACACCGGGGCCGACGCGTTCCGCTGGGCGGCGGTGGCGCTCTACCTCGGCCTGGTGACGGCCTGGCTGGTGGTGGGCGTCCGCACGGTGCGCGGCATCTGGCGGGGCGGGCTGCTGCGCCCGGCCGGGCGGCCGGAAAACCATGCCGATGGGGTAGCCCCGCTCACCCCGGCGGCCGAGTGACACCGGGCTGGCCCGGCCTAGCCTGATGACTCAGAAGACGGCCGGGAATGGGCAAAGTCCCCGAGGGGGGCGGGCGCCAGGCCCGGACGGTCCCGCCGGATGGTCAGGCCAGGGGGGTGCAGGGCCATCCGGTTGATGCCGGTACCGGTAGCGCGGGTGACGCTGGCCTCGGTGGTCGGGCATCGTGGGTCAGCACCGGCGGGGACGGCCCGCCTGGCGCTCCGTCCCCGCCCAGGCTGCATCAGCCAGCCCGGCCGTCTTCTGGCTCGTTATCCCGGTTCCCGGGGTAACCCGGTCTCCTCCCGGGGCAGCAGCCCGGCGGTGTCCTCGAGCAGCCCGTAGCGGACCGCGTACGAGGCCGCCTCCAGCCGTGAGTGCACGCCCAGCTTGGTCAGCACCGACTGCACGTGGGTGCGCACGGTGGCCGCGGACACGCCCAGTTTGGTCGCGATGCCCGACGTGTCCAGGCCTTCGACCAGCAGGTTGAGGCATTCCCGTTCGCGGGCGGTCAGGAAGGCGGCCAGCCGGCGCGCATCGTCGGACCGGGCCCGCTCCCGGGCCGGCCGCGGCTTGGGCACGTCCACCACGACCTCGCCGCGCTGCACCCGGTCGATGGCCCGGGTGAGGGCGGCCACCCCCCGGGTCTTGTGCAGGTAGCCGGCCGCGCCCGCCTGCAGCGCCTGCCGGATGCCCTCGGTGTCCGGGTCGGCGCTGAGCACCAGGATCTTGGTCCGCCCGCTGGCGGCCAGCATCGGGCCGATCGCGGTGATCCCGCTGTCCCCGGCGAAGTGCCGGTCGATCAGGCACACGTCGGGCTGCTTCTCGCGGACCGACTCGATCGTGTCCTGGACGCTGCGCGCCACCGTGACCTGGTAGCCGCGCTGGATCAGCACCGCCGACATGGCGTCAAGGAATACGCTGTGATCATCCCCGATGACTAGCCCGGTCATGTGCTCACCTGGCTAGCCGGCGGACATTCCTGCGCATCTGCCGGGTCTGGCTCGACCGGGATCAGGAGCCGGACCAGCGCGCCGCCGCCCGCCGGGGCCTCGACCTCCATGCTGCCGCCGCAGGATTCCAGCAGCGACGTCACCACGCCCAGGCCGAGCGAGGCGGCGCCAGGTGGGCCGTGGCCGAAGCCGGGGCCGTTGTCCAGCACCTCGAGCCGGGCCCGTGGTGGCGCCCGGTCCAGCCGGGCCACGCTGATCTCTACCCGGCCGCCCGGTCCCGCGGCCCGGGCCGCGTTGTCCACCACGTTGGTCAGCACCCGCCACAGCAGCACCGGGCTGGCCATGATCTGGACTTCCGGGCCGGGCCGCAGCGTCACCGTGGCCTCGTGCGCGACCCGGGCCAGCTGGGTGACCTGGCCGGCCAGCGAGCGCAGGCTGACCTGGCCGACCGCGGCCGCGTCCTCGCGGCCGGGAATCTCGTGCGCGATGACGTCCAGCAGCCGGGTCATCTCAAGGGACAGCAGCTCCAGCCGGAAGCCCGCGTCCTCCGGCAGGTCCACATCCCCGCGAACCGCTTCGACCAGGTAGGACAGTGTGGTCATCTGATGTCCAAGGTCATGCAACAGGCCCCGCACGGCAAGCGCGTCCTGACCGTCAGTCCGCCTGCGCCCGCGGCCCCGTCGCCGGTCCAACGACGGTTCCACAGCGATTCCCCCCGATTCGGGAGGTCACGGGCCCGTCATCCCGCGGCCTCCCCACCCCCGATTTATCACCGTCTGGTGCAAATTCGTTACGGCGTGCCGCATTACAACCAGTTAATCATGTCCGGCCTAGGCAACGGCATACCCACCGGAGTAGGCCGCTACCAGGGCACGGCGCAGAGCCCGCTCGCCGAACCGGGTACCGAGCCGGGCCCGGGCGGTGGCCGCCATCCGGGCCGCGGCGGCCGGCGAGTCGAGCAGGAAGCCGACCGCTTCGGCCATCAGCTCCGGCCGGCCCGGCGGGACGAGCAGCCCGGTTTCGCCGGGTATGACCACATCGCCGACCGCGTTGACCGCGGTCGCCACCACCGGGATGCCGCAGATCATCGCCTCGACCACCGCGGTGGGCAGCCCTTCGTAACGGCTGGGCAGCGCGAACACGTCGAACGCGGGCAGCAGCTGCGGCACGTTGGCGCGCTGCCCGGCCAGCACCATCTGGTTCCCCGGCAGGCCCGCCGCCCGGGCCGCCACCTGCCCGGCCAGCTCCCCGTCGCCGACCCACACCCCGGTCACCCCGGGCCGGCCGAGCGCGCGCAGCGCGGCCAGGAAGTCCTCCGGCGCCTTCTGGTAGGTCAGCCGGCCGACCGCGCCGACCACGGTGGCATCGGCGGGCAGGCCCAGCTCGGCGCGGGCCTGGCGGCGCACGGCCGGGGCGGGCGGCGGCCGGGCGGCGGCCTGGTCGGCGCCGTCCGCGACCACCCCGATGGTGCGCACCCGTTCCGGCGCGATCAGCCGGCGGCGGACCGCCTCGACCGCCACCCCGGTGCCGACGCACAACGCCAGGTCGGTGATCCGCCCCAGCTGGCGTTCAGTAGAAATGTAGGCGCGGCGGCGGACGGGTCCCTGGAACTCATGGAACGGGAAGCCGTGGTAGGTGTGCACCAGCCGGGGCACGCCGGCCCGGTGCGCGGCCAGACGGCCCACCGCGCCTGCCTTGGCGCAGTGCGTGTGCACCACGTCGAAG
>Ga0335085_10007665_pt1 | contig 16637 bp, 17 predicted proteins | sample Lox_Sample_45_FD_206712 | JGI IMG/M metagenome (GOLD analysis project Ga0335085, IMG submission 206712) | Soil microbial communities from Loxahatchee National Wildlife Refuge, Florida, United States - Lox_Sample_4.5 | ecosystem: Environmental > Terrestrial > Soil > Wetlands | place: USA...
GAAAAGTCAGACGGGATCTAGAGACAATGAAGGGAATCCACATCGATGGTTTCAAAGATGGAAAGAGAACGTTTGGCGGAGCGGAGTGTTTCAAGGCTATACTGAACGGAAAGGCTGAGGGGGCCGTCCTAATAATTGAACGGACGACACACGATGACACTGTTCTCGAATTAATCTCGCCAGTGAATCTCAGAAAACAGTTCAAGCTAAAGGATGGAGATCAGATGAGTGTTTTGATCTCTCAAGAAACTTCAGAGTCCTGACAGAGTCCCGGAATTCCGTCCGATTATCGAAGTCGTTTTGATCTCCGGATTCGAACTTTTCAGTCTGAGGACTTTAGTCGCGAGCCCACGTTTTGCGACCTCTTGTGATATCTTTTCTTCATCGTGAAACTGATCGTATCCAAGAGCGATAATGTCGGGCTTCAACATCTCTACAGTCTCGAAGATATCGGTCTCGCTTCCCAAGACTGCGAGGTCGACTGCTTTGAGCGAAGATACAAGTTTTCTCCTAAGGGCTTCACTATGTTCCGGCTTTCGTTTCTTGTTTTTCTCGAACGTTGAATCACGTGCGACGGAAACAACGAGCACGTCTCCCGTAGATCTGGCTTGATCAAGTGTTTCTACGTGTCCCGGGTGTATGATATCGAAGGCACCGCCAGTCATCACCACAGTTATTGCGTTTCTTCCAAGCTGAGTAAGCTGAAGCTTTCCATCCCGAGTCTCTACAAGACCTCTATCTCGAAGTATTTTCAATTCATGGTCCACCTCTTTGGGATCTAGGAATAAGCTGGTTGCTATGAACTCGATCGGGGTCCCGCTCGATAGAAATTGTGAAACGTAAATCTTGCAAAGCACCTGCTTTGCTCGATCATTGACCTTTGCTCCTTGACGGTTGCTCACAAACTATCAGTCTCAAAATGTATATCGGATGGGATTTCAAAATATCGAGACAAATAGCGTGAGGTAAATACCAATGCCCAGCCCAGCTACCAGTATGGCTAGAGTGAAATAGTCACGCTTGGCTAGCGACAGTTTGTAAAGAGACGTCGGTCTTTTCGTAGCTCCGTATGCTCTTGAATCCATCGCTTCAGCGAGATCAAGGCTCCTGTTTAGCGCAACCGCGATTAGAGGAATGATGACAGGAATCATGTTTCTAAGTCGTTTGATAAAATTCCCTTTGTCAAACTCAAGACCTCTCGCCCTTTGTGCATCCATTATCTGCAACGCGTCCAGCATAAGGACCGGTACAAAGCGAATCGCAATCACAAATATCATTATGAAATCCGGTGGAAGGTGAAGCCACTTCATCACCTGCTCTAGCTCATCGGGCGTGGTCGTCATGAAGAACAATGATGTAGAAGAGATCACAGCAAACAATCGGATCCCGAACACCACGGCTTGATGAGGAGATGCTGGCGCGAAGTAATAATTCAGGCCGAAGGCAATCAAGGAAATTATGGCTGTAAAGACCATGGATTTGGCGAATCTTCGAACTATCTTGGCGAACACAACAATCCCCACCGTGATTGCTATCATGGCTGATAGGAAAATGATGCTCTGACTTACGAGCGATATCGAGAATATGCTCAGTGAAATTGCTAGCCGGACTCGCGGGTCAAGTCTATGGTACGCTGTCGTTCCTCTTACAAATAAGAATCCGGAAGCTATCCATTGCATCTAAGCTCTAAACACCTCTCAACTTTCTCTCTGCAGCTTCAGGCGTCGGAGGAAAGGGCGAGGACCACCCGTGGATTATGGAAAAGTCAACAAGCTGAGGGACAAACACACTAGATTTCTCGGCGATGTCTGGACGGGCAAGAACTTGCTGAGCAGGTCCATCCGCAATGATAGATCCATTAGCCATGAGAACACTCCTCGGTTGGAGGGGCCAGATGAACTCGACGTCATGAGTAACAAGAATCACGTTCTTTCTTTCTGAAATCAACTCTCGAATGATGTCTGCCAGTTTCTCTTTTTGTTCGGAATCCTGCCCAACTGTCGGCTCGTCAAGTATCAAGACAGAAGGATCCCAAGCTAGAACGAGTGCAATGCAGAGTCGCTTCTTCTCGCCACCACTAAGCTCTATCGGCGATCTCTCTGCGTAATCACCAAGAGAGAACGTATCGAGTGCCCACTTTATCCGATCCTCAATTACATTATCTGGCAATCCAAAGTTTCTGAGTCCGAACTCGATTTCTTTTCTAACACTCTGCGCGAAAAGCTGGTTGTTGGGATTCTGGAAGACGATCCCTACTTGTCTGGATAGCTGTGCCGAAGTAGCGGACCGCGTGTCCTGACCAAAGACCGCAACTTTTCCATGGGTCGGTTTTAGTAAGCCGTTGATGTGCCTGACGAGTGTGCTTTTTCCGGCTCCATTTGTCCCGAGGATCGCGACCAGCTCACTCCTCTCAATTTTGAGGCTAACATCACGAAGTGCAACGGTTCCGTTGGGATGGCTGAAATCCACTGCGTCAAACGAAACAACGACATTCGTCAGGTCATCAACTTTTTTGAGCGCTTGCATGATCAGATCCTCCCTAGATAGTCTTACGAGAGACGGCTGGTTCGCAACCTCGTTTCAAGCTCGGGAGGGTCTATAGGGAGGTCTTTTCCGGGTAATCCCAACCGCTTTGCGAGGTTTACGATTGCCGGAACAGTTACCCCAAACCGAGAAACGTCGGCTTTCGACAGGACATCTCTCGGGGATCCTTCTAAAACAACCCTGCCTCCATCCATCACTACCATTCTATCAGAGATCTTCGCTACTAGATCCAACCTGTGCTCCACAATCAACACGGTCATCCCTAGGTCTTCTCTTATTTTCAGGACCAGATCAACAAGCTCCCGTGCGGTGAAAGGATCCAATAAGGAGGTTGGCTCGTCCAGAATGAGAATTTTTGGCCGCATTGCAATTACTCCGGCAATCGCAACGCGTTGTTTTTGCCCGTCCGATAATTCATGTGGAGCTCGCAATGCCAGATCTTGAATTTTCAGTAGACCCATCGCCCAGTTCACGCGCTCGCGGATTTCTTCCCTCTGAAGACCGAGGTTCTCCAGACCAAATCCCACATCCCTCTCAACCGAGAACATGAAAATCTGGTTTTCTGGATTTTGAAAAATATAGCCGACGCGTAGGGCAAGTTCGCTCATGTTAGTTCTAGAGACGGACAGCCCGTCGACGACCACGTCGCCTGTGTACTCGCCGTTGTGCTGATGGGGGATGAGACCGTTAATCGCTCGAAGTAAAGTGCTTTTGCCCGAACCTGAGTGACCAACTATCAGTACTATCTCTTTTTCAGCGACATTCAAATTGACATCCTTCAAAACAGGGGACGTCGATCCGTAGTATTGAAAGGTGAGATTCTGGATTCTAACTACGTCTGATTTAGAAAGATTCTTTGAAAAATCGTCATCAAACGACGACGGAATGATACTCTCCATTGGTAGTCAGGGTCGTCATTCATTCTCTCGTCTTATCGCGAGTTAACTCTTTACTTTGGTGGGTTGAATCGCGTAAGCCAGCTTAAAGTGAATTCTGCGCATTACCGCTCTTGCGGCAATATACCCAATCGGAACCGTGTAAAGAGCAAGTGTCGCATTGAATAAGGCAATCAATGGAAGGATCGCAATAACTCCTTTCACAGGAATAGAAAATCCCAACGGAGGAGGGTATGGAAGCAAAGCGTAGTTTACAACGCTCATTCCAGCTGTTCTAACTAAAACTGCAAGAGTAGTCGCTATTATGATTTGAGAAGAGAGTGAAAGTCCGACGCTGGAGGTGACTCTATTACCTGCTACAATAGCAAGCAGCGTAAGGGTTACGGCGATCAGATTGTAGATAGGACCAGAGGCGCTTGCTCCTGGATTTACAAAAAGAAGGATTATTGTGTTAATAACAGAAGCCGTGAGCGCGGCCGAAAACCCAAAAATCAAAAGACAAACAACTATTGGAATCTCCCAGAATTCATAGATTAGATAGTTGAGGGGTGGAAAAGGCACCTGAATATGAGCCAAATTCAGAACAATCGCAAGTGCGGCAAAAAGACTTATTCCAGCCATGGTTTGGCTCTTGGATCTATTCCCAGAGCCCGGGAGTTGGTTCGCTCGATTCAAGGATAGAAGATAATTCTCGTTCAGAATTGTAATAAATTTATTGTAACGACTACTTTTGTAGTAAGATGGACTTTATGTTCTGAACTAGCCTATCTGCAAGCAATGATGCATCATTCATTTTCCCAGAAAGTGAAGCCGCGGTTGAATGGCCTCCACCGATCAATCCGAAATAATCCGAGACCTTCTTTATTTCCACGGAAAGATCAATAGATGTTTCCCTGAAAAAGGATTGAGAACTTCTCGCGGAGAGCCTGGCCTCTCCTCCGCTCTCGCCATATGCGATCCCTATATCGGCTCCAATATCCACCAGCATTCTTGCCACTGCTGCATGGAAGCTGGATATTTCGCTTCTCGCAATGAAATGCTCCCCAGCCTCCTCAAATCTTAACCTTTGAGCTGCTTTTAGTCGTCCAAGTACTTCGGATCTATCCGGCTCGTGTCTCAGCAATCTTTTCGATGCCGCTATTTCTGCTCCAGCACTGACAAGAACCAGTGCAGCTTCAAGTGTATTCTTTGTTGCAATTCCGAGATGCTGCGAATCAAATAGTAAACCCGCGAGCAGCATATTCGCGATTTGCTTTGTTATCAGCTCCGATGGAAAACCGAGTGTAATGATTTCAGAAGTTGAGGTGCTTCCGCTGATAACAAATTTCTCATCCAGCTGTTCCCAGACGTCTGGCAGCATGCTCGAAGGATGATGATCTACCAGAAATTTAGTAGCGTGACTCTCGTTGAAATCCTGCGCGTAGGGCTCGAGAAGTTTGGGATCCCCGGTGTCCACTACAAAAATTACATCGGAGTTCAAGATTGATGGTCTGTCGATTTTCTCAACAAAATCGATTCGCATGCTGGCACTAACCTGCTTTCCCAAGAGACTCGCGCCCTGTGGTGCAATCAATGTTGTATTCAATTTTGGCGTTTTGACGGACGTTTCAAGAAGAAGTTTCAGTGCCCCAGCTGAGCACAGGGCGTCAGGATCTGCTTGCCGGTGCGTAAAGATCAGACAGGACAATGAATTCTTTGGTTCGAGGCTCGTGAGCTTGCGCTCAATAGCATCGCGGATGTATGCATTATTCATTTTAGGAAAAAAGTCATCTGAAGCTTTTGAAACCGAGCGATATTTTGAACTAATCTTTCGATTAGCTGGCTTGAGTAGTTGTCGGCACTTTACCCTTCAATGCCTCTTCGATTTTTGCTTGAAGATCCTTGATATTTTCGCGCACTCGGGTTTCCTGCTTTGCAAGCACTGTAGACCTCGTGTTTGAGAGTTCCTTGCGCTCTTCGAGTTCCTTGGTTAGGTCTTCTTTCTTTGCGCGAACGAGAATGTTTCCTGCACTCTTGTAGACTGGGTCAGTATCCGCCGCCTTTTTGAGCTCTGCTAGCGCCCTTTCTACTTCGGAAGCTTCCAGATCAACCTGTTGTTTTTGTAACACAATCGCCTGCAAATTCTGCTGAAGCTGCTCAAACCGTACAAGTTGCTCCCTTAGCCAGGGCGGGACTTCATTAGATGCGCTCATTTACTACTAACGAAAGTGCCAAGACCAAATCTAGTCTATTCAGTCTTTCTCTGAATTGTTTGAGGATTCTGATCAAATTTGGCTGAAGTAGCAGCTTGAATGCTCTTTAGAGCGGACAACAATAATCTCAAGATAGTGTTCATGCCAGCGCGTAGCGAGACCACATCCGATGCTTTGAACTTCAGCCAAAGAGTCCTACCATCGTTCTTAGTTCCTAAGGAAAAAGTGAGCCTCCTGCTGTTGATAACCTCTGGCTCTAACGAGGAAGCTAAAGCAGAAATTAATTTCTTTTTTCCAGAAAATTCTATTTCAAGTGACGCGGATTTGACCTTGGGAGTCAAGCAGTTTCAGAGCGAAAGGCGTGATTACTTTCCGATACTGTAGGCTTCACCGGCGATTTTGTATTCGCATGTTGAGCAAGCCCAGATTCCCGAGCTTCTTCTTCGGAAACGCGTAGAACCACAGGACGGGCATCGTCGAGTTCTCTTGAGATTTCCCATGATCCGTCCATATCGTTTCCTCACGGTAGAGCCGTACTTTGCGCCGAGCCCTTTCATGCTACCTCCTTGAGAAGACTTAGACATACGAAGCAGCCTGCTTTATCAGAGCCCTCGTTTCTTCTCCTTTAAGTCTAGCTGTTCTGGCAGCTTGCAAAACTTGCTCGATCGTTAGACTACCGGGCATTCCCTTCTGTCCTGCACAAATGTTCCCCCGGTCATCTGAAACGAAAGTAATCCTTGCATCCATGAGTGCTTCTTCTTCTGCTGCGGGATCTACCAGCATATGTTCTCCCACACGCGCTTGCGTTATGGACACTGGAATGGTCTGAATTGGAAGCGGAACCATTTCCTCAGTCTTGACCGGCTGGCCTTTTTCGTCCAAAATGTACTTTGGAATCTTGGCAGTAAGTAGCGATGTTACAACAGCATACGATGTTGCGTCAAACAGATTTCCGTCTACATTGAGAATGCTAACATCTACGAATACTGCGTAAACGTGCTTGCCTTCGACCAATACCAGTTTTGATACGTCAATCATTCCTGATTCACGGATTCCTCTATCTGCGACTCTAGCAAGTTCGATCGTGCTCTCATCCGGAGGACCCGGCTCAGCGTACGGTGAAGCAAGTGGCAGTACTTCCGCACTCACAACAAGCAATCCTTTGTCCGGGGTATCCGGAAACGGCGTTCCTAGATTTACTTTGACGCCAGCGATTAATTCAGTATTTCCCAGTTTTACTCTCGCTGAACCTTCCGCCTTTTCAATTACGTTCGTTTGAATCGTAAGTTCACGACGGTCAGATAACCCTCGACCATCGACCCTCACTCCACGACTCAGCAGCTCATTCATTTGAGCGCGTCTAAGCTGCTCAACGACAAACACTTTCTTTACTGCGGACATTTACTGCTCGATCTCCATTGGTTTCTCATTCTTTCCAAAGTATCTGCCAATCAAAGCTTCTCTCTGAAGGTCGTACACTTTTCTGCAACCGCTAAGAGCCCAATCGAAGGCTCGGCTGAATTCTTCATCATTCAGTTGACCGTCGAGCTGCAGAAGAGTGACCTGATTTGTTGAGGGCATTATCGCGATGGGAAGATCTGCTTGTCCTTCCTTGTCTTCTGTATCGTCCACATCCAAGACAACCTGTCCCGCCACTTTCCCCGCAGCACAAGCGGATACTAAATCGCGCATGTTTATCCCGGCGTCCGCCAATGCAACAGAGGCTGCTGAAATTCCGGCACAACGCGAACCTCCATCGGACTGGAGTACTTCAACGAAAACGTCAATCGCGGTCCTCGGATAATCTTCGAGCATTAATGCTGGCTCAAGAGCTTCGCGGATAACTTTAGAGATTTCAATTTCACGTCTTGATGGTGCAGGATTTTTTCTTTCCTCGGTGGAAAATGGCGACATGTGATATCTGCATCTCAGCACACTTCTGTCGGGCAACGCGCTGTGCTTTGGGTGGACTTCCTTTGGTCCGTAAACAGCCGCCATAATCTTGTTTTTTCCAAACTGGATAAACGCCGAGCCATCCGCGTTTTTCAAAATTCCAACTTCGATCTTTATCGGACGAAGTTCGTCAATTTTTCTTCCATCAAGTCTGATCCCTTGCTCATTGATAAGCCTCGTACTGTCTCCGCCTTGTTTTCCCATATTCTTCTCTTTACTCCTTTTTCGATAATCTTCTTTATCCTGAATTAGCCATAGTTCCGTTTTCGAAAAACTTACATTTCTTGAGCAGATTGATTCGGATCCGCGTCAGCAGCAACAACGCCTTGCGGTTCATTTTCCACGGGCACTTCACTCGGTGATCCTTCTTGCATGGAATTCTCGCCAGATGATTCGTTGGATTCCTCTTGGGTCTGTTCTCCTTCTTCCCCGTCCTGCCTTGGCTCAATCGTCATACCCAAGAGAGATTGAACCCTCTCAGTGAGATCTGCTGAGTGAGCTTCTTCTTCTACGAGGTTGATTGCCTTTATTGCCCTAATTGTATCATCTGGAGCACCAACAATGACTACCACTCCATTTTGACCAATCAGCATTCTCGATTTTGTCCCCGCTTCGATCGTCTTTATCATAGACCCTTTTTTTCCAATTAGTCTAGGGACTTTGGCGGGTGAAATTTTTGCAACCTGCCCCCGTGGAATGCGGCCAAGCCCAGGTCCTGAAATCGATAACAGCGGATCTCGAGTCCTATCAAATGCAATTACTCTTGCGGCAACCATGTCACCGACACGCAGCTTTTCAGTTAGAGAATCCTTAGCTGGGGAATAATCTCTTCCAAAAACAGACGCCGCCGGTAGGATACCAAAAAAGCAGGAGTTAATGTCGGCTTCCCAGGCAAAGGCACTGTAGTCGATTATCTTACCTACTACTAGGTCATCGATTCTAGGAATATAAGGACCGGAAAGCGGGATAACTCTGACGACATCGTGGCCAATTTCGGCCATGCCGACTCGGGTCGCGATAAGCTGGTCGTTAACCCTCATAACATTAAGATCGGCACGAACATTCCCCCGAGCAACAACCTCACCCGGAATCACGTATTTTCTCTTTATCTCAGGCACAGTTTTCACTCTGAATTTTATAACTAGATTAAGTTTGAGCTTGACCTAACGGATTACCGAAGCCTGCGCAGTTCCCTTTGAGAGAGAACCCAACCTATCAAGCAATGTAGCATGGACGCCAGCTGGAATCTCGATTATGACCGTCAATCCCCCATCGCCTCCCCATTCTTCTTTGGTAATGTCTCCAACCCCTTTCAAGGCCCCGTAGGACTGGGAAGCATATTGGGCTGGAATTTTAACAAGCATCTTGATCCTCTCAGACTTTAGTGGTAGAATACCTCTTAGTTCGTCTACGACTGCCTTGGTCTGTTCCCCAGCATCCTTGAAAGGATCGATCGAAATTCGAACTTCTGCCATTGCCTGCTCTATCCTAATTGGTGGATGAGGCAAGCCAGATCTTGGATCGACGAAATTTCTAGAGATGTTTGCGACGATCTGTTTTCTCTTTTCTTCTACAAGCCTTCGTCGCTGATCGGTTGTTAGATTAAGATCGCCCTTTCTGAGAATTGTCTCAGCAATTTGAAGAAAATCAGTTGTTTTGAAGATTCGCGTCAGTTTCTCGGTGGGAACTCGCAATCCCTTGTTCGCGTCGGAGTAAACTTCGTCAACCGCGACGACCTGCGAGATGTCTATCTTTCGGCCAAATTTAAATTCAAGTGCAGGATCGGGATGAACCAGTATCTCGAAGTGTTCCCCACCAGTGCTCAGCCTTACGATACTAAATTTTGACGACAAATCAGGTCAGTTTCGATCAGCGATGAATAACAATAGGCGGAAAACCGGCCCTTAAAGAAAATTGAACCGGCCGAGTTCAGCATTGATATTTTCAAACTGAATTTACTGTGGAGGAGGCGTCTTCGCAGATCTCTGCTTTGCCTTCTCGGCATAGCTATCAATCTCAGGATCAGATAGCCGCCTCATCATCTTTGTATCCATCGGAACTACAGCCATTTTTATGTGGCGGGTTCCAATCTTGTCTTCGCTGACCAGATAGATCGATTCAACAGCCAGGGTCAAAGCATCGTCGATAGTGATGTCTTCACGATATCTTTGCTCAAGATATTCTCCAACTTGGTCTGCACCAGCGCCTATCGCAATAGCATAATAGCCAACGTAAGTGCCACTGGGATCTGTCAGAAACAGCTGTGGTCCGTTGGAATCAACGCCTGCAATTATCAGGGAAACACCAAAAGGTCTTACACCTGCGTACTGAGTGTACTGCTGACATTGGTCCGAAAGCCTCTTCGCTACCGATTCAACATCTACCGGTTCATCATAGACAAGCTTGTTGCTTTGGGCAACTATTCTAGCTTGATCAACCTGAACGCGAGCGTCTGGAATATACCCAGCTGCGGCTACACCGAGGTGGTCGTCAACTTGGAAAATCTTCTGGGTCTCACCTGGCGTCTGCAGTTTACGAGGCCGTTCTTCAACTGCCAGGATCACACCGTACTTTGTCCTAACCCCGACGGCAAGAGTTCCGCGGCGAACAGTTTCAATAGCGTACTCAACTTGATACAATCGGCCATCAGGGGAAAAGACGGTAATGGCCCTGTCATAACCAGCAGCTGCAGGAAACATATGATAGAAACCTTCAAAGTCAAATGGTCATTGCCGTGAATTTAAACCTTACAGACTAAAAATAGTGTTTAGGCAAATAGAATAAAACTTTGCAGTCAAAATATTTTTTTCTAACATTTTCTTCGGAGCAGAGTGACAGGTGAAAAACAAGATCTTCTCTCAGACCATAACATTCAATGGTCATGAAAACATTCTTGGCACTCATTACAATACTCTTGAAGTAACGAAGGAAAATGACATTTCCAAAAGAGCGGATTGTATCATCGGGGTTTCCTCAACGGCGGGCTGCGCCGACATTAATTCTGAATTGGCTTCTCACATCAAACAAAATGGCAAAATGGCATTTGTTATCAGAGTTGAAGAGTTAGATTTCTCATTTCTCGGGTTTGGCTCAAAGAGCTTGCATCTCTCCGATCCACATGAGATTGTACTAAGAAAATCAGACTATGCAAGTTCGAGAACTCTTGCTATTCGGTGCACTGCAGCCGCGGTGGATCTTCCTCGCGAAATGATCTTGCGATTGCAGGATCCAGACAGCAAGGGAGAATTAGAAATCATCGCCGTTGATGAATACTTTCGTGAGGAGCTGCCTGTAGTAGAGTTCGCCTGAGTACTCGTGAATCTACTATGCAGAATTATCAAATCAGCAGCCAGGATGAAAAATTCAGCGCTTCCTTCACGTTCAACTCGGGACAAGTTTTCAGGTGGAGACAAGCTGGGGAAGGGAATCAATCTTTCGTTGGAGTAGTATCTGGAAGTATCCTAAAGATAACAAATGGTTTGGCAATCTGCCTCGGCCGGACGAAAACTGCAACTGACTTCACTGAGCTGATATCGAGGTATTTCTCTTTCGACGATCATATAGATGATATTCTCTCATCATTCCCGAAAGACGATTTGTTTCTGCAAAAATGTGTTTCCGAATTTCCGGGACTGCGGTTGTTGACACAGGATCCTTGGGAGTGCCTAATTTCATTTGTCTGTTCGATTAATTGTAACATCCCGTCAATTAAGCTCAAGATCGAAAACCTTTCTAGAAAGTATGGAGAACCGATAGAGACTGATCTGGGCGAAAGGTTCCACTCCTTCCCTACTCCCGTTGCGCTATCAAAAGCGGAGAAGAGGGATCTTCTTTCGTGCAAACTGGGTTTCAGATGGAAGTATGTTAGGTTCATTGCCCGACAGGTTCGTAAAGGGAATCTCGATCTCGAGAAGATCCGAGAATTGCCCTATCTCAACGCAATTAATGAGCTAGTCAGTGAGATCTCAGGAAAGACCTTCGGGGTCGGCCCCAAGGTGGCGGACTGTGTTCTGCTTTATTCATTTCACAAAAAGGAAGCTTTTCCAATCGACGTTTGGTTGATGAAGTATGTGAAGCAGATTTACAAGGGGAACCTGAAAGCTGTAGGCGGTCTTACGCGGAAAAAATACTTTGAAACCGGTGACTATATGAGGAATAAGTTTGGAAAAAACGCTGGATATGCTCAGCTGTTTCTCTACGAAAAGATAAGGCGCGGTGGACTTACTCAAAATATAGCGCTGGCTTGAAAGGGATAGCGTAAGCAGATTTCTTTTTAGGATCGTAGCCCGGCGCGGACGCGCTTTCAACGCTGATCTCAGTTCCAAGTTTCTCTGCCAGATAATTGCGGGAATCCAGATACACCGTTCCTTCATTCAGATCTCTTGACAAGCGGTAGAGCTCCAGAAAATCTTCACCGAACTCGTTGATCGATTTTGATAATTTCGACAGCATTGCAGACACAGTCTTCTTATCAAGCTCAGGATTGCTCTGGAAGAAACTTCTGAGCGTCTCGCTGTTTTTTTCGCCAGTCTTTCTCGCCGCAACGAGTTTTTCAAAAAGTTCGTTCGCCCAGCCAGGCGCGGTATATATGAACAGTTTTTTGGGCTTCTGAGTCATCAATTTCAGAATTTTATTAGAGTCCTCAATCAGATCCTGAACGAGGATTTCCGATAGTTCGGCTTCGGGATGTATTTTTGAATCATCCAGGACTGGAAATCGCGAGGTACTGAGCATGCTAGTGTTACCGAGGGTTTGGTTGATTTCTTCAACTAGGTACGGAACAAAAGGAGCGAGCAAACGCAACCATACTTCAATAGCGTATTTCGATGTGGAAGGGTTGAGGGAATCTCCCCTTGACTCATAATAGCGGAGATCGTTCCAATATGAGAAGAAAGCCTCCTGAAAGGCAGATTTCGTTCTCATAACATCAAGGCTCAGAGCAATGTTTCTGATGTGCTTCTGAATCTGGTTTTCAAGCCACTTGTCAACGAGTTTCATCTGTGAGGTTGCTCCCTTGTGATTTGAAGACTCAAACGCGGAGATAAAACCCGGTAGAGAGTTTATCTTTGCCTGAATGTCTCTCGCATTTTTCTCGCGCCAGTCCATGTCATCAAGCCCCTCCGCCCCGTCCATCAGCGTGGCGCGGATCACGTCAGCTCCGTAACTCTCGAGCGCACTGGAAAGCGTGATCACGTTTCCCTTGCTCTTGCTCATTTTCTCTCCCTCGGTCATCATCATTCCGTTTGCCGAGATGCCTTTCGGCCAGAGCGGTTTTGGGAAGAACGCGACATGCTGGAAGATAAAAAACATGAGGTGATTTGGAATCAATTCTTTAGCCGAATTTCTCAGATCCACTGGATACCAGTACAGAAACTCCGACCTCATTCTTTCGACAATCGCTGGATCTAGGCGAGTCTTTTCTGAAACTGATTCTCTACTTCCGATTCCCAGAAACGCGTAATCAAAAAATTCATCCGTTAGTGCGTCCGGCCCGATTTGGTTTGCGACAATGATCGATCTTATGGTATAGAACGCCATGTAGATCGTAGAATCGCTTAGTGTTTCGACAATCCAACCTGGCGACCAAGGAAGAGGGGTTCCGAGACCAACTCGTCTGGCGCACGGCCAGTCTTTTATCCAGTCGATAACGTCGTGAAACCACCTTCTGATACTTTCGGGGTACATCTGATCGAGATCAACGCATTCATGAGCTAACTTCTTCCATTCCGGATCAGAGTACTTTAGAAACCACTGATCTTCGAGGACCTTGACACGGCATTCTGTCAGGCATCTGCATACCACTTTGTCCGGGAGATCGTACATAGAACTGGAAATACCCTTCCCTCTTAGTTCCTCGATGACCTTCGGCTTTGCTTCAGAGACTTTCAGTCCTTTGAATTTGCCGGTGTTTTCATTCAGAATTCCTTGATGAAACTCTTTCTTGTAAACTATGCCCGTCGCTTCCTCTACCTTTGGATCGGTTTGACTGGAAATATTGAGTTCTTCAATAACCTGCTTTGCAGGAAACTCTCCCATTCCAGGAACCGAAATAAGGGAGACCGGAGAGATGGCGGTGATTTGAGCGTGATCTAAGCCAAAATCTTTCTGTAACTTTTCATTCGTTTGTGTATCCCTCAGCGCAACGTAGTCCATTGGTGCATGAGCTGGCACGCTGTAGACGACTCCTGTCCCGTTTTTCGGATTCACAAACTCCGCCGGTAGAATGGGAAGAAGCCGATCTTGATGAAGTGGATGAATTACTTTCTTCCCGACAAGATCTTTTCCGCGAACGGTCCGCTTGATTTCTATCGTGTGAATCTGATCCGTCAGTTTCTCGGCGGCTTCCGTACTGACAATCCAGTTTTGTTTTCCGTCAACCAGAATTTCGGCGTATTCGGCGTGGGGATTCAGCCAGAGGTTTGTTACGCCAAATATCGTTTCGGGCCTAAACGTCGCGGCAGGAAGGAAAGTTTCGCTGCCCTCAAGCTTGAACATTACTAGTGTGAATTCTTCCCATTGAACACCTTGGCCTTCGAGACGATCGTGATCGCCGGTCGGGCTCTGATCTCTCGGACACCAAACCACCGGGTGAGTACCTCGGGTAACATAGCCCATCTTTCGCAGTCGATTGTATTGCCAGAGAACGAACTTGTTGAATGTGGGTTCCAGATCAGTAGTGTGAAATTCTCGCCTCCAGTCTATTGACAGCCCGAGCCGTTTTAGGGCAGCTCGGCCGGAATCAGTGTAATACTGAGCCATGAATTTTGGATCGTAGAAATTTGGCAACTCATCTTTCGGTACCTTGTCGATCTCGACAAACTCTCGGATCATTGAAGGATCGCCCTTTGAAAGACGCTCTGCCGCCGCTACAATTGGCTGACCGGTCCAATGCCAAGACCAGGGGAAGAGAGTGTTGAAACCTTGCATCCTCTTGTACCGAGCGTAGACATCAATCCGAGTAGCGGTAAACGCATGTCCAAGGTGAAGAGGTCCGTTCATGTACGGAAACGGAAAAGTCACCAATTTTTTCTCCAAGGATTGGTCGGGCTCGGGCTCGAAGATGTGGCTCTCCTGCCACAATCTCATCCATTTTTCCTCAATGGCATTATCCAAAATGAAAACTCCCCTGATCCGCGTCGAAGGTTGAATGGAGTCAACTATTCACGCTTTGGATCCGATTTAACAGGATCCCTTCGACGTTTGGCAAGACTTGAGGTCTCGCGCCTGAGCCGCCCTGACCAAACCTCGTATCTCCGCCACCGCTTCCTCCCAATGCCTTTGAAAGATCCTTTGCAAGATCGCCTGCTTTCACACCAAGTTTCTGGGCTTCAGATCCGCAAAAGACCATGATTCTAGTCCGATCGTTTTCTTCAAAAATCGCAATGTAGATCAGCGATTGATTACTCCTGGAAAGCCGATCACCCACGATGGTATGATACTCTGAGTTCAGTCCTTCTTCAAAGGAAGAGTAGTAAAATCTCAAATCATTCGGGAGAGTCCGGCTGAGTTTGGGAATTTCATTTACCATCGATCCAGCGAGTTTTCTGGCGAGCTGCTTCGAGGTTCTTCTTGCAATTTCTTCGTTTTTCTTTACATGTTCAATCGAAGCTACCAGCTTTTCTGGCGGAGTTTCGAGAACATTTGCAGCTTCGATGAGGATCGATTCTTGGTGTTCTATGTGCTTCAAGGCGGCTTCCCCTGCGACGTATTCCAGCCGCTCAACACCGTCCTGGACTCTCTCGGACTTGGTTATCTTGATTAGACCGACATCCCCCGTACGGGAGCAGTGGGTTCCACCACAAGCTTCAACGTCCCAACCCTCGATGTTGACGATTCTAAGATCTCGTACCGGCGCAACTCCGCCCTGGTATAGCCTGAAACCGAACTCTTTTTCTGCCTCGCCTCTTGGCATCCACTTGATGATAACAGGAAGGTCGCGCCTAACAATTTCATTTGCAAGTCCCTCGATCTCTAGCACTTGCTCCCTTGTTAAATGAGCGAAATGGGTAACATCGAGTCGCGCCGTGTCTTCATCTTTGAATGCAGAGTTCTGCCATACCCACGGCCCGAGAACTTTCCTCGCAGAACCGTTGACAATGTGCGTCGCCGTATGGTGACGCATTATCAAAGACCGTCTTTTTGAGTCGACGCGTCCTTCTATTAGATCCCCTGCGGATAGACGCTCGTTCAGATTGTGGATATGATGGAGCACGACGTTGTTCACTTTGAAAACATCGTCGACATACAGGCCGTTAATCGTACCGTGATCTGGCTCCTGCCCACCTGCTCTGGCAAAGAAAGCTGTTTGATCGAGAATGATGTAATCGTTCGAGATTATTTCGACAACTCTGGCCGAGAACTCAAATTGGTCTCGGTTCTTGTAAAAGATCAATTCCGTGGGAATGGTCGTTTTTATGTCAAGACCCTTTGTACCTCTGGCTTCTTCAAGCATTTTTTCGGTGGCATTGGGATCGTCCGAGTGCTTTTCTGTGATTTTCGAGTAAAAGTTCGGACTGACTGAAACCTTCAGCCCGGAAGATCTGAGAAATTCTGGCGTAATTCCATCGCTGTCGTAGAGCTGCGTCGCCTCGTCCTGCCCCACCGGAGCATTTTTCTTTTTCAACCGCTCAACTATCTTCATCGATCTTTCCTTCGATGCAGCGTACTTTTTCTTTTCAACATCTAGAATTGTCCTGATTTCTTTCTCATGCTCAATGAGTTCAGGATACATCCCTTTCAGAAATTCGGCATGCCACATCGCGAGCTCCTCAAGATCAACGTTTAGTTTCAACTCATCGATAAAGTCAAGAGCCCTACGAAGAATTACCCTGAGATTGTACCCTCCCCCGACATTTCCCGGTAGCATGCCATCGGCAATCGCAAACAGAAGCGTGTGGGAGTGATCAACGACCGAGTAGATACCTTGAACTTCTCTTATTTTCGATCGAAACATCGGCTCCGGAATCTTCAGCTGCTTTGCAAGATCGGCATAGTCTTCGACAACGCCCTTGAACTTGTCAATATCCAAAGAGCCGGCGAGTCGAAAATATTC
>Ga0335085_10007666_pt1 | contig 16636 bp, 20 predicted proteins | sample Lox_Sample_45_FD_206712 | JGI IMG/M metagenome (GOLD analysis project Ga0335085, IMG submission 206712) | Soil microbial communities from Loxahatchee National Wildlife Refuge, Florida, United States - Lox_Sample_4.5 | ecosystem: Environmental > Terrestrial > Soil > Wetlands | place: USA...
CCGAAGGTCAGCGGCAACAGGATCGAGATGGTCGCCAGGGGTCCCATGCCCGGCAGCACGCCGACCATGTTGCCGACCAGCACGCCGAGGAAGCACCACATGATGTTGTGCGGCTCGAGCGCGACGCCGAAGCCGTACCAGAGATCGGTGAGCGCGGTGCCAATCACAGCCCCCTCCACTCCAGGATGGGCATGGGCACCTGCAGCACGTAGTGGAACAGCCCGACGCCGAACGTCGTAATGATCGCCGACAGCACCGCCGCGCTTTTAAAGGTCGCGGTGCGGTCGCCCATTGCCGCGACGAAGACGCAGGCGAAGGTGCCGGGGATCATGCCGCCGTAGTTGCCGAAAAAAATGAACGCCAGCGGCGAGGCCAAAATGCAGGCCCATCCCCACCATTCCGGATGCTCGGGCAGCAGGTCTTCGTCCTCGCCCTCGGCCAGCGACAAGGCCGGCGCGACGATGGCGATGCCGAGGCAGATGAGAATGACGCCCAGCGCCGTCGGCAGGAAGCCCGGCCCCATGTGCATCAAGGTCCCGGTGCGGTAGGTCGGCCCCTTCAGCGCCATCACCAGGCCGAACAGGACCATCAAGGCGCCAGCGTAAAAATCGCGCTTGCGCAAAAGGCCACGGTCAAGACCATGCCAGGAACGGTGCGGATGCTTGGTACGCAGGGTTTCCTCCACTATTCTCACGATTATCTTTCTTATTGGGGCGCAGGATAGCCGTTTCAGGCAGCTTTGGCGAACAACCTGCGCTGGTCCAGCAATAAAACCCCGCGTCAATACGATCAATCCCTTGTCGGCTCTGTGGTTTGGCCAAGTCGACCTAGTCGATAAAGGTCAGCGGCCGTGCCACCATTTCCAGCGGCTTGCGTTCGGCGTTGTTACCCCAGCGCCAAGCTACCAGGCCGCCTGCAACCATCAGGCCGGCGCCTAAAAGATAGCCCGCAAAGACGCTGGCACGCGATCCGGTGTCAATGAGCAGGCCGAACAGCCACGGCGCGGCTACGCCGCCCATTCCGGTTCCTAACGCATAGAAGAAGGCAATGGCGAACGCGCGGATTTCCAGCGGGAAGGTCTCGCTCACGGTCAGATAGGCTGAGCTGGCCGCCGCCGAGGCGAAAAAGAAAATCACTGTCCAACATATGGTCTGCGTCGGCGCCGAGAGCGTCCCACGCAAGAACAGGTAACCGGTAGCTGCAAGCAGCGTGCCGGAGACTATATAGGTGAGCGCGATCATCGGCCTGCGGCCCCAAGTGTCGAAAAAGCGGCCGATGAGCACCGGACCGAAGAAATTTCCGGCGGCGAAGGGCAAAAGATATTTGCCGACGGAATCCGGGCCGATGCCATAGAAATCGGTGAGGATCAGCGCGTAAGTGAAGAAGATGGCATTGTAGAAAAAAGCTTGCGACGCCATCAGGCTCAAACCCACCAGCGCGCGCTGACGATGCTCGACAAACAATGCGCGGGCAACCTCGCCAAGCGGCGTTGATGCGCGGGCGCGTAAACGCACGCGCGGCAGATCCGCCGGCGGCAGCCCGGTAAACCGAGCTTCTATTCCGGCGGCCACTCGGCGCGCTTCCTCGGCGCGGCCATGCGTCATCAGCCAGCGCGGGCTTTCCGGAATCCAGAGGCGCATCAGAAAAATGACCGAGGCCAGCGCGGCGCCGATGAAAAAGGCGAGCCGCCAGCCATGCTCAGGATCGATCACGGCCGGATCGAGAAGCACCAGCGAGCCGAGCGCGCCGAGCGCGGCGCCGATCCAGAAGCTGCCGTTTATGACGAGATCGCTCCAGCCGCGCACGCGCGCCGGGATCAGCTCCTGGATCGTGGAATTGATCGCGGCATATTCACCGCCAATGCCCGCGCCGGTGAGCAAGCGAAACAGCGCAAAGCTCGCCGGATTCCAAGATAGCGCCGTTGCCGCCGTCGCCAGAAGATATACCGAGAGCGTGATGAAAAACAGCTTCTTGCGGCCGAGCCGGTCGGTGAGCCAACCAAACAACACGGCGCCGACCACCGCGCCGGCGAGATAGGTGCTGCTTGCAAATCCGACATCGGTGTTGGAAAAGCGCAGGACGGGGCTCGATTTCAACGCGCCGGCAAGGCTGCCGGCAAGCGTCACCTCGAGCCCGTCGAGAACCCAGGTAATGCCCAGCGCGGCTACCACCAAGGTGTGGAAGCGGCCCCAGGGCAGCCGGTCAAGCCGCGCCGGGATGTCGGTTTCGACAATACCACTCGCCGCCATTGGCGCCCTCGGCCCGCGTGCCCCCCGTCAAATGCTAACGCCACGGCGCCGCGATCGTTGCCGGAATCGCCCATCCTGCCGCGGAAAAGCCACAGCGAAAGTCAAAGGCCAGGTTAGGCTGTGCCACAGATTCGCGGAAGCCGTCGGCTCGGATCATATCGTCCCGAGAGCGGCGCTGAACGGTTTCGCGCGGCGCGGCCCATCGGCTATCCTGTGGCGGCGGACTGACCCGCCATCGTTATGTCACCCATGGACACCGACGTCCTTCGCCGTCTGCACTATGCCGCCGCCATCGCCTGCGGAGTTTTTGCCGCGCTCGCCATGCACATCGTGCTCACGGTATTCGGCGTCGGCCTCGACCAGGTGCTGCGCAGTGCGGGCGCCGCCAGCAAGCAACAATTCGTTTCGGCGCTCGCCTGGTGGGCGATCGGCGGCGCCGGCTTTGTCGGCGGCTGGGCGGCGGGCGCCTATCTCATCGCCGCCGCGCGCGAGCGTGAAATCGTCTATCGGCTGGCGCAGCGGTTTCTCATCGCGCTTGTTTTCGCCGTCGCCACCGCCGGCGGGCTCCTCAGCAAGACCGGCAATCTCGGCGGCACCGTCGACGTGATCGCGGGGGTGAGCGCGCTTGGGCTTGGTCTGATCTGCGCCTATTGCGGCGCGCGGCTTGCTTATCTCAACGCCGCACAGGTCTAACGGTAATAGCGGTGAGACGCCGGCACCGGCTTCCAGCTGCAGGAATAGGCAATGTAGTCGCCGTATTCGCGGTGCACGCTGGTGATGACGGCATATTTGCCATAGGCGCCGCAATCGGCCTGAGCCGTATCGAGTGCCTGCTGCTCGGCAATGGGCGACCAGGGAATGATGCCGCCGGTGTCATTGCCCTTCGGCCCGTAGACGCCGCAATTCGCCAGCATCAACAGGGCAGCGAGCGCAGCCATCCGGCCCAGGCGATGTCCCATGCAAATTCCTCCCACCGGCGACAAATCGGAGACGAATTTTAGAGCACTTGTCGGCGCGGCGCGAGAGGCAGGTTGCCGGCGGCCACATATTAATTTTTTGATTTGGGGGCCTGGTGCGAACGGCAGCTTGACGGCACGCGCAACCAGTTCAGCCCCCTGCGGCGCACTTTTGTATCGGAATCCCATTGATTTCGAAATATTTCGAACAATCCGACCAAACGGGAAATGATCGCGAAATAAGAGCTCAGTTGCCCTTGTAGTCATGGGCGACGGCGGTGGAATCCGCACTATCTTAGCGTTTTGTCCTGCAAAATGCTTGGCATTTTCCAATCGGAAGATTTCGGGAACACCTTGTCGTTTCTAGCGGAATAGCGGGATTTTTCGGGAAGCGAAGAACGCGCCTGAGCGAACGTTACGGTCGCAGAAACTGGCAGCATTTCCGACTATGTTTGCTGCACAGGCCACCGGTTGCGTCAGATCGGGCTGCCTCTATTTGCGCAATGGCGATTGGAGTGGACAGCAGATCATTCCCGCCTCGTGGTTCGAGCGCGCAAAAGGCGGTCAGGTGCCAGCGACGTTCGGCCTTCACCATGCGAACCTGTGGTGGTCGTTACCGGAAAAAGGGCGCCTACATGGCGCTCGGCCGCCATTCGGCCCTGCCGGCGGATGTCGTCGTAACGGCTACTACGGCGGTGTCTACTACGGCATGCCGGCGGCGGCGGCCTTTTAAACCACCAATTTGGCCTTGTATTATGTTTTCCTCAGAGCCTTGCGGGAGGCCATGAAAGCATGACCAGCAACCCCGACATAACGGTGCTTTATCAAGAGTTCACCGCTGCGTTGACAGAAGTTCTTGCGGAAAATTCCGTTGGCGCTGCGCGACGCGGACGACTTGCGAGGGCTCGCGCTGCCGTCAAGAAGCATCCCAAATATTCAGAACATGAATATTTCTTGGCCGTTGAGGCTGCCTTCACGCGCTGGGAAGCCATTCTGATTACCGGTCGTTAGGCGTTAGAGAATGTGACAAGGCTCGACGAGTGGGGCTGGCGTGGAAAACTGAGCCGCCTTGTCGTAGCGTCGCGCTAAAATCGACGTCTCCGCGCTTGCTGCCTAGCCCAGTATCGCTCGAAACCTACAAGCGGTCGGGACCGAGGGGCTTGCTGCAACAAACGGTGGGTCGCAGCGCGCTTAACGGCCTCCGTGCACGTCTCTTCGAAAGGCAAACCTTTAAGGTGAGTGTGCAAGAACGAGACTTTCGGCACTGCTGATAAATACGCCGTGCCGTTCGGGCCACGCGGGCTAAGTCGCCAAAGAGTAGGTGTATCGAAGCGTGGCGTATCCCCCGGTCACTGTCCCCAAAGTCGAAGTACACCGGTACGCGGCTGGATCCCCAGTCCCGCAGAAGTTCGTTCTCTTTCGATAGGACCGAAACTATCCGTGGTTCACGGGTAATGACTATGCCTGAGTCAAGGGAGGCAAAGAATCGCGCCCTATCTCGCTTAAGTCTTCGCCCGTCAACGACCCATACCATCTTCGGATAAAAGTTCTCCCGCGCCTCCCGCTCGTCTCGACTCAGGTGTGAGTGCTGAAACTCAAGAACTATCCCACTTTCAGTTTTCACGTCGGCGATGTGCTTTTCGCCATCCTCTGATTGGTGGATAAATTCCTGCCAGGCTTTGGGGAAGTGGTCTTTCCAAGCGCGATGCCATTCTGTTTCGGATTCCCACCAACGATCGCAGGTAGCCTAGCAGTTGCGCCGATTATGAGACGGCTCGGCGCGGGTGGTCATCTCTAGCCAAGCGATTTTCAAAACGTGAACCGAGAACGGTAGTCCTGCGGCGTGACGGCGAGCAGGCGCAGGAAGCTGCGGCGCATTGTTTCCTCCGAGCCGAAACCGCAACGCTGCGCGATCCGCTTGACCGGCGTGCGTGACTCCGAAAGCAGGCGCCGCGCCGCCTCCACCCTCAGCCGCTCGATGGCGCGGGCTGGCGTTTGCCCGGTCGCCTCTCCATAGTGTCGGCTGAAACTGCGCTCGCTCATTCCCGCCCGATCGGCCAGGACCGACAGCGAAAGATCGTCACTGAGATGACGATTTATCCAATCATGGAGCGCGCCGAACTTATCGTCCGCGGCTTGCAAGGCCAGAGCGGCGCTGAACTGCGCCTGTCCACCGGGACGTTTGAGGAAGACGACCATGTAGCGGGCTACGGCAAGCGCGGTGGAGCGGCCGAGGTCCTCTTCCACAAGCGCCAGCGCGAGATCGATCCCCGCGGTCACGCCAGCCGAGGTCCACACCCGACCGTCGCACACAAAGATGGGATCGGATTCGACGTGCACAGCGGGAAAGCGTTGAGCCAGTCTGGCGCAGTCCTTCCAATGGGTCACCGCGCGACGTCCGTCCAATAGACCTGCGGCGGCAAGCAAGAATGCGCCGGTACAAACAGACGCAACGCGACGCGCCTGCGTCGCCCGCTGCTGCAGCCAATCGACCAGCGCCGGATTTGCAGAAGCCGCCTCCACCCCCTGCCCTCCGGCGACGAGCAAAGTATCCAACGCTTCGTGGCGTTGGCTGAGCGGACCCGCCGCCAGCGTCACTCCCGCAGAGGAGACGACGCCTTGATCGCCTTGCGTCACCAGCTTGAGCCGGTAGGGCGGCGCGCCTCCGGCGTTGGCGACGAGATCGTTGGCGGAGGCAAACACCTGAACCGGACCAGTGACATCGAGCAGTTGCACCGCCGGGAAGGTGAGCACCTCCACGGGTCGGATCGGGCTTGGCGAGAAACGAGGGGTCTTTGGCATTTCCGCCAAACAATGCCCGGCTATCTTCGCCTTGTCCACCACGGACTTCGGACTTGGAGATGACCATGATTCCACACGCCGCTCACCTGCAGATCGGCTCGCTCCTGTTCGAGGGCATCGATCAGATCGACCTGACCGGACCGTTCGAGGTGCTGTCGCGCATCCCGAATTCGACCTATCGCATCTATGCCAAGACCATGGCGCCCGTTCGCGATGTGAAAGGATTGCGGCTTACACCGGACGCGATCCTCGCCGATGCGCCGCCCCTGGATATCCTTCATGTGCCGGGCGGCCATGGCCAAGAGACCTTGATGGACGACGCCGAGGTGCTGAACTGGATCCGTCAGCTCTCGTCGGGCGCATGCAGCATTTTCTCAGTGTGCACCGGTGCCCTGATCTGTGGCGCGGCAGGTCTCCTCAAGGGACGCAGGGCGACGACCCACTGGGCGTCATTTCACCTGTTGCCCTATTTCGGCGCAATCCCCGTCAACGAGCGCGTCGTGGTGGATGGCGCTTGGGTCTTTGCCGCAGGGGTCACGGCCGGCATCGACGGCGCCTTGCGCCTCGCCGCCGAGCTGCGCGGCGATGAGGTCGCGCAAGCCATCCAGCTTCATATTGCCTACGCGCCGGAACCGCCCTTCGACAGCGGAACGCCGGAGACCGCGCCGGCCGCGATCGTAGATGAAGCGCGGCGATCTGTGCGGCCTATCACGGCGCAGCGCGAACAAACCGCGCGGCGTATCGCCGCCAAACTCGGCATCGCTATTCCAGTCGAGGGCAGAAAATGACCTCGCTGGCGTCACGCTGCTGGCCCGGCGGGAACCGAGGGCTCATTGGCGCGCCCGTCAGCGGCACCATCGCTAAATTGGTCACGTGATCGACGTCAACAAGGAGCGACTCACATGACGAGCTTTCCCGTTCACACCATCGAATCCGCCCCTCAACGCTCGCAGTCTTCGCTGCGGCAATTGCGGTCGGCATTCGGCATGATCCCGAACCTCATCGGCGCGATGTCGACCTCACCGGTTCTGATCGACAGCCTCGTCGGCCTGTTCGGGAAGGTTCATGGCAGCAGCTTCACCGAGGCGCAGGTCCAGACCGTCCTGCTTACCGATGCGGTGACCAACGACAGCCCATGGGCCGTGGCGTTCCATACGACTCTGGCTCTCAAGGAAGGCATCGACCTGGCGGATGTCCAGGCCATCCGTAATGGTCGTCTGCCGAAGGACAGCAAGCTCGCCGCACTGTCGGGCCTAGCGAAGGCGATGATCGAAAAGCGCGGACATCTCGGCGACGACGACATCAAACGATTCCTCGCAGCCGGGTTCGGCAAGGACCACCTCCTCGAAGTGATCGCCGCGGTCGCGGCGTCGACGATCACCAACTATACCGCCAGCATCACCAGGCCGCCTCTCGAAGCGCTGTTTCAGGACCATGCCTGGCAGGGTTGAGACACCCAACTAGGGGAGGAGCAGTGATCGTTCGCATCGTCGCGGCTGGCGTCCGTCGTCCAACCAGATCGATTTCGCACCACCAATATGCGGGAACGCTCACACCTGAGTGGTCTCGTTTGCTTTTTGCAGAAAGCGCACGATCACGGCGAGGTCGCGGTCGTTGAATCGTGCCAGCAGTGCATTGGTTGCTTCCGCCATTTTCGCGTACGCGCCTTCCGCCGTGCGCAGGAACTTCGGTAGCACCCTAACCAAGCAGGAACGCCGATCCGCGGGATTCGGCTCCCGCTTGACGACACCCGCTTTTTCCAACCGATCGAGGACTACCGTGACACCGCCAGTGGTCAAGCCAGAGAGCTTCGCAAGACGGCCGGGCGTGGTCGGGCCGTCGATGTCAAGCAGGTTGATGAACTGCAGATCGGTCGGAAGCATCTTCAACCTGTCGGCCATTCGCTGATTGAATAGCACCGAATTGGCGACCATGCGGCGCAGTTCCGTGACCGTGGAACCAGCGAGCGCTGCCCGTTTTTTTTCGCTTGACATCATCGGCATGTCCCTTATTTGGTAAGCCGCTTGCTCAATAAGGTAATGGGTGATCTGATGAATGGCAAGTTCCATGTGTTGATCGCGGGCGGCGGCATTGCCGGACAGGCGCTAGCGCTCTTTCTCAAGAAAGCGGGCATCTCCAGTGCAATCTACGAGGCGCGTGGCCCCAGTCTCGGCGTCGGCGGAGGGCTCGGTCTGTCGCCCAATGGCATGAACGTGCTGGCGGCGCTTGGGCTTGCTGAGACCTTGAAAGCGCGCGCGAGCCTCGGCCCGGAGTCGTTTTTCCGCGACGAGCGCGGCAAGCTCTTGGCGCGACTGCGCAACGGCGGCGCAAAGTTTGGCGAACCGCAGATTTCGGCAATGCGCTCGGATCTTTACGCGGTACTTACGGCCGCAATCCACGAGCAGGGTGTTCCGCTCAACTATGACAGGCGTCTGGCGCGGGTCGAAAACAATATCGATGGCGTGATTGCGCATTTCGCGGATGGCACAACGGCTCGCGGTGACCTCCTTGTCGGCGCCGACGGTGTGCATTCGCTGACGCGGCACGAGATCATGCCCGAGGCGCCCGAGCCGGAATTCGTCGGCATTACTGGCATCGGCGGTAGGATCGCGCTCGCGGAAATGCCTGAGCTCGCGCCCGAACAGTCACGCAGCTTCACCTTCACGTTCGGGCCGGAAGGTTTCTTCGGCTTTTGCGGCGGCAGCTGCGGCGAGGAAATGTGGTGGGCAAACCTCCCGCGCCAAAAGCCATACAGCGAGGCGGAGCTCGGATCGCTATCGGCGGACGTGCTACGCCAGATGTTGCTCGAGCGCTTCGGCGGCTACTACCAGCCCATTCCCTCCTTAATCGCGCGCACGCGCGACATCATCGCACTCAACATTTTCGACATTCAGTCTCTGCCGAAATGGCATACCGGTCGCGTGATCCTAATTGGCGATGCAGCGCACGCGGTCAGTCCAAATTCGGGGCAAGGCGCATCGCTTGCGCTTGAAGACGCAATGTATCTCGCGAAACTATTGCGCGATTGCGGGGCGAATTACGCAGCCGCCTTCGCCCGCTTCGAAAGTGACCGCAAGCCGCGGGTCGAGCGTATCGTTGCTGCGGGGCGCCGCGCAGCTTCGGACAAAGAGATTGTCAGTCCGCTGAAATCGAAATTGCGCAACTTCGCGATCGCGATAATGCTCCGATTCATCGGCATCCCCGGCACTATGGAAGCCATCGGTTACCGCATCGATTGGGATCGCGATGATTTCACGCGGAAGGCGGCTTAAATGAGCAGCGGAGCAAAACGATTCTATCATGGTACACGGGCCGATTTGAAAACCGGAGACCTAATCGCGGCCGGCTATCGCTCTAATTACGGCAATCGGAATCAGGCATCTTGGGTTTACTTCACCGGCACGCTGGACGCGGCGATTTGGGGCGCCGAACTAGCCGCCGGCAACGGACAGGAAAGGATCTACATTGTCGAACCAATCGGTTCTATTGTGGACGACCCCAACCTGACGGATAAGAAATTCCCGGGAAATCCGACGCAGTCCTACCGTTCCCGCGAGCCACTCCGTGTCACAGGCGAGGTCACAGACTGGGTGGGCCACTCACCCGAAAGGCTGAAGGAAATGAAGGAAAATCTGAAACGCTTGAAGGCGCAAGGGGTCGAGGCCATCGACTGATCCCTAAAAATAAATGCTTTCACAACGTGCCCACACCGCGGAAAACAACGGCGCGTCGCGCCTCAGTTCTCAGGCTTGGACGGCTCACCAACGGCAACGAACCTCAATGGCGTGCAGGAAGATTGTAATGGATCATCTTGAAGACCTTTGCGATCGCGCCCGCCCGATCGATCCATCGGCTGAGAAAACAATTTCCCTACATTCCGTGCTGAACAAAAAACCGCGAGAGAAATCACTCTGTCGACTTTAAATAAAATAATTTGCGAGTTCCTCGGAACAGCGGAAGCCAAGGGGCGTTCCAGCTTCAGCACCCCGCGATGTTTCGGATCGATCTCGTAACCGATGCGCGGTTCCCGGTCGCCAATTTAAGCCGCTGCTGAAAGCTCCGGCGGTATTTGCGCATTTATCATGGAACTGTTGAAAGCAGGCTGGCTATGCAGCCTTGCTTTAATTGGCGCTTCCCGACCAACCGTCGGATGAAGACAATTCTCCCATCGAAGGATGACAAATGTCTGAAACTATGAACCTGCATCAGGTACCTGATACTACGACCTTCCATCGCGCCCTGTGGGCCGGCCGCATAATGAGCGCGTTTGTCGTTATTGCTCTGCTGGCAGACGGCACTATTCAGCTTTTCGCGCCGGCACAGATCGCGAGCATGTTGCGGGAAACCGGGTTCGCGATGGACCTGACCCGTGTCGTGGGTCCGCTCATACTCGCCTGCGCCATCCTTTACGCCATCCCGGCCACCGCCGTCCTCGGTGCGATCCTAGTGACGGGCTTTTTGGGAGGTGCCATCTGCGCCCATGTCCGCATTGGTGAGTTGGGGTCACCGCCGGAAATCATTTCCCTGCTTCTGGGCGCGATGACATGGGGCGGCCTCTACGCGCGCGATCCTCGTATCCGGGCCATTCTGCCGCTCATCCGTTGAACCAACAGGGGCAGTGCTCTGTCCCTCAACATCAGGAGAAAACACATGTTTTTAGTAATGGGAATCACGGGAAAAGTGGGGGGCGCAACGGCAGAACATCTGTTGGCACACGGCAAGAAAGTACGCGCGCTCGTCCGCAATCGCGAGAAGGCGGCTAACTGGGCGAAGCAGGGCGTGGAACTGGTTGATGGTGATTGGAATGATTCGGCAGCCATTGAGCGGGCGCTCAAAGTCGTCGAAGGCGCGTTCGTCATGTTGCCGTCTGTCTGGGCGCCTTCGCCCGATTACAAAGAAGCCAAGGGCGTCATTGCAAACTATATCGAGGCGCTCACCAAGGCAGCGCCGCCGCGAGTGGTGGCGCTTTCATCGATGGGTGCGAGCAGGACCAGCGGGGTCGGGATGCTCACGGCCTTGTCGCTTCTGGAGCAAGGGTTTCGCGACCTGACATCGCCAATCGCATTTGTGCGCGCAGGTGGATTCTTCGAAAACTTCCTCTACGGCTTGCAGGTCGCCAAGGGCGGAACGCTACCGGTCTATTACAATCCGACAAATCGGAAATCGACCATGGTTGCGACGAACGACATCGGCGCGGAGGTCGCAACCCTTTTGACCGGGCCAGCGTGGTCAGGGCTGCGCGTCGTCGAGATTGGTTCGATGGTCAGCGCGGATGAAGTCGCGGAGCAATTGGGTGAAGTCCTGAATCGCGACGTGAAAGCCGTTGCAATCCCCCGTGCAGGGTGGGCGGAAGCGTTCGAGCAGTTCGGCATCCCGAAGGGTCGCACCGGACCTGCCGAAGAAATGTTTGAGGCCGTGAACGCAGGATGGACGGCACTCGGAGTTGAGGGTACGGAGCATGTAGCGGGTACGACGTCCGCACGCGACGTCTTCGCGGCGGCCCAGAAGGCCGTGACGGCGTGAACCGTAATGTTTCTCGTTCCGCTCTTTATGGTTGGACATTTCAGCACCCACCAGTAATGCCTCTCCACTTCCGGTTTGTGTCATTCTCGTCGGATTTAGTTGGGTTTCTTCCACGGCTGACTTCCGCTTCGTGAAGTATGATTTTGGCATCAAAGAGGACCGATATGCCGAGGAGGCGTTACAAACCCGAGGAGATCGTCGCCAAGCTGAGGCAAGTTGATGTGCTTGTCTCGCAAGGGCAGAGCATGGCGGATGCGATCCGCCAGATCGGCGTCAGCGAGGTGACATTCTATCGTTGGCGACAGGAGTTCGGCGGGCTGAAGATCGAGCAGGTAAAGCGGCTCAAGGATCTTGAGCTTGAGAACAGCCGGCTGCGCAAGGCAGTCTCTGATCGGACGCTCGACAAGCTGATCCTGCAGGAGGCGTCCCGGGGAAACTATTGAGCCCCGCGCGTCGTCGCGCCTGCATAGAGCATAGCGCTCTACAAGGCCGAGAAGATGCAAGGTACCGAAATGCGCGCGATTATTGGCGCGCTCCAAGAGCATCTCGATCGCGGGGAGGAACGGCTCAGTGCTGAACGTGAAGAGAATTGGCAACGGCAAAAGAAAGAAGAACGCATCAAACGTGAGCAACGCTTCCTCTCCGGTGCCGACTGTGGCTGGACGACGATCGATAAATCTGGGGCGCTCTATTGCCGACGCAACGGCCGCGCGTTTCGCATTGTACAGGGCAAGGACAAGCGATGGACTCTGTACCGCGTCAAGGACGGCGAGGACGAAGGTAATATTCTCGGCACATATCGCAACCGCACCGATGCGAATATGGCGCTATCGCTTATTCGCCCGAAATTTAGTTGTGATCAGGAGCAACGTTAAGAGCCGGGGTTGACTGATATTCGTCGCACGGCGCGCGATCAAATCTAGGCTCGTTCGTGTCCCACTTTTTGAGCGAGTGGGACAAAAACTCGAAAAAACAGCCAAAATCAACTGCTTGAAAAAGCTATGGTGCCCAGGGGCGGAATCGAACCACCGACACCGTGATTTTCAGTCACGTGCTCTACCAACTGAGCTACCTGGGCGGCTTTACCCGCGGAAACCACGGGACAAGCGGAAGCGCGGGGGTTATAGCGGGCTCACGCTTTCAAGCCAAGCGCGGCGCGGAAGCGGTTTTTCAGCTCGATTCCGTCGCGCAGCGGCAGCACGCGCGGTGGTTCGTCCGACGCGATTAGAACGCGGGCGAACAGCGTTTCATCGAACGTCCTGATGCGCGTGGCAAGAGCGCCAAGGCCGGCTTCGTCGCGCACGTCGCAGCACTGCGGGAAGCCGCAGGCGGCGGCCACCGCCACCAGATCGACGCCGCTCCGGGTGTGGCTCGGCTGCATGCCGGTCTCGCCATAGACCCCGTTGTCGAAAACGATGACGGCGAGATTGCCCGGCCGCTTGATGCCGATGGTGGCGAGCGAGCCGAGCCCCATCAGCATCTCGCCGTCACCGGTGATCACGGCGACACGGCGCTGCGGCTGTGCCAGCGCCAGACCGAGCCCGATCATGGCGGCGCCGCCCATCGCGCCCCACAGATAGAAATTGCGCGGATCGTCTCCTGCCGCGGCCAGATCCCACGTGGTCGAGCCCAGGCCGGGGACGATGAGCAGATCGCCGCGATCGGCGACCAGCGCGGCCATGGCGGCGCGGCGTTCGAGCATCACTTCGACCACACTTTCCTGCCAATCAGCTGCTGCGACAACAGCACGGCCGCAATGCGCTCGTCGCCAAAGGCGTGCTGCACCGCACGCGCGGCCGCGCCTTCGACCTCTTCCGGCGCCGAGGCGCGATGGACTTCCGCTTCGCAGAGCTTGAGCACCGGATCGACGATGGAGCCCATCGGCACCTGCCAGGGATTGAACTCCTCCCATTCACCGCGCATGGTGATGAGCATCAGCAGCGGAAAGCGGCAGCTGCGCGCGAGCGACAGCATGTTGACGCAATTGCCGAGCCCGCTCGATTGCATGAGCAGCGCGGCACGCCCGCCGCCGAGCCAGGCGCCGGCGGCAAGCGCGACGCCCTCCTCCTCGGTCGTCAGCGCGACGTCGTGGATATCGTCGTCGGCGCGGCAGCGCTCGATCAGTCGCGCATGGCCGGCATCCGGCACATAGCCGACCTGGCGCACGCCGGCGCGCTTGAGCATCGTGTAAAGTCGATCGGGCCAATCGGTGGCAACGCTCATGCTTCGTCCGCCTCGGCATCGCGCGGGCGTTCGCCGTCCTCGTCTTCTTCCTCCTTGGCCGGAACCGCGTAGACGCCGGAGAGCCAGCGGTTGAGATCGATGTCGGCGCAGCGTTTTGAGCAGAACGGCTTGAACGTCGGCTCGGTCGGCTTGCCGCAGATCGGGCAGGACTTCGCTGAAACGGTGTTTGCCAGCATGGACTTCACATAAGGCAGAAGGCTTGGGCTTGCAAAGTCCGCTCAGGCATATTTCAGGGTCAGCCCGCCGTCGATCACCAGTTCGATGCCGGTGATATAGCGGCTCTCGTCGCTGGCGAGAAAAACCACGCCCCAGGCGACATCCCAGCCGGACCCGCCAAAGCCCATGGGCACCTGGCTTGCGCGCTTCTGCCACATCTTTTCGATGTCGCCCTCGGCATAGGCCTTCGCCAGCCCGGCGCTGTGGGCGACCATCGGCGTTTCCATAAGCCCGGGCAGGATGGCGTTCACGCGCACGCGCCCGGCGGCGTATTCGACCGCGGTGGTGCGCGTGAGATGGCTCAGCGCCGCCTTGGAGGCGTAATAGGTCGCGTAAGGCACGCCGGTGTAGCGCAGCGCGGCGATCGAGGAGATGTTGACGATCGAGCCGCCGCCCTGCGCCACCATGATCGGGATGACGTGCTTCATGGTCAGGAACGCGCTCTTCAGGTTGATGTCCATCACGCGGTCCCAAGCCTCTTCGGCAAGTTCGACGACGCCGCCGACTTCGGCAATGCCGACATTGTTGTCGAGCAGATCGATGCGGCCGTATTCGCGCAGGCAGGCCTGCACCATGGCTTCGACATCGGCATTCCGGGTAACGTCGACGCGCATGGCGAACGCCTGGCCGCCTTCCGAACCGATGACGGCGGCCGTTTCCTCGGCGGCTGCCAGATTGATGTCGGCGCAGAGTACCTTGGCGCCTTCGCGCGCGCAGGCAACCGCGGCGGCCTTGCCGTTGCCCCAGCCCGGGCCGATCGAGCCGGCGCCGACGATGAGCGCGACCTTGTTCTTCAGGCGCTCAGGCATCGGATTTTTCCATCCGCTGCGCGTCGCGCTCGCGAAGCGCGGTTTTCAGGATCTTGCCGTAATTGTTCTTCGGCAGTGCATCGACGAAGACGTAGTCCTTCGGCCGCTTGAAGCGCGCGATATTGGCAAGACAGAGCGCGTCGAGCTCCGCCGGGCTCGCCTCGCCGACCACGTAGGCGACGACCACCTCGCCCCATTCGCGATCCGGGCGGCCGATGACCGAGACTTCGCGCACCGCGCCATGAGTGAGCAGCACCTCCTCGACCTCGCGCGGGTAGATATTGGAGCCGCCGGAAATGATCAGGTCCTTGGAACGGTCCTTGAGGTGCAGATAGCCTTCGCCGTCGAAAGTGCCGACGTCGCCGGTATGCAGCCAGCCGCCGCGCAGCGAGGCTGCGCTCGCCGCCTCGTTTTGCCAGTAGCCGGCCATGATCACGTCCCCGCGCACCAGGATTTCACCTGTCTCGCCGGTCACTAGCGGCCGGTCGTCGCCGTCGGCGACCATGACCTCGACGCCGGAATACGGCATGCCGGCGGAGCCGAGGCGCTGGCGCCAGCGCGGATGATTGCGGTCGCCGATGTCCTGCTTCGACAGGGTGGTGATGGTCATCGGCGCTTCGCCCTGACCGTAGATCTGCGCCAGCCGCGAGCCAAAGCGGTAGAGGGCGGCGAGCGCATCCTCTACGTACATCGGCGCGCCGCCCCAGATCAGCGTGCGGATATTCTCCGCCGGGCACTCGGCCGGGCAGGCGACGAGGCGCTTGATCATGGTCGGCGCCGCGAACATGGAGGCGCGCGGCCAGGCGCGGAACAGCGCGAAGATTTCCTCGGGCTCGAAGCTGCCGCTTTCCGGAATGACCTGCACGCCGAGGCGGGCCACATGCATCATGATATAGACGCCGGAGCCGTGGCTCATCGGCGCGGCGTGCAGAATGGCGTCGCCGGGCGCGATGGCATCGACCTCGGCGGCATAGGCCTGGCTCGCTACCACCAGATTGCGGTGCGTGAGCATGGCGCCCTTCGGCCGCCCGGTGGTGCCGGAGGTGTAGAACAGCCAGGCAAGATCATCCGGCGCCCGCGGCACAACGTCGATCGCATCGGCGGTAAACAGCGCCTCGTAATCCCTGCTGCCGACCGCAATCAGGCGCTCGAGCGAGCGCGGGGCATGCGGCGCGATTTCTGCATCAAGGCCAGGCGAGGCGAAGCACACGCGGGCGCCGGAATGCTCGAGGATAAAACCCAGCTCCGCGCCGTGCAGCTTGGCATTGGCCGGCACCGCGGCGAGCCCCGCGTGCCAGATGCCGTAAAGCAGTTCGAGATAATGCTGCGAATTTTTGGCGGCGATGGCGACACGGTCGCCGGGCATGAGATGCAGCCTGTTGCGCAAGGCGCCAGCAAGCCGCGCGGCGCGTGCCGCGAGCTCGCCATAGGTCGCGACCACGCGCGGACCGGTCGCGGCCGCCGGTAACGCCGGGTGACTGAGGCCGGATCGGTAGAGCCATGACGCAAGATTCATGCGGCCCCCTCCGCACAGTTTCCTCAATTATTGTTGCGCGCGATCTTACCAGAAATCCGGCTCAATAGCCGATCGCGCGGGAGACGGGTCTCTCGTTATTGCGCGCCCGCATTGAGCCAGCCGAAGCGGATCGGATAGCCCTCGCCGCCAAGCAGCGTCATGGTTTCGTAGAGCGGCAGGCCGACGACATTCGTATAGGAGCCGACCAGCTTGACAATGAAGGTGCCGGCAATGCCTTGCACCGCATAGCCGCCGGCCTTGCCGCGCCACTCACCGGAGGCAAGATAGGCCTCGATGTCCTCTTCGGACAGCCGCTTGAAG
>Ga0335085_10007667_pt1 | contig 16634 bp, 14 predicted proteins | sample Lox_Sample_45_FD_206712 | JGI IMG/M metagenome (GOLD analysis project Ga0335085, IMG submission 206712) | Soil microbial communities from Loxahatchee National Wildlife Refuge, Florida, United States - Lox_Sample_4.5 | ecosystem: Environmental > Terrestrial > Soil > Wetlands | place: USA...
AACCGACCGCTCTGATGCGGACCGTCGTGGGCATCGATGGCAATGAAGTGAAGGAAGAGATGCTCGCGCCCGACGTCTGCGAGTGCTGCCCGACCGCCGTTGCCAGGACCGCGCACGGACTGCTGCTGGCCTATCGCGCCCATACGAAAGACGACATTCGCGACATCGCCGTCACGCGGTTCGATAACGGGCGCTGGACCTCGCCGAAGATCGTCTATCCCGACAAATGGCAGGTGGATGCCTGCCCGGTCAACGCGGCCTCGATCGCCGCCAAAGGCGAGAACGTTGCCATCGCATGGTACACGGCAGCCGACGACAAGCCGCGCGTCGAACTGGCTTTTTCGCCGGATTCCGGCTCGACGTTCACCAAAGCCACCGTGGTTAGCACCGGCAGCGCCTACGGATACGCCTCGGTCGCGATCGATGATGCGGGCGGCGCTTACGTCTCCTGGCTCGAGCGCGGCGGCGACGGCGCAAAAATCCTCGCGCGTCATGTGCTCAATACGGGCGCCGCCGGTCCCGTGGTTGAAGTCGCCGCGGGAACGCGCAAAACTCTCGGCTATCCGCGCCTGGTCCGCGCCGGGAATGAAACCTGGATCGCCTGGAATACCGATTCGAAGATTCAGACCGCCAAACTGTAGCGCAGGGGTTTCGCCGCCTCTGCTCTTCTATTTCCGCCCGCCGAGCGTCCGAATCAACGCCACCGTGTCGGCATGCACACCCCCGCCGGTCTGCGCCACGCCGCCCACTCCCATTGCAACATCGAGCGCCGTCCGATCCTGCTTGTTCCTGATATCGAATCGCGCCCCGTGGTCTGCCAGGAACTGCACAATCTGGTCCGCGCCCCGCGCGGCCGCGCCGTGCATCGCTGTGTCGCCCTTGTCGTTCTGTGCGTTGACATCGGCTCCGGCGGCTACCAGCAGCTTCATGCACTCGACGAAATCCGCCTCCGGCTTATCTTCGCCGCCCTGAAAACGCTGCCCCATGCCGGCCCCCGCCGCAATCAGCGGCGTATTTTTGTCGTCGGCGGCTTTGTTCGGATCGGCCCCGTGCGCGACCAGCAATTTCATCGTTTCCACATCGGCTGATCGCGCCGCCCGCAGAAACGGGGTGTACCCGTGCGGAACGACCGTCGAGTTCTGCGCCGCGCGCGGCGGAATTTTGACCATCATCGGGCCATTGGGATCCGCTCCATGCGACAGCAGGTAATTGATAAACCCGAGCGGATCGAGCCTGTCGGTGACCGCCTTGCGCGGTCGATTGCCCTGATAATCCAGATTGCGCATCTCCACCGCGAGATAGAGCGCGCCGACTTTCAGATCAGCCTTGCGATCCACCAGCAACGCGGCGAAATCGTAATGATCGTTGTAAATCGCTTCGAGGATCGGCGTGAATCCGTAATCGGGCTCAGGTTTATTGATGTCCGCGCCCGCGTCGAGCAGCACAGCGGCGCTTTCAATCGCGCCCTGCCGCGCCGCGAACAGCAGCGGAGTCAGCCCGCCGCGCGAATAAACCGCCTGCGTCCCTCCAGCGGCCACTTTGCGGAAACTGAAATCGTAGAAAGTGGAGCGCGCGTTCACGTCCGCGCCCGCCGCAACCAGAAGCTTCGCGACTTCCGAATGATTTTCCGCCGTCGCCCACATTAGTGCTGATTCGCCGCGGTATTTATCCGTCGCGTTCACATTGGCGCCCGCGGCCAGCAATGCTTTGACGCCGGAAACGCTGCCCGATCGCGACGCGCTCATCAGCGGCGTTTCGCCCTCGCCGTACGGAGCGTTGACGTCCGCCCCGGCCTTCACGAGCGCCTCAATCATTGCGCCGTCGCCGCAGCGTGTCGCTTCGGAGAGCGCGGTGATCTCATAGCGGTTCGCCAGTTTCGCATCGGCCCCCGCCGCGATCAGCAGCTGCACGGATTCGAGGTCGTCATTGTGCGCCGCCCAGATGAGCGGGGTCATCCCGGTCACGTCGGCCGCGTTCACATCGGCTTTTTGTTTCAGCAGGGCCTGCAGAGTGGCAACATCGTGGTTTTTCGCGGCATCCAGCAGCCGCAGATCCGCGGCGAGCGCGATCGCGGCGAGCGCGAACAAAGCGGCCAGCGCTCGCATCTTACAGCTCGATCCGGCCGGAGCTGTCGCCGACCTTATTCTGCGGAATGCCCGCCACTTCCAGCATCCCGACCAGAAGATTCGACATCGGCGTGTCGTTCGGAACTTTGATGTGCCGGTCGCCCTTCAGTTTGCCCGCCGCGCCGCCCGCGATCAGAATCGGCAGCTGGTCGTGCGCATGCACGTTGCTGTTCGACATGCCGCTGCCGTAAAGAATCATCGAATGGTCGAGCATCGTGCCGTCGCCTGCCTGCATGCTGTCCAGCTTCGTCAGGAAGCGCGCAAACATTTCCATGTGGTAGACGTTGATCTTCGCCTGCTGCTCTTTCTTCACCGGATCGTTCTGGTGATGCGAAACCGGATGATGCCCGTCCGGCACCCCAATCTGCGGATACGTGCGCGTGCTGAGTTCGCGCGCCAGCATAAAGCTCACGACGCGCGTGATGTCGGCCTGAAACGCAACCGCCCACAGATCGTACAGCAGGTTCGCGTGCTCTTCGAACGAATCCGGGATGCCGACCGGCGCGTTGGGCGCGCCCAGTTCCGTCGATTCACTGTTCTGCTTCTCGACCCTCGCGATGCGCCGCTCGATCTCGCGCACGTTTTCCATGTAATCGCTGAGGCGCGATTTGTCTTTCGCATCGAGGTTTTTCGACAGATCGTTCACGGTCTGCGTCACGCCGTCGAGAATGCTGAGATCGTCCCGCAGGCGGGCGACCCGCTGTGCAGCCGTTGAGCCGTCGCCGCCGAACATCCGCTCGAACAGCACGCGCGGGTTCAGCTCCATCGGATTGGGCGTGGTCGGCGTGCGCCACGAGATCGTGTTCATGTACGAACACGCAAAGTCGCCGCCGCAGCTCCCGAGTTCAGACGCGTGGTCTTCCGTCGCAATTTCGAGCGAGGGGAACGAAGTCTCCTGACCGATCTTCTGCGCAATGATCTGGTCGATGGTCGTGCCGCTCAGAATTTCGGTCCCGTGCGCGGGCTTCGTCCCGTTGAGCCACATGGCATTGGAAAGTGTGTGGCCGTTTTCCACGAGCAGCGAAGTTCCGCTCACGATGTTGACGCGATTCCGGAATTTCTCAATCGGTTTCAGAATGCGCGAATACTGAAATGCGCCGGGCCGGTCGCCGATCGGTGTCCATTGCGGAATCTGCGCGCCCATCGGGATATAAACGAATCCGCAGCGCAGCGTCGGCTTCGCGGCTGTCGCGGCGAGCGCCGTGCCTGCTGGAATCATGGAATCAAGCAAGGGAAGCGCGATGGCGGCGCCGGCGCCGCGCAGAAAAGTGCGGCGGGGCAGGTGCTTTTTCGTCAGAAACATGCTCGGGATCCCCCTCTGCAGGTCATAACTACTTTATATCCGATTTTGCGGCTTCCGAACCGCGGGCGTCGCTTTCCAGCTGGCGCGTCACTTTCATCCGGAACGGCGGGCTGTTCACAATCCCCATCACCAGCGCCGAGAAGCGGTAATTCTGTTTCGCCGCATCGCGCTCAATACCGCGGATCACGGGCATGTCGTAATAGTCCGTCGCGCGGCCCAGCGCATACGTCAGCAGCATCTCCGTCATCGTCCGGACAAACTGCTCAGGACGCGCCGTCAGGAAATCTGTCAGCCCCGCCGCGCCCCCGATTTTTGTCCCGTCCGCCAGTACGCTCGAAGCATCGATCGCGAGGCCCTGATCCGCCGTGCGCCACTCGCCAATGGCATCGAAGTTTTCCAGCGCAAGGCCAAGCGGATCCATCACGTTGTGACACGCGCCGCACGCGGCATTGGAGCGGTGTTCCTCCATACGCTGCCGCATCGTGCCTGCCGAAATTTCCTTCAGCGGCGGCACATTCGGCGGAGGCGGCGGCGGTGGCGTCCCCATAATGTTCGTCAGCACCCACTTGCCGCGCAGCACCGGCGATGTGCGATTTGTATACGACGACACCGTCAGCACGCTCCCCTGTCCCAGCAGCCCGCGCCGCGCGGGATTCGGAATCGTGACCTTCCGGAAATAGTCTCCGTAAACATTCGGGATTCCGTAGTGCCGCGCCAGGCGTTCATTGATGAAGCTGTAGTCGGCAGTAATCAGATCGAGCACGCTGCGGTCTTCGTGCATAATGCTGCCGGCGAAAAGCTCCGTCTCCTTCTGGAATGCCTGCCGCAGATTGTCGTCGAAATCGGGAAAGATCTGCTGATCGGGCGCGGTCCCTTTGAGGTTGCGCAGATAAAGCCACTGGCCGAGGAAGTTGCTTGTCAGCGCGTCCGCCCTTTTGTCGGTAAGCATGCGGCGCACCTGCTGCTCCAGCACGGCCGGCTCCTGCAGCTTGTTCTGACTCGCCAGGCTCAGCAGGGTGTCATCCGGAATGCTGCTCCACAGGAAAAACGAAAGCCGCGATGCCAGATCGTAATCGCTGATCCGATACGCTTTGCCCGGTGCCGCGCCCGGCGCGTCGGCTTCGGACCGAAACAGAAACTGCGGATTCACCAGCAGGAAGGCCAACGCTGTTTCAACGCCGGAGTCGAACGTGCCGTTGTTATTGCGTCCGCGCTGGTAATACGTAAGCAGGCGTTCGGTTTCCGAATCGGTAAGCGGCCGTCGATAAGCTCGCCGCGCGATCGTCGTCAGAATTTTTCGCGCGCAGGGCAGGGCATCGCTCTCGCTCCGTGGCCTGCAGACGAATACCCGCCGCCGGCTCGGCGTGTCGCCGGAACCGGTCGCTTTGATCGGGCCGGTGATCGACACCCAGTCGACTTCCGGAATCCCGGCAGTATTGACCGGATCGAGCTTCTCGCGCCCGAACGGCTGCAGGATGTCGACGTTCGGCCCCTCGCTCTTCTCGATGAAATCGACGGTGACGGTGTGCGGCCCGGCTTTCACCGGAATCTGCAGTTCCACACGCTTCGAAATCTGTTCGGCGGACGCCGTGGGATTGGTGTTGCCCAGATCGGCATCTTCCTGGCCGCCGATCGTTGCCAGCTTTACGCGCGCGCCATCCAGCGTGATTTCAACGCGCGTAGGAAATTCCAGCCCGCGTACTGTGTTGACTGTATTCGCCCAGAACCGCACTTTGAAGCGGTACTCTGCGTCGAGCGGAAAATTGTATTTGATCAGGATGCCGCCGCGCGTTCCCACCGGCAGGCCTTCAATATGCTGATCCTGCGATGCGTCCGAGCGAACGCGAAACGTCTGCGTCGTCGGAGTGATGTTCGGATCGCCCACCGCCACCGCGCTGATCTTCCAGGCAGCCGACAGATAGCGCTCCAGCAGCACCGGCGAAACGGTGAGCGCTTCGGCGATATTGTCGAATCCCGCGCTCGAATCGTCTGCTGGAAGCAGATCGGCCGGATCGACCTCCAGGTCCAGCAAATCACGCACGGCGTTCCCGTACTCGGCTCGATTGAGACGATGGATTCCCACTCGTCCCGGACTCGCGTCGGCCACGGAAGCGCGGTCGAGCTCGTCCTCGGTCCAGGTGACGAAGCCGTTGAGTGCGGCTTTATCGGGCCTGGGCATTCCGGGCGGCGGCATCATCCCGCCACGCAGTTTTTCGACAACTTTTTCCCACACCTGGGCGTTGCTGCCGATCTTCGCGACGTCAATTGTTTCGAGGTTCACTCCGCCTGTTTTCAGCCGCGCGCTATGGCAGCTGACGCAGTACTTGTTGAGCAGCTCGCGCTGCGGTGTCTGCGCAGACACACAAAGAGTGAAGAACAGTCCGGCACACGTCAGGCGCGTTACTTTCATCCAGCTGGATTCTATCTTAATGAAAAATGGCTTTCGGTGCCGTTCGGGGTGGCAAAATCCGGGCAAATCGGCTCTGGCTCTTACTTATGCGCCGCGTCGAGGTGCGCGGGGTCCTGGTTATTCTCGTTGCACACGTACTCGGTCATTTCGAAATTGGTTTCCAGCGTCGCCACCCGATCCTGAATCCACGGCTTCGAATAAGCGCCAGGGTCGTCAATCACGACATGGATTTCCAGATTGCCGAAATCCCGGCGATGAAATCGCTCAGTCAGATGCATCTGCTTCGTATGAGGATGGCCCGGCATATCGATCCAGGAAATATCGTTGAACCCGATGGTGTCAACCACCAGGGTGTCGCCGTCCCAATGCGCCCGCGAATCGCCGTACCAGCTCGGCTTCAGATTCTTCGGATGGTCGCTCCCATCCACAAAAAACTGCCGGTACATATGCGTATTGCCTTCAAACAGCATCAGCACCAGTTTCGGCGTCGAAAACAGCGAGGTGTGATAGGGCGCCGCGCGCGGCGGACCGCCCGGCAGGCAGCGCGCCTCAAAATCGTCGGCGTAATGTGAGACGGCCCGCTCGTCCAGCAGCTTTTGCGCCCAAGGCAGCATGAACGGACCTTCCTGGTGGATCGTGCGCTGTCCGTTCCAGACGCCGGAGAGATCGGGCTTGCCGTCGCTGAGCCGCGGCACAGGCCCCGGAGGTCCCGGTGGAGGCGCGCCGCGCCCGCCGATCTGCGCGCACGCGGGAACGGCCAGCAGCGCCGCCGCGATCAGAAGTCTGTTGCTCCGCACCTCGATTTATTGATCGGCTCCGCCAGGAGCCTGCGGTGCTGAGGAACCCGCAAACACGCGCCGTCCGTCGGGCAGCATGACGCGTTGGGCGTTGGCCGAGTTCGAGCCGTCTTTGGCGCGTGAGCCTTCGACGGTCACCTGATCGCCGACTTTGAGGGAGTCTTTCCTCCATCCCTGCTTCAGCAGCACCGGGATGGCGCCCAGCTCAAGATTCCAGTTGGTGACCTTGCCGCTCTCGTCTTTCACGTCGACGTAAAAACGCGCATGCGGATTCATCCACTCGACCTTGGTGACGGTGCCGCTAATGTTGACTTTCTTCGTGGCATCGTACTCGGCGGCGAACGAATGATGCGCCAGCAGCGGCGCGGCGGAAACGATCAGCGCGGCTGCGGTGGCGACGGCGAATTTGGCTTTCATGTAGGGCCCTCAGCGACTTGCGAAGTCGAAATGATTCTATTATGCGGTGAAGCGGGAGTAAAGCGGGCGGACTCGGACACTGGCCCCTTTTGGGTGCCGGACCACTGGCATTTGCCTTTGCCGGTAAGCGGACGTCGATTTTGTACGGGAAACGAAATCAGAAGAGCCACAACCGGCGGTACAGCGGACAAGGGACCCGACCTTCGCTGTGTTACCGATCAAAGTAGTCGAAATGAAATCAAAATGCAACAAAAATGTAACATTCGGATCAACAAACGGCGAACGGCTCGTTGTCCGCTATAAGTAGTAAGTGCTGATATATACTGCAAGCTGCCTGCGATGAATCGAAGACTTGCAGCCATCCTCCTGGCTTTGTTTGCGGCGCTCGCGTTCGCCCAGGAAGGTCATCCTTTATCGGGCACCTGGCACGGCGAGTGGACTTCCGCCTCCGGACAGAAATCCCGCATCGTCATGGCGCTCAAATGGGATACGAAGAACGTGGTCGGAATCCTCAATCCGGGCCGGCGTTCGGCGCCCTTCAAAGAAGTGATCCTCGATCCCGAAAAATGGACGGTCGACTTCGAAGCCGATGCAAAGGACGACGCGGGCAAGCCCGTGCATGTAATCGCTGACGGCAAGCTCGAAAACATCGGCTCTTACAACCGCACCATCACCGGCACGTGGATGCAGGGCGACGCCAAAGGGGACTTCAAAATCACCCGGGATTAGCCGATGCGTGTTCTCTGCGTCCTTCTGATCGCTTCACTCCCGATCGCCTTCGCCGCCAACGACGATCAGAGTGCCGTCCGCCACGAGAAGGCGCGGACTCTCTTCCGCGATGCCTGCACCGCCTGCCACACCCTCGATCGCGTGCGCGTGCAGCACCTGAATCAGAACGAATGGCGCCATCTCATCGCCGGCATGCTGTCCGAAGGCGTACCCCTTACCGACGAAGAGACGTCGGTTCTGGTCGAATATCTCGCCCGCTACTTCGGACCAGAGGATGGCCAGTGAAAACGAATCACGTTCTCATCCTCACCACAATGCTCGTTGCGATCCCCGCGTTCGCCCATCACTCGGTCATTGCTGAATACGACGAAAAGAAAGCGGTGACTCTCAAAGGTACGGTGGTCAAGTTCGACTGGACCAATCCTCATGTCTTCGTCGAACTGGATGTGAATGGTGACACGTGGGGCGTCGAATTTCCCAGCCGCATCGAACTCAAACGCGACGGCTGGACGCAGGACTCGATTCATATCGGCGACGTCGCGACCATAAACGCATCTCCCGCGCGCGACGGCGGCAAGGCCGCGTACGCCAGGGCTCTGATCCTTGCAAACGGGAAAAAACTCAACGCGGAGCCCGCGCCGTTCCTGACAGTCTCCGCGCATGCGAAGCCCACTCCCCGCTGGCCCGATGGTCATCCGCGTCTCGGCTACGTTCCCGGCGAAACCGGATACTGGACCAGCACTGCCGCCGCGGTCTTTGCGGAAACCGGTTCGAAAGTGCGCATCAATGCCGATGGCCTTTTGGCGAATATCGCAGACGCGGGCAAGGTCGCCCCGTTTCAGCCGTGGGCCAAAGGCCTCTATGAATACCGTCAGAAGAACCTGCTGAAAGATGATCCGATGGCGAGCTGTCTGCCGCCCGGCGGTCCGCGCCAGTTTCAGGTACCCTATGGACTGCAGATTCTCGAACAGCCGGAGAAGCAGCGCCTTTTTGTGTTCCTCGGCGGCGGCAATCGCAATTGGCGCCTCATCCACCTCGATGGCCGCGCGCATCAGCCAGGCGATCTGGAGCCCACATACTATGGTGATTCCGTCGGCAAATGGGACGGCAACACTCTGGTGATCGACGCCATCGCCTTCAACGAGCGTTTCTGGTTCTCGAACGGCGGTCTGCCCCACACCGAAAGTCTTCACCTTACCGAACGCCTTTCCCGGCCCGATTTCAACACACTAAAATATGAAGTCAGAGTCGATGATCCCGGCGCCTACACGCGCCCGTGGTCAGCCGGCTGGACACTTGAGTGGGTTCCCAATCAGGAAATCGAAGAATATTTCTGCGACGAGTACAACAGAGATCAACGATAGAGAGCGATCGGCAATGAGTACCATAACAATTCGTTCGTTAACCGCGGGCCTCGGCCTGCTGGTCCTGTCCCTGCCTTTGATGGCGCATCATTCGTTCTCCGCCGAATACGATGCGAAGAAGCCCGTGACGCTGAAAGGCGTCATCACCAAAGTGGAATGGATGAATCCCCACGTCTATTTCTATCTGGATGTCGAAGATGAAAACGGCAAGGTGACGAACTGGGCGCTTGAAATGGGACCGCCGAACGGCCTGCAGCGCGCGGGCTGGACGCGCAACACAATGACCATCGGCGATGAAGTGATCGTCGATGGCGTGCTTGCCAAGGACGGCTCCCACCAGGCGAACGCGCGCTCCGTCACTATGGCCGCTACTGGCAAAAAACTCGGTGCTGCATCGAGCGAAAATCAAGTTCCCTGATGCGGGTTCAGATCACATCATTGCTGGCCGCCGCCGCCGCGGCTTCTTTGCTGGCACAGGCGCCGGAGGTTCGCGCTCCTCAGCCGGATGCAAACATTAATCTCAACGCCGGGCGCGTCGCCGGCACGGGACCTGGTGGACGCAGGAACCAGCGTCGGCCTCCGCGTCCCACGCCACACCATCCCGATGGGCGCGTCGATTTCGGTCCGCTTCCTGGTGAGAAAGGCGTTTGGGAAGGCAATGCGGGAGCGACGCTGGCAACGAATCCGCGCGGCCTCGATAATCCGCGCATGAATCTGCCCACCAACCTGAAGATCGCCGACGTGCCCTTCCAGCCGTGGGCGCGCGCAGTCTACAACTACCGCCAGGCTACAACCACCAAAGACGATCCGCACGTGCGTTGCAAACCTTCGGGCGGTCCGCGCATGTTTCACACGCCCTATGGAATGGAATTCCTGGATCTTCCCGAGCAGCAGCGGGTGATCATTGTCGGCGTGGGCGGACCGCACACCTGGCGCACCATCTATATGGATGGCCGCGAGCATCCGAAGAATCCCGATCCGACCTTCGCGGGCCATTCAGTCGGCAAATGGGAAGGCGATTCGCTCGTGATCGACACTGTCGGGTTCAATGAGAAATTCTGGCTGACGCGCGAAGGCATTCCCTACACGTCATACCTGCATCTCACCGAGCGCTTCACGCGTCTCGATTCCGACACGATGAAGTACGAAGCGACGATCGACGATCCCGGCGCTTACACAAAGCCATGGAGCGGAGGCTGGCTGATTCAGTGGCAGCCGAACGAGGAGCTTTACGAGTACGTGTGTCAGGACAACAACCGCGATCCGCGGCATATGTATGGCGGCAACCGCGAAGGCGGCGACACCCGCTAGCGTTTCAGCACTTAGTGGGGACAGGCTTTCGAGCCCGCCGCCGGGATTCCGCCCGGCGCGGATGCATCGCTCAACCGACATCCGTCAGGTAGCCCAGTTCCCCCGTGCTGTCCCCGATCTTCTCCGGGCGCACGCCGAACCCATCGAGCAGCGACACGTACAGGTTCGTCATGGGCGTGCCCTTTTCATACCGAAGATGCCGCCCGCCGCGAAAATTGGCTCCGCCCGCGATCACAGCCGGCAGATTGTAATGAAGGTGCCGATTCGAATCGCTAAGGCTCGATCCGTAAACCACCGTCGAATGATCTAGCAGCGTGCCGGCGCCGTCCTTCGTCGCCGTGAGCTTACCCAGAAAATAACTGAACATTTCCACGTGGTGATGATCGATCAGCTGCAGCAGCGCCATCTTCGCCGGGTCGTTCTGATGATGGGAAAGCCCATGATGCGCTTCCGAAACACCAATCTGCGGATATGTGCGATTGCCGCCCTCGCGGCTGTACATCAGCGTGACCACGCGCGTGACATCCGCCTGAAAAGCCACCGTAATCAGATCGAACATCAGCTGAATATGTTCTTCGAACGTGGGCGGAATGCCATCCGGCCGGTCGAGAGCGGGAAGTGCAGGGGCTGCCGCATTCTTCATCTCCGCCTGGTGGATGCGGCGCTCAATCTCGCGCACCGCGTCGAGATAGTCGCTCATCTTGCTGCGGTCGGCCGCGCCCAGCGATCTGGATATCCGGTTCGCGTCGGCGAGGACAAAGTCGAGCAGGCTGCGATCTTCGCGCGACTGGACAGCCCGCGCGGCAGGATCGGTCGTCTCGCCATCGCCGAACAGACGCTCAAAAACGGCGCGCGGATTCGTTTCGTAAGGTATCGGAGTCGTCGGCGAACCCCACGAGATCGTGTTGCTGTAAGCGCAGCTGTATCCCGAATCGCATCCGCCGGCGATCCCCACATTCTCGAGACCCAGCTCAAGAGAGGGCAGGGAAGTCTCGCGGCCGATTGCTTTCGCCAGAATCTGATCCACCGTCACGGCATTATGGATATCGGCGCCTTCAGTCTTCTTTGGATGCACGCCGGTGAGCCAGCTTGCGCCCGCGCGCGCATGATCGCCCGGCCCGTCCCCCAGCGCCTCGCCATTGTGGTGTTCGAGTCCGCTGAGAACAAGGATGCGATCCCGGAACGGCTCGATCGGCTTCAGTGTGGGACTGAACTCAAAATCAGCTCCGTCGGTTGCGGGCGTCCAGTCCTTCATGATGATGCCGTTTGGTGTGTAAAGGAACGCGGCGCGGCGGACCGGTGCGGGCGCCGCCCTCAAAGCCGGTATCATCGAGTCGAGCAGCGGCAGCCCGACAGCCGCGCCGAGACCTCGCAGCATCGTGCGGCGCGACAGCGCTTTCTGAGTGACAAATTTCACGAAGCCGCTCTCATTCGAAATGGTACGCTATTCACGATTCCAAGCACCAGCGACGAGAAGCGATAGTCATCCGCGGCGGCGCGGCGGCGGATAGTGCGTACTGCGGGCTCGTCGTAATACTCCAGTCCACGGCCCAGCGCATAGGTCAGCATTTTCGACGCGAGACACTCGACAAACTGCTCGCGCCGGTCGAAGACAACTTTTTTCAGCCCCGCAAGCCCATCGATGGTAGTGCCGTCGGGAAGCGAGCCGGACGCATCCACCGGCGCGCCGCCCTCTTCTGTCCGGAAATGCCCGATCGCATCGAACTGCTCGAGCGAGAATCCAAGCGGGTCGATTTTCGCATGACACGACGCGCAGGCGCGATCGGCGCGATGCTTCTCCAGTTGTTCGCGCAGGCTGCGCGCTGAACCTTCCGCGCTGTCATTGAGTGGCGGCACGTTCGGCGGCGGAGGCGGAGGAGGAGATCCCAGAATGTTTTCCAGAATCCACTTCCCGCGCAGCACCGGCGATGTGCGCGTCGGATAAGAAGTGACCAGCAGGATTGCCCCCTGGCTCAGGACGCCGCCGCGATGCGGCGCCTCCACCCGGCGAAAGTAGCTGCCCTTCACGCCGGCAATCCCGTAGTGCCGTGCGAGGCGATCGTTCAGAAATGTGTAATCCGCATCGATGAATTCAAGCACGCTGCGGTCTTCGCGCACGATATTGGAGAAGAAGAGATCGCTTTCACGCTCGAATGCACTGCGCAGGCTTTCGTCGAACTGCGGATACTTTTTCCTGTCCGGCTTCCAGGAAGGCACGTTGCGCAGATGCAGCCATTGCCCGGCGAAGTTCTCTTCAAGCGCCTGCGATTTCGGATCCGCAAGCATGCGGCGGACCTCGGATTCCAGCACTTTGGCGTCGCTGAGCCTCCCGGTTTCCGCCGTACGCAGGAGATCGTCATCCGGAATACTGCTCCACAGGAAGAACGAAAGCCGCGAAGCCAGTTCAATGCCGTTCAGTGTTCCCTGCGAATGCTCCGTGCGAAAGAGAAAATCCGGCGACACCAGAATGCCCGTCAGAGCCAGCGCAATGCCCGAGTCGAAGGTTTTGCCATCGGCGCTCCCCGCGTCGAAGAACTTCATGAGCGGAGCGAGATCGGCGGCGGCCACCGGTCGGCGATAGGCGCGGCGGGCCAGTGCGCTCACAATCTCCCGCGCGCAGGTTTCGCCGGACCTGCCCGATGCCGGCTCGCAGATCAGAATCCGTTTGCGGCTCACCGTATCGCCCGGCCCGGCTGGATTGTATGGACCGCCGAGAGTGATGGAGTCGACCGCGAGGCCGTTTGCGCTGGGCGCCGGCGTATTCGCCGCCGCATGCAGCGGCGGGTTTTCAAGCTGCACCGATTCGGCGAGCAGCCCCGCTCCGATGGTGTGCTCGCCCGCGGGAAGCGCGAGGCGCAGCGTGAAGTTTCGCGTTCCCTGGTTTACTTCAGATGTGTCGATGGCGGCTTCAAAAAGTTTTGCGCGCCGGCCGTCGACCCGCAAATCGAGCTGAGCGGGCGGAAGACCCGGACCTGGATTTCCGCGCACGTGCAGAAGCAGCGAATACTCGGCATCGAAAGGAAAATAATGCCGGAATACCATCGCGCCGCGCTCGCCGATGGGCAGTTCATCGTAACCATCATTGGGAATACCCGAGGCCGGCGTGAATTTTTCCGAGGACACGCCTGGCTTCGCCGTCCCCAGCGCCAGACGCGCAATGTGCCGTGCCGATGCCAGGTACTTTTCCATATGCAGCGGCGACACTGTGAGAACGCCGGCGATGTTGTCGAATCCATACCCTGAATCGTCCGGCGGCAGATTGATCTCGGAAGGGTCAAGGTCGAGTCCGAGCAAATCCCGAATGGAGTTGCGATACTCGGCGCGATTCAGCCGGTGAACCGCAGGCGCTCCAGGGTTGGGGTGTTCAGCAGCTGCCTTATCCAGTTGCGCTTCGAGCGACGAAACGACCGCCGCGCGCGCGGCCGCATCCGGCGTCGGCATTCCGGCTGGCGGCATTTCGCCCGCCCGCAGTTTCTGCAGGATCTTTTCCAGCGTTTCAGGCGGCGCGCTGCTGACTCCGGTAAGCGACAGGCCGGCCGTTTTCGTTTTGTCGTTGTGGCAGACGATGCAATAGCGGTTCGCGGTCGCTTCGAGCTGAGTTTGAGCGTGAACGCACGTTGGAGGCCAGCACAGCGCCGCAACTATAAGCGCTGGCCACGAAGTTCGCTCAGACACAACACCAGTCATATCATGAGGACGTGTTGTGGCTGCTCCTCCCTCTCATGCTGCTGTCGGCGACAGATCCGCGGCTCTTCGATGCGGTGCAGTCGCGCGATCCGAGGGCTGTTCTCACCCTGATTCGATCAGGCGCGGATGTGAACGCAGCCCGCGTTGACGGTTCGACGGCGCTGCTCTGGGCCGCCCAGCGCGGCGATCCGGAGATTGTGGCGGCGTTGCTGAAGGCTGGAGCGAATCCGAATCACGCCGATGAGAATGGCGAGACTCCTTTGCTGATGGCAGCCGCCGACGGAAATACCGCAATTGAGCGATTGTTGCTGGATGCCCGGGCCCAGGTGAACGCGGCCCGCTGGGATGGTGACACCCCTTTGATGGCGGCAGTTAAGGCGGGAAATATCGAATCGGTGCGATTGCTCGTGCAACGGGGCGCGAACGTCAATGCCGCCGAGTCGCGCCTTGGGCAGACTGCCCTCATGTGGGCCGCGGCCGAAGGCCGCGCGGCGATCGCGAAATATCTGATCGAAAACGGCGCCGATGTGAATGGCGCCTCAACCGGCGGTTACACTGCGCTGCTCTTCGCCGCGCAAAAGGGCGATGCCGAAATTGCGCGCGCCCTGATCAACGCCAACGCCAACCCGCTGGCAAAAGCCAACGACCGCAAAACCGCATTCCTGCTGGCGCTCGCCCGCGGAAATGAAAATGTGGCGCGGCTGATGCTCAATTACGGCGTCGACGTCAACGCCCGCGATCAGAGTGGCGCCACGCCGCTGCACGAAGCCGCGCGGCAGGGGAAGATCGAGCTGGTGCGCGATCTGGTGAAGCGCGGCGCCGATGTCAATGCGCGAGCCGTCAGGACTGGCGGGCGTGGCGCGGGTACAAACGGTCTGACACCTTTTCTCGAAGCTGCCGAAGCAGGGAATACCGAGATGATGAAGGAGTTGACCGCGCTTGGGGCCGATCCGAAGATCACTTCGCTCGACGGCGCCGGCGCAGTTCTGCTTGCGGCTTCCGGCAAAAAAACTGATGCAGTCGAACTCGCTGTCGAACTTGGACTCGACGTCAATCAGGCGCCCAAAGGACGGCCGACGGCCCTGCACGCCGCGATTAAGGCCGGTGCGAACGACATGATCGTGTATCTCGTCGCGCACGGCGCAGACCTGAACGCCAGAGATAATTTCGGACGCACGCCCCTCGAAGAGGCCGAGTTCGAGGCTCCGAAATCCACCATCGAACTCATGCGCAACCTCGCTGCGAAGTGAGAGACCTCACTGCGGCATAGCGCGTGCCTCCATGTTTTCGGGAGGTTATGAAACCATGTTCAGGATTGCCGCTACCGGAGTGTTTCTTGGCGTGGCATTGCTGGCCGGGTGTTCCACTCAACCGAAAGCCCCGGCTGTTGCCGATAATGTCCGCGATTCGCTGAAGCAGGCCGGAATCAAAGATGTTTCAGTGAACCAGGATCGCGATAAGGGCGTTGTAACTCTTACCGGGAACGTGCCCACACAGTCCGAAAAAATGCAGGCGCAGCAGATCGCGCAATCCGCCGCCGGTAACCAGGTGGTCGCGAACGAAGTCGCAGTCGTCCCGCCCGGCAACTCGGGCGACGCAAAGACGTTTAACTCCGATCTCGACAAAGGCATCAACAACAACCTCGATGCAGCCTTGATTTCGGGCGGATTCCGCAGCGGGATTCATCATTCCGTGAAAAACGGAGTTGTCACACTGACCGGCAGTGTGGACAACGAAAGCGAGCGTCAGCAGGTGCAGACAATCGCTCAAAACGTGCCCAACGCCCAGCAGGTCGTGAACGAGCTCCAGACGAAGCACGAACGCGCGACAACCAACAATTAAGCGTGAGGCTGGGGCAGAAGTCACCCCTTCCGCCCCTTCATTTCACAGAAAAGCGATAAACCGTTTCGCTGCGGAAAGTCTCGCGAGGCCTGAGCTCAGTCGTAGGGAATTCCGCGTGGTTCGGAGAGTCCGGAAAATGCTCGGTCTCGAGGCAGAAGGCGGAACGCCGCGCATACGTCTTGCCGGCTGCGCCCGTCAGCGGACCGTTCAGATTGTTGCTGGTATAAAACTGCATGCCGGGCTCGGTTGTGAGAACCTCCAGCACGCGCCCGGTCTTTGGTTCGGTCACGCGCGCCGCCAATTGCAGGCCGGAGCCCTTCTTGTTCAGAACGTAGTTGTGATCGTAGCCGCCACCCAGCACGAGTTGCGGATCGTTCGCCCCGATCCGTTCACCGATCGGCATGGGCACGCGGAAATCGAACGGTGTGCCTTCCACCGATTTCTGCTCACCCGTCGGAATCATACCTTTGTCCACGGGCGTAAAGCGCTCGGCATTGATCATGACCACATGCCGCAGCACGTCGCCTTCTCCCTGGCCGGCCAGATTGAAATAGGAGTGGTTGGTAAGATTGACCACCGTATCGCGGTCCGTCGTGGCCGAGTAGCGGATCTGCAGTTCGTTATTGTCGGTAAGAGTGAACCTTACGC
>Ga0335085_10007668_pt1 | contig 16632 bp, 14 predicted proteins | sample Lox_Sample_45_FD_206712 | JGI IMG/M metagenome (GOLD analysis project Ga0335085, IMG submission 206712) | Soil microbial communities from Loxahatchee National Wildlife Refuge, Florida, United States - Lox_Sample_4.5 | ecosystem: Environmental > Terrestrial > Soil > Wetlands | place: USA...
TACGCACTTGACTGAAACATTCGATCTTTCCGCAGACGGCCAGCGCCTTACCATTCACTACAAGTGGGATGACCCTGAAATCTACGAAAAGCCGCTCGTGTACGACATTAGTTTCGAACGGCTGCCCAAGGGCAGCTATGTCACGGAAGATTGGAACGACGCGGCGGATCCACTCTCGTATCAATCAATCGTTCCACCGGAGCAGTAGGCAGGAGGGCAAAACGAATGGCAAGACAATGGATCGTCCGTTTGATCGCTGGGATTGTAGCAATCACAGGCAGCGCGACCATTCTCTGCGCGCAAGGGCGCGGCCGCAATACGCAGCCTCCAAAACCAGTGGATTTACACGATCTCAGCGGCTATTGGGAACTCTCTTTCGATAGCGAGAGGATTCCACCCGCCGATTTGGCGCCCGGCGTGACGAAGGAAGTCCTGGCTGCCGAGCAGAAGAAGACCGACAAAGCTATCCAGTGGTGCAATCAACTTGGCATGCCATTTCTGATGGGAGTTTCACGCCCGCTGGACATTCGCCAGGGGCGCCGCGAAATTGTCATCTCGCCGCAATCGTCTGTCGCAGCGGCCCGGCACCTCTACCTGGATCGAACCGAGCATCCAAACCCCGACATATGGGATCCCTCCGCAAACGGCGATTCAATCGCACACTGGGAAGGCGACACGCTCGTCGTGGACACAACGGGCTTCAATCCCGATCATGGCATGACCCTGATTCCCGGCGGCGGCTATCGTAGCGCCGACGCGCATCTCGTCGAGCACTATAAGCTGCTCAACAATGGCAATGTTCTCGATGTCACCTTCACATGGACGGACCCCAAGGTCTACAAGACGCCGCATTCTTACGAGTTTCGCTATTACAAGCAAAGCGACAAGTATGAACCGCGTCCGGCGATTGGATGCAATCCGTTCGACGCGGAGCGCGTGAAATTCCTGGGCGGCACGTTGATTTCGCCGATTACTGGTAAACCGCTCGCGCAGTGACCGGCTTCTACTCTGACTTTAGGTTTACGCATTTTGACTTCCCAGAAAGGCAGGGCTTATGTATTCCAGACGTGAATTCGGCAAGGCGGCATTTGCAGGGTTGTCTCTCTGCATGTTGGGAGACCTACCCCTCATGGCCGACGCGAAGACTGATGCCACTGTGCGCGGCGTCAAGCTAGGGGCAATTACCGGAGCATACGGCCCTTTCAACACAGACTCCGGACAGGATGTGATCGACGTGGTGATCCAAAAGTCGATCGCAGCAGGAGCCGGTCACGTTGAGCTGGTCAACAGCCTAATAGAACCTCCTATGGGCGGCATCTGCGGCCGCGGTCCCGGTGGCGGCCGTGGAGCAGGTCGCGGCCCAGGTGCCTCGGCCGCTAGTGCACCTGGTGCGGCGCCTGGTCGGGGCGCCGCTGGACGTGGGGGAGGTTTTGGACCTTGTGGCGTTGGCGGCCAAGTGCCGAATACGATCACACCGGAATATACCGCCGAACGCGACAAACTTCGCCAGTGGCGGCTCAACGCGCCGCTTGATCGTTTCCGTGAGATCCGCAAAAAGTTCGATGACGCGGGACTAGATCTCTATTCGTATGTAATGACAATCGGCGACGATTTCACCGAGCCTGAAATCGACGCCGTGTTCCGCCACATGCAAGCCCTGTCGGTCGATAAGTTCTGCACCAATCAGACTCGTGTTGCCATGGGTCCTCGCATCGTGCCGTACGCCGAAAAATATCAGATTCGTCCCGCGTTTCACACGCATCAGCTATCGCAAGACCCCAACGAGGTCTCCAGCCCAGAGAGCCTGGCAAAACTGCTGAGCATGTCTCCACTCTTTATGGTCAATTTGGACGTCGGGCACTATTTCGACGGAGGCAATGACCCGCTCGCCTATTTGAAAGCGCATCCCGAGCGCATCACGCACCTCCACGTCCGCGACGCGAATCAGGATCGCACGCCGGTCGATATCGGTACCGGCGTTCTCCATGTGGACACAATGCTGAAATTCGTGCGCGACAACAACTACAACATCGCCTTCATCGTCGAGCAAACCGGCCATGCCGGAGCCACAGACAACGAAGACGCGCTAAAAATGAATATCGATTACATGCGGAAAGTGCTTCTGTCATGAGGATGAGATAAAAAAGAGGTCCCGGGGAATAGAACTAAAGTGGTGCCGAGGGGCAGAGTTGAACTGCCTACGCCGGCCTTTTCAGGGCCGCGCTCTACCGGTGAGCTACCTCGGCACCGTGCGGTGACTAAGATTTTACGGAAAATACCGAGCAGCGCAAAGCGAAAACGCGACGCGCGGGCTTGCCCTTCCGAAGAAAAGCCCTCTCGGCGCACAGTCTAAGGCGGAAACTCGTAAAACCAAGACGAAGGCACAGGTTTGGGAAAGGCAGCTGAATATCTTAAGCCATCTGCGCGAGAACGAAACAATCAGTTTTAATCCCAGATGATAACCTGACTGGAACCTGAGCGACAGACGCGCTCGTGGCTAGTGTGCGGACTCGTCGAATTCCCGCATCCAATCGCGCTTCTTGAGGACTTCGCGCGGCTTGGAGCCGTCGGGCGGGCCGACGATGCCATCCTTTTCCATAAGATCGATCAGGCGCGCGGCGCGGCCATAGCCGACGCGTAGCCGCCGCTGCAAAGTAGAAGTCGAAGCGCGGCCCATTTCGCAGACCACGCGCACGGCGTCCTGATACAGTTCATCATCGACTTCCTCGCCGCCCTCTTCGCCGGAATCGCCCCCGCCCGACATAGCGTTCTCATCCTTAGGCGGCTTGAGCAATTCTTCGTTGTAAATCGCCTTAGCCTGTTCGCGCCAAAATTCGCAAACTTCTTCGACTTCCTTTTCGCCGACGTACGGCCCGTGAATGCGGTGCAGGCGTGATGAACCGGCAGGCAAATAAAGCATGTCGCCCTTGCCTAGCAGCGACTCGGAGCCGTTGGAATCGAGAATCGTGCGCGAATCGACTTTGCTCGCTACGCGAAACGAAATGCGCGCCGGGAAATTCGCTTTAATGAGGCCGGTGATCACGTCAACCGAAGGCCGCTGTGTCGCAAGGATCAGGTGAATGCCGACCGCGCGCGCCATTTGCGCAAGGCGAGTGATCGATTCCTCGACGCCGTTCGTATCGACCATCATCAGGTCGGCGAGTTCGTCAATCACGATGACGAGATACGGGAGCGGACGATGCTCGTCTTCGCCTTGTCCTTCGAAGAGCGAAAGCGATTGGCCCTTTTCAAATGTGCGATTGTACTGCTCGATGTTGCGAACGGCGCGCTGCGCCAGCAGCTTCAGGCGGCGCTCCATCTCGCGCGTGGCGTTGCGCAGCACGTTGGCCGCAACGCGTGGATCGGTGACGACCGGCGTGAAAAGATGTGGAATATCCGCATAGAGGCCGAGCTCGAGCCGTTTCGGATCAACGAGAACGAGTTTTAGTTCGTCGGGCGTCGATTTATAAAGCAACCCCATCAACAGCGAATTAATGAAGACGCTCTTTCCAGTGCCCGTCGAGCCGGCAATCAGCAGGTGAGGCATTGTGGCAAGGTCGGCAGCGCGAATGCGGCCGATCAAATCCTTGCCCAGTGGGATCGCAAGCTTCGAAGACGTGTGCGCAAACTCGGGCGATTCGATCACGTCGCGCAGAGCGATTGTCTCGCGGCGGACGTTTGGCACTTCGATGCCAACTGTCGATTTGCCCGGGATGCGTTCGATCAAAATCGATTCGGCCTGAAGGGCAAGGCAAAGATCGTCGCCAAGACCAGTGATGCGGCTGTATTTGATTCCCGCTTCCGGCTTGAATTCGAATGTTGTGACGACCGGGCCGGGATTGATTTGCGTAATATGACCGGCGACTTCAAATTCGGCGCACTTCATCTCGATCGCGCGCGCGGACTCCTTCAGCTCATTTTCGTCCATTTTTTGCGAACGCTCGGCAGCATGCAGCAGGTTGGTCGGCGGCAGCTTGAAATTCGTCTTGCTCTGGGCGACTTTCGGTTCCGGGCCGCGCTTCTTTGGCGCAGGCGCAGGCTCGGGCTCGTGGAATTTGATCACGGCCGGTCCGGTTTCAGAAGGATCGGTCGGCGCGAACGAGTCCGCCGCCTCCGGCGTATCAAGATCCTCGTCGTTTTCCTCCTCGACTTCTCGAGTCGAGACGCGTTGCTGGATTACGGGCTTCCGGCCCGAGATTTTGTTGTCTTCCACTTTCCGGCGCAGCTTCTTCGATTCGCGATCTTCCTGCCATTTATCGAAGCGCGAGCGCAGCTTGCCAATGGCGCTATCGGCGGCAACCATCCCCATGAGCGATCTGCCGACCGCTGTAAATGAAAAGGTGGTGGCAAGAAAAAGGGCGGAGAAAAGAGTAGCGAACGAGACGATGAACGCACCCCAAAAACCGAATGCTGCCCTTAGTCCCTCGGCGAGCACCGCGCCGAGCAAACCGCCTGCCGGCAGCGCCCCGCGGACGTCGGGGAAATGCAACAGTTGGAGGTCGGCCGCGAATGCCGCCGTAAGCAGCATGGCACCAACGATTTTCGCGACGGCCGCGTCGGTCTTCTGGCTGCGGAACCAGCGCATCGCCATCACGAACATCCCTATGGGAAAAAGAAACGCGGCGTAGCCGAAACCCTGGAAGAACAAGTCGGACATATATGCGCCGACCGGCCCGATCCAATTGCGCACCGCGGAAACGCCGAACGCAGGACCGGCGACGTTAAGGGAGGGATCCTGCGGCGAATAGGAGATCAGGCTCAGGGCGAGCAGCACCGCCATGCTCAGACCGACGAAGCCGATCAGTTCGTTTACGCGTTTGTTTTCCGTGGGCGTCAAGATTTGCACGTTCCGTCCTCGGGCTCCCGTCAAGCGGGCTCCCACAAGTCTACCCCCGAAGCCCCGCGAGCGGGACTGGTTGGGTTAAATTGGGTAGGGGAAGGCCTCCCGCGTATGCCGGGGAAGCGCGGGCGCTATCGCGCAGTGCCCCAAGGGAGGAACGCGAGCAACCAGACGACTATACCAAAGAGGTCAAGGCAGTAAAGACCCATATACCCGCTGTGTTTCCACAAGAGGCAAATAGCAGCGGACGGTCGCGGGCAACCTGCGGATACGTTTATCAGTGAATTTCGGGCTCCGGTATGGGCGCGGTGCCTTCGAGAAAATCGAAGTCGCAACCCTCGTCCGCCTGCTTAATGTGTTGCATGAAAAGCTTCCCGTAGCCCCGCGGATAAACCCCTTCTTTCGGACGCCAGGCAGCGCGGCGGCGCGAGAGTTCATCTTCGCTGACGCGCATGTTCAGCGACTGCTGCGCGACGTCCAGTTCGATGACGTCGCCTTCCTTCAGCAGGGCCAGTGGCCCGCCCACAAATGATTCGGGCGAGACGTGGAGGACGCACGTTCCGTAATTCGTGCCGCTCATGCGCGCATCGGAGATGCGAACCATATCGCGTACGCCCTGTTTCAGGAGTTTCTTCGGAATCGGCAGATTGCCCCATTCTGGCATGCCGGGCGCTCCTTTCGGGCCAGCGTTGCGTAGGACGAGCACGCTATCTGCATCTACGTCGAGGCCAGGATCGTCGATGCGCGCATTCATATCGTTGTAATCTTCGAAGACGACGGCTCGGCCCGCGTGCTTCAGCAAGGACGAGTTTGCCGCGGCGGCCTTGATTACCGCTCCGGTCGGCGCGAGGTTCCCGCGCAAAACAACCAGGCCGCCCGACGGAAAGAGTGGATTCTCCAGCGTACGAATTACGTCCGGAATAAAAATCTGAGCCTTCTGAATGTTTTCGCCAAGCGTCTTGCCGGTGACCGTCATGCAATCGAGATCGAGATGCGGTGCAAGCGCCTTCATCAGAGCGGGAAGTCCACCGGCATAATAAAAATCTTCCATTAAGTACGCGCCGGTCGGGCGGATGTTCGCGAGGACGGGCGTCCTCTTCGATAGAGCGTCGAAATCGTCCAGGCCCAGTTGAATGCCGGCGCGGCCGGCGAGGGCGATGATGTGGATCACGGCGTTCGTCGAACCGCTCAGCGCCAGGTCCGTAACGATCGCGTTCCTGAAAGACGCTTCGCCCAGAATGTCGCGCGGCTTCAGGTCTTCCCACACCATCTCGACAATGCGGCGGCCTGAGCGATCAGCGAGCTTGCGGTGATTCGCGTCGACGGCGGGAATGGAGCTTGCGCCGGGAAGGGAAAACCCGAGCGCCTCGGCAAGACTCGTCATCGTGGACGCCGTTCCCATTGTCATGCAGGTACCGGCCGAACGCGCGATGCCCTCTTCGATTTCGCCCCATGCTTGCTCGTCAATCGTCCCGGCACGCAACTCCGACCAGTACTTGATGACGTCCGCGCCGCTCCCCAAAATACTTCCATGCCAATTCCCGCGCAGCATTGGGCCCGCGGGAACGTAAATCGCTGGAATATTCATGCTGATCGCACCCATCAGCAGCGCAGGCGTATTTTTGTCGCAGCCGCCCAGCAACACAGCGCCATCGACCGGATAGGACCGCAGCAGCTCCTCAGTCTCCATCGCGAGGAGGTTGCGATACATCATGGTCGTCGGCTTCATGAATGTTTCGCCCAGCGAGAGCGCCGGCATTTCCATCGGGAAGCCGCCGGCCTGCCAGACGCCGCGCTTCACGTCTTCTGCCATCTCACGCATCGCGCTGTGGCAGGGGTTCGCATCGCTCCAGGTGTTAATGATGGCGATGATGGGTTTGCCGGCGTAGTCCGCGCGAATGCAGCCCATGGACGCGGCGCGCGAGCGATGGCCGAACGCGCGTAGGTCTTCAACGCCGAACCAGCGATGACTTCTCAATGTTTCAGGAGTTTTCTTTGCCATGAGATCGACCGGATTTCTGCGCGGCGGCGTGAAAAAAGAGGATTAAATCGGCGCTTCATCCCGCGCGCGCGGAGTAGTGTATTGTAGACAGCCGGAGTTTGCGAGTTGAAACTAGGCGGGAACCGTAACGTCCGCGCCGCCAATTTATCTTTCAGAATGTGAATTGGTATTCATGAAAAAGACGACGATTCTGCTGTTGCGCGGCGGCAAGGAAGTACCGCCGCTTGCGCTCCTGGACGGATTGCGGCAGACGGAAAATATTGTGGTCGGCGATTCGCCTGACGCATTCCGCGCCGCTGCGCCGGAAGCCGGAGTAATTTTTAATTGGTCGGCCGGCCTGCCGCTGTTTCGCGAAGTGTTCTTGATGTGCCCGAAATTGCGCTGGGTGCATTCGCGTTCGGCGGGCCTGGAGCGCTCGCTTTTCCCCGAACTCGTGGCGAAAGATATCCCTTTGACAAATGGCAGCGGCGTTTTCAGCCCATCTCTCGGGGAATTCACGCTTGCCGCGATTCTGTATTTTGCAAAGGATTTCCGCCGGATGATTCGCAATCAGACGGCGTGTGCCTGGGCCCCGTTCGACGTGGAGATGGTTTCCGAGAAAACTCTCGGAATTGTCGGATATGGAGACATCGGGCGCGCGATTGCAACCCGATGTCGTGCGATGGGAATGAAGGTTCTGGCCCTGAAGCGCCATCTGCCGCCGAATCCGAAATCGGACCCGTTGGTCGAGCAGTATTTCAGCCGCGAGCAGCTAACCGAGATGGTCGCGCTATGCGATTACGTCGCTGTCGCGGCGCCGCTGACGCCGGAAACGCGCGGGATGGTCGGTCCTGCGGTATTTGCCGCGATGAAAAACTCCGCCGTGCTAATCAATGTCGGACGAGGGCCCGTAATCGACGAAAAGGCAATGATCGCGGCGCTTTCTGAAGGACGAATTAAAGGGGCCGCGCTCGATGTGTTTGACGAAGAACCGCTGCCGAAAGGGCACCCGTTCTACAAAATGGAAAACGTTCTGCTTTCGCCCCACTGCGCCGATCACACCGACGAATGGCTCGACGATGCAATGCGCTTTTTCGTCATACAATTTGAGCGCTATCGCCTGGGCGAGCCACTGCTGAATGTGGTCGACAAAAAGCTGGGGTACTGACGCGCCCCAACGAGGGAATTAGAGTGAAATGTTCGCGCGAAAACTGGTTGCGGAAATCGTGATCGGCGGCCACCGGCAACCAATGCCCCTCGACTGGCTGGACAGCTTCTGTATGCGGAACTTCACCGGCTCCGCCGAATTTGACGATACGCTGCCCACCGGCGAGGGTCGTCTCGAGGCCGGATTGCGAGTTCAGCCCGAACGACTGGCCGCCGCGATGAGCGACTGGTTCACGAAACGCGGCAAAGGCAACGGCAAACCAGTCACAGTGCAGCTGCGTGAGGAGCCGCGCCGCTAGCTGCGGAAATCGCCCAATCCAAATACTACTGCTTCGCAGCGGTCCATGGGCCATCCGCGCGGCCCTCGACAACCATCCGCCCTTGCGCGGAATTACCATCAATCCAACCCTCAAGATGCGCGGTCACCTGAGCAGTCTCCTTCATCCATGTGCATGGGAACGTCAACTCGACGTAGCCGTTGCGCCACGTGCCTTGCACCGCCAGATTACTCCCCAAATCGCCGGACCAAGTTCCCGTCAAGTTGTTGCCATTGCGAGTAAGCTTCAAACGTCCGGCGATAAGCCCTGCGTCGCTCGCGTATTTCACTTGCCATGTGCCGGTCGCGTCGGAGCCGTTGCTGATGGGCGCGGGTTTTGCGTTGGTGATGCGAACGTTGGAAAAATAGGCTTCTTCGCCTTGATATCCCCAGAGCGCGACGCTGCCGCGAAGGTCCTCACCGCGCAACCCGTGAACCACAAGGCTAGCTTCGCCTGAACCGTTGAGATAAAGCTTGGCGTCGCGTCCACTCACTTCGATCTTCATTTTGATCCAGCTCTCGGTTTTCAAGTCGGCGTAGGACTCATAGACAAATGGAAATTCGCGACGCAGCTTGTACCAACCGAAATCGGGGCCCTCGACGTATTGGACAGAATGATTGCGCATGGCTTGGTCCGGTGAATGGGAATTTCCAGGCCGTACGTAGAACATATCGTAATGGGAAGCGTCGGGGCGCGCGCGGAAGGCGATGCCGATGAACCCGGGCATTCTGACGCCGGGCGGAGTCGTGATTTTCAGCGCGATGTCCGCTTCAATGGTGCCGTCCTGAAAGTCTGTGCCAGGCAGAAATGCGAAGCCGTCCGCATTGCCCCTTGCAGGCGCCACAAGCACAGCCTTTCGGCCTTGGTACTCGATGGCTTTCACAGTCGCTTTTTGCGCGGTGAGCCCGATTGTATCTGTCAAAGGGAATATCTGAACGGCAGGTGGTGGCTGCGTCTGAGCGATAAGACACGGGCTGAGTAAGAGGGTGGAAAGAGCCAGGAGCGCCTGAGGACGGCAGAGCACGGGAACCCTCCGTTATGGCTTGACCTATACAGTGTGGATTGTAAAGGAAGAGAGCCGGTTCCTCCCACGAATGATTGGGGCGTTGCATCGGTCACCGCAAGAAGGTGCCGGCTCTGTGCAATTGGACGTATGAGCGACCGGAATGTTAGCCACGGCCGCGCCAGCCAACTTGCCAAAGTGAACTAAAGGTGAGCTAACGCTTGCGGACGGGCCCCGCCGGTGCAGGTTCACGCACCCGGCGCGCCAGCAATTCCTTGATCTTGGGAATGGCGTCCTGGGTAGCGGCCTCGCCTGCGGCCACCAACTGCGGCGTCTTCGAAAACTGGTCCCACAAAATGTGGTGGACGTTCGGCTCGATCAGGACGTCCGTCGCCGCACGCCAAGACTGAACCGCCGACGTTTGTAGGATCGAAAACGACCGGCTGATGATTTCGATCGTATTCCGGGGAGCCGTATCTAGCAAGCCGGGCTCCAGATGGACCGAAATGACGATGTCGGCGCCCATTTTCCGCGCCGCCACCGCCGGGACAAGTTCTGTAAGGAAGCCATCGACCAAAATGCGGCCCTCGTGCTCAACGGGAAGGAAAAGCCCCGGATAAGCGCAGGATGCCCGTAAGGCAGGTCCGATTTCCCCTTCTGTGAAATAGACCGTTTTGCCGGCGATTAGATCGGTAGCCACCACGGCCAACGGAATTTTCATCTCGCTGAAAAGATGCTTGGTGGTGAACTTGTGCATGTAGTGTGCGAGGCGCTCGTTAGAGGCCATGCCCATGCGGGAGATCGTCCAGCGACCGAAATCGCGAAAGTGGGTCTCGGCTCCCTGGCGTTCCATTTCGCCGAGTGGAGTGCCGCTGGCGTATGTGGCCGCGACAAGCGCACCGACGCTCGTGCCGCAGATGACATCGACGGGAATGCCGTAGGCTTCAAGAATACGCAGCACGCCGACATGCGCGATGCCGCGTGCGAACCCGCCTCCCAACGCGACCCCTACATGCGGCCGGCGGTCTTCGCCACCATAAGCAAACGAGCGAAAAGCTCGGACGGCTCTATGAAGAAAATTGGAAGATTCGCTCGCCCCTGAGTCCCCCGGTGCTTTGTGGCTGCTTTCGTTGCCGTTTTTCGCCAACCCCCGCCTCCTGGGGACGCATCCTCGGAAGAGCCGACATTATCTACATTATACAACCCAATGGAAACCAAGGAGTCGCGCGGCCAGACCGTGATTCGTGACTTGCAATCCCTGCGGCTTCGGCAACCTCGCGACCGGCTTCACATCACGCACCCATTGCGCGAGAGCTCCATTCGGGGTACTTTCTTGTCGCTCGCAATCGTGAAACGGAGGCGCCTCCTTGCCGCTTTCCGCCGTCGACGCCGTCAGCCCTGCGCTTCAGCACGCGCAGCAGCAACTTCTGAAACCGTTCCGCTTCGGCCAGTGGGTGCGTCTGGCGTTTGTGGGCGCGCTGGCTGGCGAAACTGCCTCTTTTGGGGGATGCAATACCAATTTCAATGCGTCTTCTCCGCACAACAGCCGCAGCACGACTTTCTTCCCTGCCCAATTTCCTCAAATCGGCGCTCATTCACCGAAGTTGATTGCGCTGATCGTAGTTCTTGCTCTCGTTGGAATCGGACTCGCTGTGCTCTTCATGTATATCGCCAGCGTGATGCGATTCATCCTTTTCGATAGCGTGGTGAGCAAGGAATGCCACGTCCGTGAGGGATGGCGTCGCCGAAAGCATAACGGCTTTCAGTTATTTCTATGGCAGATTTTACTTACCCTGATATGTCTCGTTTCAATTGCGATTCTGGTCGGCGGCCCCGTGCTGTTCGCCTGGGCGGTCGGCTGGTTCAACAGCCCGAGGCAACATCTCGTTGCGTTGATCCTCGGAGGCATTGGTCTCGTGCTGCTCTTTCTCGGCCTCATTCTCTTTTTCGCCATAGTCCAGGTGATGACCAAGGACTTCGTCGTTCCCCAGATGGCATTGGAACAGATCGACGCGTTCGAAGGCTGGCGCAGGCTCCTCGCGCAGCTGAACGCGGAGAAACTCGGCTACGCCGCCTACATTGGAATGAAAATTGTGCTGGCAATCGGCGCGGCCATTGTCTTCGGCATCGCCACCGTTGTTGCGATTGTTCTGCTGCTGATCCCGTTCGGCCTCGTGGGATTAATCGCCGTCTTGGTGGGCAAGGCGATGGGACTCGTATGGAGCTTCGGCACGATCACGGTGGCCGTCGTTTATTGCTGCATCGCCGTGGCTATTTTCATCTTCGTGGCATTGCTGATCGCGGTGCCGAAAATCGTCTTTTTCCCGGCGTACTCGATTTATTTCTTTGCGCCGCGATTCCCGCCATTGGCCGCGCTTCTCAGTCCGCCGCCACCGGCTGCGCCTCCGGCGGAGCCTCCATGGGAGCCGCCGCCATTGCCGCCCACCCCGGAGCCCATCGGCTGAGCGTTTGCTCAGGGGCGCACTTCTTTTCAAAGTTGTGTGACTTTTTCTCCCCAACGCGATGGGAAGTTCTTGAAGCGACCTAGCTCTCCTGCTATGAGATACAGACATGACAGGGATCGCCATCGCCTTCGGTTTTTTGGCGCTGCTCGGGATCGGTGTGTACGCCCAGATTTCGGGCGGAGCTCGAGGACATCGCCTCGGGCGAAAGCGGGGCGCGAATCACCACAAGCGGGCAAGCATTCGGGTGCCCGGTGTCGGCTCGCGCAAAGGCGCGCGGGCCAGACCGCGCCACCTGCAATTCCAATTCGACGACGGCGGAAGAAAGGCGGCCGGATACAAAGGCCGCACGGGTGACTGCGTCGTGCGGTCCATCGCGATCGCAACGGGACTTCCCTATCGGCAGGTCTACGACAAAGTGAACGAGTTGGCGAAGCGCGAGCGCACAGGCTCCCGAAAACGGGGCAAGAGCAATGCCCGAACCGGCGTCTACAAAGGCACAACGCACAAGCTGCTCGAATCGCTCGGCTGGCGCTGGACGCCGACAATGGAAATCGGCTCAGGGTGCAAAATCCATCTCCGGGCGGACGAATTGCCTTCGGGGCGCCTGATCGTTTCCGTGTCGGGCCATCTTACCGCGGTGATCGACGGCGTGATTCACGATACGCACGATCCCTCGCGCCGCGGCATGCGCTGCGTTTACGGCTACTGGCAGCCTGGATAAAGTCTCCGCCTTTCAAACAGCGCACGTTTTTTCGCGATTTTCGCCTTTGTTGCTCGTCTTCGTCAGAATCGCTGGCGTTTTTGTGAAAGACATCGTAAGCTCGCGCCGACCGATGGCGATGTTTGCGAGGAACTGCTGCCGTAGCTCTTTAGTTCACGCGGAGGCGCACATAATGCTCAACCCCAAGGACATAAGAACGCAATTTCAGAACGTGCGCAGCGAAGTCCGAAGTCTCAAGGATCAAATCGTCCACGCAGGCAATAAACTGCAAGCGTCTCATCTGAACAACTATCTCATTACCGTAGACCAGCAAGACGGCTACGAATTTATCGAAACTTCCAAACATTGGAAGCAGGTCTGTTCGACACTGCCCTGCTTTACCCAGTGTTGGTGGGCGGATTACCTCACTGCAGTTGCGTATGCAACCATCAATCACGCCGGTAAGCAAAAGAATGTCGTCGTACAGTTGTGGAAAGGCCGTTGTGAACGTCTCGGAGGAAAGAAGCTGGACGATTTTCCCGGAGGCATCGGTGCGGAAGTGGGAATCTACGAAATCGTGGATTCCTCCGCCGCTTCTAACGGCGTGGGCGGCTCGTACTGGTTCTATAATCCGGTGAAAGAGGCTGACAAGGCCCTCTATACCGCTCGCACCGGAGCTAGCAGCGTTGCACAATCGAATCCATGGCTGAATAAGCTGACGGCCGGCCTCCCCAGACGGCAGTCCGGAATTGGCGGCTCTCCCGGCGCCGTCTGGTATCCAATTCGCCCGCCATATCCGAAGCTTTGGTTTCAACTTACGTATAAAGGAAAGCAGTTCTTTCAAACTGCCGTACGACCGGAACAGCAGACGTACTGGTTAACGCGCTGGATGGCCCCGAACGATTACGAGTCGAAATATGCGCCAAAACATGAAACTCCCCAACTGGCGGCGCAATACACGCTCGATTACACGATCGACGGCATTCGCATGCCGTCGTGGTAAACGAAGGTCAAATTACTGAATCCCAAGAGTGGCCTCTCCATGCTGGAGAGTCTCTACGAATCAGTGCACGGAAAGCGTCACATCGAACACGGCGTTGCACTTCTCCACAGGGTCGTCCGTAACGGTCTTGGACACCGTGCCGCTGCTGATGTTGAATTCAAGTGGTTTTTTTGAAAAGTTTGGAAGGCCCGTGAAGCGCGCCTGACCGTCAATGTTGGTGTAGGCTTCTAGATCGGTCTGTCGCAGGTTCATGAATCCGTATTTAATCAGCACGCTGATTTTCGAATTGTAGATCGCTTTGCCCGCGCCATCTTTCACGAAAAAATTCGCCTTGCACGAGCCGATTCCTGCGTCCACAGTGGCGACTTTCGGCTGATCGTCGGCAAACCCCGGCGATACCCAAATGGAAACTAATATCGCGGCGCACAAAAATTGCAGAAAAACCAATTTCGGAAACGTCATCCTGCTGATCCCCCGCGAAAAAACATACTCCTGCGCGGATTGCAGAGCAATTCGATTCAGCGTCCGGGTTTGGGCTGTGCAGTCGGCGGCAGCAGCCCCGCGGCGCGCAAATACGCGGATTCCTGTGCGTAGTGATCGCCATAGTCCTCTGAAAACGTGACCAGCATGCTGCCTCGCGTCGAGCCCGGAGGACCCACCTTCGCCGCCTGAGCCAAATCGGAATCCTTCACGTTCGCCAATGAAGTCGTGCAGTAGTCAAAAGAGGTCTTCAGTTCCGCAGTCAGCGCATCCTTCTTGTCCGAATCCTGCGGGCGATTGAATTTCGGCATTGAGGATCCGGAGATCGCCGAACATAAATAGTAGTTGGCGGAAATCATATGGCCGACGAGGTGGCCAAAAGTATTCTGCCCGGGCGTCGGCCGGAAATCGTATTTGTCCGCGGGCATTTCGTCTGCTCCCGCTGGGACGTTCTTTGCCATTTGCGTTTCGAGCTTTCGCGCCGCATCCGTGATCGAGTTTTCGCCTGGCGCCGCTGCTTGCTGCGCGCCCGCTGCGAATGAGAAAAGAAAAAATGCCGTGACGCCCAAAATCACCTTATTCATGCCTGATCCCTCCAAAGATGCGCATAAACGTTAACACAAGTCGAGTGCTCGGCGTTCAAGAGGCGCCAAACCGCAGGGCGCTTTTCTTTTCCGTTAAGAGGTGCTCAGAGGGGCGTACGGGAAGGAAAAGACCGCCTCGATGGCCGCAGCTGAACCGCAGCGTCTGCGGCCGCAGAAAACGTTCAGCCGGGGGCTAAATATCCAGTTAATCCTTCAGACCAACCTACCGGCGGCGAAGCGTGAGAGTCGGGATCGCAGCCGCATAACTATCGTAACTCGCAGTCTTGAGTGATTACATCGAAGTACACATGGATCGCCCATACGTCAGCGACCCCTGGCAATTTCCCGCGCCGCCCGCAATAGCTGCTTCCGAGCAGAAGTGTCCATCCCCTCCACAATCCGCAGCAGGGACTGAATGTACTTCGCGTCGCTTGTGCTCTTGCCAAACGGCCGCTTTCTCCGCCCGTCGCTTACCAGGAACTCGATTTCAGGAGGCTTCTCACCGTCATAAAAAATCTCGTAGAGCGGAATCTCCAATGCCCGCGCTATTTTCTCTATAGTCTCGAGTGACGGCACCGTATGTCCATTTTCTACGCGGGACGTGTAGCAGCGCAGCAGGCCGCATCTCTCCTCGATGTCTCCCTGTGTCAATCCCTTCGTTTCTCGTAGGGCCCGAATGCGCTCGCCAATCAACATGAACCCTCCCAAACCCCAATAAAAATTGACGCCCCGCAATTTCGTTTCAAAGTATATGTAATAATTAGGCAGTACAATAGCATGACCTTCATTCTAAACAAAATAACTCCCATGCTCCGAAACGCGCTGGCGGAAGCGCCTCTACGGGCGTTTGTAAAGTTTCTCAGCGGAGGGAGGCCAGCAACCCGCTCATTCCGGCATGACATTTGTTTCGAACCGCAAAATGGGCGGTGTTTTTCCGCAAGCTTGTTGCGGCCCAACCTCAGTTTCAGCCTTGCAATTTATCGCCGCCGACTTATTCTGTTGTCTCGTTCCCGCACTTCAACTCGCAGTGAGGCTTATATGAACACGTGGATTCCCCGCAGCAAAAATCTCCAGCGGCCGATAGCCCTTGCAGCACTTCTTCTGGCGCTCGGCGCGGGCGCTGCTGTCGCCGCGGGTGGAAACGATTGGCCCCAATTCGGCTCCGATGTCCAAAGCACGAGCGCTCCCACTTTCAATACGGGTATTACAACCGGGAACGTCGCATCGATGCTGCGTTATCAGATCGCAATCGACGGCATCGTCGACGCTTCGCCCATCTACCTTCACGACGTGACTGTACAAGGCGCCAAGCACAACGTTTTTTTCGTCACGACCACTTACGGAAAGACCATCGCGATAGACGCCGATCAGGGGAAAGTACTGTGGGAATACACGCCGCCGAAATTCGATTCCTGGAACAATACGCGCCAGATCACAAACAGCACCCCCGTCGCCGATCCCGATCGCGAGTATATCTACGCCGCCGCGCCAGACGGCACCGTGCAAAAGCTTGCCGTCTCGGATGGTCGCGTAGCCTGGACCACTCCCGTCACGCTGCTACCTGAGCGCGAGAAGATGGATTCACCGCTGAAGATCTTTCGTGGCCACATCATCGCCGTCACAGGCGGCTATATCGGTGACCGCACGCCGTATCAAGGGCACGTCGCCATCCTCGACGCGCAATCGGGTAAACTCCTGCACGTCTGGAATTCGCTCTGCAGTGACCGCAGCGGCTTGATCCAACCGGCTTCCTGCTCGGGGCAGCGTTCGGCAATCTGGGGTCGTTCCGGCGCCGTGATCGACCCGAACACGGGCAACATCTTTATTGCCACTGGCAATGGCACTTACGACGGCAAGACCAACTGGGGTGACGCGACGATTGAATTGAATCCGGATGCCACCGAAATGCTCGGCAACTTCACGCCCGAAAATAACGCCGAACTTGATCAGCGTGACTTGGACGTTGGCTCCACGTCTCCCATTATCGTCGGCGATCAGATTCTCGCGCAGGGCGGCAAGGACTCTCTTATTCGCCTTATCGGCATCAAGCAGATGGCCGGCACGTCGCCTCACGCTGGGGGCGAGCTCCAGT
>Ga0335085_10007669_pt1 | contig 16631 bp, 15 predicted proteins | sample Lox_Sample_45_FD_206712 | JGI IMG/M metagenome (GOLD analysis project Ga0335085, IMG submission 206712) | Soil microbial communities from Loxahatchee National Wildlife Refuge, Florida, United States - Lox_Sample_4.5 | ecosystem: Environmental > Terrestrial > Soil > Wetlands | place: USA...
CAAAAACGTACGCAGGATTTCCCAGTTTTCCCACTCCCCCAGCTCGTGCTTCGAATCGCTCATGCCCCCAGCATACCCTAACTGCTTCGAGAGGGGCAACTGCTTAGGTTAACGCTTATGGGCCGCTGGCCTGGGCTGTGCTAGGTCGCCCCGTTGGGGCTGGGAAGTGGGGACCTCAATTTCGAAATCACGCAATCAGTTTGGGACAGCGCCGTTGTTTTCTGTGTTGACAGGTCAGGCTGAAGACGATAGTCTTTTAACTTATGTTGCGCGCGCTGGCACACCCCCATCACCATCATCATTCCAACTTCGGGGTGGCGTGTCAGTGGGCGAATGCTTAAACCACCTAGCGAGATCGACAAGGCGGCCCGCTGACACACGTAATCAGCGGGCTTTTTCATTTTAGAGTAATGGGGGCTGTGCATGTTGGAACTTAAATACCAGGAGGACGGCCTGATCCCAGCTATCATCCAGGACCGCCACACGGGAAAAGTCTTGATGCTGGGGTATATGAATGCGGATGCCTACCAGCAAACACTCGCTTCCGGGTTCGTCACCTTTTATAGCCGTTCGCGCCGGAAGTTGTGGACCAAAGGTGAGACTTCCGGGCATCGTTTGGTGGCGAGAGAAATTCGAGTAGATTGCGATCAGGACGCGCTGCTGATCCAAGCCGATCTGACCGGCCCAGGCTGCTGCCACATGGGCTATCGCTCGTGCTTTTTCCGCAAGCTGACACCCAAAGGGGAGGAAATCATCCTGGAACGTGAATTCGACCCTGCCCGCGTCTATGGCGAGGCCCACCCGGAGAGCCAGACCTAGGACGGTGTAACACCGCCCTTTCGGGCGGCATACCGTAGCGGCGGCTTTACGCCGCCATGGCGAGGTAAACTCGCCGCTACGTTGGCACGTGCCGGGCTGAAGCCCGGCGCTAGAACAAACGGCCCGGAGAGCCAGACATGAGCATTTTGAAGTTGGGATTGCCTAAAGGAAGCCTGCAAGAAGCCTCGCTGCAACTTTTCCGCCGCGCGGGCTACGAAATCAATGTCAGTTCGCGCTCGTATTTTCCCTCCATCGATGATGAGGAAATCGAGTGCATGCTGATCCGTGCGCAGGAAATGGCGCGCTACGTTGAGGACGGCATCCTCGACGCCGGTTTGACCGGCAAGGATTGGATTCTGGAAAACGAGGCAAACGTTATCGAAGTAGCGGACCTGGTTTATGCCAAGCAGACTTTCGGTAAGGTGCGGTGGGTGCTCGCCGTACCGGAAAAATCCCCTTTCCAGAGCGTGAAAGACCTGCACGGGAAAATCATCGCGACGGAACTGGTGGGGGTCACCCGGCGTTACCTTGAGCGAAATGGGGTAAAGGCCAAAGTGGAGTTTTCCTGGGGCGCCACGGAGGTGAAACCGCCGGTGCTTGCTGACGCCATCGTGGAAGTGACGGAAACCGGCTCCTCGCTGCGGGCTAATGGATTGCGCATCGTCGAAACGGTGCTGGAATCTAACACCAAGCTTATCGTCAATCCCGGCTCCTGGGAGAATGCGTGGAAGCGTCAAAAAATTGAGACGCTTGTCATGCTTCTGCAAGGGGCCATCGAGGCTGCGGGCAAGGTCGGCCTGATGCTGAATGTCCGCCGCGACGACCTGGATAAGGTGTTGTCAGTTCTCCCCGCACTAAAGCGGCCGACGATTTCGGCCCTGAGCGATTCCGATTGGGTCGCCGTCAACACCGTCATTGAAGAAAAAACCGTGCGCGAAATCATTCCGCGCCTCAAGGCCGCGAATGCACAGGGCATTGTGGAATATCCGCTGAATAAGATCGTCGTGTGAAGAGGGGACGGGGGCTGGGAGCTATAGGCGTTAAAATAAGGAGAGGTCATCCGAATGAATCAAAACAGCCCCTCTCCCCTGGGGAGAGGGGGTACCGCAAAGCGGAGGGGGCCCCACGTTTTGCAGGTCGTGGGGGTGAGGGGTCTCTTGGTACGCACGGCCACCGCGGAGGTTCCGAAACGGTACCGTCTGTCGACGTCGAGGCGAGGACAACCCATCACGACGCGCGAAGTGACCCCTCACCCGCCCTCCCCCGTCGGGCACCCTCTCCCCAAAGGAGAGGGGAGGGATTTTTTGTACCGCACGCGCTTTGCCCGCCAACGAAGCGCACTTATTTTAACGCCTATGGGACTGGGGACTGGGGAAATAGTGAATGGTGAATGGTGAATAATCCAGGGCTGGCCGCATTTAACATTCACCATTCACCATTCACTGTTTTTCCCAGTTCCTAGAACCCAGCCCCTAGAACCCAAACAAGATGCTGGACATTATTCGCAGTAGCGACACCAAGGCGATGAGCAATTTGCTCCGCGCCCGCTCCACGACTTTGGCGGAGGCGGAGGCGGTGGTGCGCCCCATCCTTGAGGACATCCGGCGCCGCGGGGATCGCGCCCTCCTGCATTACGCCAAGAAATTTGACCGCCTTGACCTTCGAGCGACCGGCTTCACGGTATCCCGCATGGAGATTCGCCGCGCCTACCGCGACGTTCCCCCCGGCTTTGAGGCGTCCGTGCGCGTGGCGGCCGCGAATATTCGCAAGGCGGCTCGCCGGCAGTTGCCGCGGGCGTGGACGTGCCGCACGCGCGCCGGCGTCACCGTTGGGCAAATTCTCCGGCCGCTGGAGCGCGTCGCCTGCTACGTTCCCGGCGGCCGCTTTCCTCTGCCTTCAACCGTGCTGATGAGCGTTATCCCCGCGCAAGTGGCCGGGGTCAGCGAAGTGATTGTGACCTCTCCACGGCCCGCCCCGGCCGTTCTGGTGGCCGCTGACCTGCTTGGCGTAAAGAAAATCTATCGTCTGGGCGGCGCGCAGGCGGTTGCCGCCTTTGCCTTCGGAACCGAATCCGTGCCGCGCGTCGACAAGATCGTGGGGCCGGGGAACCGCTACGTTGCTGCTGCCAAAAAACTGGTGGCGGGTGAATGCGGCATCGATTTTGTTGCCGGCCCGTCGGAATTGGTGTTGGTGGGGGGGCGCGGCAATGCCGAGTGGATCGCAGCAGACTTGGTGGCGCAGGCTGAGCACGACCCGGACGCCGTCGCGATCTTCATCACCCCGTCTTTAAAACTGGCGCTTCAGGTACAGTCGGCCGCGCGAGGAATCGTGGCGCGGTTGGATCTGCCGCTGGCAGGTCAGTCGCTTGCCGGGCAGGGCCGAATCATCGTCACCCGCAACATGGATGAGGCAGCGGGACTCGTAAATCGACTGGCTCCCGAACACCTTACGCTTTTCGAGGGCGCCACCGCATTGCTGGAACGCATCCAATCCGCCGGCTCCATCTTTCTGGGCGAGTATAGCCCGGTTGCCGCGGGAGATTATGCGTCGGGGACAAATCATATTCTTCCCACCAGCGGAGCGGCGCGTTTGCGCGGTGGCCTGAGCGCGTCGGATTTTGTGAAGGCGATTTCAGTCCAGCGACTAAGTCCTCACGGGTTGGCAGGACTTGAAAAGACCCTCGTCACCTTGGCGAACACCGAGGGCCTGAAAGCGCACGCGTATTCCGTCCAGACCCGGTTTGTGGGACATGACGCGCCAAGGTGAGGAATGGCGGGCCGTGAAGGGAGATGGGGGGTAGGTGGTGGACAAATTGGCGCTCGCAATCGGACGCTCCGGGCGTTGATTGCGGCAAAATGTCTGAAGCACGGAGATTATGATGCACCAAGATGCCTTTTTACAGTTAAGTGCAATTTAATCTGCTGTTTAAGGGAGAAATGAAACTTGAGATTTTGCCGGCATTTGCCCTTTATTTGTGGACTATCCACAATGCCCATCCGGGAGCGCCTTAGGACTTAGCAAATGATTCGACCACGCCAAGCCATTGAAACTTTGAAGAAGTACCGTCCTCCCCAAGAGGGCCGCGGCGGCAAAATGCGGCTGGACTTTAACGAGAATACGGTGGGTTGTCCTCCTCAGGTAATTCGCGCTCTACGGCGTGCCTTGGACCCGGAAATGATGACGCGCTATCCCGAGTACGACCGAGGCCGTCGCACGCTCGCCAATTATTTTCGCGTGAAGCCGGAGGAGATGCTTCTAGCCAATGGCACCGACGATGCGCTCAAGATGGTCTGCGACACTTTCGTGGATCCCGGTGACACGCTGCTGGTTCCAGCCCCTACTTTCCCTGTATACGAGTTCTTCAATAATGTTGCGGGCGGAAGAACTCTGCGGATTCGCTACGATGAACATTTCCGCTTGCCCATGGATGAATTCGTGGCCGCGTTGAAGAAGCAGAAGGTGCGTTGGGTGGCGCTGGCAAACCCCAATAATCCCACCGGCACACAAATTCCCAAGGCCGCGTTAAGAGCCATTTTGCTGGCTACTCCGGAAACCGTGGTGTTGGTCGATGAGGCGTACCAGGATTTCTCTGGTCAAACTATCCTGCCGTGGATTCGCAAGTATCCGAACCTGATCGTGACGCGGACGTTTTCGAAGGCCTTCGGCCTGGCAGCACTCCGCATGGGCTGCCTCTTCGCCGATCCCCAGCTCATCGAGTCTCTGCAACGAGGGCAGAATCCGTTTGCCGTAAATTCGCTCGCCTTGATGTGCGCTTGCATTGCCATCCGCTACGACGCCCAGGTGCGCAAGTACGCAGAGACCATCCGCGCGAATCGCGCCGGCTTCTGCCGCTGGCTCGACGCCCACGACATTCCCTACGTCCCCAGTTCCGCGAACTTCATCCTGACGCGAGTGGGCGAGCACGCTCCGGAAATTGCCCGAAAGCTTCGCGAGAGGAAAATCTTGGTACGCGACTGGAGTTACGACCCCCACTTGAAGGGTTACCTGCGATTCACCATTGGCTCAGGGGCACAAATGCGCCACCTTTTGGCCGAATTGCATCGGGTCCAAGATCTTATTCAGACGCGCAATGGCGCCGGTGCCTGGAAAAACCTCGTGTCTTATTCTTCCACAGGATGGTTTGCATGAAAGCGCGCACCGCATCATTGCATAGGAAAACCGCCGAAACCGATATCCGCGGACGCTTGAATCTGGACGGCCGAGGCGCATACAAGATCTCGACGGGCATTCGCTTCCTTGACCACATGCTGGAGCTTTTCACCCGGCACGGCGGCTTCGACCTGAATCTCCAGGCGCGCGGCGACCTGGACGTGGATCAGCATCACACGGTGGAAGACGTGGGCATCGTCCTTGGCCAACTTCTGCGCGAAGCATTGGGCTCAAAGAAGGGTATCAATCGCGCCGGTTATTTCCTCATGCCGATGGACGAAACGCTGGCGGTCGCCGCCATCGACCTGAGCGGCCGGCCTTACCTGGTACTGAATGCTCCCCTGAAAGTGCGGTACGTAGGCGATCTTCAAACCGAACTGCTGGAAGATTTCTTTCATGGGTTTACCACGACTGCTGCGGCGAACGTGCACTTAAAGGTCGCGTACGGCCGATCCAGCCACCACGCCATCGAAGCCCTGTTCAAAGCGTTTGCGCGGGCGCTGCGCTTTGCCTGCTCGCGCGACCGCCGCTTGCGATCGCAACTTCCCAGCACGAAGGGTCTCCTATGATTGCCGTTCTCGACTACGGCGGCGGGAATGTGGGCTCGGTGCTCAAGGCGATTGAGTACCTGGGTTCCACTGCCGAAAGGGTGGACCAGCCTGCGAAGCTGAAGACTGCTGATAAAATCATCTTTCCCGGGCAAGGCCACTTCGGTGCAATGATGAAAGAGCTTGCGCAGCGCGAATTGCTCAGGCCATTGCGGGAAGTCTTCACCATGGGAAAACCTTTCCTTGGCATTTGTCTGGGCTTGCAGGCGCTCTATGAATCGAGCGAGGAAGCCCCCGGCGTCCCCGGCCTCGGCACCCTGCCAGGGTGTGTGACGCGTTTTCAGGGAGTCTTTAAGGTTCCCCACGTCGGATGGAGCCAGCTTGTTCTCCGGCCAAAGACGGAAATATTCCGCGGAGTCACTGACGGCAGCTTTGTGTACTACTGCCATTCTTATTATGGGCCTGTCACGCCCGAAGCGTGCGCCGTCACCGAATATGGCCAAACCTTCGCCTCGGGAATCGAGATGAACAAGATCTGGGCTGTCCAGTTTCACCCTGAAAAGTCAGGGGAAGTCGGGTTGCAGGTTCTGAAGAATTTTCTGAGTTTGTAAAGGGTCCATGGTCTGATGTCCGTTGTAACTCGACAATGTCCGCCGCTCAGTTACAACTGACCACTGACAACGTGCACAATTATGTTTGCCAAACGCATCATTCCGTGTCTGGACTGCAAGGACGGCCGCGTGGTGAAAGGCGTCCACTTTGTAAACCTGCGCGATGCCGGCGATCCGGGCGACTTGGCGGAGATGTACAACCGCGAGGGCGCGGACGAACTCGTGATGCTTGATATTTCCGCCTCGCGCGAAGGTCGAGCGACCCTGATGGAAACCGTGAGGCGGGTGGCGCGCCGGCTGTTTATTCCGCTCACGGTGGGCGGTGGAGTCCGCGTGCTCGATGACGCGCACCGATTGCTTTCCGCCGGGGCCGATAAGGTGGGTATCAACACGGCCGCTGTTGAAACGCCGGATGTAGTCAGAACCATTGCGGAGAATTACGGGCGACAGGCCGTGGTGGTGGCCATTGATGCGCGTAGGATTCGAAATCCGTCGGCTGCCGCGCAGGGTGACGAACCACCGCGCTGGGAAGTTGTTACCTACGGCGGGACCAAGCCCACCGGCCTCGATGCGCTGGAATGGGCTCGGCGCGTGGAGGAGTTGGGCGCGGGCGAAATCCTGCTGACTTCCATGGACGCTGATGGCACGCAAGCAGGTTTCGATTGTGAGTTGACTGCCTTGGTGGCGCGCGCCCTGCATATCCCAGTCATCGCCTCGGGGGGCGCCGGGAGCCCGGAGCATATCGCGGAGGTTTTCCAGCGGGGTTGCGCTGATGCTGCGTTGGCCGCGTCCATATTCCATTACGAGACCCACACCATCCGCAGCTTGAAAGAGTACCTGCGCACGCAAGGCGTGCCAGTTAGGATTTGATGATCATTCCCTGTATCGACTTGATGGATCGCAAGGTAGTGCAGCTCGTCCAGGGCAAAGAGAAATTTCTCGAATTGCCCGACCCGCTTGCTGTGCTCGAAAAATTCTCCGCCTACCCGGAAATCCAGGTGATCGATTTGGATGCGGCGATGGGCAAGGCGGAGAATAACGCGGAAATTGTTCGCGAGTTCTGCCGCCGCAAGCCCTGCCGCGTGGGTGGTGGCATTCGGAGCGCAGCACGGGCTCAGGCAGTGGTGGGCGACGGGGCGATGAAAGCCATTGTGGGCAGTAGCGCCTTCACCTCACAGGGCATTAATCACGAATTCCTGGGGAAACTTGCCGCGGCCGTGCAGCGCGAAAAAATCCTGATTGCCGTGGATTCATTCGGCGATCGTGTGGCCGTTCACGGTTGGCGGGAAACGCTGCCGCTAACTTGCGCGCAGGCGCTGCCCCAGCTTGAGTCGTACTGTTCTGGGTTCCTCTGCACTTACATCGATGGGGAAGGAAGATTGCAGGGAACGAACATCGAGTGGTTTCGCAGTTTGCGCGCGGTGACCCACCTCCCCATTACCGCCGCGGGCGGAATCACCACGGACGAAGAGATTGCGGCATTGGGAGAACTCGGTATGCACGCCGCCCTGGGAATGTCCATCTACCGCAAGGTCTTCCCGGAGTTCTTCACCGGCCGGCAGCCGGGCGCATCCTAAACGAGAAATCCCTCTCCCTGAGTGGCGCTCCGCAAAACTCCTGTGGTGGTGAAAAGGTCCCCTCACCCCCCTCCTCCGTCGGGCACCCTCTCCCCAGGGAAAGGGCGGCATTCTCGATTTCTTTTGTACGGGATCAATCCACATAGATGCGCGGCACGCGTTTGCCGATCGAGCAGAGGATTTCATAGGGGACGGTGTCAAGCAGTTGGGCAATTTCCACGGCGGTGATGGAGCAGTGGTCCGCTTGCCCCATCAGGATGACCTCGTCGCCGATGTTTGTCCCCGGGATGTCGGTGACGTCGAGGAGGGATAGATCCATACTGATGCTGCCCACGATGCGGGCACGCCGCCCACGGACGATGGCGTATCCGCGGTTGGAGAGGGCGTGACTCAAGCCATCGGCATAACCGACGGGCACCGTGGCGATGCGCGAAGGCCGGCGCGCGTAGAAAGACGCACTATACCCGAGGGGTGTGCCGCTGGGGACGTCTTTCATGTAAACAATGCGCGACTTGAAGGTGAGGACCGGTTCGAACTCCGGCACTTTGGGAAGGTCCTGGCCCGGGGGTACAACCAGGGGCATACAGTAGCCATAAATCAACGCCCCGATGCGCACCAGGTTTTCGGGAAACTTCCGCCCCGTCAGCAGCGCGGCGCTGTTGGAAACGTGGGTCCATTCCGGCTCAACGTGCAAGCCGCGCAGTTGCGCCAGCGCGTCGGCAAAGCGCTCTCCCTGCTCATCGGTTTGGGTGGCCACCAGATCCTCGGCCGAGGCGAGGTGAGTGAAGAGCCCTTTCATTTGCAGCCCCTCGAGCTCGCGGTAATGGTTCACGAAGGCCGCCACGCGATCCAGCGGCAGGCCCAGCCGCCCCAGGCCCGAATCGACCTTCAAGTGAAATTCAATGGGCCGCCCATAGCGGCGAGCACATTCCGCATAAGTGTCGAGCCGCATGGTGGAGGAAATCGAAGGCGTCAACCCGTATTCGATCAGGTGGGCCGGGTCGCTCATGTAAAGCCCGCCGAGCAAAAGGACCGGCTGCTGGATTCCCGCCGCGCGCAATTCCACTGCTTCTTCGACGGTCGCCACACCAAACCAATCCACGCCGCATCCGGCAAGGCACTTGGAGACCGGCACCGCGCCGTGGCCATAAGCATCAGCCTTGATCACGGCCATCACCTTGCGCGCGCCGGCCAACTCCCGAATCCGCTGGAAATTGCGGCGCAGTTTGGAGAGGGAGATTTCCACCCATGTCGGGCGCAGAAGTTTATCAGTCGGTAGATTCACTGGATTTTTTTCATCCGGATGGGACAACCCTTAAGTGTAAGACTCACCGCCCTCGTGGACCTTATTTTCAAACTTCGCAAAGGGCTTCAAGAAGACTACCGGCACGTCTCCGGTGGGCCCATTCCGCTGCTTGCCGACGATCAGGTGAGTTTCCGACCCGCCCTGGACGAACTCCTCCTCGCCCTCTTGTCCCCCGGCCGCTTTCCTTTCCCGAAAGATAAAGATGACCACATCGGCATCCTGTTCGATGGACCCCGACTCCCGCAAGTCCGAGAGCTGCGGGCGTTGGCCGGGCCGCTGTTCGGGCGCGCGGCTCAACTGTGAGAGCGCCAGCACGGGAACCTTCAGCTCCTTGGCAATACTCTTGAGGCTGCGCGAAATGTAGCTGACTTCCTGCGTGCGGTTCTCAAATCGGCTCTGGCCGGACACGAGCTGGAGATAATCGACAATCAGCAAATCCAGTCCCTTTTCGGCTTTCAGCCGCCGGGCCTTGGCGCGAATCTGCATGATGCTCAGCGCCGGCGTATCCTCAATGTAAAGCGGCGCCTCCGAGAGGCGTCCCAGGGCAGGCGTCATGCGGTTCCAGTCCTCGCGGCTGGAGAAGCCCGTGCGGAGCTTATGGCTATCGATGCGCGCTTCCGAGCAAAGCAGGCGGATGACCAAGGACTCCTTGCTCATTTCGAGTGAGAACATTCCCACGACTTTGCGGCTCTTGATGGCCGCATGGGCAGCAATATTCAGCGCCAGGGCGGTTTTGCCCAGCGAAGGACGCGCGGCGATGACGACCAGTTCACCGGCCTGCAAGCCGGAGGTCATGTTGTCAAGGTCTTCGAGCCCCGTCTCAATGCCCGTCACGCGCTGGCCGCGGTCGAACAAAACATCAATTTTCCCGAAACTGGTCTTAACGATCTCGCGGATGGTCGCGAAACCCGACTGCACCCTCTGCTCGGCAATGTCGAAAACCTGGCTTTGCGCCAGATCGATCAGCGTTTCAGGGTCGTCTGTTCCTTCCAGGCAGCGCGCGATGACATTGTTCGACGCGTTGATCAAACGTCGAATCGTGGATTTCTCTTTGACAATCCGGCAGTACTCCCCCATCGCCGCCGTCGTGCCGATGGGAACCCCGTCGGTGAGCGCCGACAGGTAAGCCGCGCCGCCCGCCTTTTCCAGCAAGCCCTCTTTGGCGAGTTCCTCCGAGAGCGTCACCAAATCGATGGTGCGATTCTTCTCCGAGATTTCAGACATTTTCTCGAAGGTGAGGCGATGGGCTTCCGAGTAAAAATCCTCTTTCCCCAGAAGTTCGAGGGCGAAATTGAGAGCCCCATTGTCAAGCAGGACCGAGCCCAACAGGGCGCGTTCCGCTTCGAGGTTGTGAGGTACAGATCGGTCGCTGGCAGTCACAGTCGGCATCGTAGTATGGTCAATTCTACACGATCTTCCGTGGCCTTATTGTTTGATATTGTAGCGGCGAGTTTGCCTCGCCCCATGGCGGCGTAGCGTGACCTAATGCCCGCAACCGAACTTTCGTGGGCCGACGATGTGACCCCTCACCCGGCGGCGCATGGCCGCCATCCTCTCTGCTCGGAGAGGGCGATTTTCCTCCCCACCTTCTCCCGGTGGAGAAGGTGCTGAGGTATGAAGCGGATGAGGGGTCTCGTCTCTTGATGTCCCACTTTCAACGTGAACACAAAAATGTTTGCTCAAAAAACAAGAATTTACGGTAATGCATTGTAGAGTTGCCTCGGCATCGAAACTGTACCACTTCATGCTCTTCCCTCAAGCGGCATGTAAGGGGTGGATTGCGGAAATCTTGTGCAAAACCCGGAAAACCTGTGAAGAAACCCGACCGGCCTGTGGATTTTTCCCCGGCCGGAAAAACCGGCCGTGCGGCCTGTCACTGCACACCCGAAATAAGCGCGCGTCGCTGGTCCTGGGCGGCGTGCCGCGCTCGCTGGCCTCCGAAGGCCCATTCCCTGCTCCCAGGGGAAGTTTGGCGCGAGTTGAATGACGCGCGAAAAACCCCTGAACAACCAAATCGAAGCGGCAATTTGACCCCACCAAGCCGCTGTTTTCTGCAAAACTCGTGTAAGTTCGACGTAGATGTCCGCCTCTTGGCTGGACGTGTTGTCAACATTTTATTTGTTTTCATACACATTCCGGCTTCGGTCGTATTCTTTTAACATCTTTTCTTGTTGCTGACTCACTTCTCCACTGCATGGGACTTTCTGCCAGAGGGGAATGCCTTCGTGGTTGTTGGTTTTCCGGGTCGAATCTTGTATTTTGAATCCGCCATCATGCGTCCCTGGCGCCGAGCACCTGACTTCTGACCCCTTCTTTCCACCCTCCCAGGCTAGCTCAAAGGCAAGGGATGTTGTCAACAGAATTCTTGCGGAATTTCCTGCCGGCAGGAAAAGATTCTACAATTCCCGCCGCCCATTTCATGCCGGTAGGAAATGGGGTTGCGAGCTCGGCGGCGAAGGCGACAAAACGTCACGACAGCCGGGCACGCCGGACCCCACCGAATCGAAGCCGTTTAAAGTCAAAGTGCTCGGCGCTCACTGCTCTGTGGCTTGGCATTGACTACTTACCGCTTTGGGAGCATTATCACGACGAGAAAAGCCCAGGGTCGGCGAGCCGCTGACCGTGGTTTCCAACTCAAGCCGTCCGCTGCCGATTATGCGGAGGGACGATCATGGGTGTTCCCGACTACCAAAGCCTCATGCTACCGTTGCTGAAGTTCGCCGAAGAACAAAAATCAGAAATATCGACAGGAGACGCTGTCGAAGCCCTTGCGACTCGGCTGGGGCTTACCGAAGACGATCTCAAGGAGATGCTCCCGAGCGGAGTCCAAAGAACGTTTGTAAACAGAGTTGGGTGGGCATCGACATATATGAAAAAGGCGGGACTCCTCGAACCCACCCGCCGCGGCTACTATCGAATCACTCCGCGCGGAAAGGAACTGCTTGGGAAGAAGCCGAAGGTCGTTAATGTAAAGCTCCTCAAGCAGTACCCCGAGTTCCTTGCTTTCCAGCAGCTCAAGGGAACACGAACAGGCGAGAAAAAAGATTCGACGATCTCCGCCGAAGCAGCGACTGCTACACCCTCTGAGGCGCTGGAGAATGCCTATGAGAACCTTCGCGACGAACTCGGAGACGAGCTGCTTTCCAGGCTAAAGAAATCATCCCCGGCATTCTTCGAACGAATCGTCGTCGAACTGCTCGTGAAGATGGGTTACGGCGGCTCGCGGGCAGATGCCGGCAAAGCCATCGGCAAGAGCGGCGATGGAGGCATAGACGGGATCATCAAGGAAGACAAGCTTGGTCTCGATATCGTTTACATCCAGGCCAAACGATGGGACAACAGTGCGGTCGGAAGACCGGAGGTTATGCAGTTTGCGGGAGCGCTCCAGGCGCAGAAGGCAAATAAGGGAATCCTTATCACCACTTCTCGGTTCACCGAGGATGCCAGAAGCTACGTCACACAAATCGGAAGCAAGATTGTCCTGATTGATGGCGAGCAACTAACGCAATTGATGATCGACCATGATGTTGGGGTTTCGACAGTTTCGCTGTATCCAGTGAAGAAGATTGATACGGATTATTTCGACGAGGGCATCTAAAGCTTGTAGCCACAGTCGGCCAATTTCTGACTGGGGGCTTTTCTCACGCGTGCATTCCCAATTCGAAGCGCCTATCCTCCCCGGAAGCAAGTAGCAGAGTTCGAGAATCGCAATTTACAAATCGCATATTTCAAATTCGAGAGCAAGGCGTACAAGCTAGGTTTGACAAACTCTCCCGTGCACTCCAGAATAAAAGCTCACGGCATTTCCAGAAATTTGATGGAGAACATGCATGAGCAGCCAAGTCAGCCCGCAAGATGTATTGAACGCCCTCCGGGCGGTGAAGGACCCCGACCTGGGGCGCGACATTGTCACTCTGGGTTTTATCAAGGAATTGGAAGTAGGCGACAGCCGAGTTTCGTTCGCGCTGCAACTCACCACGCCGGCCTGCCCGGTGCGTGACCAACTCATGGCGCAGGCGCGTGCGGCGGTCGTGGCGCTGGGTGTCAAGGACGTGGAAGTCCGGCTGGCGGCGCCGGCTCCGGCGCGTGCGCAAAGCCACTCACTGATTCCCCAGGTGAAGTACACCATCGCCGTGGCGAGCGGCAAGGGCGGCGTGGGGAAATCCACCGTGGCGGCAAACCTGGCCGTGGCGCTGCAACGCTCGGGCGCCAAAGTCGGCCTGATGGACACCGACGTCTACGGGCCCAGCGTGCCCATCCTGATGGGCGGAAGCGAAGCGCCGCACGTGGTGGAGGGTAAAATCGAGCCCCCGGTCGAATACGGCATCAAGATCATGTCCATGGCGTTTTTCCTGCCCAAGGACGAGGCCGTCATTTGGCGCGGACCCATGCTGCACAAGACCATTCAGCAGTTTCTCGGTGACGTGCGCTGGGGAGAACTCGATTATCTCATCATGGATTTGCCGCCGGGCACGGGCGATATCCAGTTGAGTCTTTCCCAAAGCATTCCGCTCACGGGGGCGGTGATCGTCTCCACGCCGCAGGATCTGGCGCTGAGCGTGGCTTCTAAAGCCATCGCCATGTTTCAAAAGTTGAATGTGCCGATCCTCGGCATCGTGGAAAATATGAGCTACTACCTGTGCCCGAAGTGCGGCAACCGCGAAGAAATCTTCGGCCACGGCGGCGCACGCGAAGCCGCAAAAAAGCTCAACTTCGCGTTCCTGGGTGAGATTCCGCTCGACCTGTCGATTCGCGAGCAAAGCGATTCCGGCAAGCCCGTGGCGCTCGACGAATCGACAACTTACGGCAAGGCGTTCCAGACAGTCGCCGGAGCCTTGGCCGCGCAAATCAGCATCGGGAATTTTGAAAAGGCGGAGGATATCAGTATCGAATAGCATTGAGCTATCAGCTTTCAGCATTCAGTTAAAGCTAAGAGCGGGAAAATGAAAGAGGATGCCGAGCAAGGAGGCTGTTGGCTGTGAGCTGCCGGTTGTGAGCTGCCAGCCAACGCTTAAGCTGAAAGCTGATCGCTGATAGCTTGTTGACCCCCATGCCCCCGACCCCGACGAAGATCAAACTCGCTGCCGGCAACAACACGTTGGCCATTCATTGGTCGGATGGCCACGAGAGCGTGTATCCCTATCGCTACCTGCGGGGCAAATGCCCTTGCGCGACATGCGATGAAGCGGCTCCCGTGGCGGAGCAAGCCGTCGGCGGTCTGCCGATTCTCGGCCAGAAGCCGTTACACCCCGAGCGCGCGGAGCTGGTGGGCCGCTATGCGTTGCAAATCTACTGGAGCGACGGGCACTCGAGCGGCATTTACGCTTTCCCGTACCTGCGAACCCTTTGCCCTTGTCCGGAGTGCACGGCGCTTCGCGAAGTTGCCGAATCCAGCGGTTGAAGTTGCGCTGCTAATGGAATAGAATCCTCTCCTGCCAACTGTTTAAGGGGCGCCAACAAAACTGCCGATAGGGAGGGCTTTATGGAGAGCTGGATTTTTCGCTTGCTGCTTGCCACAGGGGCATTCCTGATCGTCTCGATGTGCGCAGTCGCACGGAGTGATCCCGCCTCATCACGCGGGTTGCTGCTGGTTACCAATAAAGGTGATCACACGCTGGGTATTATCGATCCGGTGGAGGGCAGGCAAATCGCCACGTTGCCGGAAAGCGGCATCACCGCCCACGAAGTGGCGGCTTCGCCCGATGGCCGGCGCGCCTTCGCTCCCATCTATGGCAATTCCGGCGTGGGTGCGCCCGGCAGCGACGGCCGCACGGTGGATGTGTTTGACCTCGCCACTCACAAACTGATTGATACGCTCAACCTGGGAAAACCGCTCCGCCCCCATTGTGCGGTTTTTGGACCCCAGAACGGCCTGCTTTACGTCACCACCGAGCTCGGACAATCCGTCACCATCATCGATCCTGGCAGCCTGCGTATCCTGGGCTCGGTGCCCACCGGCCAGCCGGAATCTCATATGCTGGTTATCACTCACGACGGCAAGCGCGGCTACACGTCAAATGTCCATGCGGGCACCATCAGCGTGCTGGATCTCGAAGCGCGCCAGAAAATCGCGTTGATTCACGTCTCGCCGCACGCCCAGCGCATTGCGCTTTCCGTTGACGACCGCTGGGTGTTTACCGCTGACCAGACGCAGCCGCAGCTCGCGGCTATTGACACCACCACCAACGAGGTTACGAAATGGATTCCCCTCGAAGGTCTCGCTTACGGCACGGCGGCGACGCTGGATGGCAAATGGCTGCTCATCACGCTCCACACACTCGGCAAGGTGGCCGTGGTGGACTTGACCTCGATGAGTGTGGCGCGTTCGCTGGAGGTACCGAGGGAGCCGCAGGAGGTCCTGGTTCGGCCCGACAATCAGGTTGCCTATGTTTCCTGTCAGGAGAGTAAGAAGGTGGCGGTAATCAATCTGCAAACCTGGAAGGTGGATCAACTGATTGACGCCGGGCCGGCGGTAGATGGGTTGGCATGGGCCAAGAGCATTGATTGATTTGCTGATCGGGTCATTTGAAGGCTGTCCCTCGTAAGTTGTCCCTCGTCAGTGGCCGCAGACTTTCGATTTCCGCGCAGCGCTTGCAACGGACGCCAGACCGCCCTATTGAAGGTTGCAGAATAGAGTGACAGGATCCGTAGTGCCGGCATCCTGCCGGCCTTCAGAAATGCCGCCGGGACGGCGGCGTTACGCAAATAAGCTGTCACTATATTCTGTAATCCCCAGTAAGATGGCTCAGTGAACCGATCCTCAAACAATCTCGACTTGGCAGTGCTTCACGAGGTCCTTGAACTTCGTGGCGTCCGCGTCGGTTCCCACGATGGCCGCATAGTGCATGGGCACGGCGATTTTGGGATGGATGGCCAACGCCGCTTCCGCGGCTTCTTCCGGCGTCATTACATATGTTCCCGAAACCGGCAGCAATGCGATGTCAACGGCGATATCATTCATCTCCGGAATGAAGTCGGTGTCCCCTGCGAAATACACGCGCGTGCCGTCCATGGTGATTACAAAACCCAAGCGCTTTTCCGCCTTGGGATGAAAGGCCTTCCCCGGCTCGCGAAATTTGTTCACGTTGTAGGCAGGGACGGCTTCGATTTCCACCTTGCCGACAGAGAACTTTCCACCGGGATCGAGGAAGCGAGTCTCTTTCACCTGCACACCTTTCAGCCCCTCCTTGCAAAGCGGACTGGCGATGATCGTGGTGCCGGGAAAAATCACTTTGTTGAGATCCTCCAGACTGAGGTGGTCAAAGTGCTCATGGCTGAGCAGGACGATATCAGCTTCATCACGGCGCGTCACTTTAAAGGGGTCGGTGTAGATGACTTTCGATCCTTTGATTTTGAAGGTGTCATGAGCGATGCGAGTAAATTCGAGATTCAGAAGTTTCATCATGCGCCTCCCAGTCGATTGTCTTTTGCGCGCCCAAATGGAAGGGAACACGCGCGTCTAGAATAACACCAGCCGCGGAATTAACCAGCTATCTCGGAAGGAAGGTACGACCGAGCATGAATCCCTCCTGATGGATGGCCTTTTCTCCGCAAGCTGAGGCAGTAGAGAAACCATGTGCTATTTTCGCATTCAGAAATT
>Ga0335085_10007670_pt1 | contig 16630 bp, 18 predicted proteins | sample Lox_Sample_45_FD_206712 | JGI IMG/M metagenome (GOLD analysis project Ga0335085, IMG submission 206712) | Soil microbial communities from Loxahatchee National Wildlife Refuge, Florida, United States - Lox_Sample_4.5 | ecosystem: Environmental > Terrestrial > Soil > Wetlands | place: USA...
GGCGCGCCAGCGTGCCGATGACGTCGTCCGCCTCGACTCCCGGCACGCGCAGCAGCGGCAGGCCCTGCGCGGCGATGATCTCGAGGAGCGGCGCGACCTGCGAGCGCAGATCGTCCGGCATCGCCGGCCGCTGCGCCTTGTACTCGGTGAAGAGCTCGTCCCTGAACGTGCGTCCCGGCGCATCGAACACCACGGCGATGTGCTCGGGGCGGTAGTCCTTGAGGAACTTCTGCAGCATGTTGAGCACGCCGAGCAGCGCCCCGGTCGGCTCGCCGCGCGAGCTCGTGAGCGGCGGCAGGGCGTGGAATGCCCGGTAGACATAAGAGGAGCCGTCGACGAGGACCAGGTCGGGGGCGGGCGTCATGGAAAGGTGCTGCCGGGAGCGGGCCGCGAGTATAACGGACGGCATCCGGTCACACTCCCGGGGGTGCGGTCAACCGTCCGCCCGCCTGGCGCGCTATACGGGGCATCTCGCACGACGCGGCTCGAGGTATGCAGCAGCCCGGCTCCACCATTGCGGCCAATCGCTTCGGCCTCGGCGCCCGTCCCGGGGAGCTCGCCGGCATCGGCGGCGACGGGCGCGACTGGCTGCGCGCGCAGCTGACGCACGCGGCACCGGTCGTCGGCGCCGACTCGCTCGCGCCGACGGCGCAGCTCCTCGGTGAGGCGTTCGCGCTGCAGCGGCAGATCCAGGCCGAGCGCCGCGCGGGCGCCGACGTGCAGCAAAAGCTGCCGCAGTACCTCAAGCCCATCTACATCGCCGAGGCGACCGCGCGCCTGCAGCAGGCCGTGAGCACCGATCGCCCGTTCCTCGAGCGCCTGACGCAGTTCTGGAGCAACCACTTCGCCGTCTCGATCGACAAGCAGTACCTGGCCGGCCTCGCCGGCGGCTTCGAGCGCGAGGCGATCCGCCCGCACGTGCTCGGCAACTTCGGCGACCTGCTGGTGGCCGCCGAGATGCATCCGGCGATGCTCATGTATCTCGACAATCACCTCTCGGTGGGTCCGCATTCGGCGGCGGCGCGGCGCGCCAGCCTGCGGCGCCGCGGCGAGCGGCGCGTGGGCCTCAACGAGAATCTCGGCCGCGAGATCCTCGAGCTGCACACCCTCGGCGTCGGCGGCGGCTACACCCAGGCCGACGTCACCGCCTTCGCCACCGTGCTCACCGGCTGGTCGGTGGGCGGGGGCAACGGGCTCTTCGCGAGCGGCCCGCCGGGCCGCTTCGTGTTCCGTCCCGACCATCACGAGCCGGGTACGCAGACCGTGCTCGGCCGGCAGTACCGGGACCTGGGCTACGAGCAGGGCATGCTGGTGCTCAACGATCTCGCGCAGCACCCCTCGACCGCGCACCACATCGCGGTGAAGCTGGCGCGGCATTTCGTCGCCGACGATCCGCCGCCGGCGCTCGTCGAGCGTCTCGCGCGCGCCTTCACCGAGTACGGCGGCAACCTGCCGGCGGTGTACCGCGTGCTCATCGACAGCCCCGAGGCTTGGGCGGAGCCGCTCGGCAAGTACAAGACGCCGAGCGATTTCATCGTCTCGAGCTACCGGGGCCTCTCGCTCCCGGTGCAGGCGGGCAAGGGTGCGCTCGCGCCCTTCGAGCTCCTCGGCCAGCGCACCTGGCAGCCGGGGTCGCCCGCCGGCTGGCCCGATGCGAGTGCCGACTGGGACGGCGCCTCGGCGCTGCTCAAGCGTCTCGAGTGGGCCGATGCGGTCGGCGGGCGGCTCGGCAGCCGGCGCGACGCCGCCGACCTCGCGCCGCAACTGCTCGGCGCCAACCTGACCGAGGCCACCGGCACGGCGCTGCGCCGCGCGGCCACGGGCGCGCAGGCGGTGACGCTGCTGCTCGCCGCGCCCGAGTTCATGCGCCGCTAGCGGGAACGAGGTGATCGAGTCATGTCACTCATGAAGCGTCGCGAATTCCTGCACCTCGGAGCGCTCGCCGCCGCCGGCGGAACGCTCGTCACCTCGCGGCTGTGCCTGGCGCGCGCCGCCGGCGACCGGCGTGCGCGCTTCGTGCTGGTGATCCTGCGCGGCGCGCTCGATGGACTGGCCGCCGTGCCGCCCTGCGGCGACCGCGACTATGCGCAGCTGCGCGGTGAGTTCGCGCTGCGCGCCCCCGGAGAGCCCAGGGGCGCGCTGCCGCTCGATGGCTTCTTCGGTCTGCATCCGGCGCTCGCCTTTCTCGGCGAGTCGTATGCGGCGCGCGAGCTCGTGGTGTTCCACGCCGCGGCGAGCCCCTACCGCGAGCGCTCACACTTCGACGGCCAGGACGTGCTCGAGAACGGCACGCCCACCCCGCACGCCTCGCAGAGCGGCTGGCTCAACCGCGCGCTGGCGCAGGTGCCGGGCACGCGGCGGCGCGAGGCGGGCGTCGCGCTGGGGCAGAACGTGCCGCTCGTCATGCGCGGCCCGGCGGAGGTCGCCTCCTGGTCGCCCTCGAAGCTCGCCGGACTCGATGACGACACACTCGCGCGCATCACCGATCTCTACGCGCGGGACCCGCTGCTGTCGGTGCGCCTCGCGGATGCGCTCATGGCGGACTCGATCGTCGCCGGGAGCGCCGATGCGATGGCGCAGCCGGCGATGGCCGCTGGCGCGGGCGCGGGTCCGGGTACGGCCGGCACGGCGCAGGGCGCCCAGACGCCGCGCCCGCAGGCTGCGCCGCAGTACGCCGAGATCGTGCGCGCGGCCGCGGGGTTCCTGCGCCAGGAGGACGGTCCGCAGGTCGCGGTGTTCGACACCACGGGCTGGGATACGCATGCGAACGAGGGCGGGGCCGAAGGCCAGCTGTCCGGGCGGCTCGCGGCACTCGACAAGGGGCTCGCCACGCTCAAAGCCGAGCTCGGTGCCACGTGGAAGGACACGGCGGTCCTCCTCGTCACGGAGTTCGGGCGCACCGCGGCCATCAACGGGACGCGCGGCACCGACCATGGCACGGCGACCATGGCATGGCTCGTCGGCGGTGCGGTCGCGGGAGGGCGCGTGGTGGCCGACTGGCCGGGCCTCTCGGGGCGCGCGCTCTACCAGGGACGCGATCTCATGCCGACGCTCGACCTGCGCTGCGTGCTCAAGGGCGTGCTCGAGGAGCACCTCGGGGTTCCCGCGCGCGCGCTCGAGACGACGGTGTTTCCGGACAGCGAGCGGGCCCGCTCGCTGCGCGGGCTGGTGCGCGCCTGAAGCCGCGGCGTCGCGCGACGTCGCGCGCTCACTTGGGCGGCGGCTGCGAGTCCTGATCCTTGTCGGTCGGCTTGGGTTGCGCGGGCGCGGGCGGCGTCGCGGGTGGCGCGCTCCCCGCGGGGGCCGTCACCACCCTGGCATTCTTGTCCGGCAGGTAGAGCGGACCTTTCTGGCCGCAACCGCCCGCCGCGAGGGTGACCGCCAGCGGGACGAGCAGCCAGGCGCGCTTCATACGTACATCGGCCGCCTGTCGCGCAGCGCCAGCCAGCCGCGCGCCACGCGGTAGATGATCCAGATCGCGAGCGCGTAGTACCCCCCGATGAGGATCGGGATGCCGATCAGGATCAGCACCAGCGGTATCGACACGGCCGCGATCCCGAAGCTCCACAGCACCGCGAACCAGAAGGTGCGGATCTGCCATCTGAAATGCGACTCGAGGTAGGTGCCGTGGGTGGCGGAGCGGCGCGCGTAGTTCATGATCACCGCGACGATCGACGGCAGTCCCCAGATGAACATGCCGACCACCATGTGGAAAGTCGTGAGGCCGATCAGCACCGAAAGCGAGTGCAGCGCGTAGATCACGTTGGTGTAGGAGACGAGCGACTCATCGATCCGCGGCGCCTCGGCGCTCAGGGGCGGCGGAGTGGGGCTGTCGGTCACAACGCACCTCGGGAGAGCTTCAGGCGCCCGGTGTGTACATGGCGCGCTGGTCCTTCAATCCCAGCCAGCCGCGCGCCACGCGGTAGATGATCCAGCCCGAGAGGGCGAGGCGCCCGGCGGCATAGAGAGGAATGCCGACCAGGCTCACGATCAGCGGCCACTTGAGCGTGGCGGCGATGAAGGTCCAGAGCACCGCGTACCAGAAGGTGCGGATCTGCCATTGGAAGTGCGACTCGAGGTAGCTGCCGCGCGCCGCGTCGCGGCGCATGTAGTTCATGATCACCGCGACGATCGACGGCAATCCCCACACGAAGCTCGCCGCCACCGAGCGAAAGGTCGTGAGGCCGATCAGCACCGAAAGCGAGTGCAGTGCGTAGATGACGTGCGTATAGCTGACCAGCGACTCGTCGGCACGCGCCGGCGTGCTGGCCATGGGCGGGGTTGCGGTGTCGGTCATGGGTCACCTCACGGCTTGGCGCGCCGCTCGACCACGGCCATGGTCAGCCTCGAGACGCACACCAGGCGCTCCTGTTCGTCGCGGATCTCAATATGCCATACGTGGCTGGTCCTGCCGATATGGAAGGGCCGGGCCGTTGCGATGACGAGACCGGCCGAGATGCTGCGCAGGTGGTTGGCGTTGATGTCCTGGCCCAGGGCCATGGAGCCGGGATCGACGCACAGCATCGCCGCGAGGCTCCCCGCGGTCTCGGCGAGCGCCACCGAGGCGCCGCCGTGCAGCACGCCGAAGGGCTGGTGGGTGTGCTCGTTGACCGGCATGGTGGCGCGCAGGTAGTCGGCGCCGATCTCGGTGACACGGATGCCGAGGTAGCCGGGCAGCGTGCGGCTGCCTCTCTCATTCAGCTCCGCCGGAGTCGCCACGGTGCGCCAGATGCTCATGGAGCTAGTCTAGCGGTTCGCGCGCTGGCAATCTTCGCCCCCATGGACGAGCTTGTCTTTGCGCCGCCGGCGCCGCCGGCGGTGGCCGTCGAGGGGGGCGGGCGCTTCCCGGTCCACCGCATCTACTGCGTCGGCCGCAACTACGCCGACCATGTACGCGAGATGGGCTCGCAGCCCACGCCACCCTTCTTCTTCATGAAGCCCGCGGACGCGCTGGTGGCCAACGGCGCAGCCATTCCCTATCCACCGCGGACCGCCAACCTGCAGTATGAAATGGAGCTGGTGGTGGCGATCGGCCGCGCCGGGCGCAACATCGCGCCCGCCGAGGCGCTCGGCCATGTATACGGCTACGCCGCCGGCATCGATCTCACGCGCCGCGACCTGCAGGCCGCCGCCAAGGAGAGCCGGCTGCCCTGGGATGCGGGCAAGGGCTTCGATCATTCGGCGCCGGTGGCGGCGATCCGCCCCGCGGCCCGCGGCCATCTGACGCGCGGGCGCATCTGGCTCAGCGTGAACGGCGAGATGCAGCAGGACTCCGATCTTTCTCTCATGCTCACGGGCGTACCGCAGCTGATCGCGGAGCTGTCGACGCTCTACGAGCTCAGGGCCGGGGACCTCCTCTTCACCGGCACGCCGGCGGGCGTCGGCGCCGTGAAGCCCGGCGACCGCATCGAGGGCGGCATCGAGGGGCTCGAGGTGCTGCGCAACGCCATCGCCCCGCCGGCCTGAGGGCGCGCGTGAGGCTCCATCACTATTACCGCAGCTCCGCCTCCTACCGGGTGCGCATCGCGCTGAATCTCAAGGGTCTCGCCTACGAGACGGTGGCGATCGACCTCAAGCCCGGGGTGAGCGCGCAACGCTCGGCTGAATATCTGGCACTGAACCCGCAAGGGCTGGTCCCGGTGCTGCAGGATGGCGCAGTCACGCTCACCCAGTCGCTCGCCATCATCGAGTATCTCGATGAGACCCACCCGGCGCCGCCGCTGCTGCCGCGCGCGCCCGCGGCCCGCGCGCGCGTGCGCGGGCTGGCGCTGGTGGTGGCGTGCGAGATGGCGCCGCTCAACAACAGCGGCGTCCTCAATTATCTCAGGGGCACGGTCGGGTTGAGCGAGGCCGCGGTGAACGCCTGGTACGCGCAGTGGATCGCGCGCGGCTTCGAGGCGCTCGAGCAGGAGGTCGTCTCGACCAGCGGCGACGGCCTGCACATGTTCGGCACCGCGGTCACGCTCGCCGACGTCTGCATCGTGCCGCAGATGTACAACGCCCGCCGCTTCCAGTGCGATCTTGCGCCCTATCCGCGGCTGCGCGGCATCTGTGCGCATCTGGAATCGCTGCCCGCGTTCGCGCGCGCGGTGCCGGAGGCGTTCGAGAGCGCCTAAGCCGCGGCCCGCCGCACGAACGCAACGTAGCCCGCGAGAAAATTCTTCAGCTGCTCCTCGATCGCCGCATCCTTGAGATTGCCGGCCTCATCGAACACCGCCGCGGCGCGCGACACCTGCAGCCGCCCGCCGCTCCAGAACTGCGCGCCGAGCGTGCGCAGCACCGGCAGCCACGCCGCCTGCGAGAGGATGGTGCCGAAGCCCCCGGGCGAGGCGCCCATGACCGCGAACGGCCGTCCGCCGAACACCCGCTTGGCGTCGGTGTTGGGCCGCGACAGCCAGTCGATGGCGTTCTTGAACACCCCGGGGATGCTGTTGTTGTATTCGGGCGTGACGAGCAGCACGCCCTGCGCCGCGACCACCGCCTCCTTCAGCTGGCTCACGGCCGCCGGCAGCCCCTGCGCCTCGAGGTCGCCGTCGTAGAGCGGTATGCCGCGGATGCTCGCCACTTCGAGCACCGAGTCTTCGGGCATGAGGCGCACCGCGGCGCGCAGCAGCGCCGAGTTGTACGAGCCGCGGCGCAGGCTCCCCGAGATGCCGAGCAGCTTCACCATGAGGTCACCTGCGCAGTTTGGCCGCGATGAGGCGATAGGCCTCGCGGAACGGGATGCCCTCGCGCACCGCCAGGCGGTTGGCCTCCTCGGCGGCGTGGATCGCCGGATCGAGCCGGATGGCGGCGCGCTCGAAACGCAGGCCGGCGATCGCCGGCGGCAGGATCGCGAGCGTCTCGAGTGCGAGGTCGATGGCGCGGAACAGCGGGAACTTGAGGAGCTGCAGGTCGCGCTGGTAGCCGGAGGGGAGCTTGGCGCACACGGCGAGCGCCTCGGTGAGACAGCCGAGCGCGGTGGCCGAGCGGCCGCGCACGAGCTCGAACACGTCCGGGTTTCTTTTCTGCGGCATGATCGACGAGCCGGTGGTGAAGGCCTCGGGCAGCGTCACGAAGCCGAATTCCTGCGTGGCAAAGAGCAGCACGTCGGCGGCGAAGCGCGACAGGTCCTGCATGAGCAGCGCGATCTCGAACAGCAGCTGCGCCTCGGCCTTGCCGCGCGCGAGCTGCGCGGCGGTCACCGGCTCCTCGACCGAGGTGAAGCCGAGCGCGGCGCGGGTCGCCTCGCGGTCGAGCGCCAGTCCCGGCGTGCCGTAGCCGGCCGCCGAGCCGAGGGGGCTGCGCGCGAGGCGCCGGTCCACCGCGGCGAGTCCTGCGGCGGCATCGCGCAGCTGCGCCGCGAAGCCGCCCGCCCACAGCGTCACCGAGCTCGGCATGGCCTGCTGCATGTGGGTGTAGCCGGGAAGCTCCGTCGCCGCCTCGCGCACGCCGAGCTCATCGAGCGCATCCGCGACCGCCAGCGCGCCGCCGCTCAGGGTCCCGAGCACATCGCGCAGGTACAGCCGCAGCGCGGTGAGCACCTGGTCGTTGCGCGAGCGGCCAAGATGGATGCGCGCGCCGGCGACCCCGACGCGCTCGGTGAGCCGCCGCTCGAGCGCGGTCTGCCCGTCCTCGTCGGCGAGCTCGACGCGCCACTCGCCGCGCGCGTGCTCGGCGCCGAGCGCCTGCAGCCCGTCGCGGATCGCATCGAGGTCGTCGAGCGCGAGCAGCTGCTGCGCGTTCAGCATCTCGGCGTGTGCGATCGAGGCGCGCACGTCGTAAGCCACCAGGCGGTCATCGAGCGCGTAGTCCTCGCCCGCGGTGTAGCGCAGCACCCGCTCGTCGAGCGGCGCGCCCTTGTCCCACAGGCGGCTCATGGCGTCGCCTGCTGCTCGGCGGGGGTGAGCGCGTTGACGTCGGCGACGATCAGCGTGCCGGTGCCCTCGTTGGTGAACACCTCGCCGAGGATGCCCTCGGGAGCGCGGTACGACACCACGTGCACGCGCCGCACGCCGCCGCGGATCGCATCCTCGATCGCCTTGGCTTTGGGCAGCATGCCGTCGGCGATCTGGCCGGCCTCGCGCATGCGCCTGAGCCCCGCGAGATCGGTATATGAGACGAGCGAGCCCGGGTCGCTCAGGTTGCCGAGGATGCCCGGCGTGCCGGTGCACAGGATCAGCTTCTCGGCGCCGAGCGCCGCGCCGAGCGCGGCCGCCACGGTGTCGGCGTTGATGTTGAGGAGCGTGCCGGACTCGTCCGCCGACAGCGGGCTCACCACCGGCATGAGGCCGTTGTCGAGCAGCTTCTTCAGCACCGTGGTGTCGACCGCGTCGATGTCGCCGACGTAGCCGAAGTCCACCGGCTCCCCACCCGCGGCGAGGCGCATCGGCGGCCGCTTGTGGGCGCGCACCAGGCCCGCGTCCACGCCGCTGATGCCGACCGCATCGATGTTGAGGTCGCGGCACATGGCGAGCACGCGCGTGTTGATGAGGCCGTTGAGCACCATCGTGGTGACGTCGATGGAGCGCGCGTCCGTCACGCGCCGCCCTTCGACCATGCGCGTCGGCACGCCGAGCGCCTCGGACACCTGCGTGAGCTGCGGCCCGCCGCCGTGCACCAGCACCACCCGCACGCCGAAGTAGTGCAGGATCCCGATCTGCTCGACCAGCGCGCGGGTCGCGGCCTCGTCGGCGAACACGCCGCCCCCGGCCTTCACCACGAAGGTCTTGCCCTTGTACATGCGGATGTAGGGCGCGGCGCTCTTCAGTGCGCTGATGGCGAGAGTCTGGTCGGCTCGATGCATGATCATGTGGCGCTTTCCCTGTCAGGACTTGAGCAGCTGGTGCAGCACCGCGGTCTGCACCGTCAGACGGTTGGCGGCCTCGCGCTGCACGGCGCTGCGCGGGCCGTCGAGCACTTCGTCCGCGATCGCGGTGTTGCGGCGCACCGGCAGGCAGTGCATCACGCGGCAGCCGGGCGCGGTGCGCGCGAACCAGTCGTTGCGCACGCACCAGCCGGTGAGTGCGCTGCGCAGTTTCGCATCGCCCGCCGCATCGCCGTAGCAGGCGGTCGCGCCCCATTCCTTGACGTAGAGGATGTCGGCGCCCTCGAGCGCCTCGTCGCGGTCGCTGGTCTCGCGCAGCGTGCCGCCGGAGTGGACCGCGGCGCGGCGCGCGCGCTCCATCACCGGCTCGGGCAGCGCGAACCCCTCCGGGCGCAGCACGATCACCTCCATGCCGCGCAGGGCGGCCATGTGCACCGCCGCCGCCGGCACCGCCAGCGGCAGGGCGCGCGGATGCCAGGCCCAGGACAGCACGAAGCGGCCGGCGCGCGGCACGGCCAGATCGTCCATGGTCTTCCAGTCGGCGAGCGCCTGGCAGGGGTGATTGAGCGCCGACTCGAGGTTGATGAGCGGCTTGTCGGTGAGATCCGCCATGGCGTTGAAGGTGGTCTCGGCGAGATCGCTGGCGAGATCGCGTCCTTCGGCGAACACGCGGATGCCGAGCGCGTCGCAGTAGCTCGCGAGCGCCGGGATCGCCTCGCGCACGTGCTCGGCGGCGGCGCCGTCCATGACCGCGCCGCGGCGCGTCTCGAGCACCCAGCTGCCGTGCCCCGGGTTGATGACGAAGGAGTTGCCGCCGAGGCGCGCCATCGCCGCCTGGAAGGAGGCGAGCGTGCGCAGCGAGGGGTTGAAGAAGAGGAGCCCGAGAATCCTGCCGGCGAGCGCCCGCGGCTCGGGCTGCTTCTCGAGCCGCCGCGCCAGCTCGAGGAGCGACAGCAGCTCCTCGCGGCTGAAATCGCCGAGATCGAGGAAGCGCTTCATGGGTCGAGATCCTTCAGCGCATCGCGCAGCACGTCGACGTGCTGCTCCTCGAGGATGTACGGCGGCAGCAGCCGCACCACCTGCGGGTCGCTCGAGGTGCCGGTGAGGATGCCGCACTCGAGGAGCTCGGCCTGGATCTGCTTCGCCGGCCGCGTGGTGCGCAGTCCAAGGAGCAGTCCCTCGCCCTGGATGGCCGTCACCGGACCTGCGATGCAGGTGCGGCGGATGTAGGAGCCGAGGCGCCGCACGCGCTCGAGCAGCCGCTGGTCGCGGATCGCCGCCAGCACCGCGTTCACCGCTGCGCACGCCATCGGCCCGCCGCCGAAGGTGGTGCCGAGGGACTCGGGCTTGAGGGAGGCCGACACCATCGGGCTCATGAGGAGCGCGGCCACCGGGAAGCCGTTGCCGAGCGACTTGGCGGTGGTGAGCATGTCGGGGCGCACCCCGTAGAGGTTGGCGGCGAAGGGCTCGCCCGTGCGGCCCACGCCGCATTGCACCTCGTCGAAGACGAGCAGCGCACCCACCTCGTCGCAGCGTGCGCGCAGCGCCGCGAGGAACGCCGCCCCGAGCGGCACGGCGCCCGCGAGCCCCTGCACCGGCTCGACGATCACCGCGGCGGTATCCGTGGTCACGTGCTCGGCGACCGCGCCGCTCGCGCCCCGCGGGATGAAGCTGACGTCGAAGGGCGTGCGGGGAAATCCGTACCACTTCGCCTGCGCGCCCCAGGTGACGGCACCGGCGGCGGCGGTGCGCCCGTGAAAGCCGCCCTCGACGGCGGCGATGTGCGCGCGCCCCGTCATGCGCAGCGCGACCTTGAGCGCGTTCTCGTTGGCCTCGGCGCCGCTGTTGACGAAGAACACGCTGCTGAAGGGCAGCCTGGAGAAGCGCACCAGGCGCCGCGCCGCCTTGGCGCGGATCTGCATGGCGACCGCGTTGCTCTGGAACTGGCACGCCTGCGCCTGGGCCGCGAGCGCCGCGGTCCACCCCGGGTGCGCGTACCCTAAACCCGCGACCGCGTGGCCGCCGTACAGATCGAGGATCCGCTCGCCGCGGGTGTTCATGAGCCACACCCCGGACGCCGAGGCGACCTCGACCGGGTACTGCGCGAACACCTGCGCCTGGAAGTCGCGCGCCGCCGGGGCCTTGAGCGCGGTGCGCGGTGGGGTCCTGAGGGCCGCGCGGCTGCCGCTCGCGGAGGTGCTCTTCTTCGCCATGACTCTTCTTTCTTCTTTCAGGTCCAGCCGGGCGCGGCTTGCGTGAGCCCCGCGGTTTCCGGGAGTCCGAGTAAGCGGTTCATCCACTGCACGGCGCCGCCGGCGGCGCCCTTGACGAGATTGTCGATGGCGCAGGTGACGGCGACGGTGCCCGCGGCGGTCACCGCCGTGAGATGCGCGTAGTTGCTGGCGGCGACCTCCTTGACGTGCGGCGCGCGCTCGCTCACGCGTACGAAGGGCGCGCGGGCGTAGTACTCCTGCAGCGCACCGCGCGCCTGCGCGCTGTCGAGCGCGCGCCGCAGGCGCGCCTGCAGCGTGACGTGGATGCCGCGCGCGAAGGGGCCCGAGTGCGGCACGAAGGCGAGCTCGGTCTCGATGCCGCTCGCCGCGCGCGCGCAGGCGACGATCTCCGGCGCATGGCGGTGGCTGAGGGCGTTGTAGCCGTAGAAATCGCCGTGGCGCAGCGGATGGTGCGTGCCCTCGACGGGCTTGCGCCCGGAGCCGGTGCTGCCGGTGACGCCGCTCACGTACAGCTGCGGCTCGACGAGGCCGAGCGTGAGCAGGGGCACCGCGGCGAGCAGTACCGCGGTGGCGAAGCAGCCCGGGTGGGCGACGTGCGCCGTGGGAGCCGCGGCGAGGTGCTCGGGCACCGCGCAGGTGAATTCCCGCAGGCGCGCCGGCGCGCCGTGCGCGTGGCCGTAGACGTGCGCGTAGGCCTCCGCGGAGGCGTAGCGAAAGTCCGCGGAGATATCCACCACGCGCGCCTCGGTCCCGGCGCCCGCGCTCGCGCCGAGCACCTGGTCGATCAGCCCGGCCGACACCCCGTGCGGCGCCGCGGAGAACACCGCCGCGCGCCCCGCTCCGGCGAGGAGCGTCATGACTTCGCCGAGCGTCGCGAAGCGCGTCTCGGGGTAGGCCGATACCAGATGCGGGAACGCGCCCGTCACCGGCTCCCCGGGCGAGCCGTCCGACATGACCGCGAGCAGCTCAAGCTGCGGGTGGCCGGCGATGAGCCGCAGCAGCTCCCCGGCGACATAGCCGGTGCCGCCGAGCACGACGGTGGGCGTGGTGCGACCGTGGCTCATGCCGCCGCCGCCGCCGCGAGGCCGAGCGCCTCGATGACGCGGTCGCCGAGCTCGGCCGCCGAGCCGATGGCGTTGAAGGCCGGGACGCCCATCTGCTTGGTGATGATCTCGACCCCCACCTGGTTGTCGGTGCAGGGCCCGGTGACCACGCACGGCTCGATGCCGAAGCGCTCGCGCAGCAGCTTCACCCCGCCCCAGGCCGCGACCGGATCGTTGGCCGAGAGCACGACGCCGGTGAGCGCGGTGCGGATATCGGCACACTCGAGGATCGCATCGACCCCGTAGGTGCCGAGGATGCCGTCGCCGAGCTCGAACACCAGCACGTCGGGCTTGCCCGTGGCGAGCTCGGTGAGCATGGTGCGGGTGAGCGCCGGGCCGTTGGCGCGCGTCGTGGTGACGACGCCGAGATCGGTGAAGATCGCGCAGCGGCGCGCGCCCGCGTCCTCCATGGCGAGGATGTCGCGGCGCAGCGATACCCCGGTCGCCTTGAAGGCATCGACGGTGAGGCCGCGGTGGCGCATGCGCGCGATGATGGCGCAGGCGGCGGCGGTCTTGCCCGCCTCCATGCAGCTGCCGGCCAGTGCGACCACCGGCACGCCGCGCGTCTCGAGGGGCGCGGCCGCATCGAGGCGCTTGTAGCCGGCGCGCGCCGGCACGCCGATGCGCTCGCCGAGGTAGGGAAAGTTGAGCGCCACGCCGAGCACGCGGCAGTCGAAGGGCTTGCCCTTCTCCGCATTGATCGAGTCGCACACCCCGAGCACGCCGCCGATGTTGAGCATCTGGATGATGTCGCCGGGCCTCACCGACTCGGGCACGTGGCCCGAGTAGCCGAACAGCGCCTGGCGGTGGCCGAGGGCGCCGGCGACGATATCGCCCTTGCCGACTTTGGCCATGCGGCCGCTGACGAGCTCGAGCGTGTTGTAGGTGGATTTGTTGTTGAGCACCTCGACCACCACCACCACGCCCTCCTCGGCGGGGATGTCGGCGGCGACGCGCACCTCGTGCGACAGGCCGCAGGCCTGGGTGACCGAGGCGAGCTTGTCGACGATGACGCTGCGCATGCTCACCATCTCATGACTCCCGCGCCGCACGCTCGCCGGCGCGCGCATAGAAGACGCCCGGGAGCGAGACGATGCGCGAGAAGCCGAGCGCATCGGTCGCCGACCACTCCCCCGCCGCCTCGCCGTACACGCCGCGCGAGGCGGCCATGAGCGAGTAGGGCGACTCGACGCCCTCGACGAACACGCTGCCCGTCGCGAGCTTCACGTGCACCTGACCGGTGACGCGCTGCTGCGAGGAGACGAGCAGCGCCTCGATGTCGCGGCACACGGGATCGAGCAGCTGGCCCTCGTGCACCAGGTCGCCGTAGGGCGCGGCGATCAGCTCCTTGATGCGCTGCTGCCGGCCGGTGAGCACCAGCTTCTCGAGCTCGCGGTGGGCGTTGAGCAGCACCTCGGCGGCCGGCGCCTCGAAGGCGACCCGCCCCTTGGTGCCGATGATGGTGTCGCCCAGGTGGATGCCGCGGCCGATGCCGTAGGGCGCCGCGAGCGCCTCGAGCTTCTCGATGATGTCGACCGGCGCGCCCGCCACGCCGTCGAGTGCGACCGGCCGTCCCTGCTCGAAGCCGACGCTGTGGCGCGCCGGGGCGCGCGGCCGCGTGAACGCCTCGCGCGTCAGCAGCCACGCCTCCTCGGGGATGCTGCCCGCGGAGGTGAGCGTCTCGCGGCCGCCGATGGTGACGCCCCACAGGCCCCGGTTCACCGAGTAGGCGGCGCCGGTCGGCGGAATCGGCAGGCCGCGCTGCCTGAGATAGTCGAGCTCCTCGCTGCGCTTGAAGGCGCGGTCGCGCACCGGCGCCAGCACGGCGAGATCGGGCGCGAGCGTGCGCAGCGCCACCTCGAACCGCACCTGATCGTTGCCGGCGGCGGTGCAGCCGTGCGCGACGGTGTCGGAATTGAGCTCGCGCGCCATGCGCGCGATGGTCTGCGCCTGCATGACGCGCTCGGCGCCGACGCACAGCGGGTAGAGCTGGCCGCGGCGCACGTTCCCCATGATGAGGAAGCGCAGCACCTGCTCGAAGTAGGCGGCGCGCGCGTCCACCTGGTGGTGCGCCACCGCCCCGAGTGCGCGGGCGCGCTCCGCGAGGGCGCGCGCGCCCGCGGCGTCGATGCCGCCGGTGTCGACGGTGACGGTGATCACCGCCCGGCCCGTGGTCTCGGCGATCCACGGCACCAGGAACGAGGTGTCGAGACCGCCGGAATAGGCGAGGACGATGGGGGTGGTACCGGCGCCGGCGGCGCCGCTCGATCCTTGGGGCATGGGTTCAGATCCTGAAGAGGGCGCGGAGGCGCGTGATGAGCTCCTCCTGCGCACGGGCGTTGGCGGTGGCGATGAAGATGGTGTCGTCGCCCGAGATGGTGCCGGCCACCTCGGGCCATTCGGCCCTGTCGATGGCGACGGCGACCGACTGCGCCGCGCCGATGGTGGTGCGCAGCACCGTGATCGAGGGCCCGGCGCGGCGCAGCCCGCGCGCGAACTGGGCGAGCGTGGCGAAGTCGCCGTTGGCGCGCGTCAGCTCATCCGGCGGCAGCACGTAGCGGCCGCCCGCCTTGAGCACGCCGAGCGCCAGCAGGTCGCGGCTGATCGAGGACTGCGTCGCCTCGTGGCCCTCCTTCTTCAGCAGACGCACCAGGTCCTGCTGCTTGCGCACCTGCCCGGCGCGCAGCAGGCGCACGATGGCGGCGCGGCGCTCGAGCTGCTCGGTGTCGTTCAGCATGACCCTGGACCCATGTGCATAAAGATGCGAATCTTGCGCATATTAATGCACCTGCGTCAAGGGGCGCGGCCCGCCGCGCTACAATGCCGCGCCGCCCGACTGCCGCGGCGCCGCCAGATTCCGGGGAGATCCATGCAGACATCACGCACGCCGCGCGCCGCCCGCGCCCTGGGCCTCGCCGCCGCCGGCCTGTCCTTCGCCCTCTATGCGCAGACCGTGGGACTCACGCCCGGTCTCTACGAGTTCACGATCACCACCGACATCCAGCTGCCGCCCGACATGGCGGCGCGGCTGCCGCCGCAGGCGCTCGCGATGATGCAGAAGCCGAACGTCACGCAGCACTGCATCAGCCAGGGCGACGTCGACCACGTCAGCCAGCAGATCTCCGAGGGCCGCAGCAACCAGCCCGAGAGCTGCAAGGTCACCGAGCACTCGATCTCCGGCAGCGACGTCCGGTTCACCACGCAGTGTCAGAACCACACGGCGCACTTCGAAGGCAGCTTCGCCGGCGACTCCTTCAAGGGCACGGTGGTCTCGACCACCGGCAAGGGACAGACCGTGACCGCGCGCATCGCGGCGCACCGCGTCGGCGACTGCAGCAAGTAGCCGCGCGGCTACTTGGTGATGCTGTAGACCAGGTCGGCGCCGCGCGCGGTGCCGAGCTCGGTGCGCACCACCCAGTGATCGCCGAGCGTGTAGCGCAGCTTCAGCGTGTTCAGCGTCTCGGTGAGGCTCACGCCGTAGCTCACGTACAGGCGCGGCGTCAGGTAGCGCCCGAGCACGAGGGAAGTCTCGTTGGCGATCGGATCGGTCTCGAGGCTCACGTCCGGGAGCCCGACGCGCGAGCCGAGCTGCGAGGCGAGCAGCGCCGCGCCCTGCCCGAGCGCCGCGTTGCCCGCGGTCTGCGTCCCCTGGGAGGCGCTGCCGGAGAGGATCAGCGATACGATCTGCGACTGCGGCAGCGGCGGATCGGAGAAGAACGACATGCGCGGCTGCTGCAGCGTGCCGCGCACGTTGACGCCGGCGGTCACGTCCGGGAATTCCTTCTGCGCGCGCAGGTCGATGCCCGGGTCGTCGATCGCGCCGCCGGTGAAGATCAGCCGCCCGCGCTGGATGTCGAGCTTGCGTGCGTAGGCCAGGTACTGGCCGCCGGCCACCGACAGCTCGCCGGTGCCGCGGGTGATGGCGTCGTAGCCGCTCCTGATGGTGACGCTGCCGGTGAGCCGCCCGGTGAGCCCCGAGGCATCGATCGACACCTTGTCGCCGAGGGTGAGCGTGATGGTGCTCATCACCTCGAAGCGCTCGGCGGGGTTTTGCGTCTCGCGGCCGACGATCACCTCGTCCGGCGAGGCGCGCACCGCGTTGGCGATGTCCTTGGGCGCGATCTTCGCGTACGGCACCGTCACGGTGCCGGTCACCTCGATGCGGCGCCCCGCGATGTCGAAGGCGAGGTCCGGGGAGGCATCGATCTGCGCCTCGGGGGTGTCCGCCACGCGCAGGTTCGTGCCCTGGATGTGCACTTTGCCGTAGGGCAGGAGGTCGCGCCATTCGAGATGGCCGCTCGCCGCGGCGCTGCCGGCGCCGGCGTGTGCGCTGCCGCTGAAGTCGAGGCCGGCATCGTTGAGGTGCGCCTCGAGCGCCACCTGGCGCAGGCCGAGGTTCACCTGGTAGAGGTCGAGCTCGCCGCCCGAGAGCTGCAGCAGCCCGTTGAGGAGCGGTGCGCCGAGCGTGCCGGCGATGCTGACGTCGG
>Ga0335085_10007671_pt1 | contig 16630 bp, 17 predicted proteins | sample Lox_Sample_45_FD_206712 | JGI IMG/M metagenome (GOLD analysis project Ga0335085, IMG submission 206712) | Soil microbial communities from Loxahatchee National Wildlife Refuge, Florida, United States - Lox_Sample_4.5 | ecosystem: Environmental > Terrestrial > Soil > Wetlands | place: USA...
GTGACGGCGATGAGCAAAAGGTAATGGTAAACTTCCCGAGCATAGGGATTAAGAAACTCGTCTTAAGGTTTGCCAATCTCCAAAAGCTGTGAGAAGCGACAAAGAATCCATCCCCTACAAAGGAGAGAGAATGAAGATTGATGTGGAACATATCGCGCAACTTGCGAGACTCGCTCTCACCGATCCGGAAAGAGAGAAGTTCGCTGCGCAGCTTGCCAGTATACTCTCATATGTCGAAAAACTTAAAGAACTTGACACCTCCGGCATTGAACCGACATCCCATGTAGTCACCATCGGCAATGTAATGAGGGAAGATAAGGTGAGCCCATCCCTGCCTAAGGATGATGCCCTCATGAATGCCCCTGACAGAGCGGGTGATTTTTACCGCGTACCGAAGATTATTGAATAACAATATGTTCAGATGCATGCTGAAAGCAAAAATACACATGGCCACGGTCACCGAGTCCACCCTGGAATACGAGGGAAGCATCACCATAGATGAGCAGTTATTGAGAGAAGCAGGCATCCTTCCCTATGAACTGGTGATGGTGAGCAACCTGAACAATGGCGAGCGATTCGAAACCTATGCGATTCCGGGAGAACGTGGGAGCGGGAAGATATGTCTCAACGGACCCACCGCGAGAAAGGGAGTTGTGGGTGACAGGGTTATTATTTTTTCTTACGGGTATTTTGACGAGAGCGAGGTAGCGGATTTCAGACCGAAAATCGTACGTCTTTCTGCGAACAATGCAATAGTGATGCCGTAACACAGAAATCGAGGGAGATGGGGCTCTCTGCTCTGCTGCCCTTTCCGCATCACTGATTCATATCAGGGTCTTAAGAATGGATGAAATAGGCGTGGTAAAAAGCACCAATGGTATTTTGGCAATTGTGTCAGTGGAAAGAAAATCCGCCTGTGAACAGTGCACAGCAGGATGCAGAATCACTGATGCGGGGGCAGAACTCGAAGCCATCAACCGGGCAAATGCAATCAGGGGCCAAAAGGTGCGGGTTGCCTTAGAGCCTTATTCTTATCTGAGAGGGTCGATCGTAGTGTACGGTCTGCCCGCACTTGCCTTGATACTTGGAGCAGTTATGGGAAAGGAATTTTTCAGCAGCTTCTTCTCTTCCCTGGATCCCGACATCGTTTCTGCAATATTTGGTTTCGGTGCATTCATCCTTGCATTTATCTTGGTGAAGATATGGAGTGTGCGGATAGCAAAGGAAACTGCATATAAGCCGGTTATCGAAGAGATACTGAAAGAATAGGCAAGAGGAAGAACCATTCATCACACCTGAAGACTACCAAAACTAGAGGGGGATCAAATGGCTAATTTTGATGTGGATAAGATTCGTAATGTAGCGGTAATCGCTCATGGAGGCGCAGGAAAGACCTCTCTTACCGAGGCGCTTTTATTCGTTTCCGGCTCCGTGGACCGTCTGGGCTCTGTGGACAATGGAACATCCACCACCGATTTTGAGCCCGAGGAGATTGGACGAAAGATAACCATCACTTCATCATTGTCCTTTTGTAACTGGAATTCGCACAGAATCAATCTTATCGATACCCCCGGATTTATCAACTTTATTGAAGATACCAGGGGCTGTCTCAGGGCAGTGGATGGGGCAGTGGTGATCGTAAGCGCAATTTCAGGGGTTAAGGCAGAGACAGAAAAGATATGGAAATTTGCATGCGAGTACGAGATCCCGCGAATAGTATTCATAAACAAAATGGACAAGGAAAACGCAAATTTCTCTATGGCCATTGCCGAGATTGAGAAATCGTTCGATACAGAGGGAATACCTCTCCAGATGCCCATAGGGATGGGGGAAACATTTTCAGGGATAATCGACATCGTGAACATGAAGACCGTTAGGTTAACCGGAGGGAAATCTCAGGAGTCCGAAATTCCTGCCGAATACCTCGCAGAGGCTGAGGGATACCGGAAGAGGCTTGTGGAGAAGATCGCAGAATCTGACGATAGCCTGCTTGAGCGGTATCTGGAGGGAGGAGAACTCACACATGAAGAGATCATTAAGGGAATTAAGGAAGGTTCCATGACGCGCAGGTTCATCCCTGTTGCCTGCGGGTCAGCAACGAAGACCATAGGGATTACAGAACTCCTCAATACCATGGTGCTCTGTTTGCCTTCTCCCCAGGAAATGTCAAGAATATCACCCATTAAGGGCAAGAACCCAAAAGACGGAAAGGATATAGAGAGAAAAGCCGAAGAAAAAGAGCCCTTCTCCGCATACGTCTTTAAGACTATCGCCGACCCCTTTGCAGGAAAGCTCTCCCTTTTCAGGGTATATTCAGGAACCCTCAAGGCTGACTCCTCTGCGTTAAACGCTTCCACTGGGTCAAAGGAACGGATAGGCCAGGTATTCTATCTCCTCGGGAAAAAACAGGTCCCTGCACAGTCGGTAGGGCCGGGGGAGATCGGAGTAGTGGCAAAACTGAAGGATACCAATACCGGTGATACCCTCTCGGATGAAGCCCACCCCCTTGTGTTTGAAAAAGTAAAGTTTGCTGAACCCATCATCTCATATGCCATTGCCCCAAAGAGCAAGGGGGACGAGGAAAAAGTAAGCTCAAGTCTCCACAGAATACTGGAAGAAGATCCCACTCTGCGGTTTCACAGGGACGAAGAGACAAAGGAGATGCTCCTTTCCGGAATGGGACAGGTCCATCTTGAGGTGACCCTCGAAAGACTGAAGAGGAAGTTTGGGGTAGAAGTGCTTATGAAAACCCCAAAGATCCCTTACCGGGAGACTATTAAGGGCACGGCAGAGGTTCAGGGTAAATACAAGAAACAGTCAGGTGGAAGGGGCCAATATGGAGATTGCTGGATAAAGATAGAACCTTTATCAAAAGGCGCTGGCTATGAGTTTGTGGACAAGATCGTGGGCGGTGTGATACCGCAGCAATACAGACCCGCAGTTGAAAAAGGGGTTGTTGAGACGATGAAGGAGGGCATCCTTGCGGGATACCCTGTTATCGATATGCGCGTGACTTTATACGACGGTTCTTATCACACGGTTGACTCTTCCGAAATGGCATTCAAGATAGCCGGCTCGATGGCATTGAAGAAGGCGTTCATGGAGGCAAAACCCGTCCTGCAGGAGCCTATCATGAAGGTGGAAGTCACCACCCCTGACGACACCCTCGGCGCAGTGATCGGCGATCTGAACTCAAAGAGGGGTAAGGTGCAGGGAGTTGAGCCCCAGGCAGGAGGCAACCAGAAAATTATGGCCCTTGTCCCCATGTCCGAGATGCTCACATATGCGAATCAACTCCAGAGCATGACGTCCGGAAGAGGACTCTATTCGATGGAGTTTTCTCACTATGAGGAAGTACCTGGCCATTTGGCACAAAAGATAATCGCGGAAAAAGAGGCAAAAAAAACAGAGGAACACGCCTAATATGGCTGGGCGGCTGTCCCCATCCAGCCGCCCAGCCATATTTCCCAAACTAAGAACTTGACAGCTTCTGGTTCTAGGTCTATAATTCATTTTAATCCCGGTTATGAGGTAAGTTCATAGTTCTCTGGATTGACATAATTATTATTTACGAAAATTTCCTGGGAGAAAAGAGTCCTATAATCCAAACAGTGCTGAACGTACTATCATTTGACCGCAGACTTTATTATTCCTTAAATTTGTATATATCCACATAAACCTGTTCTCGGTTGATATCTTAAAGCGATCTTCAACCGGGTGAGGAGGAGGGGCAATATGAACGTATCTCGCCGCAACTTCCTGAAAGTCTCAGGAGGAACCATGTTACTCGGGTCTCTGGGGATAAACCTGGATCCTGTCAAGGCTTACGCTCAGACGTTGCGCATTAAGGACGCAAAGGAGTCTTACACTATCTGTCCATACTGTTCTGTAGGCTGCGGGATTACCGCCTATGTGAAGGATGGGAAAATCATCAATACTGAAGGTGACCCCGAGCATCCAATCAATGAAGGGACACTCTGTCCGAAGGGGGGATCGCTCTACCAGATGGCGAACAATCCCCTGAGAGTGACAAAACCTCTCTACCGCGCCGCTGGTGCAAAGGAGTGGAAAGAGGTGGAATGGGACTGGGCCCTTGACCAGATTGCGCGAAAGGTCAAAGACACGAGGGACAGGACGTTCAGGGAAAGAGCGAAATCAAAAGTAAAGGAAAAGAAGACCGAACCCGGCACAAAAGAGGGTGGTCTGCCCGTTGAGGTGGAGGTCGATGTCGAAAAAGAATTCGTGGTAAACAGGACCGACGGCATCGCCCATGTGGGGAGTGCTGCTTTGGACAACGAAGAGTGCTATCTGCTCCAAAAGATGCTCCGCTCCTGGGGCCTCGTCTATATAGAGCATCAGGCCCGAATATGACACTCGCCCACTGTAGCGGCTCTGGGAGAGTCGTTCGGTCGCGGCGCAATGACAAACCACTGGGTTGATCTCAGGAACGCGGACGTCATCCTCGTCATGGGTTCAAACCCTGCCTCAAATCACCCCATATCCATGAAGTGGATCATGAAGGCAAAGGAGAGGGGCGCAAAACTCATCGTGGTTGACCCCCGCTTCACACAAACTGCAGCAAAGGCTGATATCTATGCCCCTCTCCGTTCTGGAACAGACATAGCCTTTATCAGCGGGATGATCAAATACATTATCGATAACAACCTTATCTTTAGAGACTACGTGGTCAACTACACCAATGCATCCTTTCTGGTGAATCCGGACTTCAAGATGCCGGGAGAGCTTGACGGTGTCTTTTCCGGATTCAATGAACAGACGGCAAAGTATGACAAAAAGACATGGACATTCCAGATGGACGAGAAAGGTCTCCCCAAGAGGGACCTGACCCTGAAAGATCCCCGCTGCGTGTATCAGGTCCTCAAGAAGCATGTTTCCCGTTATACCCCTGATATGGTCTCCAACATTACCGGAACACCTAAGGAGAAGCTCATTGAGGTATATAAAACCTTTGCTTCAACAGGAAAGCGGGACAGGGCTGGTACCGAGTGCTATGCCATGGGATGGACACAGCATACCGTGGGTGTCCAGAATATCAGGGCCTTCTGCATTGTCCAGCTCCTCCTTGGCAATATGGGTATTGCAGGGGGTGGAGTAAATGCAATGAGGGGCGAATCAAATGTCCAGGGATCGACTGACTACGGCCTTCTCTTCCATATCCTCACAGGGTATAACCCTACGCCGACTGCTTCTCTTGTGGATCTCAAGGCCTACACCGAGAAATACACGCCAAAGACAAAAGAGCCGAAGAGTGTGAATTGGTGGGGGAACAGACCGAAATACATCACGAGCTACCTCAAGGCGATTTATGGAGATAAGGCGACCAAGGACAATGATTATGGGTATGCCTGGCTGCCCAAACTTGACGAGGGGATGAATGCCGCATGGCTCAGGCTCTTCTTAGAAATGGGCATGGGTAAGTTTGAAGGGTTTTTTGCGTGGGGGCAGAACCCTGCCTGTTCGTCCGCTGCTGCGGCAAAGGTGAGACAGGTTTTCACAAAGCTGAAATGGCTCGTGAATGTGAACCTCTACGACAATGAGACCGCATCCTTCTGGAAAGGGCCTGACATGAAACCGGAGGAGATCCAGACAGAGGTGTTCATGCTCCCTTGCTGCTCCTCTGTGGAAAAAGAGGGAAGCATCAGCAATTCCAGCCGCCTTGCCCAGTGGAGGACAGCGGCCATTAAGCCCATCGGTCAGTCCATGCCCGACTCAGAGATCATGAACGAGCTGTACTACAGGGTGAAGAAGCTCTACCAGAAAGAGAAAGGGAAGTTCTCTGCGCCGATCCTTAACCTGACCTGGGATTACGGTGAAAAGAACAAGGATGGGAAGATAGAGCATTTTGATATCCACCGTGTGGCAAAAGAGATCAACGGATACTACCTTGAAGATATCTATGACAAGAAGGTTGACCCGCCCAAGCTCATTGGAAAGAAGGGACAACTTGTCACAAACTTTGTGACCCTCCAGGCAGATGGCACCACATCATGCGGCAACTGGTTATACTCCGGAAGTTACACCCAGAAAGACGATAAGGTCATAAACATGATGGCCAGGAGGGGCAAGGAAGACCCCACAGGCCTTGGACTCTATCCCAACTGGGCGTTCGCCTGGCCGTTGAACAGAAGGATCATCTACAACAGGGCGTCGGTTGACCCTAACGGGAATCCCTGGGATCCCAAGCGGGCTGTCCTTAAATGGAACCCCACCAAGGTGAACCCTGCCACAAATAAACCTGGTGTCTGGGAAGGTGATGTACCGGACGGTCCTGCTCCACCGTTATCAGATGAAAAGGGTGGAAAGCTGCCTTTCATTATGAAGCCTGATGGAATCGCTTCCATTTTCGGACCTGGCCTTGCTGACGGGCCATTCCCCGAGCACTACGAACCGCTGGAATGCCCGATCCAGGAAAACCCGATGTCCAAAAAGCGAAGGATAAATCCTACGGCATCCCCGCTTGCGCAAATGGCCTCCCACTTTAGCTGTGATGTCCGCTATCCCTTTGTTGCCACAACCTATAGGGTCACGGAACACTGGCAGACGGGTGTAATGACGAGGCACACGCCATGGCTCCTTGAGATGCAGCCACAGATGTTTGTGGAGATGAGCAAAGAGCTCGCTGCTGAAAAGGGGATCAAGAACGGTGACAAGGTTAAGGTCTCATCAGGACGCGGGAGCCTTTCGGCCGTTGCAGTGGTCACAGAGCGATTCAAACCGTTCAAAGTCATGAACCAGACGATCCATCAGGTCGGTATGCCGTGGCATTTCGGTTGGCAGTTCCCTGTGGACGGAAGCGGCGGGGACAGCGCCAATCTTTTGACTCCGTTTATCGGAGATCCGAATACAAGCATACCTGAATCAAAGGCCTTCATGGTCAATGTGGAAAAGGCATAGGGGGTGATATTATGGCAAGAATGGGAATACTAGTTTCACCGGAATTGTGTATAGGATGCAGGGCCTGTCAGGTTGCCTGCAAGTCATGGAACCAGCTTCCTGGCGACAAGACAGTGAACAGAGGGGGCTTTGAGAACCCTCCCGATCTCACCCCGCACCTTTACAACAAGATACACTATCTTGAGGTGCCTGCAGCCACAGACGTTCAGCGCTGGCTCTTCGTGAGTCAACGGTGCATGCACTGTGACGATGCGGGCTGCATGAAGATCTGTCCTTCTCCGGGAGCCCTTTATAAGACAAAAGAAGGCGCTGTCGCGATCAATAAGGACAAATGCATCGGCTGCAAACTCTGCGTCGCCGGATGTCCGTTTAATGTTCCACGCTACGATGAGAAAGACAAGATTTCAAAATGCCATCTCTGCTACGACAGGATCGCAAACGGACTCCAACCCGCGTGCACAAAAACCTGTCCTACAGGCGCCCTGAAATATGGTGAAAGGGACGGCCTTATCAGCGGCGCGCAAAAAGCCGGTTATGCAAAGCTCTATGGACAGACAGACCTGGGAGGTCTTGGATCGCTCTACGCGTTCAAGGATGCCCCTAGGGTCTACGGAATGGATGAAAAGCCGGCCATACCCGAGACCATTGTCTTCTGGCATAAAGTGCTCAAACCCTTGTCGTATATAGGGCTTGGCGGCGTCGTGGCTGCGTCCCTGATCCACTATGTTGCCATTGGTCCTCACAAAGAGAAGGAAGAGGAGGAAAAGAAAAATGGATAGAATGATCAAGAAGGCAGGCGCATTCGAAATCATCAACCACTGGGTGATGGCCATTAGCTGTATTCTCCTCGCCGTGCAGGGATATGGGTTCCTTTTCCACGTCGAGGGAGTTGGCTCGGTGTTTGGCGGATTTAACTCAATGCGGAACCTCCATAACTACCTTGGCATCGCCTTTTCGATCTCTCTCTTTTTCTCCATCTTTATGTATCTCAAGGAGGCCCTCACCTTTGATGCTGATGATATTGGGTGGATAATGGTACTGGGAGGTTATCTTTCCCATAAGGTAACTGTTCCGCCCATGGGGAAGATCAATACCGGCCAGAAGTTCTTCTATCTTGCAGTGCTCATCTTTGGGATCGGTATTTCCGCATCAGGCTATGTCATATGGCTTCTCCCGGGCAATAAGCAGTATATCCTCCTTTCCCACATTGTTCACAATATCAGTTTTGTCGTTTTGATGATCGCCATACCCGCTCACATCTACCTCGGCACACTTGCGAACCCCGGGACCCTGAGGATAATGCTTTCCGGAACCGTTCCCTACCAATGGGCCAAGAAGAGGCATCCAAAGTGGGTAGCTGAAGTGGAGGGAGGGCATAAAGCTTGAGTATTTTTGCTCCTCTATGTATGGAAAAGGTTCTTGGATAGTCTCTAAGGAATCCCCCATGCCACTAGAAACCTAAGTGACATGGGGGATTATCAAAAAGGAAAACCATGAAGAAATTGTTAATTCTTGTTGTTCTGTTTTTAGCATCATCCCTCTCCTCTGCACAGGATAAACGATATGAAGTTCCTGTCGGGGATTCACCGGGGTATGGTCAGGCCAATGCCCCCGTGACCATGATCGAGTTTGTCGATTACCAGTGACCGCACTGCGTGGGGGTCGGTCCGACTGTCGATAAACTACTCAAAGACTACAAAGGGAAGATAAGGCTTGTGGTGAAAATGAACCCTTACAAGTATCGGGACTTCTCCCACATAGCCGCCGAGGCGGTACTTGCAGCCCGTGACCAGGGAAAATTCTGGGAAATGCATCAACTCCTGTTGAAGAAATCACCGCAGCTTGACAGAACCAGTCTCATAAAGTATGCACAAGAAAGCGGCCTCGACGTGAAGAAATTTACTGAATCCCTTGATACAAAAAAGAACGCGAGTGCCATTGAACGGGACAAACAACTTGCCATTTCCCTTGATCTGTACGAGACACCTGTATTTTTTATTAATGGGAGAAAGGTCACGGGAAACAGGGCCTATGACTATTTCAAAAAGATCATTAATGAGGAAATGAAGAATGAGAAAAGGTAGACTTTCCTTTTTGCCCTCCTTTGCGGTCATGTGGGGTATTATCTTATTCGTCCTCACTCTTGATGTACACGCTGGGCACCTTGAGCCTTTTAAATTCGTTCCGATTCCGCAACACAATCCCCAGACTCCTGAAAAGATTGACCTCGGCAAGAAACTCTTTTTTGACAGGCGTCTTTCCGGAGACGGCACCATGAGTTGCGCCAGCTGTCACATACCCGAACTGGCGTTCACCGACGGACAGGATATTTCCCTCAGCTATCCCACAACAAAGAACTGGAGAAACTCTCCCACCCTCATCAATGCGGCATTTTATAAATTCCTTTTTCATGACGGCCGCGTCAGGACCTTGGAAGACCAGGCACTTTTCCCCATGATGTCAGCGTTTGAGATGAACAAGAATCTCGACTACCTCGAGGAGCAAATCAGGGTGGTACCAGAATATGCTGAAGCCTTCAAAAAGGTCTTCGGGGGTGAAGTCACGAGGAAGAGGATTGCAATGGCAATCGCATCGTTCGAGAGGACCTTGGTCTCTTTGAACTCACCCCTTGATCGGTACCTGAAAGGGGAGAAAGGTGCGCTCTCAGAAGGTGCGAAGAAGGGATTTGAGATATTCAAAGGCAAGGGAAAGTGTGCTGATTGCCATCATGGGGTGAACCTCTCTGACGACAAGTTCTATGCGCTTGAAGTTCCGGAAAATCCTGTTCTGTTGAATGATCCGAGGGTTACCGCCACGATGCGATTTGTGGCAAAGGTATACCATTATGACGATTACAAGAACCTGACAGAGGATCCCGGGAGGTATCTTATTACAAAAAACAAAAAAGACTGGAAAGCCTTCAGGACTCCCACATTAAGGGAAATTTCAAAAACCGCTCCCTACATGCACAATGGTGTATTCAAGACGCTTGACGAGATCATTGATTTCTTCGACTCCGGAGGAGGGAAGGGAAATAGAGCGCTGAAACCTCTGGGCCTGAGCGCCGAGGATAAGACGGACCTGAAGTCATTTCTCGTTGAGGCGCTGAATGGTGAAGAGATACCCATACAATATCCCGAAATCCCGTAAGGGTAATACCCGAACATTGAAATGAACATTGAAGAAATTATACAGGAAAAACCCCATCTCAAAGAGACCATCCTGCTCTATGAAAAGGTTTTGACTTTTGACAGCATGGTGGCAAAAATGACCAATGTCATTACCTTGGATGAGGTGACTTATCCTCCTGAAATAGCGGATGCGGTGGTGGAACGCTTTTCATCAAACTTCGGCATCCCGGAAGAACATCTGCTTCCTTTCAAGGAAGCACTGAAAATGGGGCAGCTTGATTTCACAAGACTTCCCCTAAACGAGATTCCCTCTTTTTCCTTTCCCTATCACGAAGATGAGCTTGGATTAATTCTCTTCCTCATGAGCAAGCCTTTCTTCCTTCGGCTGGGAGAAATGTATCATCTCAGCGGGAGCACATGGGAAGAGGGCAGGTGTCCGGTCTGCCATGCAAAGCCTTCCCTGGCATCCATCGACAGTGAAAACAGGAGAAAACTGTATTGTTCATTCTGTGGCACTAAGGGATATTACACACGCCACGGCTGCCCGCTCTGCTCAAATGAGGATACTTCAAAGATCACTCTTTTTACCTTTGACCAGGAGAAGGATTTCAGGATTGACGCCTGCCACCAGTGCAAATCTTACGTCAAGACAGTCCTCAATGAGAGCATTATCGAGAACCGCCTCACCCCGGACCTCGCTGACCTCATGAGCCTTCCCCTTGACGTCATCGCCCAAGGGAAGGGCTTCCAACGCCATTCACCCAACCCCATTGGCATGACGAAGATGGGATAAAAGGCCAATACAGGACTATTTCACAGTGTATGACGTACCTCATATTCTTCTTCCCCTGCCCTGCTAAAATATAAGAGAGATTCGAAGACCCTCCCTGTAAAGGGAAGGGTGAGGAGCTATAATTGTTTTTAAGAGATGATGAGCCCAGGGGTAACCACTCCAATGAATTAGAGGAAATACAAAACTCTTCCCTGAAATCAAGAACGTATCCCTCAAAACTTTTTGTTGAGGTCACCACAAGGTGCAACCTCAGATGTGCCATGTGTGTAAAGCAGAACACCTCCACTGGCATGTCAGAGGGAAACATCTCCCTTGAGACGTTTCGTGCGCTGGAACCTTCATTCCCCCACCTTTCTGCCCTCATTCTTAACGGCGTAGGAGAGCCCCTGCTCTATCCACAATTAGAAGAGTTCATACGCAGGGCAAAAAAACAATTGCCGCACAATGCATGGGTAGGTTTTCAGACAAACGGAGTTCTTTTAAACAGGGAACGCGCTCTGTCCCTCGTTGAAGCAGGACTGGGCCGTATCTGCCTTTCCATGGATGCCATTTCCCGCGACACCTTTCGCAGGATCCGTGAGGGAGGTGAGGTGAGAGACCTGGAATCCGCATTCTCTGCCTTGAACGCTGCAGTAAAGAGTGCAAATGGTCACACGAGGCGGCGTCTCGACATCGGCATCGAGTTCGTACTCATGCGTGAAAACCTCTTTGAACTCCCCCAAACGGTGAGATGGGCTGCACACCGCGGGGCCACGTTCGCCCTTGTCACACAACTCCTTCCCTACACCAAATTAGGGACTAACCAGGCTGTCTACGACACCAATACCCATGGGGCCATATCTGTGTATGACCTCTGGAAGAACAGGGCAGGACTTCAAGGGTTGGATATTCGGAGGTATTTCGATGTGTTCATGAAACACTTTAAGAATGCTGACGAAGAAAACATTTTTGCTCTCATCGAAGAAATGAAGGCCGACGCTGGTTCTCGGGGAATAACCCTCCATCTGGAACGGCTCCTCCTGAGGGATGAAGAATGGTTGAAAAGGGTGGAAGAGATTTTCGAAGAGACCTTAGAGATTGGACAAGAGGAAGGGATTGAGGTAAAGCTCCCTGAAGTGGCCCCAAGGAACAATAGAAAGTGCGAGTTCGTCGAAGGAGAAAGCGCATTTGTCTCGTGGGAAGGAGACGTGCATCCATGCTATTTCCTGTGGCACCGGTATAGCTGTTATGTGGGGGGATGGGAAAAACAAATCAAGCCCTGGAGTTTCGGTAATCTGAAGGAAAGAAACATCCTTGATATCTGGAATGATAGAAATTACAGATCCTTCAGGGAGGGTGTGCTCCGCTATGACTTCCCCTTCTGTTTTGATTGCAGCTTCGCCCTCTGCGACTATGTCCAGGGTGAGGACTTTGAACAGGATTGTTACGTAAGCAGCGTTCCCTGCGGGGCATGCCTCTGGTGCACCGGTCTGTTCCATTGCCTCCAGTAAGGTTTGCGTCTCCTCCAATCAATATCTCCTTTCACGTTTCCCCTCTCACATGAAAATAATTTATTTGACAAATGAAATGTTTTCACCTATCCTTTTATAAAGAAGTATCAAGTTCTATCCGCATTGCAAATGTTAACGTTTCATCAAACATATCCCTGTTTTGTGCAGAAGGGAAGAATGGGAGGATTGTATGGACAAGATTCTCAGAATTAACGTAGGGGCGGCAGGCGGACCAAAGGCTACTGAAGTCCCTGTGGGTGAATACGCCGGATTTGGGGGCAGGGCAATGACCTCTGCCATAGTTTCGAAGGAAGTTCCGCCCTTGTGCCATCCGTTGAGCGGCGAGAACAAGCTGGTCATCGCGCCGGGGCTGCTGAGCGGGACAGCCGGCGCTCAGTCGGGACGGATATCTGTGGGCGGCAAGAGCCCCCTCACCGGCGGCATCAAGGAATCGAACTCCGGAGGACAGGCCTCCCAGGTCCTCGCAAAGCTCGGATACAACGCTATCGTGCTCGAAGGGAAGCCGGCGAATGATGACCTCTACAAGGTCTTCATCAACAAGGACGGGGTCAAGATCACCAAGGACAATAGCCTCAAGATGCTCCCGAACTACGACCTGATCGCGAAGATGAAAGCGGAATTCGGGGACAAGGTGGCATGCATTTCGATCGGACCTGCAGGCGAAATGAAGATGGGCGCCGCGACAGTGGCCTTTACCGACATGGAGCAGCGTCCGACCCGTCACGCAGGCCGCGGAGGGATGGGCGCGGTCATGGGCGCAAAGAATATCAAGGTCATTGTTCTCGACGCCACCGGCATGCCGGTGCGCGAGCCCAAAGACCCGCAGAAGTTCATGGACGCGAACAAACGTTTCGTAGACGGCCTCAAGAAACATCCGGTCACCGGCCAGGGCCTTCCGGCTTTTGGTACGAACGTGCTGACGAACATCCTGAACGAAGTGGGCGGCTATCCCACCTACAACTTTAAGCAGGGCCGTTTCGACGGCGCCTCCAAGATCAGCGGCGAGACCCAGGCGGAAACCGAGAAGAAGCGAGGCGCGAACCCGACCCACGGCTGCCACCGGGGATGCGTCATTCAGTGTTCGGGCACCTACAACGACAAGGACGGCCACTACCTTACCAAGCAACCGGAGTACGAGACCGTCTGGGCCCATGGCGGGAACTGCGGGATCGGTGACCTGGATGCCATTGCCAAGCTGGACTTTCTGGATGACAATTACGGTTTGGACACCATCGAGATGGGCGCGACCATTGGGGTAGCCATGGAAGCGGGCCTGGCAAAGTTCGGAGATGCCCAAGCCGCCATTGACCTTGTAAATGAAGTGGGCAAAGGCACATACCTCGGACGCATCCTTGGTAATGGGGCAGGCATGACCGGCAAGGCCTTCGGCGTCGAGCGGGTGCCGGTGGTGAAGAACCAGGCAATGCCAGCCTACGATCCCCGCGCGGTGCAAGGCATCGGCGTCACCTACGCTACGAGCCCCATGGGCGCGGACCACACCGCGGGATACGCGGTTGCCCAAAACGTCCTGAAGGTGGGCGGCGACGTGAACGCGCTCAAGCCCGAGGGGCAGGTCGAATTGTCGCGGAACCTCCAGATCGCGACTGCGGCGATTGATTCCACCGGCATGTGCCTCTTTATTGCCTTTGCGGTGCTCGACCAGCCCGATACCTTCCAGGCCCTGCTCGACATGCTCAGCGCGTTCTACGGGATCAACATGACGGGCGACGGCGTGACCGACCTGGGGAAGAAAGTCCTGAAGATGGAGCGGGACTTCAACAAGGCTGCGGGCTTCACCCCTCAGCAGGACCGGCTGCCGAGCTACTTCAAAACTGAACAGTTTGCTCCCCACAATGTCACATTCCAAGTCAAAGACGAAGATCTCGATAAGGTCTTTAACTGGTAATTGAATAAAAGAAACCCTTTTGGAGGGAGAGGCTGAAAGAAAGCCTCTCCCTTTTTTGTCCATAACACAAAGGGACCGAATACGTAGGCAGAGGTATCGTATCTATGACCTGTTTTAGGCGACAAGATTTTGATAATAGTTCCCTCACACAGCTCTGTTTTGTAATAGACAATGCTCAGCTTCCCGGTTTCTACCAAATCCTCCAGGCTGGGTGCATGGTCAAGGCGCTTGTCGGCTGCAGCATCAAGAGCTTCCTCACTCAACAAATGGGAATATCTCCCGAATATATTGCAGGGCGGATACACTCTATCTTTCTTGAGGGAAGGCCTGTGGACGACATCGATTCCGCAATGATCCATGATGGGTCACACCTCTCCCTCTCTGCTGCCATGCCGGGTTTGGTGGGGGCCACCATGAGGCGTGGGGGCGTCTACGGGGCATTTCGAAGCTCCATTACGTATAACGAATCTGATTCCCATTGTGCAGTTGCAGAAGGATGTGTGCACCTGAAGTTCTTTAACCTCCTGATGGGGGAATTGGGTCCTGATCTACTCAAGAAGGGTATCTATCTGAAATCTTCCCAGATGGCGGATTTTCTCTCAGGTCAGCCTTTGGAGTTCTGGCAGGGATGCAAAGAGATTCTTCTCAATAAAAAACCTGTGAGACGTGACCTTCTGGAAAAAGAAAACTGGTTGTCCAGACATGATCTGGTATACCTTTCAGTTATAACTACTGATTGATCCACTCCATAAAAGATGAGTGGAAAGGAGGAGAGCATGGGGGGAGAAACAACACCTAAAGAACAGCGAATAAACAGCCAGGAATGCCATCTAGAGATCTCTTTGCGTGCGGTCCCTTCAAGAATTGGGACTAGCGGGGGTAAGGAGGTCCCTTTCAAGAGAGGGGTCCTTTCGTTAAGGAATACCGGTCAGACAGTGGTGTCTGGGCTTGTGCCTTACGCCACCCTGGGCCAGGAAGGCGGATCGATTCAGGATGTGAACGAGGCATTCTCCCGCTCCAAGACCGTGGAGTCAATCAAGCCTGGAGAGGCAATCGAATGGGACGTGTACGACCAGTTGCTTACCGCACATGCGGGTGCTGCCAGCAAGGTTCATATGTTCGGATACAGGGCTGTCTTGAACTGGTGGTTCGAATTAGTCGCCTGGGCTGAGTACCGGTGCCCAGATGTTGCTACCTCTCTACAGACGCCGATCACCCGGTGGAAGCTGCGCTGGAGCCTTGCCAAGCCTCCGATGGATGAGGTTGATCTGTATATCGAAGTTATAAAAGAGTGAAGCACGCGCATACGTAAATTGTTTCGTCTCGTCGGCCTTCTCACGCGATATGTGTACCTTTAAGAACCTCCGGCAATAGGAGGAAAGAGTGCGATCTCGTCTCCTTCCCGCAGGGAATAGTGCATGCTTCTGTGTTCACCATTCACAATCTTCAGCAACGGAATCTTCTCGGGGAGTTTCAGCATCTTGATCAGGTCTTCAAGGGTTGAGTTTTCGGCCAACTCCATCTCCTGTTCCACAGGACCAAAGTTCCTCAGGGTAGCAAAAAGTTTAACAGTTACCTTCATAGCGCAGATAAATTATACCGGAGAGCCCGTTACATCGTTGTATCCTTCAGCGCATGCGGGCATTCACAACCCCTCTTCTCCGGGATGTGTTTAAAGGTTTCCATAATGAGCTTCTTTATTCGTTCCAGAGAACCCTTCATTGTCTCCACAACCTCTTTCGTTGTAAGCTTCCTGTCCGATATCCCGGCCGCATAGTTGGTAACCACTGCGATGCACGCAAAGCAGAGTTGAAGCTCACGGGCAAGACAGGCCTCGGGCATAACAGTCATACCGACGATATCCGCTCCAATCTTCAAAAAATGTTGAATTTCCGCTTTGCTCTCAAGCCTCGGCCCGTTCACGCATACGTACGTCCCGGAATCCCGGAGGCTCATACCGGATTTGACTCCAGCCTCCCTTATAGCTCCCCTTACCTCCGAGCAATAAGGAGTCGTGAAATCTATATGGACAACTTCATCTCCCTCGTAAAATGTGGCGGCTCTTCCATGGGTCATATCAATGACCTGATCAGGTATCACGACATCCCCTGGTGCCAGGCCTCCCTCTATACCCCCCACTGCATTGATTGAGATAATCCTTTCCACCCCCATTTCCCTCATACCCCAGATGTTGGCCCGGTAATTGATCATATGGGGAGGGATATGGTGGGGCGTCCCATGCCTGGAAAGAAGAACAAATGCACCATCTGGAAACTCACCTACACGGTACACATCGGACGGTTCTCCGTATGGGGTCGTTATTTTCCTGAGCTCTCTTATTCCCATCCCCTCTTCATAAAAGCCACTGCCCGCA
>Ga0335085_10007672_pt1 | contig 16630 bp, 13 predicted proteins | sample Lox_Sample_45_FD_206712 | JGI IMG/M metagenome (GOLD analysis project Ga0335085, IMG submission 206712) | Soil microbial communities from Loxahatchee National Wildlife Refuge, Florida, United States - Lox_Sample_4.5 | ecosystem: Environmental > Terrestrial > Soil > Wetlands | place: USA...
CCGACATCTTGCTGGTCCCTTCGGTTCGGTCCGTGAAGACAATGGGTATTTCGACCAGCTTGAACCCGCGCTTCCAGGCGCGAAAACTCATCTCAATCTGGAACGCGTAACCATTCGACCGAACGGCGTTTAGGTTGATCGCTTCAAGTACTTTCCGTCGAAAGCACTTGAACCCTCCTGTGCCGTCCCATAGGGGCAGTCCTGTGACGGCGCGGGCGTACACATTGGCGAAATAGCTGAGTATCAGCCGCCCGATCGGCCAATTCATCACCGTGACCTTTCCGTCGCGATAACGTGAGCCGAGTACAAGGTCCGCGTCGCGAATCGCTTCGAGGAACAGCGGCAGGTGGTTGGGATCGTGGGAAAAATCCGCGTCCATTTCGAACACGAAGTCATAGCGTCGCTCGATTGCCCAGCGAAAGCCGGCGAGGTACGCCGTCCCCAGCCCCATTTTCTTGGCCCGGTGGAGGATGTGAACGCGATCGTTTTGGGTCCGGATCTCCTCGACGATCGCCCCGGTTCCGTCGGGTGATCCGTCGTCCACGATAAGGATTTCGATGCGTGGGTCCTGCTCCAGGACCCGCTCGATGATCCGGGCCACGTTCTCCCGTTCATTGTAGGTGGGGACGATGACGAGCGCCGACTCCGGACCAGTCACTGGAGGGCCCCTGCCGCAACTTGGGTTTCCGCCGCGCTCCCGCGTCGGGGCGTCGGACCCACAGTGGCCCCGACGGGGCTGGGTGGATTCCCGCCTTGGGACGGGCCAAACAACAAGCCCGCGATAAGGGCGAGGACAGCCAATGCCATCGCAACCAGGGTAATCACCTTCCCCCGCTCAACGGCGCGATCATCGAATCGAAGATGGACGTGTCGCGTACCGGCCGAAAGCTGCACTCCGATCAGGTTGTAGTTCGCGCGCGTCGTGGGCAGCGGCTGGCCGTCGCTGGAAGCCTGCCAGCCCGGATAGAAGTTCTCCGAGACCAGCAACATGGCTCCTGCTGGGGGCGCGCTTCCCAGATCGATCGTAATATCCCCAGGCGCGTAGCTCGCAACTCGCGCCGAAACAGTGAGCGCCCCCGGCACCTGCTGCATGGGCACGGTGTGCACCGGCGCTCCGGTGTCGACCAGCGCGGCCCGATTCGGATCGAACAAGGGGTTGGTGACCAGGGCCTCGGCCTGCGAATCGGTTGCCGCGACGGCGGCCCCCGCGACCCAGGCCATGGGATTCTCGCCTGGAAGCCGATACAGGTACACTGTGGAACCCGCGGCGTCCCGAACCGGGCCGACGATCTTGGTCGGCAGCTGCTGAAAATGGAGTTGCGACTGGAGTTCCGGCATCAATGAATCGGGAAGCGTCGTGTACAGATACCGAATGTTCTCGTGCTGCCAGATCCGCGGTGTCAGGAGCAGGCGGATGTCGTAGCCGCTCGTGTCGCTTTTTCCCAACAGGTGCTGGTAACGCCCGAGCTCGTTGCCATGATATCCCAACGCCAAGCGGACGTCGTGAACCATGAGCCCGTCCCCGTCGAAGTTCGGGTCGGCGTCCGCCGCGGACCCGGTCAGGTCGAGCGACAGGACCCGCCCAGGCTGCGGAGCGCTACGCAACGAGTCGATGGCGGGGTCCGAGGCGAACAGGACCGCGGCCGGCGAGTCGAACATCCAATAGAGGTGCTCGATGGTCCACAGGTCACCGGCAACCAACGCAACCAGTATCCAAGCCCCTACTCTGCGCGGAATTGCGCGGGTGGAAAGCGCCCACATGAGGGCGACGGTCAGCGCCACAAAGAAGAAAGATCGCCAGGCGCCGAACGCGACGTTGGGGGCGTTGTCGGCTGCCATCCGCGTCATCATGGACAGGCGCTGGTCCGGGAAGGTCGATCGCAGGGAATTGATCACCATGTCGGACAGCACCGTGGCGCCTCCCGTCGACATGTAAATCGCAACCACGGCCGCCGCCCCGACCCATACGAGGCCGTAGCGCAGGGGCAGCGTGCCGGCCAGGAGCCGCTCAGTGCCGAACGCGGCAAAGATCGCGACCGCGAACGCATAGATGAAATAGATCGTACTCGGTGCCCGGAAGAACTTCGTCCCCGGTACCAGAGTGTAGACGAGATGATAGAACGGCGTATTTCCGCCCAGCGCCCACAGCAGCGCGACCACCAGGGTCCACATCCAGAAACGCCGGAATCCGCGGAGCCGGTCGGCGCCGAAGGCGCCGCCGGCCAGGATCAGGACCACGGCGCCCAGGTATTCGCTGTGCAAGTGGATCCCGTTCCGGCCCCAATACTTGTCGAGGATCCCGCTGAACTGTGGGAGATAGCTGTTGATCAGCTCCTCGATCGGAAAGGAATATGTGGTGGCGTAGTCGTAGCCTCGCCCCCCGGCTCGCGGTGACCATGGGACGTATTCCCTCAGGACCGGATAAAACTGAATCGCGCCGATGCAGGCCCCAAGGACCACGGCCCCGAGCGCGAGTCCAAGCCGTTTGATCGCGATGTCGGTCGGAAGCCGGCCGCCGTCTTCTTGCGCGGCGAACGCCAGGAATAGCGCGAACGCCCCCGCCATGAGCAATAAGTATTGGAAGAGCTGGGGATGGGGGCTGAGGATGGCCAATCCAACCGCGAGGGCAAGTCCACCCCATGCCCAGCGGCGTCCGTCTCGCATCCCCAGGACGAGCATCCAGAGCACGAGCGGCAGAAGCGCGCTCACGAACAGCTTCCCGTCGTGTCCCGGAGACGCCAAACCGGCGAGCTGACCGCTGAGCATGTACGCCACCCCGCCAACCAGCGACGAAAAGAACGGCAGCTTCCACGCACGCAGGAAGGCGTACGTGAACATCCCGGCCAGGAAGAGGTGAAGCGCGAAGCCCCACGTCATGGCCTGGTCGGTCGGCAACATCATCCGAAGGAGGAACGTCGGATAGAAGATGTCGCCGTGCATGGCCGCGACGTACGGAAGGCCGCCGAACAGGTACGGGTCCCACTGGGGGAACCCGTGGCCGGACCGGAGCGACTGCGCCGCGAAGTCGCGAAAGGCATACCCCGCCTTGTACTGGTCGCTGTTCGGATTGATGAGAAACTGGCCCGCAAACACCGGATAGGCGAGCGAGAGCGTACACAGGGCGTACACCGCGGCCGCCCACAGGGCGCCCCAGCGCGGTGCGGTCTGCTCGGATGCCGCGGATGCATCAGCCTTTCGTGGCATCAGTCCTCAGGTGAAATGCGGTTTCGCGCGGCGAACGCCGCACCCGCGCCGAACAGCAATCCTGGCGCAATTTCGAGAATCGTGAGCAATAATCGCGACGACAACGCCACAACCCCGGCGGCCTTGACCGGGAGCAGGCCGAGTGATGTGAGCGCCGTGGTCATGGCAACGTCACGGACGCCGAGACCGGCGGGCGCGACGACCGCGATAAAACCAATGACGTACGACGCCGCGTAAACTGCCAGATAGCTGGCGATCCTGCCAGGCGCATCGCCGATGACCCCAACCACGAGCCACCGGAAGGCGAGGCCATAGAGGACCCACGCCAGGGTGTTGCCCATGATCGCATAGGCCACGGCAATCGACGGAATGTTCCCGATTCCAAACGTGCGGCCGGTGGCGCGTTCGGCCAGACGAACCGCATATGGCATCAAGACGGGGAGGAGGACCAGGCACGCCCCCACGAGAACGCCGACGAGGACACCGATAATGGCGTGGCCGCCGGCGAGCGCGTCGATTTGACTCCAGGACGCAACCAGGGCGACGGCGATCCCACACGCGATGCTCGCGATCGTACTGAGCACCGCGGACCCGGCGGCGGCGACCGACGATGTCCCCGCCTCTTTCGCCATGAGGCCCATCGCCGGGACTTGCCACAGGGCGCCCGGTATGTAACGAAACAGGCTGGACACCAGCCAGACGCGCGCGGCCGGCCAAAACCCGAGCCGGGTTCCCCACGTTCCAAGAATCGCTCGCCACGTCTGAATGAGCAGCGTGTAGGCCGCGAGGACCGTGGCGGCCGACAACACCACGTAGCTCCAGCGCAGGTGCAGCGTGAGCGGTTGCCCCCGGGTGGCCTCCCATTGCTGGACGAGCCGTCGACCGATGAACACGAGGACGACGAGCGCCAAACCAGCCTGAAGGAGGACGCGGGACCTAGTCCTCGAACTTCGCGGCGGCGTCACGGTATACGCCGGCGTAGTGGCGGGCGACGGATTGAGGGGCAAACGTGGCCAGCGCGTGGAGGCGGCCGGCGGCGCCCAGCGAGGCGCCGCGATCCGCGCGGGCGAAGAGCGAGTCGATCGCGGCCGCCAACGCCTCCGCGGTCATGTCGGGCACCAGGAGGCCTGTGTGGTCGTGTTGCACCACGTCCGTGAGGCCGCCTGATTCAAACGCGATGACCGGCGTCTCGCACAATTGCGCCTCGACCGCGACGAGCCCCAAGCCCTCGTCTCGCGACGGAACGATCAGCGCGGCGGCACTTCGGTAGTGCTCCACCAGCTGGGGTTGCGCAAGCGCTCCGAGCCATTGCACGCGGGGCGCCACGCCAAGGGAGACGGCCAGGCGTTCCAGCTGCTGTTTGTCCTCCCCTTCGCCCACGATGTCGAGCGACGCGGCGGCGTCCACGCGAGCCAACGCCTCGATCAGCAACGCGATCCCCTTTTGACGATTCAATCGGCCCACGAACAGCAAGCGACCCGGCTCCCGGCGGCCGCCCGGCGTGAACAGCTCGGAGGCCACCGGCATCGGAGCAACCACGGGCATCGGTCCGGACACCAGCGAACTGGCCTCGATCGCGAGCCAGCGTGAAACGGCGGTCACGGTGGTCGAGCTGCGCATCACATGCCGAAATGCTGGTCGCGCGAACGCGACCGAGCGCGCCAGTCTCACATCGGTACCGTGCAGCGTCGTCAGGAGGGGACGATTCGCGAGGCGCGCCAGCCATGAGGCGGGCAGGCCGTTCGGGAACCACCAATGGGCATGAATGACGTCGGGCTTGAATTCGCGGCGCGCATGGTTGGCACAAGCGAATTCCGACCCGATAAACCCGACCATGGTGAGTTTGGCGCCCCACGAGTCGCGCACCTGTGTGGCCATCGTGCCCCCATAGGCGAGCGTTTCGAAGCGTCGCGGCGCATATCGGAAGCGGTGGACCGGAATACCGTCGAATGTCTCGTGCGCCGGAGAGCCAGAGGACGCGGGCGCCACAACGTGCGCGTCGACGGACTCGTCGCGCAGCGCTTTCGCCAAGCGCAGCAGAAAGGATCCGGACGCGTCGCCATCCCGGCGCGGAAAGTTATGCGTGAGAAAGAGAACACGCATCGCCCGCTATCGGGGGTCTGCCACGCGCGCGTCGTCGAGCTGCCGCCGAAGTTCCTGGAGCTCGGCTCGCTGTACGGCGATCTGCTCTCCGAGCAGGCCTGTCGCAAAGAAAATGCTGCCCAGGATCAGGCAGGTCTGAATGATCGTCCAGACCGGGTGGGTCGCGCTCGTCGCTCCCGATCCGGCGAGGGCCACCCACGTCAGGTTGATCAGCCCGGCGAGGGCGCCGAACGCGAACATGCCCAGCCCCGCCATTCCGAACAGGAGCAGCGGCTTTTTTCCGAATCGGAGCTCGACCCACACGGCCAGCATGTCGAGCACGCCAATGGGAATACGCGACAGGCCGAACTTGGACTTGCCCGCGTGGCGCGGATACACGGGCACCTCGATTTCCGCGACCGAGAAGCCCTGCGCGGCCGCGATGACGATCATGTAGCGATGCCAATCGGGCCGCACGGGCAGCGCCTCCATGATCTCCCGCCGATAGGCCTTGACCGAATTCAGGTCGCGCACCGGGATGTGAAACAGGAGGCGACTCAGCCGATTGTAGATGCCCGAGACGAATGCCTTTTCGTACTTGCCTTGTTTGAAGCCGGTCACCATGTCGGCCTCGCCGGCCAGGATCGGAGCGACCAGGCGCGGGATGTCCTCCGGTTTGAACTGGAGGTCGGCGGGATAGAAGACGAGAACCTTCGCGGCCGCGTTGAGGTATCCGGTGCGGAGCGCGTCCGCGATGCCCCGCTGACTCCGATGGCGGACCGCGCGCAGGAACGGATAGCGCCGTCCGAGTTCTTGCAGCACGGGCCATGTTCGATCCACGCTGCCATCATCCACGACCACCACTTCGAACCGCACCGTCGACGCCGCGAACGCCGCGGCCGCCTGCTCCATGAACAGCGGCAGGTTGTCCGCTTCGTCCTTGGCCGGGACGAGGACGGAGACGTCGACGGCGTCCGATGGTGGAGTCGCGGTCGCCGCCGCCGCGGACGAAGGTCCAGTCGCGGCTACGGCGGTCGCCGTCATACGCGCTTCCGCATGCGCGCCGACAGCACGCCGAGTTGGTCGCGATACTTGGCCACCGTTCGCCGCGCGATTTGAACACCGCCCTCTTTCAGGATATCGACGATCGCCTGATCGGTGAGGGGGTTCTTGGGGTCTTCATCCTCGACGAGTTTCTGAATCTGCGCTTTGATGCCGCGCGCGGAGACGTCCTCCCCGGCGGTGGTGGTGAGCCCCGATGAAAAAAAGAACTTGAGCGGGAGCACCCCTCGCGGGGTCTGAACGAACTTCTCGTTGGTGACACGGCTGACCGTGGATTCGTGCATGCTGATGACATCCGCGACTTCGCGGAGCGTCAACGGCTTGAGGAACTGGAGTCCTTTGTCGAAGAATTCGCGCTGCCGGTCGACGATGTAGTTCATCACCTTGAGCATCGTCTGCCGCCGCTGTTCGATGGCCTGGATCATCCAGTTCGCCGAATTGAGCTTGTTCGAGATGAATTCCTTGTTCTCCCCCTCGAACTTCTTCTTGTCCCGGGCAATTTCCTGGTAGACGCGGCTGAGCTTGAGCCGGGGGAGATTGGTGTCGTTGAGGAAGACGTGGTATTTGTTGTCAATGCGTTCGACGATGAGATCAGGAATGATATAGTTGTCATTCGCCGCGCTGTAGACCAGTCCGGGCTTGGGGTCGAGCTTCTTGATCTCGTCCGCCGCGTGCTGGACGTCGCCTGGGCTGATGCCGAAGCGCTTCGAGATCTCGCTCCACCGGTGGGCGATGAGCTCGTCGAAGCAGTCGCGGACGAGGCGATACGGCACGGAGTCGTCCTGGCCGGCCTCCTTCAGCTGCAGCATCAGACATTCGCGGAGGTCGCGGGCGCCGACGCCGGGTGGATCGAGCGTCTGGATGATCGCCAGCATGTCCTCCACCTCGGCCTGCGTATAGAGCGGCAGCGCCGAGGCATCTTGCTCGACAGCTTCCGCGGCCCGGACAATTTCGTCATTGATGCTTTGAAGGATCTGCTCGATGGGGCACGCGAGATACCCGTCCTCATTCACGTCGCCGATGAACTCATCGGCGAGAAACTGCTGCCGGGGCGTGAGATCGAGGAGCGTGATCTGATCGATCAGATGGTCGGACAGGTTGCGCGTGGCCACCGTGACCGGTTCGTAGTACTCGCGTTCCTCGTGTTCTTCGCGACGGCCCCCAGCGTCGAATCCATCGAGGAGGATCTCCTCCCAGTCGATTTCCCCGTTCTCTTTCTCCGGGGCATCGGCGGCCGCCGCTTCGGGTTCCTGCGCCTCGGCCTCGGTCTCCTCGCCTTCGTCCCCCTCCTCCTCTTCGGGCTCCACCATTTCGAGGAAGGGGTTGTTCAGCAGCTCCTGTTTGAGGTGCTGCTGCAGGTCCAACAGGGGCATGTACAGCAGGTCCATCGCCTGGTAGAGGCGTGGATTGATCTTGAGTTCCTGCCGGAGCTGCGTGCCCTGTTGGAGCCCAGTCTTCATGAAACGGGGAGTCCTCCTCCGTCTGTTCCCGCGAAGCGACCGCGGAGGCGCGCCGTCAATGTCGGCCCAAGGTAAATGTCGGCAACTGTGTCATCGAACACCAGCTCTCGCACGGTCCCGGACACCTTGACCTGCCCATCGAACATGATGTACGCCCGGTCGACAATGTCCAGGGTCTGTTCGACGTTATGGTCGCTGATCAACACGCCGATCCCTCGGTGGCGCAGTCCCGCGACGATGGTTTGAATATCGTGGACCGCGATCGGGTCGACCCCGGCGAATGGCTCATCCAACATCATGAACTTCGGTTGTGTGACCAACGCTCTTGTAATTTCGAGTCGCCGCCGCTCGCCGCCGGACAGCGCGAAGGCTTTGCTGTGCCGCAGATGCTTGATGCTGAGTTCATCCAGCAGGACCTCGAGGCGCTCGCGGCGCTCGGCTGACGAAAGCTGCAATGTCTCCAGGATCGCCAGCACGTTGTCCTCGACCGACAGTTTTCGAAAAATCGAAGGCTCCTGCGAGAGATATCCGATGCCCCGTCGCGCCCGCTTGTACATCGCCATGGACGTGATGTCGACGCCGTCCATATGGATGCGTCCCGCCAGCGGCTGGATCAATCCGACGATCATGTAGAACGTGGTCGTCTTGCCGGCGCCATTCGGGCCCAGCAGTCCGACGATCTCTCCCTGTTGCAATCGAAGGGCCACATCATTCACGACGCGACGACGACGGTAGGTCTTGACCAGGCCGGTCGCTTCGAGGAGGCTGCCGTGGGGGCCGGCCGGCGGTTGATCGGCGGCGGGCACGGTCCCCGCCGACGGCTCGCCGGGTCCGGCGTGCTCCCCGGTCCGGCGCAAGGCAGCGGCCACGTCGTCCCGGCCGGCCGCCAGGTCGCGCCAGATCGCGTCCGCGAAGTGGACCCGTGCACCCGGACCGTCGACGCGCGCCTCGGGCAGCACGATGAGACCGGCGGCGGCGAGACGCGGCAAGACGGACGTCGCCAGGTACTGCCGAACCTCGTCGAGGCTCAGTCGCCCCGCCTCCCGCTCGGCGTCATGGCCGGTCGCGCGGAGGGCGGCGAGATGGTCGTCGCGATACGCTATGGCCGCGCGATCGAACTCGACCGTACCCGATTCGTCGGCCGCGGTGAGCAAGGCATGCAGGGCGAGGGCAGTCGAGCGGTCGCCCCGGGTGACTTGATCAATGAGCTGCTTGGTGTGCTGCGGAGCGGGGACGGTCACAGGGGTCGGGGCGTCGGCGGGGGTTTCTTGGTCGGCGGCTTTTTGGCCGTGGAGTCCGCCGGCTTGGCCTTGGTCGAGTCGAGCGGAGAGGTATAGAATCCTTCGACCCCGCCGGAGACGGTCACGACCGACGGCTGTTCCCGCGTGAAATCGATCGCGATTTCGTGTTTCGCCTGGATGTAGCTGATCACGGGCAACCGACTCACCGTGTCACGGCCCTGCAAATGGTACAGGGCTTTGGCCCGCAGCGAGTCCGTCTTCGTCGCCAACCGGGTGTCGGCGATCGCGACGATCTCCCGGACCGAAGCGCTCTTCGTCGTATCCCGCGAGGGAAGGCTGTCGAAGTACGCGATGACGGTATCGCCCCACATCTCGTCGGGCTCAACCACGCGCATCTTGGCGGTGTCGGGCAGGCGCGTCGCAACGGCGTGTCGGACCGCCGTGATGCTCCGCAGCTTCTGGTCGGGCATGACAATGTTGATCGAATCCGCCGTGATCGTCTGGGACGGAGAGATGGCTTGGGCTTCCTTCGTGCGATTCCACGCGATCGCGCGTCCGAGCAGGTTGTTGCTGATCCGCATGTCGATCGTATCGGCCACCAGCTGCATGTCCTTGTCCGTGGCCGTGGCGTTCAGCCGGGCAATCACGCGGCTGACTGAATCGTTGTGGATGCGAATGTCGATGGTGTCCGCGAGCAGGCTCAGCTCCAGACTGACGGCGCTCGCCTTCCCCCGGGCGAGAATGCGCTCGAGCTTCCTGTGGGGCGAGTAGGCGTCGATCAGCGTTCCCTTGAGCTCGAACTTGCGGCCCTGCACGCCGTTGATGACGGGGCGTCCGATCAGATGCGTGACCTCGGCATTGAGATCGAGAAACGCCGAGTCGCTGTGGGCTGTGACGCTGGCGCGGTTGATCACGACCTGCTTGCTCGCATACAGCAAACTATCACCGTCCATGAACAGGGTCAGCGCCGATACCGTGATGGTCGAGTCGGGGCGGCCCAGGGAATCTTTCTGGGCGATCCGCATCGTCGGTCGATCGGTAGCCAGCACCTGTGCCTTCGGCCGTCGGCCCGGTGACTCGGGATAATACGAGACGGCCGGTCCGTCCAGCGAGGTTCCCGTTGGCTGCACCGCGTGCACGTTGCCGATCGCCTGGATGGAATCGCCGACCTGGAAGTAATGGAGGACGTCCGAATGGAGGTCGAGGCGGGGCTCGTTGTAGTGCACGTGGCCAAAAAAGTACCAGCGCTCCGCCGCCTCGTGCTCTTCCGCGCTGTCCGACGTCAAGACGTAATGGCGGGCGGGGCACGTGACGATGACGCCGCCGCCGATGTAATCGACAAACGTCTGATCAAACTGCTTGATTCGGGTCGCCGAATTCGTCGCCACCTGTTGCAGCGAGCATTCGACCGTGTCCTTCGCCGCGACCGGCCGGGCGGTCTGTTGCGCCGCGGGGGCCCCACCGCACAGCATGACCGCGGCCGCAGCCACGACAGCGGCCGCGCCGCAACGCCGCGCCGTCATTTGCCCGCCATTGGCACGGGCATTTGGCCGCCGCACGCATGCAGGCAATGAAAGTTGTTGAATCCCGTATCAGTTGTGAAGCCGATCCCAAACTGAGAACGCCCCCCGCCGGCGATCACGTAGTTCGTATCGCTCGAGATCAACGCCCGGAGCATGTCGTAGGTCACGTGGGGTGACCGCAGCGAGCGGCCGTCGACGAGGGTGACCACGACGTTGCCCCAGCCCTCGAGCACCTTCGTCCGCTGGTCGAACATGCCCCGATCGGCCCGCATCGTTCCCTTGGGCTCGCCCGTTTCAGTATTGAAGCTCATGTGCGTCATGCGAAGATCAAAGCGATTCTCGTCATTCAGCACGAACATGGTGTCGGCGAAGAGCATGCCGCGCATCACCCCGAGGTCGGTCATGGGCGACACCACGCCGAAGAGCACCTGATCCGCGCTGTCCGGCAACACCGCCTTGGTCTCGGTGGGCGGTTTGGCCGTCTGGGCACACGCCACGAGGCCGATTGCCGCGACCGCGGCTCCAACCACGAGGCCCGGCCTCATACGACGCGGGCGCGCATCAGATCGTGGAGATGGACGACGCCGCGCAGGCGCGCGGCGTCGTCGAGCACGGGCATCACCATGATCCCAAACTGCTCCATCCGGTACACCACGGCGGACGCCAATTCCCCCACTCGCGCGACCTTCGGCGACGTCGTCAGCACCGTCGAGACCGCGATCGAGAGCAAGTCCCCTTCTCGTTCCATCAATCGGCTCAGGTCGCCGGCGGTGAGGATGCCGCGAACCTGATGGTCGTCGTCCACCATGATCGCGATCCCCCGCCGTTCGGCGATTATCATGATCGCGTCTCGCATGGTCGCCGCCCCGGCCATCACCGGTAAATCGTCCCGCAGCATGACGTCCTCGACTCGCATGATCAACTTTCGACCCAGGGCGCCACCCGGGTGGAGGCGAGCAAAGTCTTCGCGTTTGAATCCCTTGAACTCCAGCAGCGCGACGGCGAGCGCGTCCCCAAGGGCGAGCGCGACGGTGGTGCTCGTGGTGGGCGCGAGATCGTGCGTGCAGGCCTCCTCCCGAACCCACGCGTCGAGTGTCACGTCCGAATTCCGGGCCAGGGTGGAGGACCGATCGCTGATCGCGATGGATCGTACCCCGAAGGCCTTCAGGTGAGCCAGAAGCCCCAGGAGTTCGTCGGATTCTCCGCTCTTCGAGATCAGAACGGCAATGTCGTCGGCGCCGACGATGCCCAGGTCGCCGTGCACGCTGTCGGCCGGATGGAGAAACGTCGCCGGCGTGCCCGTCGACGTGAGGGTCGCGGCGATCTTGCGTCCGATGAGTCCCGACTTCCCCACCCCGGCGACGATGACCCGGCCGCGGGCCTCGCCAATCAACCGGACGGCATCGGCAAACGCGGAATCGAGTCGGGTGCCGGCTTCTTCAAGCGCGTCCTGTTCGAGGCGGATGACGCGTCGGCCTCGCTCCAGGATGGTTTCGGGGGTCATGTGGGAACCGGCGTCGGCTTCGCGGAGCGCTCGTCCACGTAGCCGTTCCAGGCGCGATCCCATTCGCCTCGCGCCTTGAGGAGGAGTTCGGCGAACTCGCGTATGGCGCCGTGGCCCCCGCGTCGCGTGAGGCGAATCGCACACTCTCTTCGTACCTCCTCGGTCGCGTTGCCCACCGCGACTGCCATTCCGACCAGCCGAAGGATGGGGAGGTCAGGAAAGTCGTCTCCAACGAACGCGGCGTGCTCGAGGGCGACATCGCGGCGGCGAAGAATCTCAAGGAATCCGGGGAGCTTGAGCGCAACCGGATCCTGGGCCACGTCCTCGATTCCGAGCTCGGTGGCTCGCAGCCGGACCGTCTCCGAAACCCGGCCGGTCACGATGGCAAGCCGGATCCCAGCCCGAGAGAGGAGGTGCATCCCCACGCCATCCTGGATATCGTAGCGCTTGAGCTCGAACGGTCGCGCCTTCTCGTTCTCCGCGACAGCGCCGAGGTAGATCCCGCCGTCGGTCATGACTCCATCGACATCGAAGCCGACCAGCCGAATCGAGCGGGCCAACGACGAGTCGATCAACGCGACACCCGATCCCAGATGTCCACGGCGCGGCGGATCAGGTCTTTGAGATCCTGAAGCGGAAGCATATTGGGTCCGTCACTCGGCGCCGAATCCGGAGTGGGGTGGGTCTCGAGGAATAAGCCATCGGCACCCGCCGCCGTGGCGGCCAAGAGGAGCGGCGGGATGAACTCCCGCGCCCCACCACTCGCCCCACCGGCTCCGCGTCCGGGCTGCTGCACGCTGTGTGTGGCGTCGAAGATGACCAGTGCGCCGCATGCCTTCCGGATCCGCGCAAAGCTGCGCATGTCGACCACGAGGTCGCCGTAGCCAAAAAACGTGCCTCGCTCAGTGACAGCGATTTCAGCACCCCCGGCGCTACTGACCTTGTCGACCGCGCCACGCATCGCTTCAGGCTCCATCCACTGCCCCTTCTTGATGTTGACCGGACGGCCGGTGGACCCGGCAGCCAACAGGAGGTCGGTTTGTCGACATAGAAACGCCGGAATCTGGAGTACGTCCACGACGTGGGCCGCCGGACCACACTGCTCGGGCAGGTGAACGTCCGTCAAGACGCGCAACCCGGTCGCGGCTCGAACTCGGGCGAGCGCCGCGAGGCCATCCTCTTGGCCGGGGCCACGATGGGCCCTCGCATTCGAGCGATTGGCCTTGTCAAAACTGGCCTTGTAGATCACGCCACCCGGAAGAAGGGTCTGGATTTCCGCCAGGTGCTCGGCGACGCGAAGATTGAGGGAATCGGACTCGAGCACGCAGGGTCCAGCAATGAGAAACAGCGCGCCCGCCGGGAACAGTGCCACGTCAGTCGGAGGCCTCGACCAGCGGAACCATCGTCCGATTGGATCGCGCTTGGCGCCTCGCCTTCGCCGCCGCAGCGATGAAGCCCGCAAAGAGTGGATGTGGGCGGGTCGGTCGCGACTGCAATTCGGGATGGAATTGGCAGCCGATGTACCAGGGATGCGCTGGAATCTCGACGATCTCTACCAATTGACCGTCGGGCGAAAGCCCGCTGAGTCGCATGCCGTTTTGGACGAACAGCTCGCGATATGTATTGGACACCTCGTATCGATGGCGGTGTCGCTCGCTCACCTCTCGGACACCGTAGATCTCCGCCGCATGCGACCCGGGAGCCAATCGACAGGGGTAGGCGCCGAGCCGCATGGTTCCGCCCATATCCGTGACATGCTGCTGCGATTCCATGAGGGAGACGACGGCATTATCGCATTCGGGCGCGAACTCGGATGAATGGCTATCGCGAAGCCCACACACGTTCCGCGCGAACTCAATGATGGCCGTCTGCATGCCCAAGCAAATCCCGAAAAACGGCAGCCCGGATTCCCGGGCGAATCGAATGGCCTCGACCATGCCCTCGACACCGCGGACGCCAAATCCGCCAGGCACCAGGAGCCCATCAGCGTTCCGAAGCACCGCGGACGCGCTCATCCGGTCCGTGAACGCCTCGCTGGAAAGCCAGGTAACGTCGACGCCGACATCGTTGGCGATCCCGCCGTGAATCAACGCTTCGAGAACGCTCTTGTAGCTGTCGGCATATTCCGTGTACTTGCCGACCACGGCGATGCGAATGCGATCATGCGGCGCGACAACGCGTGCCACGAGGGCGCGCCATCGGCCAAGATCCGGCGGCGGCGCCTCGAGTCCCAACTTCTCGACGATCTTTTCGTCGAGGCCCTGCTCGTGAAACCTGACCGGGATTTCGTAGATCGTCTGAACATCCGGACTCTCGATCACCGCGCCAAATTCAACGTTGCAGAACAGCGCGATTTTCCGTTTGATGTCCTCGGAGATCGGCCGCTCGGTCCGAACGATGAGAACGTCCGGCTGGATTCCGATCTGCATGAGTTCTCGAACGGAATGCTGTGTGGGCTTGGTCTTGAGCTCGCCCGCGGCCGCGATGTACGGCAGCAGGGTGAGGTGGACGAACACCGCGTTTTCGCGACCCACGTCGTGACGGAATTGCCGGATCGCCTCGAGAAACGGGAGGGATTCGATGTCGCCGACCGTGCCGCCGACTTCGACAATCACGACATCGTTCTCCGGCGCGATGCGGCGGATCGCCGACTTGATCTCGTCCGTAATGTGCGGGACGACCTGGACGGTCGATCCGAGAAACTCCCCCCGCCGCTCTTTCGAAATCACGTTCAAGTAGATCCGACCGGTCGTCACATTGTTGGCTTGTGAAAGGGCACGGTCGATAAATCGCTCGTAGTGCCCAAGGTCGAGATCGGTCTCGGCACCATCATCCGTGACGAACACCTCGCCGTGTTGAAACGGCGACATCGTACCCGGATCGACGTTGAGATATGGATCGAATTTCAGCATCGAAACCCGGAGCCCCCGCTCGACCAACAAACGTCCGAGCGAAGCCGCCGCGATTCCCTTGCCGAGCGATGACACCACGCCTCCCGTCACAAAGACGTACTTGGTGCCGTGCTGGCGGATCGTCGTTGGCATTAGCGTGGTCCAGTGATAAAGGTCGTCCAATCCGAATTGGCCTGCGCCAAGTCGTCCTCGGTATCGATTCCGCCGCGGCGAGGTTCGTCGACGAGCGCCACTCCCATCGCCATCCCTGCCGCGAGCGGACGGAGCTGTTCCAGTCGCTCGATCTGCTCCAGCGGATGAGGCGGCAGCGCAACCCACTTCATGAGAGCACCTCTGGTATACGCATACACCCCCAGGTGATGCCAGATGCGATCATCGAGCAGTACCGCGTCACTCCGGTCGCGCAGAAATGGAATGCCAGCCCTGGAAAAATACATTGCACGACCCTCGTCATCGGCCACGACTTTGACCACGTCCGGCAGGCCGAGCGCCGCAGGGCCTCCTTTGGCGGCAACAGTGCCCAACTCGAATCGTGCCGTCGTGACCAGGGCGGCCGCGTCACGGAGCGCGGCCGCGGAAACGAACGGTTCGTCGCCCTGGACGTTGAGAATGATCTCGAAGTCGGCGTATTGCGGGGCGGACGCTGCCTCCGCGACTCGGTCCGTTCCGGACGGATGCTGGTCGCTCGTGAGAACGACGTCGGCGCCATGTTTGCGCGCCACTTCGGCCACCTCCGGGCTATCCGTGGCAATCGCGCAGTGGTCAGCCACGGCGACGTCGCAGACGCGCTCCCAGACGCGAACCACCAATGGCACTCCACCGAGGAGGCGCAGCGGCTTGCGGGGGAGGCGCACGGCTCCCAGTCGTGCTGGGATGACGGCGAGGGTCTTCATCTCTGAGCCTCGATCCTGCAGCCGGCCGCTTGAGTCACGCCTTGAGAATGTATGCCACAGTGACGGGGTGCGCAACGCAAGTCGCCGGCGTTCGCCGCTTCGACGTCGAACCGGAACTCGACCCCCCATTTATCTCACGAATGACCAGCCGAGGCTGGCCTGCACCCGACGGGTGGCCGTGTCCATAAGCAGTTCGCCCTCGACTGGCGCACACGAGAGCCGAACGCCAATGAGCTGCCTGAGATCGCCGACATGACCGATGCCCGCCGATCCCACCACGTGTCGCAGCGCGAGCACCGGCGATCCCGCGAACGGGATCGACACCGCCGAGATCGGGATTTCATAGCGGCTATCGGCGAGAAACAGCTGATCTCCGCCAAGCTGGAGCATGCCGAGCGTGCCGAGCGTGCCCGTTCCGCCGAGGTACGCCCAGCGCTGCGGCGGCGCCGACCCCTCCGTGGCGACCGCGTGGACCTCGAGGTGATACCGCTGGGCTCCAACGGTCGGGACGGTGAGAAAGCCGTTGAGTATGCCCTGAACAAACTCCGCCGATGCCGGCCCGCCGGATGTCGGCTCGCTCGTGGGCGAACGCAGCGACGCCTCGAGGTCGGCTGACACCGCGGCCGAAGCCCGTTCGCCCGTCCAGGTCGCCACCGCCCCGCCTTGGACCGATGATATCGTGCCGCGAACAACCGCGGGATTCGGCCGCAGCATGCCCTCCAACGACGCGTGATCCACGAAGCTCCACG
>Ga0335085_10007673_pt1 | contig 16629 bp, 17 predicted proteins | sample Lox_Sample_45_FD_206712 | JGI IMG/M metagenome (GOLD analysis project Ga0335085, IMG submission 206712) | Soil microbial communities from Loxahatchee National Wildlife Refuge, Florida, United States - Lox_Sample_4.5 | ecosystem: Environmental > Terrestrial > Soil > Wetlands | place: USA...
GTGCCGTCCGCGGCCAGGTTCTCCCGGCAGGGCAGGCTGCGGGCGCCCGGAACGTGCCCGGGCCGCGGGTCGACCGGCTCGCTGTCGCCGCGGTAGCGGGCCCGGTCGCGGGCGTCGAGGACGACCAGGCCCGGATCGGCGGCGTCCTCGATACCGGCGAGGCGGTCCGCGGGCCAGGGACGCGGGGTGAACGGCGCGGGCAGGCGGTCCGGCGCCGCCTGCTCCAGCGGGCCGTCGTAGGCCGGCAGGCCCCCATCCAGCAGCGCCGCCGCGTGGCCGGTCACCCGCAGCATCCAGACCAGGCGGGCGGCGACCGTCCCCCCGGCGTCGTCGTAGGCCACGACCGTGCTGCCGTCGCCGATGCCGAGCCCGGCCATCCCCGCGGCGAAGACCGCCGGGTCGGGCAGCGGGTGCCGGCCCGCCTCCGGGCTGGCCCCGGCCGCCAACCACCGGTCGAGATCCACGAAGACGGCGCCGGGCAGGTGGCCGGCGTCGTAGGCGGCACGCCCCGAGCGGCCGTCCAGGTACCAGCGGACGTCGGCGGGCACCACCTTGTCGCGGTGCTGCCGCCACCAGGAAAGGCTGACCACGGGGCCGATCACGCCGTCACGTTACCAGGGCAGATGACCCCCGGCGGGACCAAAGCCCCTGCCGCGGCCTGCTGCCGGTCAGGCCCATTGAAGGCAGGCACGGCGGGAGGAGTGGCCATGAAGCAGCGAGTTCCCCGCAGGACCTGGTATTCGTCGTCCGGCACGCAGCGCCGTCCCCGCGTGCTGATCGAGGACGGCCACCCGGCCCTGGAGATCTCCGATTTCGCCGCGTTCCGGGATGCGGGCTTCGACGTGGCGTTCTGCACGGGACCTGGCGTCACCCCCGGCGCCTGCCCGCTGCTATGCGGGGCCGACTGCGAGGTGCTGGCCGGCGCCGATGTCGTGCTGCACGGGCTCGCCCCGGAGGACGGCGTGGCGGCCGACATCCGGTGGTGGCACCCGGAGCTGCCGGTCGTCGTCAAGCGGCAAGAGGGCGCGGCGGCGGCACCCGCCGGGTGCGTGCCCATCCCGGCCCGCTGCTCGGTCCCGGGCCAAGTGGACGCCGTGCGCCGGGCCGTGCAGCAGCCCGCCGGGGACGAGCCTGCCGGGACGAGCCGCCGAGGGTCAAGCGGTTAAGCTCGCCCGGCGGGATGAGGCGAGGGACGCGAATACGACGGTGGTGCTCAGGTAATGACCGCTGGCGTCGTCAAAAGCGCCGCCGCACGTTATCAGGTGCAGGGCGGCGTAACCGGGCGTGCCGTAAATGGTTTTCGCCGGGAAATTGGCTTTTGAGTACTGCCGGACGCCGGTAACGCGGAAAACGGCGGTGATCCCGTCGGCGAGCGTCACGTCGATGTGCTCCCCGGGCTGGAGCGCCCCGAGGCGGAAGAAGACGGCGGGCCCGTGGTGCGTGTCGACGTGGCCCTCGATGACCGACGCCCCCATCTGGCCGGGCGTCGCCGAGTACTTGTACCAGGCCGCCTGGTCAGCGCCGCCCGACAGCGACGGCACCTCGATCGTGCCGTCCGGGTTCAGCCCGAGGGCCAGCAGGTCCGAGCGCACGCCGATGGCCGGGATGTCGACGGACACCGGCAGGGAGCGCGCCAGCGACGGCCCGTAGCCGGCCCCCGTGGAACCGGCCGCCGCCGCCGACGGCTGCGGCGCGTGCACCTGGGCGGCCACCGCGACGCCGATGGCGAGGACCCCGGCCAGGACGAGCAGCACGCCGGCCGCCCCGGCCAGGCGCGCCCGGATACTGCGCGGCTGGCGGGCAGGCGGGACGAATCCGCCCGGTGAAGCCGTAAAGACCACACGGAACCCGTATATACGCCGCCACTCCGGTTCCGCCAATGCGGCCGTCCCTCTCGCCGTCTTCCGGATACCCTTCTGCTCGCGTAGCCTAATGTTCCAATGAAAAACAGGCCATTCCCTGCGCCGCACCTTTATGGCGCGCCCGTACTGGGAGGTTTCATGGGGGTGCGCACCGCCATCGCGCGGACACGCTCCGGCGCGAGGCTGGCAGCGGCCGGCTGCGGTGCCCTGATCGTGCTGGCTGTCACGACGGCGTGCTCGGCACCCGGCGGGACGGCGGCCTCCGGGAGCGTCTCGGCGACGGCGAGCGGCGGTCTGCCTACGGCACTGGCCCCCGGCTCCAGAACCTCGGCCGCTACCTCAGCCAGCGCGCCGGCCACCGCGCCGGCCAGCGCCCCGGCCACCGCGCCGGCCACCGCCCCGGCCACCGCGCCGGCCAGCGCCCCGGCGTCGGCATCACCGCCGACCGTGCCGGCCACGGAGCCGACCACCGAGCCGGTGATCGGCTCGCCGAGCCCGTCGCCGAGCCCGCTGCCCGTCGGCGCCCCGTCCACCGGCGGCGGCGGCACGGCCGGCGTCCAGGACATCCTGCTCTTCGGCCTCGGCGGCGCGGCCCTGCTGGCCGGGGCCGGGAGCCTGGCCTACCGCCGCAGGGTCATGCGGGACCGCTGACGAAAGGTGCGGCGATGAGCGAACTCAAGGCCGAGGCGGCCCCCGCCGAGGTGGGCCTGGACGCGGACCGGCTGGACCGGATCGGCCGGCACTTCACCCGCTACGTCAACGACGGCAAGCTGCCCGGCTGGCTGATCACGGTGAACCGGCGCGGCCGCCTGGCCTACGTGGCCCGGCACGGATCGCGTGACCTGGAGGCGGGCCGGCCGGCGGAGACCGACACGCTGTGGCGGATCTACTCGATGACCAAGCCCATCACCTCGGTCGCCGCGATGATGCTGTTCGAGGAGGGCGCCTTCGAGCTCACCGATCCGGTCAGCTCGTTCATCCCGTCGTTCGGTGCCGTCCGCGTGTTCAACGGCGGGTCCGACCTCAAGCCTGTCACGGTCCCGGCCGCCGAGCCGGTCCGGATCTGGCACCTGCTCACCCACACCTCCGGGCTCACCTACGGGTTCCACCGGGCGCACCCGGTGGACGCGATGTACCGGGCCGCCGGGTTCGAGTGGGACTCCCCGCCGGGCATGGACCTGGCACAGGCCTGCGACGTCTGGGCCGGCCTGCCGCTGCTGTTCCAGCCCGGTGCCGAATGGAACTACTCGGTGTCCACCGACGTGCTGGGCCGGGTGGTCGAGGTCGTCTCCGGGCAGAGCCTGGACGAGTTCTTCGCGGCCAGGATCTTCGGCCCGCTCGGCATGACGGACACCACGTTCTGGACCGATGACGCCACCCGGCTGGCCGCCCTGTACATCCCGGGGCCGGACGGGCGGCCGACCCGGCTGGACTCCCTCGGCCGGCTGGTGCTCGCGCCGCGCAGCCTGCTCAGCGGGGGCGGCGGCCTGCTGTCCACTGCCGCCGACTACGACCGTTTCACCCAGATGCTGCTGGACCGCCCGGACAGCCCGGGCGGGGAACTGGACGGCACCCGGCTGCTCGGGCCCCGGACGGTGCGGTACATGGCCCGCAACCACCTGCCGGGCAACCGCGACCTGAAGACGTTCGGCCGGCCGCTCTACGCCGAGACCCCGTTCCTCGGGGTCGGCTTCGGCCTGGGCTTCGCCGTCACGATCGACCCGGTACCCGGCAAGATCATCTCCTCCGCGGGCGAGCTGACCTGGGGCGGCGGCGCAAGCACCGCGTTCTGGATCGACCCGTCCGAGGAACTGACGGTCTCGTTCTTCACCCAACTGCTGCCCTCCAGCGCCTACCCGATCCGCTCGCAGCTACGCCAGCTCGTCTACCAGGCGCTGGTGGACTGAACGATGGAGGGGTCGGCTCAGGCCAGGGCGTGCGGGCGGGCCAGCGCGGCCGGCGAGGTGCGCAGCGACGCGGCGAGCGCGGCCTCGCGGCGGCGCGCGTCCATGGGGTTGACGCCCATCGTGGCGAGGTCCTCCGGGCCGGGGGTGAGCAGGGTGACCGTGAGGCCGCGGGCGTGCAGGCGGCGGGCGTCGCGCAGCAGCGCGCGGGTGGCCAGGCCGCGCACGGTCCGGTCCAGCCGTTCGTGCGGGCTGCGCGGGGAGTCGGTCCCGGTGCTGGCCATGGGCGCGAGCACGTAGACCTCATCCACGTCCGCGTCGGCCATCAGGCTGAGCGAGGTCGGCGACCGCACCCCGCCGTCGACGTAGCGGCGGCCGTTGATCTTGGCGGGGCGGTACCAGCCGGGGATGGAGCAGGAGGCGACGACCGCGTCCGGCAGCGGCGCGGCCGGGGCGCCGCGGCGGCCGAAGACCACCCGCCGGCCCGAGTCGTAGTCGACGGCGACGATCCAGGTGTGCCCCTCGACCCAGTGCGGCGCCGCCCCGGCCGGTGCGCCGTGGTGACGGGCGTGCAGGTCGCCGACCATGGCGCGCAGGGCGGTGTGCCGGCCACGGCCGTGCGGCAGCCACGCGGTCACGCTGACCCGCGGGTGCACCCGGTGCGGCGTGAGCAGGGCGGTGCACCACAGCACGGGTGAGCCCATCCGCGGCTGCGGGACGGGCGGCAGCGGGCCGTCCTTGACCTGGGGCAGCGCCGGGAGGCCGCGGATGGTCTCGCCGCGCTGGTAACCGATCATCTCCTCGATGCTGCAGCGGCAGCGGAGGCTGGCCGCGAGCACGCTGCCGGCGCTCGTGCCGATGATCACCTCGACGTCGCCGAGCGCGTCCGGCAGTCGGTCCTGAAGGGCCGGAAGCGCACCGGTCATCCAGGCGGCGCCGGTCAGGCCGCCCCCGCCGAGGACGAGACCGACGCGGGACCGGGAGCCGGCCCGCGTGGCGCCCAGAACGACGGCACCCATGAAGCCTCCAGAGCCGCGCCCGGCCGGCCACCACGGCAGCTGATGGGCGCGGCGGGCGCCTGTACCGGAGATTACCTGTCCCGGGTAACGGCTCTATCGGTCCTTGCCGAGTTCGGCCGATGGCCAGTCGCAAAGCCCGGGCCGCGGTCAGGTGCCCGATAGCTGACCGGTCCGCGCGGCCCTCCCGCTGCGGCGCGCGTTCTCGCGCCGCCCGGCCCGGCCTGTCTCCGGAGTGCGGGCCGCCGGCGTCCTAGGTGGCCGGGAAGCTCTCGATGGCAACGATACGGCCAGCGCGGAAGGTGTACACGCTGGTCACCGGCAGCGGCGGCCCGTGCCCGTCTTCCGTCACGAGCCTGGCACGCACGGTGACTTCCGGCCCGGCCCGTTCGGTGACCTCGGCTATCTCGACCTGGTAGCGCCCGTGGACGGCGTGCAGGTCGCTGACCAGTTGGGCGATGCCGTCATGCCCGCTGTACGCCGTCAGCCCGGGACGGACCAGGGGTTCACAGATCACCTCCGGGTCCACCAGCGCCAGCACGTCCGGGATCCGGCCGTCACAGATCGCGTCGTACAACTCCAGCACCACCTGGACGGGACTTTTCCGATTCTCGTGATGGCCTGTCATGCCGTCTCCGGTCGATTACTTTCAGTGACCAGTTTAGCGCCTGTCGCCGCGGAAAGCCACCCATGACCAGGGATAAAGCCGGACAGCCGGGTACCCGCGGGCCGGCGAGCAGGGCAGCCACCTGGTCCGCCAGGGGCACGGCCGCGGTCAGGCGGTTGTCGATGACGGCGTGCGGGGCCGCCGGCGCGTCGCCGAGCCGCATGCTCGCGGTGAACGCGGCGAACCGTTCCAGCTTGGCCGAGTCCCGCGGGGAGCCGCGGGCGGCCAGGCGCTGGCGCAGGGTAGCCGCGTCCGACCGGATCCAGACCAGGCGGACGGTCCCGCCGCCGAGGTCGCTGACCCAGGACCGCCACCGGTCCGCTTCGTGGATCTGCCGGGTGAACGGGCCGGACAGCAGGACGGGGCAGCCGTGCCCGCGGATCTCCCGGGCCGCGGCCGTCATCCCCGCGTACTCGTGCACCTTGATGTGCTCGTCGTACCACGGGCCCTCGCGCTCACCCGGCGGGCGGCCGGCCGCAGCGAGCGCAGCGGCCACGAACGAGCCGTACATGGTGTCCTTGTCGAGCAGCGCCGGCACCGGGGCCAGGGCGCCGAGCAGCAGGTCCGCGACCGTGCTCTTGCCCGCTCCCGGCGCCCCGGCCACCACCCACGCGGGCGCAGCAACCCTCATGCCCAGCGAGAATACGGTCCGCCGCGGCCGAGCAGGCCGGCACGGCCCGTTCATGTGCAGTTTCTGCTGCTATTGCGCAGAAATCGTACACATTTATGAAATCTCCCCGGGTGGGACCGGAGTAGGGTGGGGAGGGTGATCAGTGGGGTGCATGCGATCGTTTTCTCGCGGGAGGCGGAGAAGGTCCGGGCCTTCCTCGGCGACGTGCTGGGCCTGCCGTCGGTGGACGCGGGGCACGGCTGGCTCATCTTCGCCCTGCCCCCGGCCGAGCTCGCCGTCCACCCCGCCGACGGGGAAGCCCGCCATGAGCTGTACCTGATGTGCGACGACATCCACGCCACGCTGGCCGAACTGCGCGGCAAGGGCGTGCCGATCGCCCGCGAGGTCTGCGACCAGCGGTGGGGGCTGGTCGCCGCGATCCGGCTGCCCGACGGCGAGGAATTGCCCATCTACGAGCCCCGGCACCCCTCCCCCACCCGGCCCTGAGCCCGCCGGGCGGGCGGGGCGGAGCCCCTAGCCCTAGCCGGGCAGTCCCAGGATGCGGGCGGCGTTGCCGCGCAGCACCGCGTCCAGGACGTCGGCCTTGATGCCGAGGCCATCGAGCTCGGACAGGCACCGTTCGGGGGCGATGAACGGGTAGTCGCTGCCCCACACGAACTGATCCGACAGCCGGCCCTTGAGCTCGGCGATCACCTCTGGCGGGATCCGGCGCGGGGACCAGCCGGAGATGTCGATGAACACGTTGGTCTTGTGCAGCGCGACGGCGAGCAGGTCCGTCTGCCAGGGCCAGCCGAAATGCGCGGCCACCACGGTCAGACCGGGATGGGCCGCGGCCACCGGGTCGAGCCTGAGCGGGTGGGCGTAGTCGATCCGGATGCCCTGGCCGCCGGGCTGGCGCGCGCCGATCCCGCTCGTCCCGGTGTGGAACAGGGCGAGCAGGCCGTGCTCCTGGCACGCGGCGAAGACGGGCCAGAACCGGGGATCACCGGGATCGAACGCCTGCAGGGACGGGTGGAACTTCACCCCGCGCAGGCCGAGCGCCGCGATGTTGGCCACCTCGGCGACCGCCGCCGCCCCCTTGTGCGGATCGACCGAGCCCAGGCCGGTGAAGACGTCGGGGTACTGACGGCAGGCGGCCGCGACGGTCTCGTTCGGCACGCGGGGGCGGCCGGTCGCGGTTTCGGCGTCCCAGGCCAGCAGGACCGCCATCAGGCCCAGCTCGCGGTAGCGGTCCGCCAGCTGGCCCAGCGACTGGCGCCGCACCGGCGAGCGGAAGTACGCCTCGGCCGCCTCGACGTAGCCGGCCATGCTGCCGTCCAGCCAGTCCGGCGTGGACAGGTGCACGTGAAAGTCGATCGCCCTGGGTGACACGCGCCCCATCGTAGAAGGCGCGTCGGGTTATGGGATAGGCGGCCCCCGGCCCCCGGGGGATAATGACGCCGCCGGGCAAGGATGCCGTGGGCCGGGCTGTGCAACACGCATTTCTGGGTGGACCGCACGACCGGGATCTGCGCCTCGATCTACAGCAACTTCCTGCCGTCCGTCACGCCGGAGGCGTTCGCTCTGTACCAGGACTTCGAGCGGGCGCTGTACGCCGCCCTGTGAGAGGGCCCGGCTGGCCGCCCGCGCGGGCCCGGCGGGCCCGCTGGGCCCGCGCGGCGGTCAGCTCCCGTTCTGGCCCGTTCCGGGTCAGTTCCGCGGCGCGCTCGAACTCGGCCGCCGCCTCGGCGGCCCGCCCCAGCTTCATCAGCAGGTCGCCGCGCACGCTGGCCAGCAGGTGGTACCCCCGCAGGGAGGGCTCGCCGACGAGCTGATCCACCAGGTCCAGGCCCGCCTGCGGGCCGAACGCCATCGACAGCGCCACCGCGCGGTTCAGCTCGACCACCGGTGACGGCAGCACCCCGGCCAGGATGCCGTACAGCTCGGTGATGCGCACCCAGTCGGTCTCCTCCGGCCGGAAGGCCCGGGCGTGACACGCGGCGATGGCGGCCTGCAGCGCGTAGGGGCCGTGGGCGCCGCCGAGCTGCCCGGCGCGCTCCAGGGCGGCCAGCCCGCGGTTGATGAGCAGCCGGTCCCACCGGGCCCGGTCCTGGTCGAGCAGCAGCACCGGCTCGCCGGACGGCCCGGTCCGGGCCGCGATCCGGGACGCCTGAATCTCCATCAGCGCGACCAGCCCGTGCACCTCGGGTTCAGCGGGCGCGAGCTGGGCCAGCTGGCGGCCCAGCCGGAGCGCCTCCTGGCACAGGGCCGGCCGCATCCAGTCGTCACCGGCGGTGGCCGAATAGCCCTCGTTGAAGATGAGGTACATGGCCTCCAGGACCGAGGAGAGCCGGGCCGGGCGCTGCTGGCGGTCCGGCGCCTCGAACGGTACCCGGGCCCGGGCGAGGGTCTTTTTGGCACGGACGATGCGCTGCGCGATCGTCGGCTCCGGCACCAGGTAGGCGCGGGCGATCTCGGCCGTGGTCAGGCCGCCCAGCAGGCGGAGGGTGAGCGCCACCCGGGCCGGCACCGCGAGCACCGGGTGACACGCGGTGAAGATGAGCCGCAGCATGTCGTCGTCGATGTCGTCCCCGGCGGCCTGATCGAAACCGGACGCCGCGGCCGGGCCGTCCGTCTCCAGGTCCCGGCCGATCTGGGCGTACTTGCGCTCCAGCTCACGGTTCCGGCGGAACAGGTCGATGGCGCGCCGCTTGGCCACGGTCGTCAGCCAGGCACCGGGGCTGGCGGGCACCCCCGATCGCGGCCACTGCTCCAGCGCCGCGACCACGGCGTCCTGGGCCAGTTCCTCGGCCAGGCCGACGTCGCCGGTGTACCGGGCCAGCGTGGCGACGAGGCGGGCCCACTCCATCCGGACCACCGCGTCGACCGCCGCATGCGTATCCGAACTGGTCACGCCATGATGACACCATCCCGGCCGCGGCCGGGGCAAGCGGTACGGGGTGGTGCCGCCGGCCGCGGCACCACCCCGTCACGGTCGCCATGGCGTCAGTACACCGGCCGGATCGTGCTCTCGCCCTCACCGACGAGGGCCAGGAACCGCTTGGTCCACTCGACGGCCTCGGCCTTGTCGCGGCACTCCATCAGCGCCCAGCCGCCGACCAGTTCCTTGGCCTCGGTGAACGGGCCGTCCAGCACGGTGAACTCGCCATTGTGGTACTGGACCTTGATCGCCTCGTTCAGCGGGGCGACGCCGCCGGTGGCCAGCAGCACGCCGGCCTTGGTGGCCTCCTCCACGAACGCGCCCATCTTGGCCATGTCGTCCGGGGACGGCATCGGCACGGGCGCGGACGGGTCGCCGAGGGTGTATCCGAGGAATCGCATGATGTGCTCCTTTGTCTGCTTGGTGGCGGGCGATGCCGCCACTGGCTTCCTTTGCCCACACGTCGAACGCCGCCGCGCCGGATCGACACGCGCCGGAGAAATTCTTCTTCCGCGTGGCCCGGGTGCCGCCGGCACCGGCGGGGAACATCGCGGATGCTGCTAGCGTTACCAAGCCTGGCGGCACCGATGCCGCCCTTTCGCGGGCACACCGCCCGCGTGGTCGCTTGTGTGAGCAGTCCGCTGGTCGGTGAACCACGTTTCGCCGCTGTCGTCGACGTCTCCGGCATGACGCGGCCCCGAATCAGCGATGGAGTTCATGCATGCCTGACAATGCACGGCGGCGGCGCACGCCTGCCCGCACCCACGGTCCCCGCGGGCCCCGCGAGCAGGAACCCGGCCGCCGCGGCGGCCAGCCCGCCCGGCGGGGCGGACGGCCGTCCCGGCCGGTACGCCCCCCGCAGGCCGATCCCTACGCCGGGCTCGACCGCGCCCTGTCCGACGCCGCCGCGCGGCCGACGCCCGCAGCAGCGTCGTTCGGCCAGCTCGGCCTGCCCGACCGGCTGATCAGCGCGCTGGCGGCGCGGAACATTCACGAGCCGTTCGCGATCCAGACCCGGGCGCTCCCGGACGCGCTGGCCGGCCGCGACGTACTCGGCCGGGCGCAGACCGGCTCGGGCAAGACGCTCGCGTTCGGCCTGCCGATGCTGACCCGGCTGGCGGGCGGCACGGACACCACGGGCGGGCCGCGCGGCCTGGTGCTGGTGCCCACCCGTGAGCTGGCCCAGCAGGTCGCGGACGTGCTCACGCCGCTCGGCCGCAGCGTCGGCCTGAGCGTCACGACGGTCTACGGCGGCGTCGCGTACGGGCGGCAGATCGCCCGGCTGCGGGACGGCACCGATATCGTCGTCGCGACGCCGGGCCGGCTGATCGACCTGCTCGACCGGGGAGCCTGCACGCTGGCCGCCGTCGGGATCACGGTCCTCGACGAGGCCGACCACATGGCCGACCTCGGCTTCCTGCCCGCGGTGACCCGCATCCTGGACGAGACGCCAGCGGGCGGCCAGCGGCTGCTGTTCTCCGCCACGCTGGACCGGCGGGTCGGCCAGCTGGTGACCCGCTACCTCACCGATCCCGCGCTGCACGCGGTGGCGCCGCAGGCCGAGACGGCGGGCACGGCCGAGCACAGCGTGCTGGTGCTGGACGCCCAGGACAAGCTGCCGGTGGCCGCGGAGATCGCCAGCCGCCCGGCGCGGACCCTGTTCTTCGTCCGGACCAAGCACGGCGCGGACCGGCTCGCCCGGCAGCTGGGCCAGGCCGGGGTGGCCGCCGAGGCCATTCACGGCAACCGGAACCAGAGCCAGCGGCAGCGCGCGCTGGACGCGTTCGCGGCCGGCCACCCGCGGGTCCTCGTCGCCACCGACATCGCCGCGCGCGGCATCCACGTCGACGACGTGGAGCTGGTCGTGCACTTCGATCCGCCCAACGATCACAAGGACTACCTGCACCGTTCCGGCCGGACGGCCCGCGCGGGGGCGTCCGGGCTGGTCGTGACGCTGGCCGAGGAAGGGCAGGTCCGGGAACTGCAGCGGATGCACGACGCGGCGGGGGTGCGCGCCCCGCGGCACCACGTGGGCGTGGGGCACCACCTGGTCCACCAGATCGCGACGACCGGCACGCCCGTCCCGCCCCCGCCGCCGGCGCCCGCCGGCGGACCGGCCCGCAGCGGGCGGGGCGGCGCGAAGCGCCGGCGGCCTCGTTCCGGCAACGCCCCCGGCGACCGGGCGCACGCCCCGGGCGACCGGGCGCACGCGGCCAGGCGGGGCGGGGCGCGCGGCGGCCAGCCGCGGGACAGCCAGCCGAGCCGGGGCCCGCGCGGGGCGGCGTCGCGCGCCAGCCAGCCGCGGAACGGCTAGCCGCGGGACAGCCAGCCGCGGCGGCTAGCCGCGGTCCAGCGAGGCAAATCCGCGCCGGTTCCTTAAGCCCCGCGCCTGCAAGCCCCGCGCCTGCAAGCCCCGCGCCTGCAAGCCCCGCGCCTGCGCCTCCTCGATGGTGAGCTCGGCGGCGGGGTCGGCGTCGAGGCGCTCCTCGGGAATCGGCTGCCCACTGCGGACGGAACGGCCGTAGGTGCCGTCGTCCAGCCGCTGGAGGGCCCGGTCGATGGCGGCCACCCGGTCCCGCAGCCGGGCCGAAACCGCGTCGGCCATGTCCCCGGCGGTCAGCGTCTGGGCGGGGTCGGCAATGTCGCCGGGCTCATCCTCGGCTTCCCGGTCCCGCCGCGCCTCCTCCTCGGTCTCGCGGAGCAGGCTCTCCACCTCGGCGCGTTCGGCGGTCAGCCGGGCCCGGGCCTGGTCGTGGTCCATGTGTCTCCCTCGAGCCGGCGGCATCCCGGCAGCACAACGAGCGGCCCACCCGGTCCCCGCGACCCCCCGCAGGCCGCGAGGCTGGCCGGCCTGCCCATGGCGGCAACCGGCCGATACGTATTGAGGTAGGAGGTATATCACATCGTCAGGCGGCCGCAGAAGGGCCCAACGGCCCGGGACATGCGGCGGTAACGGGACGTGATTCAGGGTCGGCTGAGCGCGTCCCGGATCAGCGCGGCGAGTCCCTCCGGCCAGACCTTCTCCGTGGTGACGTCGAGCTCGGCCAGCGTCCACCACCGCCAGGCGGCGATGCCGTCGGTGGCGTGCATGGCGTCGACGCCGTGGATCCGGCGGCGCGCCGGGCCGGTCCGCGCCAGGTACAGGCGTTCCCGCTGGCGCACCAGTCGGCCCGCGTACTCCATGGTCAGCGAGCGGCGGAGCACCTCATGGCGCAGCGCGACGTCGCTCCACCCGGTCTCCTCGGTGAGCTCGCGCAGCGCGGCGTCTGGGTAATCTTCCCCCTCGTTCAGCCCGCCGCCGGGAGTGGTCCAGTGGCTTCCGTTCGGCGGGCCGTCGTCGTAGCGCATCAGCAGTACCCGGTCGTCCGGGTCGAGCAGCACGACCCGGGCGGCCAGCCGCTCCGGAAGCCTGTTCATGCCGTCTATTGTGCCGTTTTGAGACCTGGGGCGGGCAGGCGCGGTGCGAGCATCGGCGCCATGGCCGGGACAAACGCCGCCTCATCGCAGGCGCCGACGCTGACCGTGGCGCTGGATCTGCCGTCGGCGCAGGTGCTCGCCGATCAGATATCGACCATCCAGGATCTTCAGTTCGTGATGGAGTGCTGCAAGCGGCTGCTTACCGAGCTGGTCAAACCGGAGGAAGAGCGGGAAGCGGTGGTCCCGCAGGCGCTCTGGTCGGCCGCGCTGATGGGCTACGGCCGCTGCTTCACCAAGGGAAAACGGTTCGGGCTCACCGCGGACGACGTGCGCAGGCTGCCGCTCGAGGGCCAGGTGATGAAGTTCCACAACTGGGTCGTCGAGGAACTGGGCCAGCTCGCCCGGCACCCGGCGAACCCGTACGAGGTGGCCAGGGTCGGCACCGTCCTGTCGCCGCCCGCACCGACCGGGGACGCTGCGCAGGCCGAACGGCACGTCGAGGGGATCACCGTGCTGTCGGCGAGCCACATCCTGGTCGACGGGGCCGGGGTCCGGCAGCTGGGGGCGCTGGCGTCCGAACTGGCCCGGCAGACGGCGGAGAAGGCGCAGAAGCAGGAGAGCGCCGTTCTCGCCGACGCGCAGAAGATGGGCCTGGACACGCTGTACGCCCTGCCGCCGCTGCCGGTGGGCGCCCCCGGCGACGACCCGGATGAGGACGCCGCCGACGCGGACGCCGGAACGGATTAACGGCGCCGATCGGTGCGCCGGCCGGTCAGGGAATCACACCGGTCAGGGGGCGGCCCGGTCAGTGCGCCGGCCGGTCAGGGAATCACACCGGTCAGGGGGCGGCCCGGTCAGTGCGCCGGCCGGTCAGGGAATCACCGCATTAGGGGCCGCGCCGGCCAGTTCCTCGTCCGGGCCGGGCGCGGGATAGTGGCCGGCCAGCCAGTCGTGCAGCAAAGCGAGCCGGGCCGCGTTGCCGTCGTGGCCCGCGATGACCGGCGCGGAGTTGTACGGGCTGGCGTCCGAGCTGCGCCGCAGCTTCACGTACAGCCCGGACGCGTCGATCGCGTAGCGCTCCATGTCGTCCTGCAGCGCCCCGATCACGGTGATGTTCCGGTCCCGGCCGATCCGCTCGAACAGCGCGACCGCCTCGGTGCGGTGCTGCTTGCCCAGGTTGCGGCCCAGCTCGTCGAGTACCAGCAGCAGCGGCCGGTCGGTCCCGCCGGCCAGCGCGGCGGCGCAGACCAGCTTGACGGCCTTCTCGTCCATCTGCGCGGTGTTGCCCCGCAGGTTGTAGGGCGACATGCGCTGCCCCTCGGCGCGGCGCCATTTCGGGGTGACGGTCCAGCGCCACGGCTTGTCCGGCTCGGCGGGCGGCTGCGGCTCGGGGAAATCCAGCGTCGCCCCGTAACCGCCGTACTCCTGGTCCAGCCGGTCGAACTGGGTGGCCACCTTCCTCAGCTTGGCCTTGATACCGTCGGCGACGGACGCGCGGTGCGCCGCGGCAGCCTGGGCCGCCTCGGCCAGGCCCCGGCGCGCCGCCGCCAGGTCGGCGGTCCGGTCGGCGCGCTGCCGGGCGATCCGCTGCCGCTGGTAGTCGTCCTCCTGCTCGGTCTGCGCCAGGTAGGTGCGGACGGCGCGGTGCAGCGCCGGGAACGCCTCCCCCTGGGCACCCCACCGGACGTCACCGCGCAGGCCGGCGATCTCCCGCGGGATCTCCTCCTCGGGCGTGCCGCGGGGGAAGCACAAGGTGAGCACGCGGTCCAGTTCCCCGCAGCACGCGGCGGTCCACTCCGGCTCGCCCCAGGTGGCCTGTTCACCGCCCAGCGCGAGCAGATGGCCGGCCGCCTCGGCGACGCTGCCGCCGAAGGCGGCCACGCGGGACTCCAGCCCGATCGCGGCCTGGCGGGCCGTCAGGGCGTCCCGCTCGGCGACGTTGCGGTTCTGCAGGTCCTCCAGCCGGCCGGCGTCGGCGCGGAGACGTTCGGCCTGCTCGGTGCGGGTCTGTACGGCGGCGAGCATGCCGGCGTGCTGCTGCCGCGCCGCCCGCACCGCCGGCTCGAGCCCGGACCGCTCGGCGGCCAGCTCGCCGAGCGTCTCCCGCAGGCCGACGATCTGTTCCCAGAGCCGTTCCGCCTCCCCCGCGGCCCTCGCGGCGGCGATCCGTGCCTGCGCCGCCGACAGTTCCCGCCGCGCGTGCTCGACCGCCTCCCCGGCCTCACGCAGCCGCCCGGCGGCCGCCGCGACCCGGTCCCTGGCCTGGTCGACGCGGGCCGCCCGGCCGGTCAGCGGGCTGGCGAAACCGCCGGCCACCCAGACCCGCGCGGCCTCGTCGACCGCGCCGGCGTCCCCGGCACCGGCTCTCCCGGCCAGGCTGGCCAGGAACCCGGCCAGCGGGAACCGCTCGTCGGCGGCGCCAGGCAGGTCCGGCCCGGCCGCCGGGGCCGCACCGGACACGGCGGGCACACCGGACACGGCGGGCGCACCGGACACGGCGGGCGCACCGGACACGGCGGGCGCACCGGACACGGCGGGCACACCGGACACGGCAGCGATAACCAGCATCGAGCCGGGCAGGCCGGCGAGCAGCTCGCGGGCGCGGGCGGCGTCCGCCGCCCCGACCACGACCGCCTCGCGGTACGGGTGCAGCCGCGTCTCCCACCGTTCCCGCTGCCCGGCGGAGACGACCACGCTGTCCAGCAGCGGCGCAGCCGGCACCCCGCCCGCCCGCAGCCGCTGCAGCGGCCCGGCGGCCAGGTCGTCGCCGCGGGCTTCGGCCAGGCCGGTCTCGGCGTCGCCGAGTTCCTGCTGGCGCGCCCCGAGGGCCTGCAGCGCGTCCTCCAGCCGGGCGTTAGCCGCGGCCGCCTCGGTTTCGGCCTGGCCAGCGTCGCGGCCGTCCGCGGCCCGCGCCTCGGCCAGGCGGGCCGCCCGCAGCCGGGACTTGTCCTCGATGTCGCGGACCGTGGTCCGCTCGTCGACCTCCAGCGCGCGGTCCCGTTCGGAGATCTCTTTCCAGTGCCGTTCGGCCCCGGCGCAGTAGGCCTGGAACGCCTCGTCGCTGCGCAGGTCCCGCAGCTGGTCGCGGAGCTGCGCGAGCCGGGCGGCGCGGGCCTCCCAGTCGCCCTCCAGCCGGGCCAGCTCGCCGCCGATGTCGTCGAGCTGCTGGCGGCCGTCCACCACCAGCCGGGCGCTGCGGCCCTGCCAGAGCGCGGCCGCGTGCTCGATCGCGGCGCGGGCCCCCGCCCGCTGGCTGATGCCCGCCTCGATCAGGCGGGCCTCGGCCTCCCACCGGTCCAGGTCGGCGCGGGCCCGCTGCTCCTCCTCGCGCCGGGCGTGCTCGGTGGTGCGGGTGGCCCGTTCGGTTTCCATCTCGCGGTCGATCCCGGTCAGCGCGGCGATCGCGTCGAAGATACGGGCCGGGCTGAGCTCGTTGAGCGGCTGGGCGAGCAGGTTCGCGGTCGCACTGGCGCGCACCGAGGTGGACAGGAACGATACGCACCGCACGTGCCGGCCGTACAGCGCCTGGCCGAGCCGGTTGGCGTGGATGTCATGCCGCCCGTTGCGGCGGGGCAGCTCGGCCCACATCCCGTCCGCGGCCGCCACCCGGTCCGCGTCGCCGGCCCCGGCGGGCACGTACAGCTCGCTGGCCCAGCGCAGGTCGACGTACGGCGCCTTGCGGTTGACCCGCAGCCACACGGTCAGCGCGGTGGCGGCCAGCTCCCCGGGGGTGGCGGCGTCCGGGGCAGTGAAGACGCCGATGACGTAGCCGTGGCTGGCGTTGCCCCAGCGGCCGTCCTGCGCCGCGATCTCCGCGGTGAACAGCAGCTCGGCCGCGTCCGGCGCACCGCTGCTCCACCGCCACTGTTCGTCGCCCGACAGCAGGCTGATCCCGGCGATGAAGGAGGACTTCCCCGCGCCGTTGGAGTCCTTCGGGCCCTGCCCGGCCACGGTGACCAGGCCGCCGGAGACCATCGGCACCGGGTGGGCGGACAGCCGGGAGATGTTGATCATCTGGATGCCGGCCAGCACGCGCGCGCCGACGACGTCGCAGGCTTCCTCATCGCCGTCGTCGCGCCAACGCAGGACGTCCTCGGTCACGCAGGCTCCTTTCCGCGGGCACTGTGTTGTTCGGGGGCACCGGGTTCGCGGGCACCGGGTTCGCGGGCACCGGGTTCGCGGGCACCGGGTTCGCGGGCACCGGGTTCGCGG
>Ga0335085_10007674_pt1 | contig 16626 bp, 16 predicted proteins | sample Lox_Sample_45_FD_206712 | JGI IMG/M metagenome (GOLD analysis project Ga0335085, IMG submission 206712) | Soil microbial communities from Loxahatchee National Wildlife Refuge, Florida, United States - Lox_Sample_4.5 | ecosystem: Environmental > Terrestrial > Soil > Wetlands | place: USA...
CGGATCACGCCATCGATATGGATATCGATGACGCCTTCGATCACGTGGAACATCTCGCAAGCGTCTTTGTGAATGTGCAGGGGTGGTTCGGCGCCGGGGCGCTGCAAGGCTTCCATCAGGGCAAAATGGCCGCCGGTCTCCTCTCCAGTGACCAGCATAGTGATGAATCCGCCGGCGTATCTGTAGGTCCGGGGCGGCGCAAGCACGGCTGCAGTAACAGTTGACATGTTTGTCTCCTCTGTCTTGATACGCGGAGAGGAGCGGCAAACCGGCTCACCAGATGTAGTCTTTGGCGTCCCTGCGGCGCTCGTAGCTGTCGAGGACGTGGACGACGCGGAGCTTCTTCAATTTGGTGGGAGAGAGAGCGCCGAGCGGAATATACATGATGTTGCGGCGAAGGTGGGAGGCGATGGAGCGGAAGATGGAGCGCGGAGGCTTCGGCGCGACGTAGACGACGTGGCGCTCCATGGAGTAGTCGAGCGCGGCGAGGAGAAGGCGCTCGGGCTTGTTGAGGGCGAACTCGTAGTCGGGGTCGGACCAGACATCGTACATGCGGCGCGGGGGGAGGGTCATCAGCAGGCCGCCGTATTCGGCTCGGCCGATGCCGGGGCCTACGATGTGCTCGAACGGATAGGTGGAGTAGAAGGCCATATCCGACTCGTTCTGATGCTCGCCGAGCCAGGTGGTGAGGTACTGGTAGCGGTCGTCGTGGTCCTCGTCGAAGATGACCACCACCGCGCCGACGTCGCCGGCGATGCGATCGAGTTGGCGCACGTAGATTTTGCCGATGTGCCAGTTGCGGATGGTCTCGCGGATGTCGATGCCGTCGAGGATGGAGGTGGTGAAGGGCTCGACGCGCATGCGCTCTTCCGAGACCATGCTCTTCGCCTTCTGTTTGAGGAAGCGGCCGTAGTCCTCGATGACGATGTCCTCGGGCGGGTAAGAACAGATCGCGTCGCCGGTGGTCTGGCGCGCCCACTCACCCGCGGTCTTCTCCTTCTTGCGCCTCTTGAGGCCGCGGGGCATCATGCGCTGCTTCATGCGCGGGAGGCGGCGGCGGAGGCGAAGTTTGCGGGTGGCCAGCCAGATCTGCTCGCCGGAGAGGTTCACGGTTTCGAGCATCTCGCTCGAGTCCTTCTGCGCGGGGTAGCGGTTGGCCATCTGCCAGACTTCCCACGCGTAGTTGTCGTCCACCACGGAGCGCGCGGCGACGGTGAGGTCGAAGACGCTGGCCACGAGGTCATTGCCGATCTGCGCGAGGTTGCGCGTGAAGCGGGCGAGCATGCGGCGCTGCCAGTGCTCGATCTTGTCTCCGGTGTTGGCCTCGTACTCCTTTTCGGATTCGCGAAACAGATCGAGCTGCGCGCGCGGGCGGTCGGTGAGGGTGTCCGGCTCCATCGCTTCGCGGAACCGCTCGTAGCGTTCCTGCAGGTACGGGTATTCGGTGGTGATCTCAATCAAGCAGTCGGGGTGCGGGTTGATGAGGCGCGCTTCGAAGGCGTGGCGCTTGTAGGAGGGCGGGTCCTGCGGGCGCTCCATGGCGTCGAGCAGCGGATCGAGCATATTGAGCGAGACGACCACCAGGACGTTGGCCAACGGGTCGGTGCCCTGCAGCTTCCACGCCATGGCCGCGGCGTGCGCGTCGATCTCTTCGGTGCGCGCGATAGGCCAGAGGCGGTAGGCCTCGATGAAGCGATCGAGACCGATGCGGCGGATGGCGTAAGTGTCGGGGTAGTTATCGGGGACGTGGGGGCGGTCGGCGATGTCGGGTTCGAGGAACACGATTTCCGAGGAGGCCGCGATGCCGGTGCGGACTGCTTCGGTGAAGGGGTCGGCGGGCTCGACGGGAACGTAGATGAGGCGCTCGTCGTCCTGCGCGTCGGGGTAGACGATGACCGACATCTGCGGCATGCGCGCCAGGGCTTGCAGGTAGACGTCTTCGAGCGCGCCGGGGAGTTCGACGGCAACTACGCGCGGGCGTTCGGCGAGGATGAGGCGGCGGAGCTCGACGGCGAACTCGAGTCGGCCGGGCGCTACCGGGAAGTAGGTGAAGTTGCCGCGGCGGAGGCTGCCGGGATCAGCGCCCTGGGACATAGCGCAACGCCTCGTCGCCGAGGGTTTCGATGATGGCCGTGCGCAGCAGGGTGTCGATGCTGGCGCGGCCTTCGGCCTGGTGGTGCATCTTCATGGCGAAGCGGCCGATGTTGATGCCGTCGCGCACGGTGTAGCGCTCGTCGGCGGCGTGGGCCTGCTGGAGGAAATCGGTGACGTAGTTGAGGATGTGCTCGTCGCCGAAGGGGAGGTTCTCGCGCAGGATGGCGTACTCTTCGTGGCGCTCCGGAAAGTCGATGGTGATCATCGGCTGGAGGCGCGAGTGGATGTACTCGGGGAGATCGAAGGTGGAGGCGTCGTCGTTCATGGTGGCGACGAGGCGGAACAGCGGATGCGCCTTGATCTTGATGCCGGCGACGATGGATTCGACATAGCGGCGGTTGTCGAGCAGCGGCGCGAGCGAGGCCCAGCTCTTCTCACTCATGCGGTTGCCTTCGTCGAGGATGACGATTCCGCCGCGGATCATGGCGGTGGTCAGAGGCGAAGCAACATAGCGGAGCTTCTTTTCGCCCTCGATGACGGGGGTGACGAGGAGGTCTTCGGGGCGGGTGTCGACGGTGGCCTGGAGGATGTAGACGTCGCGGCCGAGGCGTTTGGCGGCGGTGTAGGCGAGCGTGGTTTTGCCGACGCCGGGCTTGCCGAGCAGGCGCGGGTTCATGGGGAGGTCTGCGGTGTCGAGCACGAGCCAGGCGGCGAGCAACTGGCGCATGACGTCTTCCTGGCCGACCCAGGTGACGTTCAGCTCATCGGGGTGCGCCAGGTGCAGTTGGACGCCATCGATCTCCACGGCCATAGAGAACAGGATATCGGATGGCGGGGGTGGGGCGGATCCTGCGTTGCCAGGGAGGTGACGGGTTGACAGATACCGCCGTGACCGCGTAACGTAAATACAGTGTAGGTACATTGAGCCGTGGGCGATGCGATTGCCTTCGATTGGGATGATTCCAACGTACGCCACCTGGCTCGTCACGGTGTGACGCCGGATGAAGTAGAGCAGTTTTATCGGCACGATCCGCTCATCGTCGAGGAGCAGTTGGTAAATGGTGAGGAAAGATATCTCGCGCTGGGCGAAACCGATGCAGGCCAGCGTCTCGCTTTGGTGTTTACGATTCGGCGCTTCCGCGTGCGATTCGTGACCGCATACCCCATGACGCGGGAGCAGCAGGAGATTTATGAAGAAGGCTGAACGTCTGAGTCAGAAGCCCATTCCGAGCTTCGCGAGCGAGAGAGAGGAAGCGGCCTGGTGGGATGCGCACCCCGAAGCTCTCACGGAGCGTTTCCGAGCGGCTGCACGGCGTGGCCGCGTCCGACGGCTGAGTCAAACGAGCCTGCCGGGCGCATCGGAGACCGTGACCATTCGAATTCCCGATGTCGAGTTGAAGCGCGCGAGGGAGCTTGCGGCGAGGCGCGGCCTCCGCTATCAGACCTACATCAAGATGCTTCTTCATGAGGCACTGGACGCGGAGGAGAAGCGGCTTGCAGGGTGATTCCGGCGCATCTGTGCCGAGATTCTGAGCTCCTTGCGTTTCCATTACCGAACTTCACCCCGGCTGACCAGTTTTCCAGGATATCGGAATGCGGGGGCGGTTTCGACGTAGGATGAAAGCGATGGGTCACCGGCTGCTCTGGAGCCTTCTCGCACTGCTGACGTTTGGCGCCGCCGGCCGGGCGCAGGAGACGGTTGCGATTACGGGATCGGTAGTGGACGTAGCCGGCGCCCTGATACCAGACGCCCGAATCTCGCTGGAACAAGCGGGCCAAATTCGCACAACAAGCACAAACGGGGCCGGCGAGTTTGAGTTCAACATTCCGCCGGGCGAGTACGCCCTTGTCGTTTCGGCGCAGGGCTTCCGATCGCGAAGGATTCCGGCGCTCAGGGCAACGGAAAGCGGCGCGAAGCTCGACCGGCTTTGGCTGACGATCGCTCCGATTCCCGAGTGTTCCGGAGGCGGTGAATTGGCGGATCCGCATCTGTTCTTCATGGCGGCCTATCCCGAAGCACCCGATGAACCGGTGATTAGAGGTTGGGTGACCGAAGATGGAGTGGAACTGACGCTGACCGACGAACACCGCCAAGTTGTGGCGCGTACCCGGAGCATCGATGCACGAGTGTTCGAGTTCTTCGGGGTTCCGCCAGGCTTCTATTCGTTGAGGGCTTCGCTGCGTGGCCATGAGGACTTCGTGATTCCGCGTCTCGAAGTGCGGGCCGACACCGTCACCGTGGTTCAGCCCGCGCTGGAGATGGTGGAATGCCCGGCAGGGCGCGCGTGCAAGGAAAACCACAAGATCCATCTTGCCGCCGCCTGGACAATCTGCCTGTGACTCCACCTGTTTGCCCACACCGGCGCGCCTGCCCTTACGTTCCATTACCGATCTTTACCCTGGCTGACCAACTTCCCGGCGCGAGCCGGGTTTGGATAAGCAGGAGATCGACCCGACATGAGAAACAAACTTCTTGCTTTTGCCGGTGCGGCGGTGATCGCGGCCGGCATGTTATTCGCCCAGACGGGGAGCGCCCCGGTTCCCAGCCAGCCGTCCGGACCGGGCATGCAGCGCCATGGCTTCGGCCGGGCGCGGATGTTCGGCCACCTGGCCCGCCGGCTGAATTTGACCGACACACAGCGCCAGCAGGCTCGCGGCATTTTCCAGGACATGCGGACGCAGGCCCAGCCGATCCGCGATCAGGTTCGCCAGGGAAGGCAGGCGCTGGTGAATGCCGCCATCGCCGGGAAATCGGCCGATGAACTGAGCCAATTGGCCCAGGCGCAGGCGCCTCAACTGGCCCAGCTTGCGGCATTGCGCGCGCAGGCGTTCGCGAAGTTCTATGCGATGCTGACGCCGGATCAGCAGCAGCAGTTCCAGACGATGAGGAGCCGGTGGGCCGCGCACACGGGCGCTCCGGCGGCACAGAGCGCTCCGGAAGCGCAGAACTGAGCGGAGGATACGCGGGGCCGGTTTAGTACCGTGCCCCGCCGTTTCGGCTGGCAGGAGACGTGCTCTAAAATTATGGCGTAACCCGCCAACACTTCGGTCGTCTGAACCGTCTAGATTGGCTTAGAGCGCTCTATGCCAGAAATGCACCGCCAGCAGGCGGGCCCATCGCTTCATTTGTGTCTGCAATTCACCGTCTTTTTATCTTGTTGCGCCATGCTGGCGCTGACGGGGTGCGGAAAGCGGCCCACAAGTGCCCTTGCTGCAACAAAAAGCGAGTCTACGCCGACGGAAGCATCGCGTAGTCTGCGCCACATCGTCCGCCTGACAGGCGCTGTCCAGGCGGTCCAGTCCTTTATCATCCAAACACCCTCCATCCGCGGCCAGGGCGGCAGCCTGACGCTGATCAAACTGGTACCGAATGGGGCGACGGTCGACAAAGGCGAAGTTATCGCCGAGTTTGACCCCACCGCGCAGCTTCAGAACGAGCGGGACACCGAAGCCAGGGTGGACGACCTCAGGCACCAGATTGAGCAGAAGATCGCCGAGCAGCACAGCAACGCCGAGAACCGGGCTTCGCAGCTCCAGCAGGCGCAGGCTGACCTGGAAAAGGCGCGCCTCGAAATCAAGAAGGGCCCGATTCTGAGTTCGATCGACGAGCAGAAGAACGCGGCGATGCTGGAGGACGCGATGGAGCACGTGGCCAGCCTGAAGCGCTCCAACCATTTCCATGATCTGGCCGAGGCGGCGGAGCTACGGGTTCTGCAGTTGCAAGAGCAGCGCCAGGAGGTGGCGCTGGAGCGCACGCGCGACAACATGCAGAAGCTGATTGTGCACGCGCCGCTCTCCGGGATGGTCTCGCTGGACAACATCTGGCGGAACGGCTCAATGGGTCACGCGCAGGAAGGCGATCAGCTCTGGCCGCGGAATCCGCTGCTGCGTATCTTCGATCCATCGCGGATGGAGGTGCGGCTGACGCTGAGCGAGCCTGATGACGCCGTGCTGCACGCCGGTCTGGAAGGGATCGCGCACATCGACGCCTATCCGGACCTGCCCTTCCGGGCGGTGTTCGATTCTGCCTCGCCAGTGGCCACATCAGCGCTGGAGAGTCCGGTGAAGACCTTCGATGCGCGCTTCCGTCTGCTGAGCCACGATGCGCATCTGTTGCCGGACCTTTCCGCCTACGTTGAAGTCGAGGCCGGAGGCGTGCGCTGATGGCCCACAAGCGACGGCTGTGGCTTCGGGTAGCGATCCCGCTGGTGGCGGTGGCGGCCGTGGGCGCCGGCATCGTCCGCATGCGGCAATCGCGCGACGTGCCCGATCTGCCGAGTATCGAGGTGCGCAAGGGCGACTTTCTGGTCCTTGTACACACGCGCGGCGAGCTGGCCTCGCGCCGCTCTGCGCCTTTGACCGCGCCGCAACGCGTTCCGGCGCTGCAGATCGTATGGCTCGCGCCGGCCGGAAGCATGGTACAGGCCGGCGACACGGTCATCCGGTTCGATACGAGCCGCGCCCAGCAGCAGTTACAAGAGCGGCTGGCGGCGCTGAAACAGGCCGGGGCCGCGCTCGATCAGGCGATGGCCGACGCGCGCATCACGGCGGAACAGGACAAGCTGGATCTGGAAGCGGCACGCTATGCGGTGGAGAAGGCGAAGCTGGAAGCGTCGAAGGCGGCCATCGTGAGCCAGATTCAGGGCGACGAGAGCCGCATCGACCTCGGAATGGCCGAAGAGAAGCTGCGAGTGGAGCAGGCTACGGTCGGGCTGCATGTGAAATCGGGCGAGGCCAAGATCGCATCGGCCACCCGGCTGCGCGACCAGCAGCAGCGCGAGATCGACATTACACGCGAACAACTGACGAAGATGGAAGTCCACAGCCCCCTGCGCGGCCTGGTGACGTATGCGATGAACATGTCGCAGAGCTGGGTGAACCGGGAACCGTTCAAGGTGGGCGACCAGGTGTGGCCGGGAGCGCAGATCGGCGAGATCCCGGACCTTTCGGCTATTGAAATGGAGAGCCGGCTGGACGAGGTGGACCGGGGGCGCATCACGGGGGGTATGCATGTACTGGTGCACGTGGACGCGTTCCCGGAGAAGACATTCGAGGCTCATCTTTCCAGCGTGTCGCCGCTAACCGAAACGACGTTCGGCGAATGGCCGCCGGTGCGCAGCTTCAAGGCGTACTCGGCCATCGTTCCGGCCGATGCTCGGCTGCGGCCGGGGATGAACGCGTCGGCCGATTTCGTCATCACGCGCATTCCGGACACGCTCAGCATTCCGGCGAAAGCGCTGTTTACGCTGCAGGGCAAGCCCGTGGTTTACGTGTGCGCAGGCGCAAAATATGTTCCGCGCCCGGTTTCGGTGCTGGCGCGGAATCCCGATCAGGTGGCCATTGACGGTGTGCCGGCCGGGACTCGCGTCACGCTGGAACAACCGCCCACGGAGGGACGCCGCTGATGAGCGCTACGGTGCTCTCGCCACCTGCGCCGCCGGAGACGACGACGCCCCGGAAACGGCGAGCGGGCCCAATACTGCAGCGCATTGGCGCGACCGTGCTGATTCTCGCGATCCTCGGCGGTGTGGGCTGGGTGGGGCGGCGGGCGTATCGCAAAGTCGCAATCACGGCCAACGCGCCGATTCCCACGGTGCGCGTCCGCCGCGGCGACGTGACGTTCACGGTGTACTCGAACGGGGAGCTTCGCGGGGGCAATTCGGAAACACTGATCGCCCCGATGATTGGAGGAAGTGAGATTCACATCACCGACCTGCGCAAGCCCGGCGAACTGGTGGCCGAGGGCGACACGGTGGTCCAGTTCGACACCACCGACCAGCAGTTCAACCTCAAAGAGGCCGAGGCCGACGTGGCGGAAGCGGTGCAGCATGTGGCTCAGGCCCGCGCGCAGATGGACGCGCAGAAGGAAGAAGACAGCTACGCCCTCTCCAGGGCGAAGTCGGACCTGCTGATCGCCGAACTGGAAGCGAAGAAGAATCCGATCATTGCCGCGATCACGGCGCGCGAAAACGACATGGCGGTGGAGCAGGCGCGGCAGCGGCTGTCGGAGCTGCAGCAGAACCTGGCCAACCGCAAGTCGACCAACGAAGCGGCGATCGCACAGCAGGAGGCGGCGCGGGCCAAAGCGCAGGTGCAGGCGGAGACGGCGAAGCGCAACATCGACTCGATGACGCTGGCCGCGCACCGCACCGGCTATGTCTCCGTGAAGCTGAATACAGCGCAGAACTTTTTCGTGGACGGCATGACCTTTTCACCGTTCCAGGTGGGCGACCGTGTCAACCCGGGAATGGCCGTGGTGGAGATCCCCGACCTCAGCTCCTGGGAAGTTACCGCGCGCATCGCCGAAGTAGACCGCGGACATCTTGCGCCAGGGCAGGCGGCGGAAGTACAGGTAATCGGAGCGCCGGGCAAGCGCTTTACCGGCCGTGTGAAGGACCTCGGCGGCACCGTGGGCTCGCCCTGGGACCGTCACTTCGACTGCCACATCAGCATCGATCAGCCCTCGCCGGAGCTGCGGCCGGGGATGAGCGCGCGCGTCTCCATCACCACCGGGACCGATCACGGAGTGCTGTGGCTGCCCGCGCAAGCGATGTTCGATCAGGACGGCCGCACTTTCGTCTATGTGCCATCGGGCAGCGGGTTCGCGCCACACGACGTGAAGCTGGTGCGGCGTAGCGAAAGCCGGGTGGTGATCGCGGGACTGCCGGAAGGGCAAGTGGTGGCGATGAGCGATCCGAACCTGCAGTCGAAAAAGAAGAAGGACGACGCCGTCGCTTCGGCCTCGCAGGCTATCCAGAAATGAGCGAGACGCTGCAGTGGTGGCAACCGGCGCGCTATGCCTCCGACATCGGCCTGGCGTTTCAGAGCCTGTTTTCGCAGAAGACGCGCACGTTTCTGACGGCGCTGGGCATCATCTTCGGCGTGGGCGCGGTGATCGGAATGCTGGCGATTGGAGCGGGCGCGCGGGAGGAATCGCTGCGGTTCATTGAGCAGCTAGGGGTACGCAACATTCTGGTGCAATCGCGGCCGGCGGCCAGCCAGCAGGAGGTACAGCAGCGGCGGCGCACCTCTCCGGGGCTGACTTCGCGCGACGTACGCATTCTGAAGACGAACGTGGACGGGCTGGCCCTGATCGCGGCGCGGCGCAGTCTGCATCCGGCGCGTGTACTTCCGCGCCCCGCGCACGACCTGCCGGAGTTGTATGGCGTGCAGCCTGCCTATGCGGGGATTCACAACTGGGGGTTTGAGGAAGGTTCCAGCTTCAGCGAGCAGGACGACGAAGGCAGCGCCGCGGTGTGCGTGCTGGGCGAATCGGCAAAGACCGCGATCCTCGGTTACGGTCCCGCGGTCGGCAAGTTCGTCAAGGTGAACGATACGTGGCTGCAGGTGGTGGGGGTTCTGCGCGCGCAGGTGGAGACGCCCGCGGGAGATGCGAGCGCCGGCGCGGCGGACGCGAACAACATCATCTATGCGCCGCTCAACACATTCCAATACCGGTTCTGGGACATGGGCGGCAGCTACAAAGACGAACTCGATGGCGTAGACATGCGCCTTGCGCCGGGGGCCGACAGCATCGACACGGCGCGGGTGGTGGGCGCCATTCTCAGCTCGACGCATCACGCGGTGCCGGACTATGCCGTGGTCATTCCAGCGGCGTTGCTGGCGGAGCAACAACGCTCACAGACGATTTTCACGTACGTGATGGTGGCGATCGCGGCGATTTCGCTGCTGGTGGGCGGCATCGGCATCATGAACATCGTGCTGGCCACGGTGCTGGAGCGCACCCGCGAAATCGGCGTGCGGCGCGCGGTGGGGGCAAAGCGCGCCGACATTGTCCGCCAGTTCCTGGTGGAATCGGTGCTGATCTCGGTGGGCGGCGGCCTGCTCGGCATCGGTTTCGGCTATCTGCTCTCGTGGATGATCGCGCACGCCGCGCAATGGAAAACCATCGTGACCAGCTCTTCCATCCTGATGGCCTTCGGGGTTTCGGCCGCCGTGGGCGTTGTCTTCGGAATTTACCCGGCGCTGAAGGCCTCGCGCATTGACCCGATCGAGGCTCTGCGATATGAATAGGCCCGGGGTTGTCGCGCTGCTGGCCGTGTCTTCGTGCCTGGCGGCGTCGTTCCCGCCGGTGGAGGGCATCTACGAGCGGCTTTATCCGCCGCCGCCGGAAGTGCATGTTCGCGCGATTGAAGGCCTCAACGAGCGCATCAAAGACGGCAAGCTGCACCTGCATTTGAAGGAATTCATCGAGCTGGTGCTGGCGAATGCGACGGACATTCAGATCACGCGCCTGGACGTACTGGGCTACCAGAATGCGATCACCGCGGCAAAGTCGCCGTTCGATCCGCAACTCTCGCTCGGCTTCTCGGTCAACCGCACCAACACGCCGCAGTACAGCCAGATTGGCGGAGCGGAGACGCTGAACTCGCTGACCGACACGGCCAGCATCGGATACCAGCAGCTACTGCCCACGGGCCAGGAAGTGGGGGCCAGCTACAGCGGCAACCGCTATTCCACCAACAGCGAGTTCAACACGTTCAACCCCAGCATCACGGGGAGCCTGAACTTCACCGTCACCCAGCACCTGCTGCAGAACCGCACGAACCTGCAATACCGGGCGCCGCTCACCATCGCGCGCACGCGGCTGCTGATTGCGACGGAACAGGACGCCGGCCGGATTGCCGACAGCATTGCCAGCGCCGCCAGGCAGTACTGGATCGCCATTCAGGCACGCGACAGCATCCGCGTGGCGCAGCGATCGCTGGAGCTGGCGCAGAAATCGTACGACCGCGACAAGCAGGCGCTGGACCTGGGCGCGCTGCCGCGGCTGGACATTTATCAATCGGAATCGCAGGTGGCGCAGCGGAAGCTGGATGTGGTCCAGGCGCAATACGCGTATCGCGCGCAACTCGATGTGCTGCGGCGGCTGATCGGCGCGGACCTGCAGCCGGCCACGCGCAATGTTGAGCTCGACCTCGACGACGAGCCGGCGACGTTGCCCGCGCGCGCGATCGATTCCCTGGAGGCGTCGCTGGACCGCGCTCTGAAGACGCGGCCGGAGCTGAGCGCGCTGCACCGCACAACGGGGCTGGACGATTTGAACGAGCGCGTGGCGCGGAATTCGCTGCTGCCACAGCTCGACCTCAATGTGCAGGGCGGCTCCAACGGGCTGGGAGGCAATCAGATCCCCACGGTCGGCCCGCTCGGCACGCAGACGGCGTTCGTTCCCGGAGGCCTGGGCGACGCGCTCAGCCAGATGTTCCGTTTCAATGCGCCGTGGTATCAGTTCGGGCTGCAACTGAATCTGCCGTTCCGCAACAGCTCGGCGCAGGCGAACCTGGCCAATGTGCTGGTGAGCAAAGCGCACGACCGCTATGACGAGCGCCAGGAGCAGCAGCAGATCATCCAGGACGTGAAGCAGGCGCTCGACAGCCTGGCGCTGGCGAAGGCCTCCATCGACGCGGCGCTGAACGCGCGCGACCTCTCGGCCAAGAACGTGGACGCGGAGCAGCAGAAATACGAGCTTGGCGGGACCACGGTTTTCGAGCTGCTGCAGGCTCAGAACCAGCTCGCGACCGTGGAGAATTCGCTGCTGAACGCCTACATCGGATACCAGACGGCGTTCATCAACTACGAGCGTTCCACCTGGATTCTGTTCGACGACCTCGGCGTGCAGTGCTGCCAGTAGCGCGGCAATTGCGCCGTCTGCCTGCTACGCTTGTCATTTGATGACTGACCGTAAATTGCGGGTGATCCCGCTCGGCGGACTCGGCGAGTTCGGCATGAACTGCATGGCGCTGCAGTTCGACGATGACATTATCGTCATCGATGCGGGCATGATGTTCCCCGAGGCGGAGCTGCTGGGCGTGGACGTCGTCACGCCCGATTTCACGTTTCTGGAACAGAATCGCGAGAAGGTGCGTGCGCTGGTGCTCACGCACGGGCACGAGGATCATATCGGCGCGGTTCCGTTCCTGATCAGCGAACTGGACATTCCGGTTTACGGGACTCCGTTCACGTTGGCACTTGTGGAGCGGCGGCTGGAAGAGCACGAGCTGCTGGACCGGGTGCAGTTCCACAGAGTGAAGCCGGGCGAGAAGATCGAGATTGGCCCGTTCGCGATCGAGTTCATTCATGTGACGCACTCGATTGTGAGCGCGGTGATGCTCGCGATTACGACTCCGCTGGGGGTGGTGATCCACACGGGCGATTTCAAGGTGGACCCGACGCCGGTAGACAACGTGCCGTTCGATCTGCATACGCTGGCGGCGTACGGCAAGCGCGGCGTGCTGCTGCTGCTGTCGGATTCGACCAACGTGGACCGGCCGGGGTTCACGGAGAGCGAGCGGGCGGTGCAGCCGCGGCTGGAGGACATCTTCAATCGCGCCGAGCGGCGGCTGGTGATTTCGTGTTTCAGCTCGTCGGTGCATCGGCTGCAGGGCGTGCTGGACCTGGCGGCGGAGTACGGCCGGAAGGTGGCGCTGCTGGGGCGGAGCATGCTGACCACCACCGAGATCGCGCACAATCTCGGCCTGCTGCACATTCCCGATAACATCCTGCTGCGTCCGCAGGACATCATGGGCGCGGCTCCGGACAAGGTGGCGGTGCTTGTCTCGGGGACGCAGGGCGAGCCGATGTCGGCGCTGTCGCGCGTGGCCGTGGACAACCACAAGCACCTGAGCGTGGAAGCGGGCGACACGGTGGTGCTGAGCGCGCGTATCATTCCGGGAAACGAGAAGGCGATCTACCGGATGATCAACCACCTGGCAAAGCGCGGCGCGGACCTGGTGTATGGCGGCATGAATCCGCCGGTGCATGTTTCGGGGCATGGGAGTGCGGAGGAGTTGAAGCTGGTGCTGAACCTGGTGCGTCCGCGGTACTTCATGCCGATTCATGGGGAGTACCGGCAACTGGCGAAGCACGCGTCGCTGGCGCAGCACTTGCGGGGGTCGGGTCTGGAGGCGAGCTTCGTCTTGGAGACCGGCGAGACGCTGGAGATCGACAAGATGGGCGCGCGCAAGGGCGAGCGGGTGACGGTGGGTCGCGTGTGCATCGATTCGGGGAGCCTCGACGACGTGGTGGAGGACCTGGTGATTCGCGACCGGCGGCACTTGTCCGAAGACGGGTTCGTGATTCCGATCATCGCGATCAACAAGCACTCGGGGCGAAGCGAGACGCTGCCGGAGATTGTGAGCCGGGGGTTTGTGTCGTTTGAAGAGGACGGCTCCGGGCTGTTGCAGGAGGCGCGGCAGGTGGTGGCGCGAACGCTGGAGACGTCAACGGAAGAGGAGCGCACGGATTGGGGAGTCATGAAGGAGAAGATCCGGGCGGATTTGAAGCGGTTTTTGAATAAGCAGACGGCGAGAAGGCCGCTGATTACGCCGGTGATATTGGAGGTTTGAGAGGCTTCGCACCGCTCGCAGCAGCATTTCTGGCATTTGTCCCTGCGTGGGGCATAGCTCGCTGGACGCTCATCAGATTCTGGGAGTGGCAACACGATGGTCGCCCAATGATGTTCACGTTCTGGGCTGACATCACCGCGCTCTTGATTTAGGTCGCCGCCTCGCTGGCAGTATTCTTCCTGATCCGCGCGAGCGTCCGCCGTAAGGCGTGATACCCGGCGGTAGAGACGGGAAACGATGCTCGCATGGGACCCGGGGTACCGCATCTTGTGTATATCGAGCGGCGGTACCTCGGTCTGGCTGGCGTGGAGCTGGCCGCGGTGGTGGGATAATTGATGCATGCTGACGGCGTATATCCGGGCGGCAATGCGTCAGGCTCGCTACGAGATTGTCGAGGATGACGGTTCGTTCTTTGGCGAGATCCCTGCGATTCCGGGTGTCTGGGCGAGTGCAGGGACGCTGGAGGCGTGCCGCGACGAATTGGAGAGCGTGCTCGAGGGATGGGTGCTGGTAAGTATTGCCGACCACTCCCCGATTCCCGAGATCGACGGGCAGCGCGTCGAAGTTCGTGCGATCGCCTGAATGCCCGCGATAGGTCCCATCAAACGAAGGGACCTGATCACCTGCCTGCGCAGGCTCGGATTTGAGCCACCAGTCTCCGGCGGCGACCACCAGTTCATGAAGGGGCGTGGAAGAAGGCTGCGCATTCCGAATCCTCACGCGGAGGAGATCAGTCGCGGGTTGCTGGTGCGAATCCTGCGGCAGGCGGGAGTTGAGCGTGAGGAATGGGAAGCCCTCTGAGGCACTGGCTGTAGCCTGTGTCACCGTCAAGGGTCGACAATCCATCGCTATTCCCATCCCAGCAGAAGCAGCTTCGCAGCCTGCACGCAAAGAGCGGCGGCGTGCTTCGATTCGGGCGGGAGGCCACCGACGGCAGTTTCGGCGTCGGCGGCATTCAGAGCTTTGACGCCGGCTCGCGTGCGGTCGAGCAGCAGCTCCGTGAATGCCGATGCCGTGGCGATGGAGGCGGTGCACCCACGCACCTGATAGCGCACTTCGGCGATGCGGCCATCGGCGATGCGCGCGTAGAGCACCATGGTGTCGCCGCAGGCAGGGTTCTCAACGCTGGCGACGATGGCGGGCGGCGACGGCAGCTCACCGACATTGCGGGGGTTGCGGAAGTGGTCGATCAGGATCTCGCTGTACACGCTTGTTCCAGTATCGCGTGTGCCATAATACGCCTTCCATGCGTCGTGTTCTGGCGGGGATCGTTCTGCTCATCGTCTATGGTTCTCTTTTCCCCTGGCATTTTGCTTTGCGGCCGGCGGGTCCGATGCTGCAATGGCCGCACACGCTGACATCGGACGACGCACTGGTGAATCTGGTGCTGTACCTTCCGGTAGGAGCCTGCGCATATTTCGCGTATCCGTTGCGCGGCTGGCGGCGGGTGGGGGCACCGGTGGCGATTTCACTGGCACTGTCGCTGTGCATGGAACTGGGGCAGGTATTCGTGCCCGGACGGTCGTCGGAGTTGACCGACGTGTTGCTGAACACGGCGGGCGGAGCGCTGGGGGTGGCGGTGGCGGCGTTACTGCCACAGGCACTGACGGTGGAAGGCTTCCTGCTGGTTTGCTGGGTGCTGCATCTGGCGGCGCGTCATTTCGACGGATGGGCGACCGAGTGCGCCGGAGTGCTGGTGGCAGCGAGTGTGGCGATGCCTGAACGCACGCGGCGGTGGCGCTGGCTGGTCGCGGTAGTTTGTGTCGCAGCGGTGCTGGTTCGCGGCCTGCGGCCATTCGCATTCGTCGCCAACGCGCGCGCGTTCCTTTGGATCCCCTTCGGCGGCTTTCTGGCAAGCCAGACCGAGTACGGCATCGGTGTTCTGTTCGCGAAGCTGTTCTGGTACGGCGCCGGGGTCTGGGCGATCCGGCGGCTGGGGGCGGCATGGTGGATGGCGGGCGCGGCGGTGGCGGTGGAACTGGGAGCGATTGAAGCGATCCAGCGGTACATGCCAACGCATGTCGCCGAGATCACCGATCCGTTGATGGCACTGCTGTTGGCGGGAGCTTTCGCCGCGGTCTCGACCAGACCTCAACCGCAGGAGACCGCCGCATGCTGACGGTGGTGGCGGGCGTGATTCGGCGAGACGGACGGATTCTGATCTGCCAGAGGCGACGCGGGAGCCGTCACGCTTTCAAGTGGGAGTTCCCGGGCGGCAAGGTGGAGCCGGGCGAAACGCCGGTGCGCGGGCTGGAGCGGGAACTGGAGGAAGAACTGGGGATACGCGCCACGGTGGGGCGGGAGATGGCGCGTTACGAGTATGAATACACCGGGCGCCCGCCTATTCTGCTGGTGTTCCATGAAGTGACGGAGTTCGCGGGCGAGCCGGAGAACAAAATTTTCGAGCAGATGATATGGGAGGAACCGCAGCGCCTGGCTTCGTATGACTTTCTTGAGGCGGACGTGCGGTTCCTCCGGGAACTGGGCTACGGCTAGATGTCGTAGTACAGCGCGAACTCGTACGGATGCGGCCGCAGGCGGATGGCATCTGCTTCGTTCTTGCGCTTGTAGTCGATGAAGGTCTCGATAAGCTCTTCGCTGAACACGTCGCCCTTGAGCAGGAAGTCGTGATCTTCTTCGAGGCAGCCGAGCGCTTCTTCGAGCGAAGCCGGCATGGAAGGAACGTTCTTGAGCTCTTCGGGGGAGAGATCGTAGATGTCCTTGTCGAGCGGCTCACCGGGGTGAATTTTGTTGGTCACGCCGTCCAGACCCGCCAGCAGCATCGCGGCAAACGCGAGGTAGGGGTTGCAGGAAGGATCTGGCGGACGGAACTCAACGCGCTTCGCTTTCGGGCTGGCCGAGTACATCGGGATACGGCAGGCGGCCGAGCGATTGCGGCGCGAGTAAGCGAGATTCACCGGCGCTTCGTAGCCCGGCACCAGGCGTTTGTAGCTGTTGGTGGTGGGCGCGATGATGGCCGAAAGAGCGCGGGCGTGCTTCAGGAGACCGCCGATGTAATGCAGGCCCATCTCGCTGAACCCGGCGTAGCCGTCGCCGGCAAAAAGGGGCTTGCCGCCTTTCCAGATGCTCTGGTGGCAGTGCATGCCGCTGCCGTTGTCGGTGAAGAGCGGCTTGGGCATGAAGGTGACGCTCTTGCCCGCGTTGT
>Ga0335085_10007675_pt1 | contig 16623 bp, 17 predicted proteins | sample Lox_Sample_45_FD_206712 | JGI IMG/M metagenome (GOLD analysis project Ga0335085, IMG submission 206712) | Soil microbial communities from Loxahatchee National Wildlife Refuge, Florida, United States - Lox_Sample_4.5 | ecosystem: Environmental > Terrestrial > Soil > Wetlands | place: USA...
ACTGAACGGCGAAAATCACGCCATGAAAATAGGGGGCGACGGCAGCGTGCCCTCGCCACAGCGGTTACCCGCTGCCAAAAACCGCTCCCCAAAGTTCCTTTATGCCAACTTTCCGAAACTGCTAAGGAGAGCATGGGAACGCATACGCCGCCCATAAGTCGTGCTACAATGCGGAAGAGGACAGGGAGCAGCAGTCATGTCAAAGAGGGGCGCAGAAGTTCTTGAGGAAGCGTTATCCCTTCCACCGGATGAGCGGGCTGAGTTGGCGGAGCGCCTGTTAACAAGTCTTGATGCGTCGCACGACCGAAGAATCGACGAATTGTGGGCGCAGGAAGCTGAAGACCGCCTTGATGCGTTTGAGCGTGGTGAGATCAAAGCCGTCCTGGCAAAAGAGGTCTTCGACACAATTCGCGGCGTGAAGCTTTGATGGTGGTCAAGTTTCTGGCCCCTGCCCAAGCCGAACTGGCAGAAGCCGTCGCCTATTATAATTCCCAACAATCAGAGCTGGGCTCCCAATTCGCCGATGAAATACGGCGGACCATCGAGAGAATACTGCAATATCCCGAAGCGTGGGCGCCGCTTTCGAAGCGAACCCGCCGCTGCCGAACCAATAAATTCCCTTATGGCGTCATCTATCACGTGCGAGGCGATATTCTGCTAATCGTCGCTGTCATGCATCTTCATCGTGACCCTCAGACGTGGAAAAGCAGGCTCGGAGGCGGTAGCAAATGATCAGCGGCAATCCTCGCCGAATGGCCGCGATCCTCAGAGGGAGAGAATAATCCCCCGTTCCAAATAGGATCCTTTTCGGCCCTACAGTATATTTTGCTAAACTGGCTGTTGCGCCTTATGCCGAGAAAGCGAAGGCCTCCCGTCGATCTCGCGCAAGGAAGGTTACTCAGGGCAGCACTGGATTTTTGCGCCGCCGACAAGGACGTGCAATTAGCCCCCCAGCAATGGAAAGAGGTTCACGACTGGCACCAAGACCAGGTTTGCTGTCTACCGTGGAAAGATCCATTTGAAGACAACGCACAGCAGTTGGACCTGTTGCCGCGTTCGCTGTGGTGTGAACATTGCATTCGGATTACCAATGAAGCCGTCGATTAGCAGTTTGCACTTTGGAAACGACGATCAGCGAAAACGCGGATGAACAACGTCTACAAGATTCTCGCAGCCGAGGCGAAGCCCAAACCCTAAAATGTTTTAAGAAGGGCGAGTTTTGACTCATCCCCGGAAGGCCCGTCAATCGTGGGCTTGAGACGTGTCATATACCGGTTTCACTTTCGTGGCGACGATGTGCAGCTACGCCGCCTCAGCCTGTTCCGACTTCTTCCGACTCGTACAGCGGAGAGTGTTCTGAGAGTTCTCTCTCGCTATCTGGGGTCGGCATCATCTCAAAGAATCGGTCGCCACGGTCTATGAAACCCGAAATGTCGCCCTCGAACACCTCATTGAGAACCAGCTTGCAGCCCTTACGCGTAATGCTGTCCATTGCTGCGTAGTCCCACGACCTCTTGCGCGGCCACGCCTTAAGCAGCTTCGCGGTTGGCGCAGCGGTCTTGTGCTCGTTCAACCTCGTGGCCACGTTGTCGGCGAAGCCTATCTTGACGCGATTGGGGACCGCCTCCGGCACCAATTTGACTTTTGCAATTTGCCTTTTGACTTGCTTTTGCACCCCCTGCCAAGCACTATGCCCGTTGAATAGCTAAGTGCTGGACCTCTTGCTGAGCGCCGCCTTCAGCGTGGCGTTCAGGTAACCGAGCGAGTAGGCCAAGCCGGGGCTGGGCTGGAACTGCCCGGCGAGTTCGTGTCCGGTGGCAGGCGGTGCTCCCGCCGGGCTCCCCAGTTCCGGGACGTGATCCGGGATCACGAGGCCATCGAAGTTGATCTCCACCAGCGCTTCCATCACCTTATACATGTCGTAGTATCCGTCGTCCATCAAAGTCTCCGTAAAGTGGGGCAGGGGTGACGTGACGTTGCGGAAATGAATCTTGAACAATTTCTTCCGGGAGCCGAAGTGTTTGATGACCTCGACGGGGTCCGCGCCCATCTTCGCCCCGCCTTCAAGCCAGCTTCCCACGCACAGGCACACGCCCACGTTGGGGCTATTGGCGATCTCCATGGCTCGCTTGTAACCGTCAAAGCTGCTGAAAAGTCGTGGAACACCCGCCAGCATTGGCTGCGGTGGATCGTCAGGGTGAATTCCGATTTTTACGCCCGCCTCATCCGCAACCGGGACTACCTTCTTAATGAAGTAGGTGAAGTTTTCCCAGATTTCCTCGCTCGAGAACACGCGGCCGTGCGAAAGCGGTTCTTTATAGACCGTGCCGTTCCAGCCTCCATGGAAGTTGGGACTGGATAAATCGCAGTCGGAGGCAGTATATCCACGGCGCGAAGTGGCCGTGCCGCTCCGCCAATTGCCGTTGCCCTCGAAGCCGTAGGTCATGTAAGGGATGCCGGCCTTGCCCAGGTAGCGGAGGTAATTCAGGTATTCATCAATCTTCTCGTCGCGTCCAGGGAGATTCAGCACGATCTCGGGAACGTTAATGACGGCGGCGCCGCTCGGGGCAATTCTGGCCGACTCGTTGTAGACCCTGAAGCCGCCCGCTTCCCATTGCTCCCGCATTCTCGTGAATCCCTCGATGGTTGCCGTCTCGGGTGTGATATCCCCACTGCTGATCCACGTTATGCCAAGCTGGCGGAGGTACAACATGTTCTCTTCAGTGGGATTCTGCGCGTACGTTCCGATCTTGATTCCCGGGGGAATCGATGGGAGCGTTGCCAAGCTCCTGCCAGGGGAAGCCAGCAACGCTGCGCCTCCCAGAGCCATCCTGGCGAATTCTCTTCGGTTGATGGTGAAGTTTGCGTCTCCCACCTGATTCGATTCTTTGGGATGGGTCATGTCGTATCTCCTTCTATTGTTCAAGCTCCGCGAGTTTTCAATCTGCGATTCCAGAGCTCCTTGCGGCAGATTGCCGGAGTCTGTGGCGAGCGATGATAGCAGATGGCATCTATCAAAGGAATTCGCAGTATGTTTATGTGGCGCAACATGGAAGTAACGGCGGCTTTTGCCGCCACATGGCGGGGTAAACCCGCCGCTACGGCTACGGAAATCGGCAGCCCTAAAAACGGGCTTTCCTACCGGTAGGAAATGGCTCGGGCAATTAGCCTCTTTTTCATAAAATATAAGCCACGATGGCAGCAATGTTCTTGACAATAGCACTGGGCTACAGGCTAGTCTTAAACATGGAGCGAGCGGCTTCGACGGGGTCAACACAACCGCACAAGTTACATGGCCTCCCCGCCGGTGTTCCGATGTCCCCTGGCAACATGAGCCCGGGCAAGAATCAATGGCTGAAGCCGACGGCGAGGCCCTGGGCGAATGTCAAAAAGAAGTCCAACTCTCTCGCGATATTTATGATAATAAAGGTAGTTAGCGATATTCGTTATGATCCAGTCACAAAAGCAAGTCATTGAAACCAAACCAGTTGTTTGCAGCGTGTGTCGATCAGGCGAAAAACGCGGGGGGGGAAATATGAAGGATAGTCTCGCGATGTTATTGAAAACAAATGTAGGAAAAATGTCCATTTGCCGGCCTCTCGCGATGTTGATGAAAAGAATGGAATTATTACAGCTATCTCGCGATATTAATGAAAAGAAAGTAGCTTACGGGACAATTATGGCAAAGCATGAATGCTCTTAAAGCAACTAATGCGCCGCCACACCGCACCGGGGATGCGGGTATAATCGGCAATTGCAACGGCAAGGCAGAAACTTTCTGGGCAAGGAGAAACCGTGTTTCGTAAAATCCTCATCGCCAATCGCGGCGAGATTGCCGTGCGCGTGATGCGCGCCTGCCGCGAAATGAACATTCGCACGGTGGCAGTGTTTTCCGATGTCGACCGCAAATCGTTGCACGTGCGCTACGCCGATGAGGCTTATCCCATCGGCCCTGCACCCTCCACGGAAAGTTACTTGCGCATAGACCGCATACTTGACGCCGCCCTCCGCAGCGGCGCGGAAGCGATTCACCCCGGGTACGGGTTTCTGGCGGAAAACCCCGATTTTGCGCGTGCCTGCGAAGACGCGGGAGTAACCTTCATCGGCCCTCCGGTGAGCGCCATGGAGTTGATGGGCTCGAAGACCGCCTCCCGCCGCGCGGTGCTTCAAGCGGGATTACCGGTGGTTCCCGGCGCCCATCACAATCTCGAAAGCTTCGCAGAGGTTCAGCGCATCGCGAGTGAGATTGGATACCCCGTAATGCTGAAAGCCTCAGCCGGCGGTGGCGGCAAGGGATTGCGCATGGTGCGTGGGGAATCCGAACTGGAATCCGCCTATCGCACCGCGCGGTCAGAGGCGCAAAACGCCTTCAACGACTCAGCGGTCTACCTGGAAATGTACATCGAGCATCCGCGTCACGTGGAAATCCAAATTCTTGGCGACCGGCACGGCCACTTGATTCATCTGGGCGAACGCGAGTGCTCGCTGCAACGGCGCCACCAGAAGGTGTTAGAGGAATGTCCTTCGCCTGCCGTGAATGCCGATTTGCGCCAGCGCATGGGCGAAACAGCAGTGCGGGTCGGCAAGCTGGTCGGCTATTGGAACGCCGGCACGGTGGAGTTCCTTCTCGACCCGCAGGGAAATTTCTATTTTCTGGAAATGAATGTGCGCTTGCAGGTGGAGCATCCGGTCACGGAGTTGGTGGCCGGCATCGACTTGGTAAAGGAACAAGTCCGAATTGCCGGAGGCGAAGCCCTTACGTGGCGGCAGGAAGATGTGCGGATGCGCGGGGCGGCCATCGAGTGCCGTGTTTACGCCGAAGACCCCGCCAACAATTTCTTCCCGTCGCCGGGGCTCATCACGCGTTTGCAGGTGCCGGCAGGACCGGGCATCCGCCGCGACAGTGGAGTGTACGAGGGCTGGCAAGTGCCCCTCGAATACGACCCGCTGCTCTCGAAACTCGCCGTGTGGGCTCGGGACCGAGGGGAGGCTCTGGCGCGGCTGCGGCGGGCCCTGGGTGAGTACGAAATTCAGGGCATTCAAACCAATATCCCCTTCTTTCGCCGCGTACTGGAGCACCCGGATTTTGTGGCGGGCCGTCTGGACACCGGATTTATCGATCGCGTGCTGGCCGCGGGATTGATGGAGGAAGAGCCGCCATCGGAGGAGGAGGAACGCGCGGCCCTGCTGGCGGCGCTGCTGCATGAGGAACACAATGGCGCCGCGGCGCCGGAGCGCGCCTCCGCCAGGAGCGAATGGAAACGCGCAGGCCGGCAGGCCTTGCTGCACCAGCACCCACAGCGGGCAGGAGGGAGGTTTAGATGAAATTCCAGGCGAGGCTGCAACGCGGGTCCAAGACTTTAGAACAGAAAGTGGAACTGCTGGCGCACGAAACCACGAACGGGCTGCGGCGCTTTCGCATCGGTGGTCAGACCGCGGAGGCGCACTGCGAGGAGATCACTCCTGGCGTGTACTCATTGCTGATGAATGGCCGGCCGTATGAAGCTTACATCTCGAAACACCCAGGCGATGCTCTCGGTCTCGCTGGGCCCTGCGTCGTCGTGGTGGGGCTGCGGCGGTACCTCGTGGAGTTGCGCGACCCCCGCCGGTGGCGGCGGACAGGATCCGGCATCGAGGCGGAGGGTCTGCAGGAAATTGTGGCGCCCATGCCTGGAAGGATTGTGAAGGTTCTGGTGACAGAAGGTCAGGAAGTAAAGCGTGACCAGGGCCTGCTGGTGATCGAGGCCATGAAGATGCAAAATGAATTGCGGGCGCCGCGCGCCGGGCGCGTGCAACGCGTCTACGTGGCGGAAGGCCGGGGAGTAGATACGGGCGCGCGCCTGCTGCGGTTGGTGTGAACTGGGTGCTAGGGTCTAGGTGCTGGGTGTTGGGGACTAGGTACTGGGTTTTGGATGTTTTCCCCAGCACCCAGCACCTAGCACCCAATCCCTAACCCCTAGCCTGCATTGGGTGGAACGCCGCCTGCCTTGACGACTTCTTCCGCCAAGTGATTCGTCACCTTGGAGCGGTTGCGAAGCATTTCGATGTAGGCAGCCTTAAGGAGTTGTTCCTTCTCGTTGCTCAACGTTTGCCGGATTGCGCTCTGCACGCGCAGGTCGGCAAGGGTATGCTGGCCTGCCTCCTCCACTCCCAGGAGCTTAAAGATGTGGAAGCCGATATTGGACCGAATGGCGGGGGAAATCTGGCCAACTTTGAGCGAGTTGACAACCTGCTTCAGCGCCGCGTTAAGGCCGGAGGCCGGAATGAATCCCATGTCGCCCCCGCCGGCAGCAGTGCTGGGGTCCTCGGAGTACTCCTGCGCGACCGTGGCAAAATCTCTGCCCCCCATCAGACTTTCGTAGAGGGCTTGGATTTTGTGCTCAGCGGCGGCGGGAGTCTTGGCATCGTCGTTCTTCAAATTGCGGACTTCGGCATCCGGCCGGGGCGTCACCTGAATTTGGGCGATATGGTAGGTGGTCTCCGTAACATTGAAGTTCGCTTTGTTCCTCTGGTAGTAAGCGGCGATCTCCGCGTCGGCGACGCTAACATGCGATATGATATCTTTGTTGATAAGCTTCGTTAGGATAATGCTTTCGCGGATCTGCTTGCGCAATGCGTCATTGTCCAAGCCCTGCTCCAAAAGCTTCTTCTGAAACTCATCCTGGGAATAGGGGCTTTTCAATTCCCCCACCTTGGCGTCGATCTCAGCTTCTGAAGCAGTGATGCGCGAGTGGGATGCATGCGTGACCAGGATTTGATTGTTAATGAGCTCATTCAGGATATTGAGCTTGAAGCTCGTGGCCTCCTCGGGGGAGACGGCGTCCGTACCCTGGGTCGTGCGGCTGTGGTAAAGCCGCTCCACCTGCTCGCGGTAAATGGGCTGATCATCGACCTCCGCCCACACTTCCTGCCCGGGCGCATACTTGTGAGTGCCGCACCCCGGCAGCAAGGCTAGGCCCGCCAGGACCGCCAGAGCAGCGGCGATGGTAAGAGGATGAAAACGGTTAACTTTTTCCATGAAATCATTGTAACCCCATGGCACTTTCGCCGTGGGCAAAAATGCGGGCCTCTGGTAGAATAGATGTTTGCAGTACTTCAGCTTTCGGTTCATGAAGGGGTGTAACAATGGCACGTACCTGCGACCTTTGCGGAAAAGGTCCTAAATATGGAAATCACATCAGCCACGCGCACAACGTGACGAAGCGCCGTTGGAATCCCAACCTGCGGCGTGTGCATGCCCTCGTGCAGGGCGCGGCTAAGACGATTAAAGTTTGTACCGCGTGTATTCGGTCAGGGAAAGTTACCAAAGTCGGCTAACACAATCTGTCGTTAGTTGTCAGTCCCCAGTTCCCTGTATATGCCAGAAGGGGGAACCGTTTTTGCTGACAACTGAAAACTGATGACTGGCGGTTTTTTTCCTCAGCCCTCGACTTCGGCGATCACGTCAATCTCCACGGACACGCTGCGCGGCAGGCGCGCCACTTCCACCGTGGCGCGGGCGGGGGGGCAGTCGCCGAAAAAGCGTGCGTAAACCTCATTCATCATGCCAAAGTCCGCGATGTCCTTCAGGTAAACCGTAGCTTTCAATACTTGTCCCAGGCTCGAACCTGCGGCCTCCAGAATCGCGGAAAGGTTTTGGAGCACGCGCGCGGTCTGAACGGCGGCGTCACCTTCCACGACGTGCCCGGTTTCGGGGTCAAGGGGGATTTGGCCGGATAGAAAAACCAGATTGCCGGAACGAATGGCTTGCGAATAAGGGCCGATGGCCGCCGGCGCCAAAGCGGTGGAGATGGCTTGTTTGCTCAAGTGATCCTCCGAAAAGTGCGATGGCAGTGTAAAGCTAAGGCTGTGTTACTCGTTCGACCTGATAGACACCCTCGATCTTGCGCAGAGATGAAATAATCTTCTCCATGTGCTCAACGTCGACAATGTCAACGGTGACATCGATGTTGGCGCGGCTGTCGCCGGTGCGAGCCTCGATATTCTGGATATTCGAGTGCACCCCGGCAATGGCGGCGGTGACGTCCGCCAACATGCCCTGCCGGTCCTCTGTGACCAAGGCCAGTTTGACGGGATAGAGCGTGTACTTCGGGCCCAGCCACTCGACGTCAATGCGGCGATCCGCGTCGTAAAGCAGGTTTTGGACGTTTGAGCAGTGCTTGGCGTGCACGGCGATGCCCTTGCCGCGAGTGATATAGCCGATAATTCCCTCGCCGCGCACGGGGCTGCAACACTTGGCGCGATAGACCATCAGGTCATCGTGGCCATCCACCTGAATGGCGGCGTCGGAAGCCACCCCCAGAGCCCGCTTCACGGAACTCGCCAGCCGCGAGGCCTGCACCGGTTCGAGCTTGGCCGAGGGCGCAAGTTTGGCGAGCACTTGCCGGGCCGCAAATTTTCCGTAGCCAATGCCGGCATAGAGGTCGTCGGCCGTGGTAGAACCGTAGTCGCGCGCCACGCGCGCGTAATCCTCGTCGGTAATCTTCTTCATCGCGACATCGTATTTGCGCGCTTCCTTTTCCAGCAGCCGCTTGCCAATGTCCAATGCCTGCCTGCGTTGTGCAACGTTGATCCAGTGCTTGATTTTATTGCGTGCCCGCGAGGTGTTCACCAGCCCCAGCCAGTCGCGGCTGGGAGCATGGCTCGCCTGGGTAATAATCTCCACGATGTCGCCGTTGCGCAAGCGATACTTGAGCGGCATGATGCGGCCGTTCACTTTGGCGCCCACGCAATGATGGCCGACCTCGGTGTGGATGGCGTAAGCGAAGTCGATGGGGGTGGCGTCGCGCGGCAAGACAATGACCTTTCCTTTGGGCGTAAAGGTGTAAACCTCTTCCGGGTAGAGGTCAATCTTCAGGGTGGAGAGGAATTCACCGGGGTCGCGCATTTCCTGCTGCCACTCAACGAGGTGGCGCAACCAAGCAAAGCGCTCCTCGTCCTGCTGGTTGAGTGGGCGCCCATCCTTATACTTCCAGTGGGCGGCGATGCCCTCCTCGGCGATGCGGTGCATTTCCTCGGAACGGATCTGCACTTCAAAGGGCTGGCCGTGTGGGCCAATGACGGAAGTGTGCAGTGACTGGTAGAGGTTGGGACGCGGGATGGCGATGAAATCCTTGATGCGGCCGGGCACAGGCCGCCAGGTGTTGTGAATGACCCCCAGGGCGGCATAGCAGTTCTTGACGTTGTCGGTGATGATACGTACAGCGAGCAGGTCATAGACCTGCTCAATGGGAATCTGTTGGCGGCGCAACTTCAGCCAGATGCTATAGAGGCGCTTGATGCGGCCCTCCACCCGCGCCGGGATGCTGGTCTCTTTCATTTTGGCTTCGACCTGGGAGCGCACCTCCGCCAGGAAGTGGTCGCTAACCTTGCGCCGGCTCTCGATGGTGCGCTTCAGGTCTTCGAAAGCCTCTGGTTCCAGGTGACGGAAGGCCAGGTCTTCCAATTCGCCGCGGATTTTTCCCATGCCCAGGCGGTGAGCAATGGGAGCATAGATTTCCAGGGTTTCGCGCGAAATCCGCTGGCGGCGGTCGGGAGGAAGAAACTCGAGGGTGCGCATGTTGTGCAAGCGATCGGCGAGTTTCACTAGGACGACGCGAATATCATCCACCATGGCGAGGACCATCTTGCGGAAATTCTCCGCCTGCTGCTCTTCCGGGCTCAGGTACTTGATGCGGCTGATTTTGGTGACGCCCTCGACGATGCGCGCCACTTCCGCGCCGAAATCCTGCTGCACCAATTCCGTGGTCGTGTGCGTGTCCTCAATTACATCGTGCAACATGCCCGCTGCCAGGCAGACGGGGTCCATTTTCATGCCGGCGAGGATGTGCACAACCTCCAGAGGATGGGAAATGAAAGGTTCGCCGGAAAGGCGCTTCTGGTTGGCGTGTTGGGCGGCCGTAAACTCGTAAGCGCGCCGGAGCAGAGAGAGATCCTCCGTCCCCCGGTAGGACTGCACTTGTCGAAGAATGTCTTCAAACTGAACCATGCTCACTACTTACATTCTAGCAGGTCATAGGGGAACGGTGTAGTTGCAGAGGGGCAGTGCGCCCCCCCGCTCTTGGGGGCCATGGTTTTCCCCCTGCAAAGCGCACATATCTCAAATATGGACGCCTGCCCCCGAGTTCGGGAGCGCGAACCTAGGGAAGACCCGTCCCGATGCATCGGGGCGCCACACTTGATCCGCTCCTCTGGGGAGAGAAACCCGCAGCACACCGGGATGAAGTATTTCAATCTGCAGAAAAGTCAACCGTGGCGGGCGATCCTGGCACCAAAGAAGGACAACCTCCCGCGTGACACAGAGTTGGGGGGCCGGCGCTTTTTGGGCGGCTAGCCTCCGTCGCCCTAGGGGCTCGTCCCGTTAGGCGCCCAAAACGAAAGACGGACCCTTGCACTTTGCCCTTTCCATTTTGCCTCACAAACGGCGAGACTTTGTGATACCTTTCCATTCTGCAATAAGGGTTTAGATAGAGATTTATGTCATTTCGCTCTCTGCTCAGAGAGGTGCACCAAGACCGAGGAGGGGACCATGCGACAGCGTCATGCTTTTGTGGTTTCCATGGGGATGCTTCTGGTCGCGGCATTTTCGGCCTCGTGCCAGAAGCCTCTTCATGAAGAGACGGAGCAGTACATCCTAGTGTCCGCGAACATCAATCTCGAGTACTGGCAAGAGGCGGGGGCAGGTTTCAGGGACGCCGCGCGCGGACTGGGCGTGAAGGCAGACTTTCGAGGGCCCGTATACTATTCGCCCGAGGAAGAAGTGAAGGTCTTCAAGGAAGCGGTAGCGCAACACCCCACGGGAATATTGGTGTCGCCCGCTCGTCCGGAGCTTTTCAACGCTGCCATCAACGAGGCCATCGGCGCGGGAATTCCCGTGATAGCGATGGACACGGACGCGCCCGATTCCAAGCGCATTTTGTATATTGGTACGGACAACCGGCAGGCCGGCATGGAGAGCGGAAGACAAATCGCGAGCTTGATGAATGGCAAAGGTCAACTGCTGGTGGTGACGGTTGCCGGCCAACTCAACGTGGAGGAACGCCTACGGGGCGCGCAGGAAGTTTTTGCGAAATACCCAGGCATCAAGATTGCGCGCACGCTCGACGACCAGGGCGATCCGCGCACGGCAAATGATTTGGTCTCCGGGGTGTTGCTAAAGAAGGAAACCGTGGACGGCATCCTGTGCCTGGAGGCTTCGGGCGGCCCCGGCGCGGGCGAGACTCTGCAACGGCTCGATTTGATCGGCAAGATTCCTGTCGTGGCCATGGACCTGAACCCGGAGACACTCGATTTCATCCAGCAAAAAGTAATTTCTGCGACCATCGGGCAGAAACCCTACACGATGGCGTTCTACGGGCTGCGGTTCCTCGATGACTTGCACCACAACATCGTGCATGAGTTCAAGGACTGGCGGACGGCGCCCGCATCACCCCTGCCGGCGCGCGTGGACACCGGCACCAACGTGATTACCGAGGGTAATCTGGCAGCCTTCCGCGCTGCCATGACGAGCCACCAGAGCCCGCTTTGACCCTGCGTGAGGCTATGCGGGAGGGTACAAGGAGTGGGAAAAAAAAGGCCGGACTTGCTGTTGACCCCGCAGGTCGAGACAAGTCCGGCCGGAAGCTTGAGCGGAAGAATTTTCGGACTACTGGGCCGGCGGTGCGGCTTCACTCGAGCCGCTGGCCGTTCCCGCCTTGCGGGCAGCCACCGCCTTATCCACCCAATCCTCCGCCTGTTTTAGATCCGCCTGGCGGGTTTCATTATCTTCGTCGATTTCCGCCTTCTGACGGTACAGCAGGTTGAGGTAAACCATTGAATCAGCGTCATTCGGTTTGAGCTCGATGGCTTTGTTCAGAGCCTTGAGACCCTCATCAACCAGCGGCCCATTCTGTTCGGCGAGCGGCGTGCGGAGTTTATCCGGAATTACCGGCAGGTCATTCGGATGGGACGGATCCTTGGCCGCAGCGAGGTTATGTTCCACCCGTACGGTTTGTGCGCGGGGAAAGGCGACGGCCCAGTCCAGCACACCAATCCAGTAGTAGGGTTCCGGATTGTTGGGTTCAACCTTGATCCGGCGCTGGTTGTATTCCTTCGCCATGTCGAAATTCTTCATGTTGTAATAGATCTGCGCAATGCTGGCGAGGGCCGTGGTGGTGGCCGAAGTTTTACCGTCATCCATCTTCAGGACATCCTGGAAAGCGTCGATGGCCTGTTGCGCGATCTTCTTATTGTCCTCGGAGTCTGCGCCCGGAACGAACTGCTGCGCATACGCGGTAGCCAAATATAGGCGCGCATTGAGCAAGCTGGGATCAAGACGCACGGCCTCTTTAAAGTGCATGATGGCCTGCTGGAACTGCGCGTTACGGTAATCTTGCACTCCCTTATTAAGGTGGTCACGCGCCTTCAGCCTGCTGCAGCCGCAAGCAGCAAGCGCCAGCAGCAGCGCCCCACAGATCGGGGCGAGTTTATAGAGTTTCATCAGGGTTCCTCCCTCGGCGAAAGCAAGTGAGGGACTACGATCCTTCCTCAATCGCCCTCGTAATTAACCCAACCTTGTCCACCCCGACGCCTTTGGCAATGTCGATAATCGCGGCGACATCGTCGAAGTCCACGCCCGGGTCAACCTGCACGAACACCACACGCTCGTTGCGGGTTTTAAGAATTTCTTCGAGCCGGGAACCGAGCGCGCCGAGCGTGACCGGTCCCTGGTTAACCTTGATACGGTGTTGCGAGTCCAAACTGATAACAACGGTCTGACTTACCGGTCTTTCGTCATGCACGTAGGATTTAGGCTGGGAGACTTCCGCGTCCAACCCTTTGGGCATCAGAGGTGTGATCACCATAAAGATGATGAGCAGCACCAGCAGGACATCGATCAACGGGGTAACATTTAAGTCCGTCACGGGACCATTCTTGCTACCACCCACGGTCATAGCCATATTTCCACCCTCCCTCTCAGGGTTCAATGAGCCTGACCAGCACACCAAGTGTGCGTTTATCGAGAGCCTCCTGCCAAGCCAAGCTGCCAATCCCACGCGAGGTTATGACTCGCCGGCGGATAGCAAACCTGGAAAATCCGAGCCTTACTGACCTTCCTCAATCGCCTTGGTAATTAACCCGATTTTGTCGATCCCTGCGCCTTTGGCAATATCGATTACGGTTGCAACGTCACCGAAGTACGTGGCGGGATCACCTTTGACGAACATGATACGTTCGTTGCGGGCTTTGAAAATCTCTTCCAGCCGGGAACCGAGCATACCGAGCGAGGTCGTTTCCTGATTGATTTTAATGTGTCCTGTCGCGTCGATACTGACGACGACCGTCTGGTTGAGGATATCTTGCGACGGCGGCGACTTGTCCTTACTCGGCTGAGGAACGAGCGCGTCGAGTCCTTTGGGTGTCAAGGGTGTGATCACCATGAAGATGATGAGCAGCACCAGTAACACATCGATGAGCGGGGTAACATTCATGTCCACCATGGGACCTTTCTTGCCACCCCCTACGGCCATAGCCATAGTACTACCCTCCTTCGGGTTAAGCGACCCGAGCCCCACAAACTGCCGCCGCGTCTATTGCGGCGGAGGTGGTACGTTTGCGGCCCGCTTTTCAGTCAGTAGACCAAGACTGTCCACACCCGCAGCGCGGACATTATCCACCACACCAACGACCACACCGTACTTCGCCCGTTTGTCGCTCTTGACGTAGACCGTCTTATCCAGCTTACTGGAAAGCAGATCCTTCACTTTGGGCGTGATCTGGTCAAGCGTGATGAGGTCATGTCCCAGGTAGATCTTACCATCGCGGCTGACAGCAAGAACCACCGCGTCTTCTTTATCCGCATCATGCATGTCGCGCGGGTTGTTGGTCTGGGCCATATCGACGCTGAAATTCTTCTGTAACATCGGCGTAATCACCATGAAGATGATCAACAGAACCAACATCACATCCACCATGGGGGTTACGTTAATATCCGAGACTGCCCCAAGCGTTGTCCATTTCTTGGCCATTTACTTCTTCCCCCGCGATGACTTCTTGATGAAGTAGTCGATCAACTCCGAGGAGGAGTTATCCATCTCGACGTCGAACGACTCGATCTTGGTGGTGAAATAATTGTAAATCCACACGGCCGGGATGGCGACGAACAGACCAAACGCGGTAGTGACGAGGGCTTCGGAGATACCGCCGGCGACCGCGCCCAGACCCGTGGACTTCGCTGTGGAGATTCCTTCAAACGCGTGGATGATCCCCAGTACCGTGCCAAACAAGCCGACGAAGGGTGCCGTGGAGCCAATGGTGGCCAGGGTGGAAACGCCGCGCTTCAGCTCGGCGTGCACGATGGCAGCAGCCCGTTCCAGAGCCCGCTTAGACGCTTCGATGGTCTCGCCGGAGATTTCTGGCGACACTTGATGCGCCTGGAATTCCTGGAGACCGGCCGTGACCACTTTCGCCAGGTGGCTCCGTTTGTTCTGCTCGGCGATGGAAATTGCTTCATCTATTTTCCCGTCCTTCAGGGCACCCGCCACGGCCGGGGCAAAAACCCGCGACTGTTTGCGAGCGGAGCTGAAAGCGATCCAACGATCGATCATGACGCCGATTGACCAAGCCGACATAATGAACAGACAGACCACCACCAAGCGGGCCGGCCATCCCATCGCACGCCACATGGAAATGGGATCAAATCCCACCTCCGCTTCCTGGAACAACCACAGACCTAAACTCATAAGGTTTGCAGCTAACATAGTGTTGTTTTTCCTCCTCAAAAATTACCAGAATCTTCTGGTTATTCTGCCAACGTGAAGTTCACATCGATCTCGGTAGCCACCTCCACCGATTCGCCGTTCAGCAACGTGGGCTGGTAACGCCAGCGCTGTACGGCATCCAGAGCCGCTCGGACCAACAATGGGTGGCCGGATATTACTTTCAAATCTTGAATCGTACCATCCTTACTAATGACCGCGTCCAGCCGCACGACCCCCTGAATGCGCGCCATCTTGGCAAGCGGTGGATACTCGGGCTTGGGTTGGAAAATCAACCGCGCCGATTCCACCTGCCCGCCGACCCGGACGCGCTTGGGAGCTGTCGGCGTCGGGGGCGGGGGCGGGGGCGGAGGAGCAGCCTGGGAAAGCACGCCGCCGATAACGCCGCCCAGTACACCACCGAACGATCCTCCCGAATCACCGCCCGGAACGCCACCGACCACGCCAACGGCCGCGGGAGGCGGCTCGTTCTCGACCTTGGCAATGGTTCTGGGAATGACTGTGGGCGTTCGCATCAAATCTTCCGCACTGACCTTTCGGAATACTCTGGGAGGTGGTGCGGCTGCGGGCGGAGGCGGTGGTGGAGGTGGTGGTGGTGGCGCCGCCAGAAAGGTCATCAACTGCGCCTTAGGCAGGGCCTCAGTGTAAATCAGAGGGACCAGCACCATCACGCCGATAATGACAGCTTCAAAAAGATAGGCAATGGGGAGGGTGGCGCGCTGCCAGTCGCCCGTCTTGGCCGCGCTGTACATCAGGTAGAGGATAAATCCTACCAGATTGAGCAAAAGCACCACGCTGAACCAAACGGCCCGGTTGAAACCGTGGCGTTTACAATCCACCAAGACATAGCAGAGGATCAGGGCGAAGGCTGCAATCACCGCACTCACAATCGCCGACTGTGCCACAATCACCTTCGTCTCGTTTGCCGAGATCGTGGGCAGTAAAAAGAACATTGACAGGAAGACCGCGGCGCCGAGAGCAATCGAGATGAGCCAATGGATACCTTTCAAAGTTGGCGCCGCCTTGACCGAGGACTCCAGCAAGGTGTCTTCAAACATGGGTTATCGCCTCCTCAAGAACTACGCGCGATTTGGCCAAGCCCGCAAATGGACCGACCCGGCACGCGCTCAAGCTACCTTGACCCTCGTACTCACCGGACTTACAGGACTCTTGGCGTAGCGCTGATAAAAATACACCACAATCGGGCTGGCAATAAAGATCGAAGAATAGGTGCCAATAATAACCCCCACCACCAGGCAGAAAGCGAACCCGTGAATGACTTCGCCTCCAAACAGGAAGAGGGAGAGAACTGCCAGAAAGGTCAGGCCCGAGGTCAGCATGGTACGACTAAGAGTCTGGTTAATGCTGCGATCTACGAGTTTCGAGAATTCCTCGCGTTTGCTCGCATGGACGTTCTCCCGGATTCGATCGAAGACCACGATCGTGTCATTCATGGAGTAACCCACCAGGGTCAGAAGGGCCGCGATGACGGTCAGGGTAACTTCCTTATTCAGCAGGGAGAAGAATCCGAGCGTAATAATCACATCGTGGAAAGTAGCAACCACCGCTGCGACGCCATAGATTAGCTCAAAACGAAACCAAATGTAAATCAACATGGCGCCCAGGCCCGCCAGCGTTACATAGAGGGCCTGGCGGCGCAGGTCGGCGCCCACTTTCGGTCCCACGATTTTAGTGTCCGTGACGGCATAGCTGGACAAGTAGAAGTCCTTCGTCAGCGCCGAGGTCACGGCCGGAGTAACGCCCGGCACGTTGCGGAGGTCTTCAAATTTCGCCAGCAGGCCGCTCCGTGGGGGAGCATTCCGATAATTGACCACGGCATCGGCAAGATCGAGATAGGTTTTGGTGG
>Ga0335085_10007676_pt1 | contig 16623 bp, 12 predicted proteins | sample Lox_Sample_45_FD_206712 | JGI IMG/M metagenome (GOLD analysis project Ga0335085, IMG submission 206712) | Soil microbial communities from Loxahatchee National Wildlife Refuge, Florida, United States - Lox_Sample_4.5 | ecosystem: Environmental > Terrestrial > Soil > Wetlands | place: USA...
TCTGCTTAGCGCCCAACGAGACTGTCGAAAAAACCGATTTTGGATTTTCGACAAGTGCATTTTTTACATAATCGAACTAGCTGTCTACAGCTTCATTTTGCCCATTTTTATACTTTTTCGACAGTTTCAACGGATTGGCTCAGTGCGCGAGCGCCTGCCCTTTGTGCTTTTCAAAAGGTCCGCAGGAGTCGGTGTTGAGCCGGGCTTAAACCTCCTTAGGGAGGGCAAATCAATGCATCCATAACATCGATTTTATTCATATCGGCATAATACATTCCAACCTGTTCTTGATAGGCGCAATTGTACGTCCTTCCATCCCAAAGATGGATTCGAACTTCAGTGAGGCTCTCTCCGACCAAACCTCCAACTGTCACTGATTGAATTTTCCAACCATTTGCCTGGGCAGTTTCATAAAACGCTAAGGATTTCTACGTCTGGCGATTTGTCAAGCATCCAAAATGGCAAGGTGATAAGAAACCCTATGCTGATCAGCAATCCAATTGATTCAATCTGTGCAATCATTCGGGCATTTTTATGGGAAGGACTTATCCTTCGTGGCAATTGTGCACCAGCGCGCACTAAGCCACATAAAATGCAAGCGACCAGAATATAAATATAAAATCCTTCTAGAAGAGGCGACGAATTGGAAAGCAGAGAATTTAATATGTGTGTTATTGAATCATAACCAATGGATACAACTACGATAAAAACTACAAAACAAACATGAAGGAGTAGGCAAATCCCGGCGCTAATAACCAGGCTCCACCACCAATGTCGCGGGATACCTACCAAGCCTCCGAAAATCAAACCAGCAAGCCCATACCAAAGTAGGCCTATCGGATTTGCACCAAGTAGTAGCCAGAGTTACCAAAAGGAAACATGTGGTAAGGTATAAAACCACGGCCAAACGGCCGACCAACCTTCTGCAATAGCAAAAAAGAGCAAGGCTCCTTTGAGCGATGTGTGAAGAATGCGCTGAAAGGCATCTGAATGCAATAAACTGCTCATTGGCTTGATATTATTGCTCATGTCTACTGGCAGCCCAACTAGTATTTAAGCGGTCCGTCCAATTATCTATTTACAGACTACCATACCAAATTGAGCCACGATTGTAGGAAGCCCATCAGCGCCGGGTTGAACCACAGCGCCAGCAAGCCGACGAGTATCCCCACCACTGCGCCAGCGACCACATCGGAAAGATAATGCACGCCCATCGCGGCGCGCGCCAGCGCGACCAGCGGCGCCCAGATCCACAGGATGACCGCCAGCCAGGCCGGTCCCAGACCGGCGGCAATGACCGCGATCAGGAAGGCGCGCGCGGCATGTCCCGAAGGGAACGAGTGCGGGTCGGTGTTGCGATAGATGGCGCCCCACTCTCCCTCCGGCCGGCGGCGGCGAATCAACTGCTTGGTCGTCATCACCACCACCGCAAGGATGGCGATCCACAGGAACTGCGTCACCGCCCACTGCTTCCAGAACGGATTCGATGAGACGAAATACAGGATGATGAGCCCCAGCCCCCAGAACCACGAATCGCCCGAATGAGCGAGGACCATGCTCACGGTGCGAAGGAATCCAGGTTTTTCAGCCACACGCACCGATTCAGACCAGCGCGCGTCCAGTTCCAGCAGTGATTTGAACTCCACGAAACGCAGTCCCCCTATTTGACCGGGTGCAGCTTTTCCATGTCGGCGCGCATCAACTCCAACTGGTAGGGCTTGTCCACGTCCATGCCGGCCTCGGCATACTCCCAGCGGATGGCGCGCCCCTTGATGTCCAGCTTTTTAGAAAGCCGCTTGACGCCGCCATCCAGGTCGATCATCCGTGTGATCAACAGGAAGAGGGTCATGTAACCAAAGACCGCCGCCTGCTTGAGCGGATTCTTGCGGTTGTCGATCAGCCTCTGCCAGGTGTCCAGATGCTCATGTGCCAGCTTGACGTGCGCCACGTGGATGTCCGCGCCGCAGAAGGTCTCACCCTTGAGCTTGGTGAACGTGCGCCTGGAGTTGGGATAGCGCCTGTCCATCACGGTCTGGGGGATGACCCCGTAGTACAGTTCGTCCTTCGTCTGCATGGAGGTCTCAACGCACCAGTCCACCATCGCGCTGGTCAGGGCCGGGATGTCCGATGAAACGGTCAACACATACTCCGCTTTGGGATTCATTGCCTCGATCTTGTGAATCCCCGCGATCAAATTGGAGAGCATGTGCCCCTGGTTCTCCATGAAGACCATCGGCTTTTGGCAGGTCACCCCGCTCTTTTCGTCCAGCCCGATCAGCACCACGTGTTCGACGTCCTTCGAGCCCCCCAAAGCGTCCAACACCCACTGGATCATGGGCTTGCCGGCGATATCCACCATTGCCTTGGGCTTGCCTTGTGTGTAGGGATAGAGCGGGTCTTCGGGAAGTGGAATCCCGCCGGCGGTGATCACAGCGTCCATAACGACTCCTTGCTACCCTCCCAGCGAGGGCGTGAAACGTGGGTCAGTTCAATTCCTGCAGTTGCGGCTCGAGGCCGAGCTTGTTCAGCAGCTCCTTGTACTCGTCGCGGGTCAGGACGCGGCCCTTGCCCGAGACCGCGATCAGCGCCGCCTCCATCATGTTCGTGCCGAAGGAGCGCCCCTCCATCACCGGCGTGGTGGTGACGAGATACTTCACGCCGCACTTCTTAAAAAGGGCCACGTCTTCGGGCGTGGTGGTGTTGGTGACGACGATCTTCCCGGCCATATCGTCCGGCATGTAGCGTTTGATGTAGAGGCAGTCTCCGGCAATCACTGTCGCCTGGTGGAAATACTGCGTGTATTTCGGCTTGCGTTCTTCCTGCTTCTCGCCGGTCGGGTAGACCCACTTGAAGGGCAGGCGCCCGGCAATGGGCATCAGCAGGGCGGCCAGGGTCTTGATCTGCTTCTCCGTGTGCACGGCGATCGGGAGACCGAGCGAGAACATGAAGTCGCCGAAGGTGGTCTCGTAACCGGCGGCAGTGAAGGAATGGGTCAGCCCCCAGCGGTCCACGCCGGTCATGACCAGGGCTTTTTTACCGTGCTGCTTTACATAATCGCCGAGCCTGGCATCAACGAAGCCGGCCGCCTTGTTCTCGAGCGTGTTCTTCAGGCCGGTGCCGTCCACGACCGGGGTCTTCTCGATGTAGCGTACCATCTTCTCGACGGAATACAGGCGGTACCATTTGTCGTCCACCATCACGCCCAGGTCCGCTCCCCCGACGCCGAAGGCGTCCACCTTGCCGTCCAGCTCCTTGTACTTCAAGGCGGCGGCCTCCATGTCCCCGTCGGTGCCGATGCGCTCGATGGACACATCCTCACCGAGCAGGTTGACAGTGACGGCTTTGTTGCGCTTTGACGAGCCGATGCTGATGCTGACTGCACGTTTCATAGTTTTCCCTTTCGATTGGTCTGGGCTGATTCAGTATACACCTTTGCCAATGACTTGGAAATAACCCTTTAATAAAACAGGCAGCCTGCCCGTTGGTTACGATGGAGTAGAATAAAACCGTGCGCCGCCTGGTCCCCTATTTGCTCGGCCTTTACATCCTTTTGCTGACCCTCGCCGTCGGGACGCTCGCCCTGGGAGGCACGCCGCCATCCACGCTCACGCCTCTCTCCACCCTGGCGGGTTTTGCCTTCGCACTGCTGCATGCCGCGGTGCGCATGGGTTGGAAGCGCGCACTGGGATTTCTGGGGCTGGTCTTCGCCATCAGCCTGGCCCTTGAATCAGTTGGCGTGGCGACCGGCCGGGTTTACGGCCCCTACCACTACACCCCGAAACTTGGTTCGCTGTTCCTCGGGCTGGTGCCCTACTTGATCCCGGTGGCGTGGTTCATGATGATGTATCCCTCCTTCGTCATCGCGGACTGGCTCATCCCGCAAAAGTGGACGCGCTGGCAGCGCCTGTTTGGCGTGGCGGCGGCCGGCGGGCTGGTCATGACCGCCTGGGACGTGGTCATCGATCCTCTGATGGTATTGGGCGGCCATTGGGCCTGGGATGTAAAGGGCGCCTACTTCGGCGTGCCCCTGCAGAACTACTGGGGCTGGTGGCTGACGGCCTTCGTCATCTTTGCGCTGTTCCTGCTCCTCAGCCGGGGCAGGACCTCGCTGACGGCCGACCCGGGGTTCGACCGGATGGTTGTCCTCAGCTATACCGTGACCGGCGTCGGAGATATCATCGCCGCGCTCTCGGTCGGGCTGGGCGGAGCCGCGCTGGCCGGCCTGTTCGCCATGCTGCCGTGGATGATCACCGGCTGGTTCATGATGAGTGAATAGCTGATTTCCAAAAGGACCTCCCAGAATGAAACGCATACTCCTTATTGTTATTCCGGTTTGCGCGTTGCTGGCCGCCTGTCTCCCCTCCGGCAGCCCAACGCCCACCGCGACTCCGCTCCCGTACACGCTGAACAGTCCCGAGGAGATCAAGCAGTTCCTCGATGGCTGGGAACCGACCGCGCAGGCCATGCGCTATGCCTACAAAATCACGGACGTGGCATCCGAAAAGGATTCGAACGGGGATGTCACCGGTTGGGTCATCCGCGCCACGGACCCGGGCGCACAGTACACGAACGGCATGTGCGTGGTACCCATCATCGGGCTGTCGGTGGTGATCAAAAACTATGTGGAGAGTGGGCGCGCCAGTCAGATCCAGAACGTCGCGCCCGCTACGCTGGGGACGGGCAAAGTCATTTGCTATGATTCTGAGGGGACGGAACAGCAGCGCGTCAGCACCAGGTTCACGGATCTGGTCGGGCTGGGCAAGGGGGAAGTCGACTCGAACCGGATGCTGATGCGCCTGACGCTGGAGCCTTAGCCTTTACCCAATAATATCGACCCGGGCGCCGAAGGGCTTGAAGCTTATTGCTCCTCCGCCGGCTCGCACGCTCCGGCGGGAGGGTTTGATCATGTGCGACGAACGAATTTAGTAGGGCTTTGCCAGCAGTTCGTCCAGCACCTTTTTAGAGCTATCGTCCACCACCGCATGCTGGCTGCCACCGTGGGCGTCCATGGTCACCACGGCCGGGAAGTCCTTGACCTCGATCACCCAGAAGGCCTCGGGCACGCCGAAGTCCAGCTTGTACACACCCAACACTTTTTTCACGGACTGGGCGATGTAGGATGCCGCGCCGCCGATGGCGTGGAAGTACACGCCCGGCGTTTCCTCGCAGCCCTTGAGCGTCTTCGCACCCATGCCGCCCTTGCCGATGACGCCCTTGATGTTGAAGTGCTTCATGACGTCGGCCTGATACGGCTCCTCGCGGATGGAGGTGGTCGGCCCGGCGGCGACGAACTTATACTCCTTCGTCTCCATCCCCGAGACGACCGGCCCGCAATGGTAGAGCACCGAGCCGTTCAACAGTTTCTTCAACTCCTCGTAGACCTGCAGGTCATCGCCCAGGGGCGCTCGCGTTTTCTTGATAAAGGTCTCGAACAGCCACTTGTGGGCGGCATCCCGCCCGGTGACCATGACCCCGGTCAACTGCACCGGTTCGCCGACCTTCAGGCTACGGATGGTCTCATCGCTGATGGGAAGGGTTATCTCACGCATGTCGGCCTCCTAATCGTAAGTCACTTCGTCGCCCTTCACCGTCATCTTGCGGCGGCGGTAGGCCCAGCACATATACGACACCGAGACGAAATAGCTCGCCGGCAGGCGGTGCAGGCCGGTGATCTTGGTGTCGATGACCGTCGTCCTCCCGCCGAAGCCCATCGGGCCGATGCCCAGCTCGTTGGATTCCTGCGTCAGGCGCTCTTCGAGCGCAGCCAGTTCGGGATCGGGGTTGCGCTCGCCGATTTTGTCGAACAGGATTTCCTTGGATCGGACATAAGATGAGCCGCGGTCGCCGCCGATGGCGACGCCCAGGATGCCGGGCGCGCAGCCCTGTCCCTGGGCCTTCTGGACTGCGTCCAGCACCACCTTGCGCACGCCGGCCAGGTCCCGCCCGGCACCGAGCTTGTTATCCGGCAGGGAATACTGCGCACCGACGTTCTCGCACCCGCCGCCCTTGAGCATCAGCTCGATCATCAGCGGCTGGTCGGCATCCACCTCCGCGAAGTGGATGTAGGGGAAGTCGTCGCCGCCGAGGTTGTCCCCGGTGTTCTTGTCATAGATGGCGTCCACCGCGTTGGGGCGCATGTACGAGCGCTTGGTCGCCTCCGCCAGAGCGGCGCGGACCTGCTCCTTGAGCTTGCGCGTGCTCCAGCCTTCGGGATAGTAGACGTAAAAGATGGGAGTGCCGGTATCCTGGCAGATGGGCGTGGAGTTCTGCCGCGAGAGCTCGATATTCTTTAGGATGGTCTCCAGCGCGCCGCGCGCCGCCGAGCCGGGTTCCTCCTTTTCGACGGATGCCTTCAGGCGTTCTTCGACATCGGCCGGCAGGCTGCTCGACGTCCGGCGGATGAGTTCAAGTATTTTATCGGTCAAATCAGGCTGCATGGTTGCCTCCTTGTTCAAATAAACCCTCATTATCATACCTCGAAAATCTTAGATTTGCTTAAGTGACAGGGCAGGGATGAACATGCCACGTGCATAAAAAAGGACGGGCGTATTCACCCGTCCTTTCATCTCGTCACTCTCACCCTCTGCACATGACGGTTCTGACCGCCGAATTTGTACTTGTAGTCTTCGTCCCCGCGCATGAAGTCGAACTCGGCGCGTTTGTGCTCGTTGGCCCACTGGAGCAGATAGCCCAGCAGCACCCAGCCTGGGGATAATTCCATAAAGCGCCGGTCGAGGCCGGAGTTATACACCCAGATCTTGTTTCCATAATCAAAATTGAAATAGCAGGCAGCTTTCTGACCGAACACTTCCATGAAGGCCAATTGAAGGTATCCCTCGTGGAAAGCTGTCCGCGCGGTGGCGTGCATCTGCGCACGCATGGCGTCATCGAGGAAGGCCGCCTTGTCCGGGTCGTTTGCCATCAAGTTCAGAAAACCTTCAACTTCACCGTCAAGCTGCGCTTCGTCATCCACGATATACCAGCGAACCCCCCGGTCGCTTTCTTCGGCGCGGCGCATCTTGCGGCGGATCTCGTGCCGCTGTTTTTTATCGATCCCCGCGAGGTAGGCCTCCCAATCTCCGGGCAGGGGAATGGACGGGGTCGGCTTGTAGATTTCCTCAGCATAGGCCCAACCGCGTTTGGAGGCTTCCGCTTTCAACACCGGGAGGGTTGGAGAATGGTCCGGGAGGTTGCACCAGTCGAGCACGGACCAGGCGTCGGGAGGCTGGCCCGCCAGTTCGTCGAGCAGCGCGGCCATGAAACGGGAAAGGTCCGCCGGGCGGACGATCACGTCCAGATAATCCGAAATCTCGATGCTTCCCAGAAGCATGAGCGCGGGAGGGCCGTCGCGGCCGGCCGTGTGAAAAAGCGGAGCAATGCCGAGGAGCCGGTCATCCTCCTGTGCAGCGACGAGGGACAGCCGGCCGTCCTCCCATTCGCCTCCGCCCAGGCTTTTCCACCAGGTGGCGAGATATTCGTAGCGCAGGAAGGGGGCGTCCGTGATGCTTTCGGCAAGCAAAGCATTCCAGGCGGGCATAAAAGAGGGCTCTGGGAAGGTCGTGTGGATGGTCAATTTCATGGTTTTTCGTCGAAGGGTGGGAATGCCGGGTGTATTTTACCAGTATAATGAAAAGGGAACGTTTCGGATTACAATTTCCCCTGCGGGGATGCCAATGGCTGACGAGTTAGACCTAACCCTTCTCCCTCTCTATCGAATCAACGGGCAGGATCTCCCCGCTTTGCCGGGCCTGCAGGTGCTGACCGCGCCGCGCCGTTCCGCACGCGGGCGCGAGCGCGACCGGCTGCTGGCCTACCTGAACCTGTCGGGCAACACGCCGCTGAGCTCCGCCGATTACAGCCAGCTCATCTCGAAGATATCGGATCATTTCTACCAGACCGCCGGCTCGCTGACCTACGCGCTCAAGACGGCGGTCGAGGCCGCCAACACCTCCCTGGTCGAGCGCAACATGAAAACGACCGGGCATGGCCAGTACGTCATGGGCACGCTGATCCTGGGGGCGCTGCGCGAGGCCCAGATGTACATCGTCCAATCGGGGCCGACCCACGCCTTCCTTCTCGGCGATGGCAACACGCAGCATTATTACGACCCCCAGCTGGCGGGACGCGGATTGGGCTTCAGCCAGACGGCGCGCATCTTTTATTCGCATGCCGAGATCCGGCCCGGTGACAGGCTGGTCTTCGCAGCCCAGATGCCGGCAGCGTGGGAGAACACGTTGACCGCCGAGGGAGGCTCGACCCAGTTCGAGGCCGTCGGCCGCCGGTTGATGGGCGAAGCGGATGCGAACATCAACGGTGTGCTGATCCAGTTGACCAAAGGCATCGGGCAGGTGACCCTGATGCGCGGCGTGGCGGAAGCCGGCGCAAAGCAGGCAGGTCCAGCTCCCGAGAGCATCTCGACCCCACCTGCGGTTCCGGAAGAACCCGCCGGTGCCCTGGCCGCGCCATCCAATGAACCTTTGTCGGGCCCGTCCATCCTGACCGCGGCTGCGGCAGCCCGGGCGCCTTCCATCCCGCCGGCGCTGCCAGAAGATAAACCGCCCCTTCAGCCTGCCTCCCCAGATACGGCATACCTCTCGGCCTCCCAACCTCCCGCGGGAGGAGCCTCCCCCCGCGAGCCCAGCATGAGGCGCGTCATCACGCCGCTGGCGCGGCAGGACCGCACGAGGCACTTCTTCCGCGCGCTGGCACGAGGCGTGACCTCGATGAGGTTCTTCGGTCGAAAGGCATCCTCCGGCGCACAGACCATGGCCACCCGCGTCCTGCCGGGAGGCGAGGACCAGCAGTTCGCACTCACCCCCATGATGATGGGTTTCATCGCCGTCGCCGTGCCGGTCGTCATCATCGCCGTGGCGGCAGTGGTGTACCTGCAATTCGGGCGCTCGGAACAATATCGGAAATACTATGCAACGGCCGAGCAGGCCGCGGTCCAGGCGGTCAGTGAGAAGGACCCGTCCAAACAGCGCACGGACTGGGAGACAGCGCTGTACTGGCTGGACAAAGCCGATGCCTACGTCGTCACCGACCAGTCGCGGGCGCTGCGCCAGCAGGCGCAGAACAGCCTCGACGGCATCGAGCGCATCGTCCGGTTGAGCTTCAGCCCCGCCTTCGCCAACAACCTGGGCAACATCCCCGTCACGCAGATGGCGACGAGCGAGAATGACCTCTACCTGCTCGACGCGGCCGAGGGGAAAATATTGCGCGCCATCGGCACCGCGGCGGGCTACACCCTGGACCCCAACTTCAACTGCATGTCGGGTTACTATGAGGGCATCCAGGTGGGCGCCCTCGTGGACATCGTCGCGCTGCCCAAAAATACCTTTAACGCCACCGTCATGGGAGTGGACGCGACCGGGAATACCATCTACTGCATGCCCGATAAGCCTCCGCGCGTGGCGCCGCTGGCACCGCCGGACACCGGCTGGGGCGCCATCACTGCCATCACTTATGATGCCAACAACCTGTACGTGCTGGACCCGGCGCGGCGCGCTGTCTGGGTGTACGTGGGGAATGACGGCAGTTTCCCCGACCGCCCATTTTATTTCTTCGGCGATCAGGTCCCCGCGCTTGAGAATGCCATCGACCTGGCTGTCAGCGGGGATGACCTGTATCTGCTGAACAAGGACAGCCACCTGACCACCTGTACCCTGAGCCGCATCTCAACCTCGCCCACGCGCTGCACCGACCCGGCGGTCCTGGTGGACACCCGCGCCGGCCATACGAACGGGACAACCCTGCCGGAGGCGCAGTTCTCGCAGATGCAGTTTACCTCGCCCCCGAACTCCACCGTTTCCCTGCTCGAGCCGCGCACCCAGGCTGTTTACAGGTTTGTGCCGCGCACCCTGGAACTGCAGGACCAACTCCGCTCCGTTCCGGGCGAGGGCAACCCGCTGCCTCCCGGTCAGCCTGTCACCGCCATGACCATGAGCCAGAACCGCACCTTGTTCCTGTTCGTCAATGGTATGGTATATTACGCAGAAAACGTCCCGTGATTCCGCCCCTTCCGGACGAGGAGTCTTATCGTTATGTCGCTCTTGAACGCAATCATCGAGTTTTTCGGAAGCCTGTTCGGAACGAAGCCCCCGCCTCCCGCCCCGCCGCCACCGGCGCCCCAACCTCCCACACCGCCCGACAATACCACCGAGCCCGCACAGATGGTCACATCCAACGTGCTGGTGCTTGTTTATGATCCGGTGGTCGATTCCACCACCGGGAAGAAGCTCTCACAGCACATGGGCTGGTCGCGCGCCGAGGATTTGATCACCGGCTATCTAGCCGACCTCACCGACAAGAGCAAGGGGCTGGCGCGCTATAAGATCCTCCAGCGTGAAGAAGTGGATGAGTTCCCCGCCCTGAGCGATGGCTTTCGCTACACGGTGGATACCTATCTCGGTGTTTACCGCGGCACCTCCTCGCCACATTCTCCAGGATGGGCTGATTACAAAGGCATCCTGACACGCTTCAACCTCCTTCAGCGGATTGCGAACCATGAGATTGATGAAGTGTGGATATTCTCGTTCCCGTATGCCGGGTTTTACGAATCGATCATGGCCGGGCAGGGAGCATTCTGGTGCAACTCGAGTCCCCTGCCCGACACGGCAGGATCCCTGCGCCGCTTCGTGATCATGGGATACTCACTCGAGCGCGGCGTGGGCGAGATGCTCGAGGCTTTTGCCCATCGGTGCGAATCCATCCTGCAAAAGGCGTACGCCAGCACAACCGGCGACGCCAACCTGTACGAACACTTCTCACGGTACGACAAGCAGAACCCTGGTCAGGCGGAATGCGGTACCGTGCATTATGCACCCAACAGCCAGCAGGATTACGACTGGAACAACCCGCGCTTCGTCGCCAGCAAATGCGACGATTGGTACAATTTCCCCAACTTCACCGGGGCAACCCGCCAGGTGAATTGCAACGACTGGGGCAACGGCGATTTGCGATTGCATCATCTGTGGTGGCTCGATCATTTCCCGCGTGTGAGCGGTCGTCTCAACGGGGTTGCAAACAATTGGTGGCAATACGTCATTGACCCCAACCGCGTGTCGGGCTGATCGCTAGCAAGAGATATCCCCGGTTGACCTTGCATCTGAGCACACCTCCAACCGCCATCCGACATCGTTTACGGGTCGCCGGGGCGTCTACCGGAAAAGAGGCCTTCATGCGAGGGCTCCCATGAAACTCAACATCACCTACAGGCTGGCACTGGTATTCATGCTGTTTGCGGCCGGGCTGGTGCTTGCCATCACCCTGCTGTATTACAACGTCGCCCAGCGGTCGCTCCAGCAAGGCACAGCCGCCGAGCTGGAGTCCATTGCAAGTGAAAAGCTGGCCCAACTGAGTCTGGTCCTCAACGAGCGCAGCGCCCTCCTCTCTTCAACCGCCAGATACTCTGAAATCGCAAATAACCTGAACGGTCCGGCCGCTTCCTCCCGCCTCCAGGAGGTCCTCCAAACCCTGCTGGAATCAGGCAGCCCCTTCGTCAAGATGAGCATTCTGGAGGCGGGCAGCGGGGCGGTGATCGCCTCCACGGACCCGGCGGAGGTGGGAAAATCAGAGGCCGGGGAACCCTTCTTTGTCAACGGGCTGAAGGGTGGCTTCATCCAGGTGGCATACCAAAATGTCCCCGGCGCTGATCCTCGAACGGTCATCAGCACCCCCATCCATAACGAAAGTGGGGCGGCCGCGGGAGTGCTGGTGGGCTGGATGCAGATGAGCGACCTGACCGATGCCCTCTCCCAGCGCACCCCGCAGCATCAAACGCTTGAGACCTATCTGGTCAACAAGTCAGGGCTGTTCCTGACCCAGCCGATGCTGAGTGCCAGGCCGCTTGAACTTGTGCAGACTGATAACAGCCAGGCAGCCAAGGACTGCCTGGCGGGAAAAGGGGGCGTCCTCTCCGGCAGCGATTACCGGGATGTCCCGGTCCTGTTTGCCTACCGCCCTGCCCCGCAATATGAGCTCTGCCTGCTCACCAAAATCGACATAGCCGAGGCCCTGGATCCCATCCGCCGCCTGACCCTCATGACCGCGTTGATCAGCAGCGCGGCGCTCCTGGCGGCGGTGCTGGTGGGGACGATCCTGGCGCGATCATTTACCCGCCCCATCCTTGCCCTGCAGCATGGCGCGGAGCAGTTTGGGGAGGGAAATCTCGATGTCAGCATACCGGTCGAGTCATCGGACGAATTGGGGATGCTGGCGGGGACCTTCAATACCATGGCCGGGGCCATCCTCGAACAGAAGAGACAATTGGAATCCCAGGCGATTGAGCTGCAACAGCAAGTCGAGGACCGTACGGCCGAGCTGCTCAAATCAGAGGCGGAATTGCGTGCCTTGTTTTCCGCCATGCAGGATGTCGTCGCGGTGATGGACGCGGAAGGCCGCTACCTGAGCGGACCTCCCACCGGTAATCGCCGCATGTATGCTTTCCTGAGGCTGGTGATAGGCAAACGGCTGCATGACGTTTTTCCCGCCGAAGTGGCGGACAACGCGCTGGCGAAAATCCATGAGGCGCTGGAGCGCAGAACCATGGTCGAGTTTGAGCACAGCCTGCCGATCGGCAGACAGGAGCGGGTTTTCCAGGTCACCATCTCGCCCCTGACCGAGAACACGGTCATGTGGGTCGCCCATGATGTCACCCAGAAAATCCGCACCCGCAATGCGCTCGCCCGGAATGAAGCGCTCAACCGCGCCATCATCGACTCCTCCCCTGTGGGGATTGCCATCCGGGATGCGCACGGAAGGTTGGTGCATGCAAACGAAGCCTGGTGCAGGATCCGCGGGTTGTCGCTGGACCAGATCCTGGAATCGGAAAAACAACTTGAGGGGCAGGCGCTGGTTGAACAGGCCACCGATCACAGCGAGCTCACGCCGCATGTCTGGGAGATATATCAAAAAGGGGGCACGCTGTACATCCCGGAAGTCAAGACCAGGGAGGCTGTTCCCGGTGCCGCGCAATGGGTCTCACTCCATTTTTATGGCATTGTGAACGACGCCGGCACAGTGGAAAGCGTCGTGACCCTGACACAGGATATCACCTCGCGGAAAGAGCGTGAGCGTGAACTGCAGGCGCTGATCTCCCTCAGCAGTGCACTGCGGCCGGCGGTTTCCCGGGCCGAGATGCAACCGATCATCCTCGAACAGTTGCAGCGGCTATTGCACGTGGACGGCGCCGGCATCGTGCTGCGCGATCCCTCGAACTACGACTCACTGGTAGGGATCGGGGTCGGCGAGTGGACCAACTGGGACGACGCGGCCGACCAGCCTGCCGATACAGGCATTGCCGGTGAGATCCTGAGAACCGCCCAACCCTATATTACCCAGGATGTTCATGCCGATCCCCGCCTATGGGGAGATTACGTCGGCGCCGTCAAAGCCCTGGCCGCTGTTCCGCTCATTGCCCATGAGCAGACCATCGGCGTGCTGGCCATCGGCAGCCGGGCCGAAATCCCTGAAACAAACCTGCGCATCCTGTCTGCGATCGGCGAGATCGCCGCCAACGCGTTGTACCGCTCGATCCTCTATGACCAGACTGAGCGGCAATTGCAATGGCTTACCGCTGTTCGATCCATCGATCAGGCCATCACCAACAGTCTGGATCTGCACACCACGTTGAACGTTGTCCTGGAAAAGGCGATCAGCCACCTGAAAGTAAATGCCGCGGATGTCCTGCTGCTCAGGGAAGGCAACCGGCTGGTCTACGCCGCCGGAAGAGGGTTCAAGTCCACCCTGGCAAGCAAGGCCAATCTGCTGGTGGGGCAATTGCAGGCCGGAAAGGCGGCGCTCGAGCGCAGAACAGTGATGGTCGCGGACTTCAAGTGCACCGAGGGTTGGGACTGCGAACTGATGAAACAGGAAGGCTTCAGGGGCTATTGTGCCGTTCCGCTCCTTGCCAAGGGACAGCTCAAGGGAGTGATCGAAGTCTTCGACCGCCAGCCGCTTACAGCGGACACGGAATGGATGAGTTTTCTTGAATCGCTTGCAGGGCAGGCGGCCATTTCAATTGATAATGCGGCGATGCTGGAGACCATCCAAAGAACCAACATGGAAATGAGCATCGCCTATGACGTGACGCTGGAGGGCTGGTCGCGCGCGGTCGAGATGCACTACCGGGATACACCCGGGCACACCGAACGGATTGCTGATCTGACCCAGCAACTGGCCCGGGAAATGGGAGTGGAGGATGACCGGCTGATCCACGTCCGGCGCGGTGCCCTGTTGCACGATGTCGGCACGATCATGATCCCTGAAAAGATCCTGCTCAAATCGGGCCCGCTCACGCCCAAGGAACGCAGGATCATGGAACAACATCCCGGCTATTCTCATGAGATGCTGAGCCCCATTAATTTCCTGCGCCCGGCGCTCGACATCCCCTACTGCCATCATGAAAACTGGGACGGCACCGGCTACCCGCAAGGACTCAAGGGAGAGGGAATCCCGCTGGCGGCGCGCATCTTTGCGGTCGCTGAAGCATGGGAGTCGCTGACCCATGACCGCCAGTTCCGCAAAGCCTGGGCGCGGGAGGACGCCTTGAAATTTATCTTCGAACAGAGCGGCAAACGGTTTGATCCCCGCGTGGTCGCCTCCTTCCGCCGGATGATTGAAAGAATCTGAACCCACAGCGGCACGTTGAAACAGGAATCAAATACGGGGCGCCCGATGATGAGCCGCCCCGTATGAATTTAATGATTATGCATGCTCCGAATCAGCGGCCTGAAAAACAAGCCTATCCGTTTCCGATCCCCACCGATTGGAGCATGGCTTTGTACGCGTAGAATTTTCTCGGCTGACGGGAGCGCTGCTCGTCGATGCGCCGCTGGATATGCGGAGCGAAGAAGCCGGTATACCGGTCCTGAAGCTCTTTAATCTGCCAGTCGTTGCCGGTGACGCGCCTCCGGCAATTCGGGGCGCCGCACTGGCAGTCGAATTCGTCATAGGGACTGCAATCGCTCATGGCGTAATCAAAACAAATCTCCTCGCCGGGTTGAATATCGCGGAGCGCGTAAAGGGAGATCTGCCCGATGAGTCCGGCATTGGCATCGCATGAGTGATTAAAATAATCGCCCTGCCCGATGGTCTCCGGCACCAGATAAAGGTTTTCCTCCACCTGAAGGCTGAGACTGCGAAGTCTGTCGGGCAGGGATTTGAAGGAGTCCCACTCCATGACAGCGCCGCCAAAAATGGCGATCAGGTCGCCTTTTTTGACCGGCTGGACAGCGAAGACACCGTTCATATCCTGTTCGGCGATATAACGGCCTTCACAGCTTGGCGACAGAAAAGAACTAGGATGGAGTTTCATTCATAAAAATTCCTTTCCGAAGCATTAAAGTGAGCGGCGCTCCCTCGGTTCGGAGAAACCGAAAAAACGCCAACGAGGACAAATGATACTTCAAAGCCGGCGCATGTAAAGGTTTTTCGCCGTGATGTTTTAAGCTGAATCCATAGCTATTAAAGAAAAATTCCCCCGTCTTTCTGCGTTTCAGTTAATAACCACCGCCGGCCAGTGCCGATTCCTCAAACCCGGATGGTTCACCTGCAAAAGGCATCAGGAGGCGGCCTCATGGGCACCCCGAGGCGCCAACCTCAACCAGATCATCAACCCCAGCAGGACCAGCGGCAATAGAATGTTCCACAGGTCTTTTTGCGGACTCTGGTTTTGAAGATATAATCCTAAGCCCGCGGCCATATCCAGGACAATCAAAAAGGAAATGGGCACCCAGTAACTTTTGGTACGCAGAATCAGTTCGTGGACAATCCAGGCGAGCGGGATGATCAGCAGGACGAAATCATAAGACCAGAGGTAGGGGGTGACCAGCAACGAGACGGTCAATATCAGGCTCATCGCCTCAAGAGCGCTCAGGGATCCATTCTTCCGGAAGAATAGATAGCCGGCCACTCCGATAAGGATCAGCGAGCCCGCTGCGCCCAGTCCATAAGAACACGCCGGGCTCGTTCGGCATAGGAACCCTGCAAGGTTTAGGAGTGTCGGCTGCGTTCCAAGATATTCCCCCAGCTTCTGCTGCCCCATGCTCACGAATTTCACCGGCCAGGCGGGATCCGTCACGGCCCCCAAAGCATACAGCAGCAAGCTCCCGGTTGCGACGCCGGCGAGTCCGCGCCATTCGCGGCGGGAGATAAACCACAGGCAGAGCAAGGCCAAAGCGGGCGCACCAAAAGTCGGCTTGACCAGCAGGAGTGCCGCAAGCAAGCTTCCGGCAAACCATTTCCCTTGGAGGAAAAGGTAAAGGGAAAGCACCATCCCCAGAAGCAGCAACCCGCCGACAGTCCCCTTGCCCGGTGCTTCGAGCACAGGCGCAAAGAAAAACAGGGCCACCATCATTGGCAGCGCAAATATTTTCAGTCGGTCTTCTTCCCATAAATCAACAAGCAGGAACAGGGAAGCCGCAGTCGCAAGCAGGGTAAGGAATGCCCAGGCAGAATAAGCCAGGGGAAGCGAGAGCAGCCCGAGAGGAATCAGCAGGGTGGCCAGCGGGAGCGGGTACAGGAAGATGTTTTCAGGAATCCAGGTCGCACCGAAGGCGGCATGTCCGTTAAGCCAGTCTTGAGGGGAGTAGGGGTTGCCGCCGGTCGACGCCAGGTGCCCGG
>Ga0335085_10007677_pt1 | contig 16622 bp, 11 predicted proteins | sample Lox_Sample_45_FD_206712 | JGI IMG/M metagenome (GOLD analysis project Ga0335085, IMG submission 206712) | Soil microbial communities from Loxahatchee National Wildlife Refuge, Florida, United States - Lox_Sample_4.5 | ecosystem: Environmental > Terrestrial > Soil > Wetlands | place: USA...
ATTGACCGTTTTTTCCCCGATGCTCCCTTTGTAGGAAGCGATGACCAACGCGTCGGCTTCATGGCGACGCAGCACCTCATCCAGCAAGGTTATCGCTCTGTTGCGCATCTCGGCCGCCGGATCGTTGCCACCGGGGTAGGACGTCATCATGGTTATGTTCAAGCCATGCGCAAAGCCGGGTTGCGGATACGGCGCAAGTTTGTGCTGGAAGCATTTGGAGAGGCAGGTGGACATGACGCCACCCTTCAGCTGTTGCAAATGCGGCCTCGGCCCGATGCCATCTTTGCTGCCAGCGATCCCGTTGCCATCGGCGCCCTGCGAGCGCTTCACGAAAGCGGCGTGCACGTCCCGCAAGACTTTGGAGTCATTGGAGTAGGACGGGTGCGATACGGAGAGGATTTGCGGGTTTCACTGAGCACAATTGACACCCATTCCACCGAGATCGGTAAAACGGCGGCTTCGATCCTGTTATCCATCATCAATGGATCTCCTCCCCCTAAAGGGCCCGTCTTTATCGAACCTACATTGATTGCACGGGAGTCGAGCCGCCTTGTGCTCCGCAAAACAAAGCCGGCATCGCGCCGTGCGGATTAATTCCTGCCACTTACCCGTTAAGCTACCAGTTGCGGCATTTCGACGATCCGCACGCTATTCGCGCCGGAAAAAGAGCATTCCTGAAGCGTAACGCCCGGAAGGCCCGCCGGAAGCGCTCGGGCGCGTGCTAAAATTCGCGGCTTGGAGTCTGCCATGCAGTCCGCAGCTACCACCACGGAAAGCGCCGATGCACCTCCGGCCAGCGCACCCGGAAGGCTAATGTCACTCGACGTATTCCGGGGCGCGACGATTGCTGCGATGATTCTGGTGAACGACGCTGGGGACGGTCCGATATCCTACGGGCCGCTTCGACATTCGCTGTGGAACGGATGGACACCGACGGATCTGGTGTTTCCCTTCTTTGTCTTCATCGTCGGTGTGGCCATGGCGTTCTCGTTCAGCTCGCGCAGCAAGCGCGGCGCCTCGCGTGGCAGGCTGATCCTGCATGTTCTATGGCGGGGCGTTGTCTTGTTTGCGCTGGGACTATTCATCAATGGATTTCCCGACCATTATCAGCCCGCAACCCTGCGCATCTACGGCGTGCTGCAGCGCATAGCACTTTGTTATGTGCTCACGGCTGTTCTGGCGTTGTGGACGGGACGAAGAACCCAGATTGGAATTGCCGCGGCCTGCCTCATGGGATATTGGATTGTGATGCGCTATGTTCCAGTGCCGGGTTACGGTGTGCCCACGCACGACATCCCCTTGCTGGATCCAAACCGCAATATGGTGGCCTGGCTCGACCGGAAGCTTTTGTGGGGGCATTTGTATGAACGCACACGCGACCCGGAAGGGTTGCTCAGCACGGTTCCGGCGGTAGCGACGTGCGTCCTCGGTTTGCTTACAGGCGCGTGGCTGCGTTCCTACCGTAGCCTGGCAACCAAGTTTGCCGGCATGGTAGCGTGCGGCATTTTGCTCGTGACCGCGGGCAAGATTTGGAATATCTGGTTTCCGATCAATAAGAAGTTGTGGACGAGCTCGTATGTGCTATTCACCGCGGGGCTGGCCCTGCTGTGCCTGGCCCTGTGTTACTGGGTACTCGACATCCGGCGGTGGAGGGGCCGCTGGACGCAGCCATTTCTGGTGTTTGGCATGAACGCCATTGCCGCCTATGTGCTGTCGGAGGCGCTGGCGGGCTTCCTGGACAGCATGAAAGCGCACCTGGCCGATGGGAGAATTTTGAATTGGCACGAACTGATTTACGAGCGCGTGTTCTGGCCGCTGGGGAATCCTCGGAATACCTCGCTGATGTATGCGCTGGTGTACGTAGCCTTGTGCTGGGCGGTCATGTGGGTGCTGTACCGCCGGAGAATATTCCTGAAGGTCTAAGCGGCATGCTTCCCATCAGGCTCTACTGCGTCTTCTGCTCTTTCACCTGTTCGGGCTTTGCCTTGGCCAGCGAGCGCACATAGTTGACCAGATCCCAATATTCTTCCGGTTTCAGCCGCGTGCCCTCCGGAGGCATGTCCTGATGTCCGTTCTGGATGATATAGAACAGGTCGCCGTCGGTGCGGCCTTTCAGTGTGGATGGATCCGTAAAGTCGGGAATCTGCAGTTTCATGTCACGCGCAGTGTCGCCTTTGCCGTCGCCGTTCTGCCCGTGACACATGGCGCAATCAATGCCCCACCACTTCTTGCCCTTTTCCAACGACTCCTGCGTCGGCTTAACCGGATTGGTCTTGTGTGAAGCCTCCACCGGAATGATGATTGGAGTCTTCTGCGGCGGCGCCGGATTCGTCTGAGGGTTCTGCTGAGCTGGAAGCGAAACGGAGAAGAGAAGAAAAGATGTGAACGCTATCGAACCAACCTTGAGCATAAACTCCTCCCACCTGCGAAGTATCTGCTCTTTGACTAAATTGTAGCACCACTAGAATTCGGTCGCGGAATTCATTGTTGCCGAGGACTCCGGAGGCGCCTTCCTGGCCCTGAATCGTCATACGGCATAACTTGAGTAACGTTTGTGCGCCTGCCGCAGCGTGCTACGCTCGACCAGCAGGGCAAGGGGCGGCTTCCCCGTAGGGAGGGCGTACTCGTGTGCTTGCCTGCGTCGGTTATCGCCGACCTTCGTCACGAGCAACAAGCACGATGCCACGAATTCCCATTCCCAAGTTTCGCTTCGGACGCTCCGCCGAGCCTATCGAGCCTCCGTTACTTACCGGATATTTCCCCACACTTTCCCTGGAAGGCCTGCAATTAGGGGTCGACAACCTGCGGCACGACGTTCACCTGAGCCGCGGATTTGTGGAGAAGATACGTCCGCACCTGGCGAAGCTGATTGCGCAGCACGGCAATGTGGGCATATTGCTGGCCGCGGAAGCACCTCCGGAAGAGCCGCCCGAGTATTTTGTCCGCGGCATGAAGCCGAAGATTCAACCGCGGGCTGAGCAAATCGAACTAAAGCCCCTGCTCACCGATTTGCACCTGAGCGCTTTGAACCAGGCGAAGGCATTAGAAACCCTTGCGGTGGACATGCTGGCCCGGGTAGCCATTCTGAAGTTTCTGCGCGTGGAACTCACAGCCCAGTTTGCCCACATGCTGGAGCGCTGCCGTATGCTTTTGCGCAATTATGAAGGGGTTCGGCACGAAAAGGCGCTTGAGTACCGGGAGTGCGTCGCAGCTTTTCAGGTGCAGAAGAAGATCGTTCTCCGCAAAGCAGGGCAGGAGATCTTTCATACCCTGCGCGAGATTGAGAGAGAAACCCTGGCGCGCACTCGCCGTTCCTTCTTCGGTTCCCGGGCAGAGTCGGAGTACAAGCTGTTCCTGAACCCGCTGATCTTCAGTGAAGACGGGCGCGACGATTACCTCAACGCGCAACATTACTTCATGTTCGGCAATTTCGACCGTGATCCGGACCGTTTTTTCGAAATCCGCCGAATGGTGTGCGAGTTCCTGCAATCGCTCGATCTCGATACCGGTGCGGACGACGAGCCCACCCTGGACCGCTGGCTGAATGTGCCCGACAATGCGCAAGAGCTAGTCGGGGACGGAAGCGGAGATGACTCGACCCCGCAGCAGCGCTCGCAGAATACCCGCCTCCAGGTGTGGATGGATATTTTGGAAAAATATGAAGTGATGAACCACGTGCTGGCGGGCTACGAGGTGCTGCCGCTGTTGCCGGAACACTCCCCGTTCATCAACCCCCAGCAATTGAAAAATGCGCTGATCTCGAAGGAAGAACGGAATCGGGTGGAAAGGCTGATCGCGGAACACGGCAAGCTGTCCGGAGTCAGACTGTATGCCGCCGTCGAGCGGGTGGCAAACTGCCGGGGAAGCGATCGCGCCAAAATCGCGGTGCGCTTTCTGCGGGATTTTATGCGCTACCACCGTGATATGCGGCGCTTGGGCACTTTGAATGAGGCGATGGACAGCGCCAACCTGATCGGCAACGACAAAATGCGGGAACTCTCGGCGATGAACAGCACCCTGTATGAGTTCCTGCTGCGCGACGAACATGTGCCTGCCGAAGAAAAGATCGCGCGCCACGTGGTGCTGAAGGCCGATGTCCGCGACTCGTCGCGCTTGACGCGCTCGCTGTTGGAGCGCGGGCTGAATCCGGCCTCCTATTTCAGTCTCAATTTTTACGATCCGGTGAACAAGCTACTGGCAAAATACCGTGCTACGAAAGTCTTTCTGGAAGGCGATGCGATCATCCTGGCGCTTCTGGAACGGCAGAATCAGCCTGGCGTGGCAGTGGGCCGTGCTTGTGTGCTGGCGCGCGAAATTATCGAGATTGTCCGCGGGTACAACCAGTTGCTGGAGCGTGCCGGACTGCCTTCCCTGGAGCTGGGCATAGGCATCTCCTTTCAGGATTCCGCTCCCATGTACTTGATGGATGGGGAAGACCGCATCATGATTTCCGACGCCCTCAATGAGAGCGATCGCCTGGCCTCCTGCAGTAAGAAGATTCGCAAGAACATGAGCCGGGTGGAGGGCAGTTTCAATGTGTACACCTTACAATCCGGCGGCGACACCGAGACCGCGGAGAATCCCGATGATTTCCTGATGAGTTACAACGTCAATGGCATCCGCATGAGCGAAGCCGCTTTCCGCCAGTTGGGGCAGGAGATCTCATTAGAGCCTTGCCGGGCCGAGATGCCCCCGCTCTGGGGCAGTGAAGAGTTTCGCCTGCACACCGCGCTGGTTCCACTGGGGGGAGATATCTTTCGCAAGATCGTCGTACGCGCCAGCCGGGTAGCTCAAATTAATACCGACGACTTCAGTTTGAAGCGCTGGACCGACCGCTGGTATTACGAGGTATGCACCAATCCCGCTGTTTATGCGCCCGCCGACGCCAAGGCGGCAGGAAGATAAAACCTTTCCTGAAAATCCGGCGATTCTATCGGAAACCCAACCTAGAGAAAAGGCGCGCAACCTACTGTCCGGCGCGCAGGGACGGGATCAAGAGGTTGCCGGGTGTCTTCTTGCGGCGATCTGCCTTGTCGTGGGTATAGACCAGATCGAGGGAGCCGGCACTGCTGGCCGAGGCCTCGGCCAGCACGTCCGCTAACTGGCGGAAGGATCGGCCGATGTCGCTGCTTTCCTGAAATGCGACCGGAGAACCCTTATCAATGGCAGGCGCCGTGGCCTGGTAATTGTTCGGAAGTTTCCACAGCAGCCGGCAATCGGTGGCTTTTTCCACATCCTCGTCGGAAAATCCGGGAATTCTTTTATAGCGATTGAGAACCAGGCGCACCCGATCGCGGCTGGCGCCTTCCTCGAGGAAAGGCCGGATGCGGCCGGCGCTCCAGAGCGAAACCACATCCGTCTGCGCCACCAGCAGTACTGCATTGGACAGTTCGCAAAGCAGGCGCGCAATCTTATCCACTCGCCCCGAGCAATCCACCACTACGTAGTTGAAGTGGGTAACCAGGAGATCGAACAGACGAGCCAGTTCTGCCGCGGTAGGCTCCAGAGTGGCAGGTTGCGGTGGGGCCGCCAGCAACTGCAAACCGCCCTTGCACTCCGTCATCAAGCCTTCCAGCAGGGAAGTATCGATGCGGTGCAGGCTCTGCAGAGCGTCAAACACTCCGAATGCCGGACGCACGTTGAGATGCAGAGCACAGTGGCCGAGCGGCGCGAAATCCACCAGCAACACCTTGCCGTGCGATTCCTGCAGAGAAACAGCCGTGTTCACGGCAACCGTGGTCGCGCCCGAACCGCCCTTGGCATTGGCAACTGTAAATACCCGGGCTCGGCCGGCGGCGGCACGGGCTTTCACTCGCGAGGCGGAAAAGCGGCCCAGGGCCTCCGCGATGGCGTCAGACGAAAGATTACGTTCCAGATACTCGTTTGCCCCGACCCGCATGCTGGCAACAATTGTGGCCGGGCGGTTCATCTCGCCGATAGCAAATAGCGCAATGTCACTGGTGACTGAGTGGAGTAACTCCAGGGTACCCAGGGCGCGATGTTCGGCTTGGGGATCGATATCTACCAATACCACTTCAGCGTGCACATCCTGGATCTGCCGCAGAATGGAGTCGCTGGGGCCGGTGGGAAAGCCGTAGTGGCTGAACACGATCTGGCCCGCCTGGGTGCTCTCCAGGCGATTCTGGAGCATGCTAAGGCGCTCCCGATCCTCCGCAAGTAGAGCCACCGCTACGCCCGGCATGAGAATGTCCTTACCGTTACCATAGAAACCCGTAAGACCATGTTAAGAATGGATCAAGATCGAGCCAAGTGACTTTGGTACCTCCGCCTTGTCCACACTTCGGTGGTGTGCCCTCCGGCAGAAAACCGTACAACAAAAATCCGTACGAAGTTTTGAAAATCCTACAGTAAGACGCCAAGCCGCAACCAAAAATATTTTAAGGTAGATGAACCCAATTGGAAAGGCGAGGGGCAGCAAATCCCGCGTCCCACAAGGGATACAAAATAAACGATGTTTCCGAGCAGACAGTCTAGGTGAGAATAGGACTGGGCAGGTTGCGCCCTGGCATGGGCGAATCCTGTTCGGATGCGGAACGGACGGCGGCGGAAACTTGCGAGATCGTCCCTCCGGTGGAGACTCGCGGCTCGTTCTCGGATAAGAAGTCATATCCCTCCAGCCGCACTGCCACCCCATAGGCCGCGCCGCGCTCGGGCGCAGTCACACGCACAACTTTGCCGCGACAGCGGACCCGCATGGTCTCCGCCAGGGTGATTTCCGACGGCATCACAAACGTAAGTTCAAGAGGTTCCTCTAGGGCAAGTGGCAAATCGGTGTAGAAGAATACTCCCCTGGCGCTAAGGTCTTGGGTGAACCCCGAGCTTACTGCTCCGCTCGTAGATGAACGTACCGATAGTGGCAGGTTCAACGCGAAACGCTGCATGGGACGTCGTTCGAAGCGAACCGGGGGGTTGTTCATGCCATTCTCCTTATTCGACGTTTTGCCAGCAGTCCAATTACCTGGTCGAGAATTGGAATCCTCGGTCAACGGCAGCGTGGCGAACCGCTATACTGTTTAAGAGCTCGCTTCGTTCCTCCAACCATCCAAAAACTTTAACTCAGCGGGAAGTTTCCGGGAAGTGATCACTTGGTGACGTGAGAAGTTAGCATCTACGTGAAAAATTCTGCGCATCCACAAGCCTGACAAAACTCTCCAAAACCATTAGAAAGATTCGAAATGGCCGATTCCAGTGTTCCAGATGCGAGCGAAGAAGGGTTGCCGGAACCCGCAACACTAACCGGCAAATCCGGCGCCCTTTCTCTGACCCTGCGCGCTCTCAAACACCGCAACTTCCAGCTGTTCTTTAGCGGGCAACTGATTTCGGTAACCGGCACCTGGATGCAAAGCATCGCCGAGTCATGGCTGGTCTATCGGCTGACGGGTTCCTCGTTACTGTTGGGTACGACGGGGTTCTGCAGCCAGTTTCCGGTATTTTTATTTGCGCCAGTGGGCGGAATTGTCGCCGATCGCTACAGCCGCCAGCGGGTGGTCATCGCCACGCAAATAGCCTCCATGATTCTGGCGCTTACCCTGGCCATTCTCACTTTGACCAATCTGGTGCAGGTCTGGCACGTGATGGTTCTCGCCGCCCTGCTCGGGGTGGTGAATGCCTTTGACATTCCAGGCAGGCAGGCTTTTCTCGTAGACATGGTCGGCAAAGAAGATTTGATGAACGCCATCGCCCTCAATTCTTCTATGTTCAACGCGGCGCGCATCGTGGGGCCTGCGATCGCCGGGATGCTCGTTGCCAAGATCGGCGAGGGATGGTGTTTTTTCTCCAATGGGGTGAGCTACATCGCGGTAATCGCCGGACTGATGCTGATGCGGGTTCCGCAGCCCGCCCGGCTCGCCTCAGCAGGTTCTCCCGTAGCCCACATGATGGAAGGCTTTCGCTTTGTGCGGCACACCAAACCGATTTGGGTGATCCTGCTTCTGCTCGGATTGGTCAGTCTGGTGGCCATGCCTTACACCGTCCTTATGCCCATTTTCGCGGATAAGATTCTGCACGGCGGGGCTCGTGGTTTGGGCATCCTGATGGGCGCGACCGGTGCAGGAGCCTTACTGGGGGCCCTGACGCTGGCCTCCCGCACCGGTGTACGCGGGCTGGGACGCTGGGTGGCGTTCTCTTGCGGAGCCTTCGGCGTAAGTCTCGTGCTCTTCGCCTGTTCCCGGAATTTCTGGCTTTCCGCGGTGTTGCTGCTGCCAGTCGGCTTTTGGATGATGCTGCAGATGTCATCGTCCAACACTCTGGTTCAGGCCATGTCCCCGGACCATCTTCGCGGGCGGGTGATGGCGGTTTACTCCATGATGTTCATGGGGTTGGCGCCCTTCGGAGCATTTTTTGGCGGCGCTTTAGCAGATCGCATCGGTGCTCCGCTGACGGTGGGCGGAGGCGCGGTGGCGGCGGTCGCGGGCTCGATTTGGTTTTACCTGCACCTGCCAAAGATTCGTGTGGAAGCCCGGCGCTTGATCGTCGCTCAGACCGCGGTAGGCGGCGAACCGGCGGAGGAGATGACTTCGCGGATCGTGGAAGATTGAGATGGCTATCCGTGCCGGAACTGCTTTACCGCCTCTATCAGCGAGCTGTGGGTAACCGGGGCGGGGGCGAAGGTGAGCACCAGCATCAACAAAGCGAAGACGGCGAGCCAACGGCGAGTGCTATTTACGTCGCTCCACTCGGGAACGATGGGATGACGTAAGCCGCTTAACGCCAGCAACCCTGCCCACATCAGCCAGCCGGCCCAGTAATAAAGTGCCATGGGGATGAGCGCCAGGATCACCGCGCGCGAAACCCAGCGATGTCCGCGCGGCGCCAGAGAAAAGATAATGTGGCCGCCATCGAGCTGTCCGCCGGGGAGCAGATTCAGCGCGGTGGCAAACATACCCAGCCACGCAGCTACCGCAACCGGGTGAAGTTCCACTCGCGCCAACGGAAGAGATCCCGTTCCATGCGCCAATCCCACGCCAGCAAGCAGGCCATGCATGATGTAGAAAATCAGCGGCAGGCCGAGCTGAATTTTGTCGGCCGACGAGACCGGCGATGCAGGCTGCGACAGTCCAAGCGACAAAAAAAGCACCACGATAGCTACCACAAATCCAGCGATGGGTCCGGCGATCCCGATGTCAAACAAATCGGAGCGCGAGCGGATGGGCGCGCGAATGCGTATGAAGGCGCCTAGAGTCCCAAAAAGCGAAGGGAAGGGAATAAAAAACGGCAGGGTTGCGCCCACACGATAGCGCTGGCAATAAAAGTAATGCCCCATTTCGTGCGCCAGCAAAATCAGCATCACGGTGAAGGCGAAGGGAATCCCCAGCAGCAAATGCGACGAATGCAGGGCCCACTGTATGGGAAAGAGCGAAAGACTGTCGTATCCCGTATAAAAAACGGGAAGTCTTTGCAGGAAATTGAATTCCATGCGAGCGCCCACCACCAGGGTGGTGAAAACCGTGGCCAGCAACAAAAGAAAATGAAGCCAGTAGCGCTGCCGGTAAGCGCGCACGACGAAGACTTCCACTGGACGCGAAAACTCAACTGCGGAAGGGACTTGGGGGATAGGCTCAGACATTAAAGCTCATTCGATGCCAAAAGCGCGGCGTAGGATCAACGATCAACGATCGCGTCCCGCCGCAGGGGCACGGCGGGTGACCGGATCACTTCAGTCGATGGACTGCAATTCCTTGCCCGGCTTGAAGCGCACCGCCTTGCCCGGAGGAATGGAAACCTCGGCGCCCGTCCGCGGATTGCGGCCGATGCCCGTCTTTCGTGGCCGCACGTTGAATACGCCAAACCCGCGCAGCTCAATGCGATCGCCCTTTCCCAGCGCATTCTTCATACTTTCGAAGACGGTTTCGACGGCCAGTTCGGCCTTGGTTTTGGTGATTCCGGTCTTATTGACCACTTCGTTGATGATGTCCAGCTTAATCACAGGTGGCTCCCCGCGCAGCGGAATCCGCGACAGCCTATCAAGTGCTTGATGCTAAGGGAGATAGGGTGAGATTGTCAACGGTACGCGTTCTCCCGTAAGATGGCGGCACCAGCCGAGTGACATTTTGTAAATTGGTAATTTTGTAATTGGGGAAATTAAGACCCTCAGGATCCCGAGCTGTTCAATTACGAAATTACTCAATTTCCCAATCACCAAATTTTTTCAGGGGAGCTGCATGCTGAAGAGTGACCGCTGGATTCGCAAGATGGCGATGGAACACGACATGATCAACCCTTTCTCCGAGAAGCAGGTGCGGGAGGGTGTGGTCTCGTTTGGCTTGTCGTCGTATGGCTACGATTTGCGCGTGGCCGATGAGTTCAAGATTTTTACCAACGTAAACTGCACTGTGGTCGATCCCAAACATTTTGATGAGCGGTCGTTCGTGACCGTGCGCTCCGACGTTTGCATCGTGCCACCCAATTCGTTTGCCCTGGCAAGGTCAGTCGAGTACTTCAAGATTCCTCGCGAATGCCTGACGATTTGTGTGGGCAAGTCTACCTACGCGCGCTGCGGGATCATCGTGAACGTCACCCCGTTCGAGCCCGAGTGGGAAGGCTTTGTGACCCTCGAAATCTCCAACACTACACCGCTGCCCGCGCGGATCTATGCCAACGAGGGCCTCTGCCAGATTATTTTTTTCCAGTCGGATGAAGTCTGCGAGATCAGCTACGCCGACCGCAAAGGGAAGTATCAGGCGCAGAAGGGAATCGTGCTGCCCAAGCTGTAAGGGAACAGTCGTTGGTCCCCGGTCGTTCGCCCTTGGCAACAATGTCTGGCAGCGGCCGGAGGCCAGGGCTTTCCTTAGGCAGGAGCCACGAATTGCGATTTAACATCGAAACCGAGCAACCCTACTTCCGGCTGTTCTCCCCTTCCTTATACATATACTTGATCGAGGGTTTGTAGATCATCAAATTGGGGCCGCTGGCGCGGTTCAGCTTGATGCAGGTTTTGTCGTACCACTCGATCACGCCGTGGACTTCTTCGCCATCGCAGAGCACCACGACCATCGGGGTCTTGGTCTGCATCTGCTTCTGATAGTAGAAGTTTTCCGCATTGGTTTGCTCGGGCGGCGCGCCTTTTTTGCCGCCATTGCGGTCGCCATGGTTATTCCTGTCACCATGGTTGTTCCTGTCCCCGCGGTCCCCCCGTTCCCCGCGATCACGGCGTTCCCCCGCCATGTTCTGCGGGCCGTGGTTGTGATCGTTGCGGTTTAGCGAAGGCCGAATGAGTTTGCGGTTGGCGTATTCCTCTTGTGCAACCGGCCGCTCGGCTGGGAGCGATTCAACAGCGTCTTTCATGGGCGCACCTGCTGGACACGCGAACCACAATACATATTTACCGTGATTGTGGAGACAGAAGGCGTGAGATTTGTCTCCACCGTAGCACAGGATGCAGCCCTCTGACAATCCTACTAACGTGCCAATTCCCGCCACTCTGCGGCCATCTTTCGCACTCCCCGAGCGAAGATTTTGCGAACACCGCGGTGCTACAATCAACAGAATGTCTTCGGTTCCCTCCTCTCTAGCCTGGGCCCATCCGCTGGTGCAGGAATGGTTCGTGCGCCGCTTTGGCACGCCTACCGAGCCGCAGGAGCAGGGCTGGCCCCATATTCTTGCAGGCCATACCACTCTCATCTCGGCGCCTACCGGTTCGGGCAAAACTTTGGCGGCCTTTCTCGCATGCATCGACCGGCTGGTGCGCAAGTCCCTGGCTGGCGACCTGCAGGACCGCACCGAAGTATTATACGTCTCCCCGCTCAAGGCGCTGGGCAACGACATTCAGAAGAACCTGGAAGTGCCGCTGGGCGAAATTTTGCAGATGGCGGGGGAGCGCGGCCTCCTGATGCCGCAGATTCGCACCGCCGTGCGCACCGGCGACACGCTCATGCACGAGCGCCGCGCCATGCTCAAGCGTCCGCCGCACATTCTGGTGACCACGCCGGAGTCGCTCTACATCCTGCTGACCGCGGAGAGCAGCCGCAAGATCCTGCGCGATGTCGAAACTATCATCGTGGATGAAATTCACGCCGTGGCGGATGACAAGCGCGGCGCGCACCTAACCCTGTCGCTCGAAAGATTGGAGGTCCTCGCACAGCGCTCTCCGGTGCGCATCGGCCTTTCCGCAACTCAGAAGCCCATCGAAGAAGTGGCGCATTTTCTTACCGGCAACGGCCGGCCTGATCCGGTGGTTGTAAACATCGGGCACAAGCGGACGCTTGACCTTGCCGTTGAAGTTCCCCCCAGCCCGTTGGGTGCCATTGCCACCAATGAAATGTGGGACGAAATCTACGACCGCATTGCCGAACTGGTCGAGCAGCATCGCTCCACTCTGGTATTTGTGAACACGCGGCGGCTCTCCGAGAGGGTTTCCCATCACCTGGCCGAGCGGGTTGGCGAAGAGAACGTTGCCGCCCACCATGGCAGCCTTTCGCGCAAGCTGCGCCTGGCGGCGGAGAAGAAGCTGAAAGAAGGCCAGGTCAAAGTGCTGGTGGCCACCGCTTCGCTGGAGCTGGGAATTGATATCGGTACGGTGGACCTGGTCATCCAGATCAGTTCGCCACGCGCGATTGCGGCGGCCCTGCAGCGCGTAGGCCGCTCCGGCCACTGGCGCGGCGCTGTTCCCAAGGGAAGGTTGTTTGCCACCACGCGCGATGAGTTGCTGGAATGCGCCGCACTGGTGCGGGCCATTCGTTCCGGCGATCTAGACCGGCTGATGATTCCGGAAGCCCCCCTCGACATCCTGGCGCAGCAAATTGTGGCGGCGTGTGCGGCCGAAAGTCCAGGTGTGGGGCGGACACTCCTGTCCGCCTCTTCCGTCGAGGACGTACAAGCCTCTACGCGGGCGGGGGCGCCCGCGCCAGACGAAGCCGGTTGGGACGAATACGAACTCTTTGCCCTGATCAGGCGCGCCTACCCTTACCGAAATCTTTCCCGGGAAACCTACGGCGGCGTTCTGGAGATGCTGGCCGAAGGCATCGCTGCACGTCGTGGCCGCTACGGCGCATACATTCATCGCGATCAGATCAATCACAAACTGCGGGCGCGGCGAGGGGCGCGCCTGGCGGCCATCACCAGCGGCGGCGCCATCCCGGAGACGGCGCTCTTCACCGTGGTCGCCGAACCCGAAGGCACCGTGGTCGGCACGCTGGATGAAGACTTTGCGGTCGAAAGCAATCGCGATGACATCGTTCTGCTGGGCAACGCGTCCTGGCGAATCCGGCGAATCGAAGGCAAATCTGGCCGCGTGCTGGTCGAAGATGCCCATGGTGCGCCGCCCACCGTTCCATTCTGGCTGGGCGAAGCCCCGGCGCGCACCCAGGAACTCTCGTTGCAGGTGGCCAATCTGCGGCAGGAAATCAGCGATCGCCTGTCGGGCGTCTCGCCTGTGGGAGTCTCGCAAAACCAGCCACCGGTTGCGGAAACCGTCGCCTGGCTGAAAGAAGAGTGCGGCCTGGATGATGCTGCCGCCGAGCAGTCCATTGAATACATTCTGCAAGGCCGCGCCGTGCTGGGCACCGTGCCCACGCAGTCTACCCTCGTCGCCGAACGCTTTTTCGACGAGGGCGGCGGCATGCAGCTAGTCATCCATTCGCCCTTTGGGGGACGCGTCAACAAGGCTTGGGGTCTCGCCCTGCGCAAACGCTTCTGTCGCAGCTTTAATTTTGAATTGCAGGCGGCCGCCACCGATAACGGGCTGAACATCGCGCTTTCCGAGCAGCACAGTTTCCCACTCGGCGACGTCTTTCATTTTTTGAATGCCGAAACAGTGCAGCCGATTCTGGAGCAGGCCGCGCTGGCCTCTCCCATTTTCGGCACGCGCTGGCGCTGGGACGCCAACCGCTCTCTGGCCTTGCTGCGTTTTCAGGGAGGCAAGAAAGTTCCGCCGCAGATTCAGCGCATGCGTTCCGACGATCTGCTGGCGTCGGTGTTTCCCGACGTGGCTGCCTGCCAGGAGAACATCGTCGGCGACATTCAGATTCCCAACCACCCGTTGGTGAATGAAGTCATGAAGGACGTGCTCAGCGAGGCCATGGATCTGGACGGGCTCAAAGATTTGCTTCGCGGCATGGAGGAAGGCCGCATCCGCTGTGTCGCCGTGGATACCCCGGTGCCTTCGCAGTTCTCGCATGAAATTCTGAACGCCAATCCTTACGCCTATCTCGATGACGCGCCGCTCGAAGAACGCCGTGCGCGTGCGGTAGAGATGCGGCGCATCCTGCCCGAGTCGGTGCTGGAGGAAGTCGGCAAGCTGGATCCGGCGGCGATTGCGCAAGTGCGGGAGGAAGCTTGGCCGGAAGTGCGCGACGCGGATGAACTGCACGATGTGCTGCACACCCTGATAGTTCTACCCGAAAGCACGTGGGGACCGCCGCCCTCGCCTGCCCTGAGCGAAGCTCGACAGCTTACTGCGGCCAATCCGGATTGGCGCGTCTATATGTCGCACCTGGAAGCCCAGGGACGCGCGGCCATGGCGACGGCTAACGACCGTAGCTACTGGGTCGCGGCGGAACGCGCGAAAACGTTTCTACAGCTGTTCCCCGCCGCCCGCTTCGAAAAGCCTCTTGGAGAAATCGCGACGACCGCTCCATCCCCGGAAGATGCTTTGCTGGCAGTGGTCACCGGCTGGATGGCGCATCTTGGCCCCACCACTGCAGACCAGCTTGGCGGCCTTCTCGGGATTCCAGCCCTGGAAGTCGAAAAAGCGTTTCTGCGCATGGAAGCGAGCGGCAGCATCTTGCGCGGCAACTTCACCGGAGAACCCGCGCGGGCAGCAGACCAGGCCGCCCACGAATGGTGCGAGCGCCGCTTGCTGGCCCGCATCCATCGTCTGACCGTTGCCACGTTGCGCAAGCAGATCGAGCCGGTGACTGCCGCGCAATTCATGCGCTGGCTGCTGCGCTGGCAGCATGTTGCGCCGGGATCGCAGGTCGCCGGCGAGCGCGCCACCCTCGACGTCGTGCGCCAATTGCAAGGTTTTGAAATTCCCGCCAACGCCTGGGAGCGGCAGATTCTGGCGCGACGTATTGCCGACTACGATCCCAAGTGGCTCGATCAGCTTTGCCTCACGGGCGCGATCGGCTGGGGAAGGCTTTCGCCACATCCGGCAACCATCGAAGGCTCGGCGCCCGGCAAGCGCCGCGTGATTCCCACCAGTGTTGCGCCCATCACGTTCTTTGTGCGGGAGGAGGCCGACTGGATGTCTCCTCACAATCCGGCGGAAGAAAAGGCCGAGGCGCGCGGGCTGAGCGAAGGGGCGCAGCAAGTCCAGGGATTTCTACAACAGCGCGGCGCTTCCTTCTTCGCCGATATCGTTCGCGCAACCGGCAGGCTGAAAGCCGAAATTGAAACGGCGCTGTGGGAACTTGTCGCCGCCGGGATCGTCACCGCCGACGGTTTCGACAACCTGCGGTCTCTCATTGATCCCAAACGCCGCGCCGGGCAGGGCAACGGGCGTGCCGCACGCCCGCGTCATAGTTCGGGCCGTTGGGCTCTGCTCTATACCGACCAGGCGGTGGATCGCGCCCGCGCGGTGGAAGCTACCTGCTGGATGCTGCTGCGCCGCTACGGGATCGTTTTCCGTGATTTGCTGGCGCGCGAAACCAACCTGCCCAAATGGCGCGAACTGCTGATGGCCTTCCGGCGGCTGGAAGATCGCGGCGAGATTCGCGGCGGCCGGTTCGTAGACGGATTTCTCGGCGAGCAGTTCGCGCTGCCCGTGGCTGTCGAATCTGTGCGCGCCACGCGCAAGCTGCCGCCGAGCGGGGAAGTGGTCACGCTTTCCGCGGCAGACCCTCTGAACCTGATCGGAATTCTTGTTCCGGGGGAACGTGTGCCGGCAATCTCCGGACGAACTGCGCTGTTTCGCGATGGAATTGCAATTGAGGATGAGCCGCCAAGCTCGCTTCCCGAAGCTGTCTCCGCAAACGTCTGAAGAGAATCCCCTGGAACCAGCCGAATGTAGAAGTGGCGCTGCGCAGAAATAATCAGGGAGCCCGTTGAGGGGGTCGCCGAGCTCCCGATAGACATTCCCCGACACCACTACTGAAAGCGCTTCCCCCGTCGCTTTTTGAGCCGAGCAAATGCCATCTCTCCTCAAGCATTTATCGGGCCAATTCGGGAAAATTTCTCACAAGCAGGTGGACAATTGTCTATTTGCTTGCTTATCAGCAGTTTAACAATCAGCAAGGTGAATTCGCGCCGTATCTGCCTCTACTGAACTATCCGAAAGGATAGCTTTACCTATCTTTTCCGTTATCCGGACAAGATCGCTTCTTTCATGCACACACCCTTAAGCTGTGCTAAACAGGGCATGCGTGAAGGTGAACGTGAACCCGCGTCTGCTCGTCGTCGCCGGTCCCTTAAAAGGGTCCACCTACGTTTTTTCCGGGAAACAAGTTCACATCGGCAGAGATCCCTCGAACACCCTTACCATCAGCGATCCTGCCTTGTCGCCCCAGCATTGTGTCCTCACCAATCGGGGGGACGACTATGTGATTCGCGACCTCGGAAGCCTTCGCGGGACTTTCGTCAACGGCATCGCGGTGCAGGAGAGCCCGGTCGGCCACGGAGATCAGATTTCCGTAGGAGATTCCGTCTTTTTACTCATGCTTCAAGAG